>Ga0181612_161121_pt1 | contig 15324 bp, 5 predicted proteins | sample HoacroProtozoa21_FD_119630 | JGI IMG/M metagenome (GOLD analysis project Ga0181612, IMG submission 119630) | Hoatzin crop microbial communities from Cojedes, Venezuel. Combined Assembly of Gp0051906, Gp0051904, Gp0051908 | reverse complement strand
TTTTTTTTTTTTTTTTTTTGAGCCTCCTTGTTTTCAGTATCTGTTGACTCTCCATTCATCTTGACTTCTGTAAAAGAAAATCTCTGGGAGAAGTTGTTGAGGTTTGGAAACTGGCAGCAGAGTCTGTGACTGACTTGCTGGTGGAACTGCTGACAGGAGAGAGTTTATTCATTAGAAAGCAAAGGGAATGGTTCCCAGGTACTGTAACACCTCAGAAAGGTGTACCTTCTTGACATACGTGTATTAGATTGCCTCCCGTGTGTTATGAAAATATTTGTCCATAATGCGTTCAGTAGTTCCTGAGGGTGATCTGCCAATGACCAGGTAATTACTGGAAAGTGTTATCTTGTGTACCTAGTCAAGAGACTGGTAATACAATGAAAGAAAACTTCTCTGTGGTGGAATTATATTTAATGATTGTTTGGACTCACTAGGTAAAACTTGTCAATTGCTTGTTGTTAATAGTCATCTGATCTATTTTCCTGTAAATATCTACAGGTGCAGAGGAATGAATTCTCAAACTATTCCTCTGAGATTTTTTATTTCCTCAGCACTTTCTAACTGTGCGCTGGTGCCCCAGCAGTTTCAAAATCTCAAACTGAATAGTCCGCTATTTGAATCTCTCTTAAAATTTATTAATATTGATACAGAGTATCAATGGAAATGGCTGTTGGCAGACTGCTGTAATCCTTATGCAGATCTGTCTCATTTACAACTGTATGAGCGAGGAATCCACGAGTAGTTTGCCATATAACCTGCTGTAGGTTATTTTGATAGTTTTACAAGTCAATGTTCTCAAGCACCTAAGGTGCTGTACAGTATAGGACTCATAATTATTCTAGCAAGATAAAGAATGCTTTGCACATCCCTTTCCACAAATGAATTCATTTGTGCTGATTACTCCTTTGTGCTTTCATGGCAAAAGTTGATCCCATTCTGTCATCTTCTTGTTAGAGGCACTGGATTGCCTGTTACCATTTTTGTAGTGTGTACATTAGTTGTGCAATTCTGTAACAGGAGTAGAGCAGCTGTAGTGCTTATACTTGTAGAAGCTTGAAATCACTGAAAATCAGTTATGGTAAGATATGTACTTGAGAAGACATGTCTTTCAAGCGTTAACAAAGTCCTGAAAACAGAAGTCTACACTTGCTCGATAACATCTAACTCTGCATGCACTCGTGATCAATAAGCCTGCAAGTCCCGCAGACCTTTTGCAGCACCCGTGTTTTTGTGGCAGCAGTAGCCCCTACGCGTCCCTATCACAAGCACGCATTTAAACCAACATGCGTCGCCAGCAGTGAGTTTCACCATGTTATTTACGTGTAACTTAGGCATGTGGTTTTTATCACTGTGTATTTCCATTAGAAGGAAATGGTTTAGAAGTATGCTGTGGTAAAAGGCAGGACGACTGTGGTCTAACTGTCCTCATCTTATCACCCGTTCTCATCGCAGCCCACCTCCTCTGAACCAGTTGTGACTGGTTCAGTTTACAGGGTTTTTCCACTAAATAACCAAACCTTCCTGCAACCAAATGCCCCAGCACCCAGAAGCCTTAAAAATCCACTTGTCCTCTTATTTGGGCTAAATAAATAGAAATTAAAAACTTAGTATAAACAGTATATGTCTGTATAAATAGACTTCAGGGACATGTGAGCAGTTGCAGATGTAAAGCCTGCAACTGTGTACTTGCAAAATCCCAGAAACTGTGAGGTGATAGCTATGTTCAGCATGGTTTAGGGTTGCATGTAGGCAGTTTTTTGTGCAAAAAGCTTAAAAAGCTGTGTTTTCTCTCTGTTCTCCTGCACTACATGGACAGCATCTTTCAGTTTTCATGTATGAGATGCGACAAGTGGATTTGGGGATCATTTTAGTGAAAGAGATCTTGGTTCATTAATGCAATCAAGCATTTCTCTAGCAGGGATAAAGGTAAGGGGGATAGGGACAGTAATATCAATGATGCTACTAAAATCTATGGCAACTGCATTCAAAAAATACCTTTGTAGCTATTTTATTTCATTTTGATTGGAACCGAGCCTTAACAAATAATAGCATGGGATATCAGCTGTTTCTCAAAAGTAATTTGATGAAAGACTAGACATCACGTCTTTCTTTGTATTGAAGAGTAACGTGATACTGAGGTCAGCAGTTAGTTGCACTGGCTTCAATATGCAGATTGTAAAATAGCTTGTAAGACATGCTGTTAGTAAAATGGCTATGGTTGTTATAGCGAAACCTGGCTTATGTTCTCCTTCCCTTGCTATGGCGTGAGCCCTAGAAGACAGGCCTGTTGTGACAGCAGTGCGTTTCCCCCTGGCTTGGCTTAGCTCATCAGCAGAAAAGATGTAACAAGCTGGCTTTTATTGTTCTGTGTAAAAGTGTTCCTGTTTAATACATTGAAAAGCAGAAAACTGATGGTTTTAAGGATCCTTGGTTTTCCGAGGAGTGTACACGAGCAGAGAAATGAATCGGGTTTTCTAGCCATCTTGGTACATGCCGTGGAAATGCCGGAGAAGAAACAGAGGCCTCACAAACGCACCTGGAGGAAAGCCTTTATTGCCATCTACGTCCTTACAGATACAGTGAGCGTAAATGCTGCAGGCACTTATCTCCAAACTTATGGCAGGATTTTGCCCCAAGCTAAGCAAATGCTTTGCCCCAATATGTCTACTTTGGATTTTTCTGCAGAAATTTTAAAGGAACTGATTTATGGAACTTGGAGATGGAGAGTTCAAAGTCCAACATCTGCAAATTTTTCCTCTGTTGTGAAAAAATTTTCTCTATCGAAGCTTCAGATTTAAGATTTTGCTCAACTTAAAAAGGTATCTCTAAACAAGATGATGTTCATGATCATTACAATTGTTTTCTTTCTTTAAAAGTACACTGTGCAGATTTTCCATCTGTGTCACAGTGCTGGTGAGAGGCCTAGTGGATTTTTTCCATTCCTGGACGTGTGTGCCATAGAATTGCTTTTATGCTCATCTAACTTCTTCATTCAAATAAGTTACATCCACTTTTTAAAATGGTGTTTGACTGACTTAAAACACATACCACTTTAGAATATTTAAGTTCTGATTTGATGGATACATGAGGATTTCAATAAATCATTGAAAGTAAAAATGAACAAATACTTGTTAATTTACAGCACAGCAGTGCTCCTAATTAAGCCTTCAGTGTAAAGACAAAATGCATCCATGCCTTATCTGTCAGAAGCGCCGTTACACTTCTAAACTTCGTGTGTAACTACTTTTAACACGAGTACCATCCCCATTTTCCAATATGGACTTTGGACTGAAATCCAAAGTGTGTACCCTTTGAAATCCAAAGATGTTGAATTGAAATCCAAAGTATGCAACCTTACTCCTATTGCCCACCTCAGTTCAATACTGAGAAAAACAAAGAAAATCAGACTGATATAAAAACATTAGCAGTAAAGCAAAACAAGTCCTATCCCCTAATGCCAGAAAATCATTTGGGGATTTTTTGTTGTTGTTACATCTAACACTGGGAGCAGGGGAGTCTATACCGGTAAGTATATAGCAAAGCATATTGAAGGCAGTTTTGTAAGCCTTTCCTAAACCAGCGTTTATGCTTTCTTGCCTTGGTGCTTGGTTGGAGCCCACATTCTGTAGATGAAGAAGAGTACGATGAGATAGTACATGGAGCTCTTCAGAAGAAGGACGATGTACACTAAATATGCTGTCCTGTGCACTAAGTGATCTGTAACAAACAGAAGACAGAAAAGTCTTTTTAATGTCAATATTGTACAACCTCCTAAAAGATGGGTAGAACTGGGAGCATGTCATTTGCTGCAATTACGTTGATTCCAGTGGACAGCATATAAACAAATATACATATATATATATATATATATATATAACAGTCCTCTGAGTGGGTTCACACTGCTGTTAAGTTCTAGGCCAAGCACTTTCTTAGCACTTGACTACCTCTCAGTGCTGCTGGGTTATTATTCTCTGCAAAGGCAAAACACAGTTCTAGTGCTTCCAGCAGTGATTACCAGTAGCACTGTGTTTGCCTGAATCCTTTCGTGTTGAATTTTTTGAACAGAAGTGCTCTCAACTTTGCCTAAATCCGCATTCAAGCTAAAAGAAAGTTTCTTTGCTTGAAGTGCTGGGCAATTGCTAGACGGATGGAGCATCAGCTGAAGTGTTAAACGTTTACCTACTTCAGGTATTTAAAAAAATGGCACCTAATGCGGGCTAAGTAGTACCTCAAACAGCATCTGCAGCATCCTAGTAAAGCTCCTAATAAAGCTGCCTAATAAAGGTTGGAGAGGCCCTTCTTACAATGCTCAAGAGAAGTTAATTCAGAGTAGCGCGGAAGCATTTTGAAGTTGCAGACCCCAGACTTAAAAGACTTCCTGTACACTATTTAGAAAGATCATTTCAAGAGGTTCTGAGCATATGCAACAGTATCTAGCTCTTGTGTGACATGCATCGCTTTCCCACATTTGAATACATTTTAATTACCTCTATTAAAACCAGTGCTGTTTCCAGGAGAAGTCGTACAGTCCTCTCCCTGCAGAGTAGTTTTTGTAGAATCTAATGGAAAGAGAGTTTAAATGCCTCAATTAGGCTTTTCTTTAATTTTAACAAACATATATCGAGAAATACGGAAAAAAAAGGCAGTACAGTAACAGTGCAATGGGAAGTTAGTATTAAACAACAACAACAAAGATGTTCAAGATCTGTTTGCAGAGAAGATGTTGACGGGCAGGATTCATTTGCAGAGAGAATCTGAAAGGGAAAAATGCTCATAGAGAAGTGACTGGGTATTTGGTGCCGTAAGTCGGAGGTTTGCCTTTGCCCTTGCAGGAATGTGTCCGTTAGGGTGTTCCTTGGCAGCATCTCTTTTATTTGGAACTGAAGTCAATTCGACCACCTGATCTGGTCGGTGACGTAGCTGGAGTCTGCCTGCCTTCACAACATACTGTTATTATAAATACAGAATAATTTGCATGGGAAGGACCTTAATTAGTTTGTTATTTAATGGTTGTTCAACGCTAAAGAATAATCTTGAGGAGAGTATGATCTAAGGTTCACCTATTGGGAATCTGCTGTTTTGGTGGTGGTTTATTCTCTAACATAAACCCTTCTTTGTGCTTGAAGCAGCAAATTTGTCTTTATTCTTGGTTATGGTGTTTGTATGCATTGATACATGGGCTTAAAGACACCTGTATTACATCCCTAAACACATCCTCCATCTAAATAAACTTAAATCATGTTTTTGTCAGAATATATTTTGGAGGTTAAAATGTAATGGTTAGTTATGGCCGTGCCCTCATCTGTTGGAGTTACGCTAATTGATAGTAAGTTGAACAGAAGCAGGTACTGAAAAAAAATTAATCTCAACCAATATGGGCGGATTTATCTTTTCTGAAAGATATTACCATGATTTAAACAATTTGCATTGATTATAGGTTACTTTTTTGCGTTGTCTTGCAGATTTTGTTTTGCATAACCTTTCCGCAATTAAATGAGATAGCATGGTTTTTGCATCACTAGTGCTGGACTATGAGTAAGTAATATATTTAAACTTTGCTCTACACCCCCAATAACCTTGTTTTTAACTCCTTAGTTTTTTATAGCTGTGACTGATGTGAGGGGATGTCAGAGGGATTTACATCTGTAGGCCATGGATAACAGAGAGGTAATACCGTTCTCAGAAACTTCCATAGACTGGAAAGTAACAGACATGGCTCAACGCCGACCTTCGGCAGCTATGCTAGTTTACACCTGATGAGGTTCAAGAACTGCTCTTTTGCTGTTACAAAGGGAAGTATACACGGGGAGCACAGTGCAGGCTGGGTTACTTTTCCTCGGAAATCTTTGGGAGTTTCTCCAGATGTGTATTTTAGCTACTGTTGTGCCGAGGAGCAGATGCTTTCAGGAACAGCAATAGAAAACATTATAATTTTATTGCAAAGAAAAAGTGACATCTATAATAATAATAAGAATGAAATTTTTGAAATGTAGTATATACCTTGTGTTGGCAGTGACGACTGTTTGCTTTCATGCTCGTATTTGCAGTAATAGTTCTTGTCTTTGTTCTCTGCTGGTACAGTTAACCAGCTGCCAATTGAGTACTCCTCCTCTTTTGTAGACTTCCAGGTGTCTCCTTTTACTACGTTGTCTGTTACCTCTTTTTCTCCATCGGTCCAAGTCACTCGAATAATCTCTGGGTAGAATCTCTCAATAAGGCAGACATATGTTATCAGATTTTTGTGTTTCTTATGCAGAATTTCAGAGTTTACCGGTGGAGAACTTACTTTGTCTGGATTGGTTATTGGAGAAAAAAATACACAAAATAGGGAGTTAGAAGATCAATAGTGTACAGCAAATAAATACACAGCCACAAAATACAAATTCTGAAGAGCAACAAACTAGAAGTCTTATTAACAGATGTTTTAGCTCTCTAATTTGTTATTAAATATTTAGGATGGGAATAGAAATGTGTCATGCATGAAAGGAGTTTTAGGTAATAAGATGGATGAATTACAGCTGTTCCCATCCTTGAAGTAAAAAGTTTTTGACTGAACTGGATGAGCCTGGCATTCAAACACACTTTATATTAAATATTATTTCAATGGACCGAAATAGCAAATTTTCATTTTCAGTCAAAACCAGTTACAATACTATTTAGAAAATATGACTTTTAACCTTATGTTTAAATGTGTTATTTTGTAGAGAATTAAAATGAATAGAGGCTTTTAGGAGTTTGGTACAGAAAATCAAGCTCAAAATCAGAAGACAAGACTCAGTTCAAATATTCTAAACTCATTCTTGTTTAGACAATATAGCGTCTTCCAGAGTCCAGAGAATGTTTGATCTAAGCTTTTATACTTTGCCATGTGCATGAAGTGACATTATTTAAGTCTTAAATTGTTTAGTGGACACTAACATCTAGACAGCTTCATTCACGCTTCTTGTCAAGCAGCACATCCGATAGAAGAAGACTGCAGCAGACTAGATCTACTCTTTAATACTCTATTATTAGAGTAGATTAAAAAGTATCTCACAAAAGATTTCTGGAGTATTTTATTAGAAAAATAAATTTATGTCTGGTTATTAAACACCTTAGAAACCTACTAAAAATGTTTGAAAAATTATTTTTGAGAAATGTTGAGAAACTGAAATGTTGTTGAAGATATTCATAACCTCCCTTGAAACTGAATTAGAAAACTTTAGGTGAGTACATGAAAGCCTATATCCCACAGCCTTCCCAGCAATACTGCTATCAGAAAGTGTATTTGTCTGCACAAGTCTTTGACAGTTATTAAATAATAGTGATAGTTCCTAAAAGAGCTTTGTTCATTTATTTGATGAAAGGAATTTAATATTGCTTTATAATGTTTATACAAAAACAACTGCCTGAAAATTATGTCTACAGAATGTTAAAGGTAGACAACCTACCTTCCAAATCTTCGCAGTTTTATGTCCCCAGTATGTCTTCACTACTAATTAATGAATATCTGCTATATCTTATTAATTTTTTAAAAGCTGGTAGTAATTTTGTGTTTGTTTTTTTTTAAAAAAGGCAACAAAAAATTATTGTTGTCATCTTTTGAAGACATTCTGTGTATTTAGCAGGTGAAGATCTTGATAAAGGTAGGAAAATGGAATCACAGAATGCCCTGGACCCCAAAGGATGGCAATGCTGTTCCTTTAATACTAGATTTGTTTAAATGTTTTGAATTAACACATCCGAAAAGGAAAACCAAAAACTAAACTAAAGCAGAAGAACATGCTATATCTAGGTAGCATTTCTATATCCAAATAGCATATCTATCCATACCAGGGTTGTTGTAGGTGATGTGCTTTGTGAAACATGTTCAGTGTGAACAAACGTGAATATATTTTAAGTGAAAAGTGAGCCGTTTCCACAAGCTAAGTGTGTGTAATCTCCATTTCTTTTCTCTCTCTGGAATAAACCTTATGGTATTATGAGGAAGAGTCCAAATCATCCAGATTTTGTCCATACAGAGAAGACTTTTTGATATTATAGAAGTAGATAGTATCTTTAAAAGTCTATTTTAGTTAAACATGAACTTCTGCAGTGTGTGTATAGTTAGGGCTCAAGGAAAATAATTTTTGTCTATGCTTAACTGCAAGAGAAGACTAGGTACAGTTTTGAAAGTTGACTTTTGTTGTATAGAATGTACTGCTTAAGGTGATTTTTTTTTTAAGACAGCAAAGAGATTTTAGGCAATCATCTCCTTACACCACTCTTTCTCTTTAGATTCCTGTGCACATCTCCACCACTGAATCGGAGCAGCGAGATGCACAGGGTTAAAAGTGTGGTCTGGCCGAGTTGTGCAGGTTTCATGCATTGTGAAGAAACACATTAATATAAGCATGTATTTTTGTAAAAAAAAGCTTCCACCTTTCTTCAAAGTGATCTGGCTATTCTAGAGCAATCTTTTATATTGCATCGCCCCTAAAGCAACTTTGTGATTCCTCAAAGTATTTTATACTCCGTGTTTAACAACAAAGATGACCAAAACATAAGCCTGTCTACCTTCAAAAAGATAACCCTTAAGTTAGGAATTTCCTTTGTTTCGGAGATTTGTCATTGCAATGAAGATGTGGACTGAGTTCTGCTGTACCAAAAATAAAATTGCTACTAAATTTATTGTTCTCTAACATTAATTTAGGGGTTAATTTTATCCTCTTTATGCATCAGTCTGCCCAGGGATGCAAGATTAAACTAATTTCTAAAAAGATTTATTAGTTCCAGATTCGTATATATTCAGAAGACCATGATGACACTGCACTCTGCAAAGCCTCATGACTCTTTTAGATGTTTCTTTTAGATTTGCAAAGCTTGGTAAATTACCCTGACTAATTTCCATAGGCTAAAATTTAATTGTCTAGTTTGATGCTATTCTCTTGGATTATCAAATCTAAATAGAGAGGCAGGGAGAGACGTTTCCAGCTGCTATTTCATCCCACCCATTTTAGACACTTCTATTAAGATGGAATAATTTCCACTTCCGGAATTGACAATGTCTTTCCATTTACTACTATAAACAGACCCTAGGTGCTTGGCTTAAATGAAACACCTAAATTGTATCAGAATACTGAGGAAACATATTGCCTGAATAACTGTGACTGCGTGCATGCGTGGGAGAGTCTCATATGCACACATAGATAAATGGATGACGGTGGAGAACTGAACAAAGTAAGTTTTACGTATATGAGTGTGTATATTTGTTTGTGTGTGAATATATATCTCTCTCTCCAGATACCAGATGGAGAAAAGAATGAAAACTCGCAGAATTTGCTGTAGATTTTGATGTATTTTCAGGCTGATCTGTAAAGTTGTTGGAGTCAACAAGATGGTTTATGCTGGCTTTTCTCAGCAAATGATCTGTCCTTTCTGAAGAATTTTAAAGTCATGAGCTTCCACTCCACTGTCTGTTTTGTTTTAGCTACACTTTCACAAATTTTGCTGTTTACTTTGTTAAACAGTTTTCTAAGTCAGGTTTTAAGAGGCAGATAGGTCTTACTTTTCAAAATAATATATAAGCTTGTACAGATATTTCTTAAGCGAAAATATTTTTTCTTTTTTTTGTAATAATGCAGTGAGCCTGCAAACCATTGTGCAAATACAGTTCTGGAGTGAGGCTTGTAATCAATGAGCTATTTACAAATTTCAGTTCAAAATATAAGTTTTTATGATTTAACTGTCGAAAGTTTTCTCAATTAAATTCCTCTACTGTTTCTTTATAAGTATCTATAAATAAAATTTATAAATAAGGTCAAAGTGTTCTTAGCTGATATTTTAATTCTCGTTAGTTTAATGATCCCATAAAATGGAGCAATTTTGTCTGATACTCAAAGCTCCTCAGTTGCCAGTCAAGCCCGGGACATAGCCTAGTCCTGACCTACTGTGAGTGTCCCCAGATGCCTTAAAGAGCTGTCAACCTTCACTCCCAAGCTTTCCCATTACAAAACTTTAAAAAAAAAAAAGTCTTTGGAAACACTTACTGGAGACGATGAGTTTTGTGCCAGAACCAAATATCTTTTCAAGCCCCCACTGGTACATTCCCTTACAGAAACTCCTTGGCACATTTCGGCCAGACAAGGACCAGATCTAACAACCATCATGTGAACAATAAGAATCTATTCGTTTGGCTACATGAATGTAGAAAATTTTAAATCAGTCTCAGCTAACAATGCTATTTCCAAAGAGCCTTTAGTGATTAGTACTTTAAATTCAGTTTCAAGCTAATCTTTGCAATCATTTTATTTAAAAAAATATGAAAACAAACTAAAATTGTTGTTGTCTGGGGCCTTAATTGAGCTACCATATATCATCTAGATTTTTTTTCTAGAAAAATTATTATTTTCCCAGGACGGTGAGTTTTTTTGACCACACTATTTAAAAGCAAAACCATGGTAGACCACTCTTTAACTGAATTAATGAATGGCAGTTCTGAACAGCCACGACTCCTCTCCAGCCTAGCGGAAGGACATTTACTCATTTTGGGCCTGATCCTCTGCATGTTGAGGTTACTGTAAGCTGCCTAAATGGATGTGGGATCGGGACTGTTCACCCTCAAATCCTGCTGCACTTGCCTACATGATGATGTTGGAGGTAGTCAGTACCAAAAGGCAGCATCACACGTGCATCTGTGCATACTGTATGAAAAGCATCAACGTCCCTCATTCCTGTGCATCTCCTTCCCCAGGGCCTTAGGGCTTCTCCCCAGAGAAAACCATGTGCACCTCACATGAAATCCTGCCGACACTGAAACCAGTGGCAACATTTCCAAAGGTCCAGGATTTCACCCATATTTTAATCTTCTGATCGTTTGTTGTCTGCCTGCAACTAACCAGAGCTGTGGTGCATCCAAGAGAGCTCAGTTCCTCTTGGTTGGAATGAATCATCTTTGTTAGGACAAATCCACTGGGAAGGACCTTCCCCTTGACCAAACAGAGGGATGCAGAGTTTCAGCCATGGTTTAGGGGATCTGTTGGCACAATGTTTTCCTGTATAGCACCTCTATTCCCCCTGCCTTGAGGCCAAGGGATGATCTATAGCCGCATTTCCGAGTTGCCTCAGCCCTGCTCCTCTGGGGAGTAAGCCTTGCACAAGGGAATGCCCTGATGTAGCCCTGAGTATCCAAAAGAAGTTACAGTTCAACTGTTTATGGTGTATGTGAAGTTCTATAGTTTACCCCGACTTCTCTTACACAAGTGTTTGGGTGCTAAAGAACTGAATTTTGCTACTGCAAATTCCACATCACTTTTCTATATTATACTTTTAAATCGTTATATTAATCTGTAGTATACTTATCAAATAGCATATCGCATTCTCTCTCCTCAATTTTGGATTATCAGAATAAGACTTATTTTCTTAGATGTTAAAAAACTTACCAGAAACAATAAGCTTTGTGCCAGTTCCGAAGACTTTGTTAGTTCACTGTATACAAATGCTTTGCAAAAACCCCTCCTAGTCTGAATGTTTGTAAAACCTCATTTTGTGTCCTAGCCTAGCCTGATTTTCTTAATAGAAATGCACCTATTTCTTCTGAGACTCTGATTTCTGTAATTAAAAATTCCCTTTCAAAATGGTCTGTGGATGAACCTGTGTTTGCTCATACAGCAGATTTCACTTACATTAGTCTTTCAGATTTAAATAAATAAGCTTGCACATGCACAAAACCTAAAGATTTGGAATACTGACAAAATGGAGGATGGATCCCTAATTTAAAAATGGGCATTCAAAATCACAGAAATATTTAAGCAGATCCCATGCACCTGAGATTTGTAATTTCCTAGACTGACACTCCTTCAGCGTTCCCTGAGGTTTCTGTGGAAAACATGAGGAGCAGTAATGGTTATCACCTTGACAACAGGGGAAATAATGCCTTTATATGTGGGCATATACATCTGTGTATGAATATGTATCCTACAACAAGAACCTAGCGCTGCATGCTATCACTGATTCAAGCTGATCTTTTTGGGCCATGGCTTTAGGTTCATAGCGTCATAGACTATCCCGAGTTGGAAGGGACCCATAAGGATCATCGAGTCCTCGCAGGACTACCTAGAACTAAACCATATGACTAAGAGCGTTGTCCGGACACTCCTTGAACTCTGATAGACTTAGTGCCGTGACCACTTCCGACAACAGAGACCGTTATGGAATGGGGGAATGTTCACACTGAAACCTGTTTGTGAACGTTGCCTTAAGAGCATCAGATACTGAATTCATCTTCTTGCCCATGAAATCCTTGATATTTTTGTTAAAGCCATTAGCAAATGTACCTATTAATATTAATCATGATAAGAGGCTTTCACTCCACAGATTTATTTTGAGTGGCCACGTCTTCCCTTATTTATGTCTTACAGCTCCATCCTTCTGCCTAACACTTCTTTACATTTTCAAGTCTACTGGGTTTTGGTTCAGGGCTTCATGATTTCCCCTGTTGAAAAAAATAATAGTGCAAAGTAATGTATAGAGTAACCTTCAACATTTTGATTTAAAAGGGCAGAAAATCAGTTTAATCCAATTTCAGGCAATGTATAAATATAATGTAAGTATAATCCAGCTTTATGCAACACATATTTTGTAACACATAATTGCAAAAAATTATTGGAGCTTTTTGAACTATTGAACTTCAATGCATTTGATGAAAACAAGGTAGATACTTTGGTAATATTTAGGACATAACATTTTAAGAAATCAAATATTGCTGCCAAAATTTCTGCTGTGAAATTATTTCCTACAAATGGTACTGAATTGTTCTTTTTACCACTTCAAAGTAAGTTAGCAATGTGATTGTACGTTTCCAGGGAGACCCAGCTGCAGCTGTAGAAGAAGAGATGGCAGAGGGAAACCAGCCCCACGCTGGCTGAGCAAGCCACTTTGCTTCTGAGCTGAAGGGAAAAAATTGGATTTGGAGAGGCTGGTTCAGTCTTCGGTTCAGTCTCGGCTTCCCTGTTGCGACATTATGAGTGCCTAAATTCCCTGGAAAGAGACTTACGGAAGAATCCTGTACTGCCTGCTTACATTGGATTAATATTCCCACTCTGCTCTAAGCTTGTAAAAACTCATCTATTCCACCAAAACCACCAAACCAGCCTCTCAAATCCCAGCCCTTCTGTTACCTGCATTATTGCAAGTCTCGAGCAAATTTCTATTGGTCAGAACTAGTTAAAAGAGACCAACAAGAACAAAATCAAGTTCATTACAGATTGGTGGGAGTTTGGTTCGTTATATATTTGACTCTTTCAGTATAGATCTGGGAAGCGATTCTGCTCAAGCTCAAACCCTAACGATTCAATTGAATGAGGTCACTTATGTCAAGTCCTATTTTTTCTCTATTTCTTTCCATTACAAGTAACTTACTGAGCTAATGTTGGATAGTGGCCTCTGAAAAGATGTGGTGCACATCTTTCATAATTTCAAAGCTGTGATGAAATACCTGATCTTAAGTGTGAGGTAACTGTAGCCCTTTTACTCTATAAATCAGTCAGAAGCCTTGTCCACATAAAGACAAAATCCTACAGAATTAGAGTGATGCTTGAAAATAATATATTTTAAACTGTAGCTACTAAAAGCATATCAACTACCTGATTAAGAATGTAAGGCTTTTCACTAAAACAACACACTCATCCTGACATGGATTTTTCTGTTAAATGATAGTTATGATTTACTTAGTCTTTCTGACATAAATCATTGAGAAGAATCTTTGCTTGATATGCTAACACAAGTTTATGTATTTAACCAGGCTTAAAACATTTGGTAGCAATAGTTCCTCTGCCTTGTGTTTGTGTAGTTTTATACTCTAGAATTATGGAATTTAAAGCACATTTAATAGGATTAATTTAATAAGATTTTTGTCCTCCACTTTCCGTCAAATTAAATGTCTCTGCAGGAAAGGCAAAACAATGGATCACTTCTTCATATACATCTTATTACGCAATAAGAAGAGCATTTGTAGGTACTAGTGTACTTATACTGCCAAAGTGCTCTGCACGTGACAAAAATAATTACAAATGAGGGATTTCACTTTTACTAGCCTAATTAAAAAAGGATTTTGGCAATGGTCATTGCATATTGCTCTTTGTATTGGGAAGAGGTTTTCTTTTTCTACACTTAATTCACAGCTTATGCCTGGACTCTACTACAGGCCATATTCCACCACATTTTCAAGGAGGAGTGTGATCAAAAGTGACTCAAAATAGCTCCTTTTCAGAAATGTTTGTGATCTTAAACAACTGCATTACAAATACTGCACGGCTCACTGTAGGAATGACAAGCTGGGGAGGGGAATTCCGCACAGGGATGGTGCCGACTGCGGCTATAGGCAGGCTGGATGCCCTATGGGACGCTGTAACACTCACCTGTATGACCACCCCAAGCTCCTATAGCTTATTGTATGGAAAATAGCAAGTAACTTACCTGACACAATGAGCTTTGTACCGGCGCCAAACAACTTGTTGTAATAACCAGTCACAGTGAACAAAGTCTTTGCAATAACAGTGCAGCTCTACTGTCTTTATATGGGTAATAACATTCTTTAAAGAAAATCAAATTTGCTGTATAATCAATTTTTAGGCCCTAGAAAAGCAAAAATGGAGCAGTCGCCTAAACTAAAAAAAAAGAGAGATGGAGTTTTTTGAGAGTATATATGTTGTTAAACGGGCAGGATTAATTTCAACTAAGTTCAGTCATCTGAAAGTTTAGATGGACGGTGCAGACTGAGAACCTTGGCTCCCTCTCTGCTCTCTGGAGAGAGGCAGTACCAGCAGAAGATCTATTTGATTGGACATTGGCCAAGTAATTTGCTCCTTATGCAGCCCATAAAATCAGACCCATAACTGGTGAACATTCTGCTGAGATCTGAGCAGCACAAGACCCCCAACCAATATTTTTGTTTTTAGTAACATGAAGATAAAGCCTGAATGGAACTGAACCTCCCACTAACCAGATACACCATTTTCAAATAGTCAAAATTAAGCTAACTGTTTTTATCTCAGATGCTTAGTCGTGCCAAATCACAAGCAAGTATCAAAGCACCTGAAGTTTACTTGAAGCAAAATAATTTTGATTAAGTAGGTCAAACCGTTTTGAGCTTAGCATTCTTCCTTAATAATGGTAATAACTGATAATAAGCCGTTTCTGCAAAAGCTAAAAAGAGGGAGTATCCTTTCTTCTATGTGTATCTTCAGACAGTTCTGGGCATATCTCAGGTAAGTAAGTCCTTTCATTTGGTGTAGTCAGACTTTGTCTCAGAGGAAAATGTTTGGCTTTTCAAAGAATCTAACTCAAAAATTTGACACTTTTCTTTCC
>Ga0181612_122643_pt1 | contig 15325 bp, 13 predicted proteins | sample HoacroProtozoa21_FD_119630 | JGI IMG/M metagenome (GOLD analysis project Ga0181612, IMG submission 119630) | Hoatzin crop microbial communities from Cojedes, Venezuel. Combined Assembly of Gp0051906, Gp0051904, Gp0051908 | reverse complement strand
GTGGAAGATGTCCCTGCTCATTGCAGGGGCCTTGAACCTCTAAAGTTCCCTTACAACCCAAGCTATTCTGTGATGCTATGATTCTATGATAACTATTTATTAACTACTTACACTTAGAAACAAATGTTTTACTTTCAGTTACCAACTCTTTCAGCTACCTAGTCTCCTCCTGGTTCAGAGAAAAACTGGGTTATAATATCATGCAATTTAAACACTGTATATTTTTCTAAGCATTAGCCACACAGCCTCCACTTGTACATTAAAGCAGCATCAAAATGTACCTGACATCCTGTTAGTATCTGACAGCCATGATGTTTCTATCTACAGAAGATGAGCTGGAGATGTAACACCCGAGGACAGAGATCAGACTAGGTAAGAGTCTGCTTTTCCCAAAGAGTTTGTAAAGCAGTTGGACAAATATAGAAATTAGATAATTCATACATATGCTTACATAAAATAATTATGCTGGGGGGGGGGCTCATATGTTATAGACAAATCCAGCATTTTTATGCAGTACATACTAAAAACGCTGTAAACAAGCACCTTGTAAAAATTTTGAAGCTGTGTAGAATTAGTAGATGCACCCACTCTGGCATCTCCTAATTATGTCATCAACTGTTTGCCTGGTTTTAATCCAGTATGTTCACATCTTATTATACTAAGCAAATGACCAGATACATTGAACCAGCAAACACATTGGTCTGTAGTAACCTATCAGTCTATTAATTCTTATTCCTAGGCCCATGTTTTTAAACAAAGCACATTTCGTGATTGATATACTGATACCTATGTGCATGGCTGTACATGGAAAGAAATACGTATTCTTCATTTATGTTTCCTCAGAAGTAGTAACTCATATGCTCCGAAATTCTGAAAAAGAATAACTTGTATTTTTAAGACATGCTGGTAGACAGGCTGATATGGGGGATTCTAGTGCCTACCACCATCCTGGTTTTGATGCATCTGAAAATTTTCTGTGATGCAGGAAATACCTCACTGGCCTATACTGGTTCATAAGGCTACTCTTGAAACAGGCAAATCAGCAAAAGCTCATCTAGAATTAAATAGTGGGACAGTTAACTTGATTTCAGGACATTCCCTTTGTCTTATATCAGCAATTGTCTCACATGACTGCAATATCATAGGTTATTCTGCAGAACAGATTGCAACCTCAGCTTTTTCTTTCTAGACTTCAATTCCTTTGTTATTTCCATAGGAATGATTTCCCCAAACTTTAGGATTAATGTGGGCTGTCTAGGATTCCATCAGATTTTCAAAATCTCTTTAAGCCTGGACACAGTATTCCCAAGTGTAAGCAAAGCTGCATGAAGCAGAATTATTTTCCTGTCCTTAAAGTCATACCCTATTTATATATCTGGTACAGTATCCATTTTTTTGCAACTTCATCACATTGTGAACTCCTGTCTCGTTTGCTGTCCATCAGCCTCAGGTCTTCCTCTGCATTACTGTGTTTTAAAACTTATGATTAGGGAACTGGCCTTAAGTAAAAATAACCAACTTAATCAGCCCTTACCCTGAATTTTGAGAATTCAGACAATCCAACAGAATCGTCCTCTACTTTTTTAACTCCATCTTCCCTAGCAACACCACAAATAAGAACATTTACACCCACCACATACTAATCCTATTATAATTACTTCTCAGAAAACCTTCGCTGTGGGTTGAGAGGAAAAGGAGAAGAAAATAAAAAACTGCGCCAGAGGCCCCAGTACTATCAGGGAAGGTAAGTGCCCCTTCCAGCACCTGCTGTGAGCCTGCCACCCTTTACTCCTGAGGGTGGAAACAAGAATTGCTGCTTTGTTATCAGCACCTCTGCTCCAGTGTATTTTCATTAGCAACACCTCTCTGAAGCATTTCTCTACCATCTCTGTTTTCCCTCAAAGCTCCACACAGTTGGAAAACTCCTGTTTGGTGTGAAGTGGGCATTTTCTTCTGCATGGCAAAGGGGCTCTGAGCTATTTCATATAGGAGTATGCTGAAGTTATATTTTGCACTATATTTCTTCAATCAATAGCGCTACAAACTTCCACATAAAGCAGAGGAAGATGAGATTCTTAGTTGATGTGAATATAAAAGTTGATGCGACTATAAAAGTTGATGCTTCATGAAAATCACCAAAATAACACAAAAACCATGCACCGCATTACAGCATGATCTACTTTGCATCAACAAGGTTAACTGCTGCAAAATTAGCTTCCTGATTTGAAACACAGATTACTCAGTCTCTCTTCTGCTGACGGCATTCCTACCAAGCACCAAACTTGTGAAAAAGGAGCCTACGGTCAGCTTCTGTTTCTACTCACGTTACACTGCACATACTGAGAGAGGCTAAGGGACTTTCATCCCTGGAAGTTTTACAGAGTCGGCTAGACAAAGCCATGGCTGATCTGATTTAGTTCCAGGATGAGTTCTGCTTCAAGCAGGAGATGGGGTAGATGACGCCCACAGGTTCCTTCCAAACAGCACTTCTGGGAATCTGGTCTGTGAAAGCAGCAGGAAAGTCAGCTGTATCTCCGTGCTTTTTAGATGTCAAATACTGAATAAGGGAAGAGGAGAAAATGCATCTGAAAATAAAAACAGAGTCAAAGGATGCCTTGTTTTTCCTGTTTCGCAACAAGCACCAGGAGCAGGCAGAAAACACAAAAGATCTTTTTCTCTGTGGCAGCTTGGGTGGGTGACTCACAGCAAGTAATGAACTCCCTGCACACTGCTCCTTTTAGCGCCGAGTGAATTCGTCTCCTCAGCCCTGACCTGGGGCATGTGACTGCGGACAGAAAGAGGGAGCTTGGCTTCTTCCTGGAAGTTCTGTCAATAAGACATAATGCTAAGGACAGCTGAGGACAGCAATCACTGAAACTTACACTTTGCAAGGCAGCTAAAAACTAAGTGGAAGGAAAGCAGGTTGAGAAAATCCCAGCACTCTCACATCCCACAGCTGCTCTGAACTGCAGTAAGATGAGTCTCTTTCCAGAACTCAGAGTGTCTTTTCATCCCTTTACACTTACCTATGGCCAACCAGAAAACGTATGATGCTTGTTCTTGTACTCCTCTACCAGCTAGGTTCCCCACCAAAACCTGCTGTTTCCCTCGCGACATCTAACTTGCAAACCAAGCCTAAAGACTAAACAAAGGCAGATTTTTCATATGGGTAACAGGAAACAGAATTTGAAGATGGTTTCGCAATTCACTTATTTTTGTCCAGTTACTATATATTGTAATGTCATGCAAGCACTGAGGCACTGATGGCATATTCCATGTAGAGTGCCGTGCATTTTCACAGTGCTTATATACCCAGAGAAGGCTGTTCATGCTCTTCCAGACTAATAGGAAGACAAAGCCTTGGAGTAAAGATTTGTTTTTAAACTTTCACTTGTGTTTTGCAGAACTGATGTATTTGTGTCTCAGCTAAACTTCAGCTAAACTTACTATTACATTTATTAAACCCTGGAAGTTGAGTTGTATTTCACTTGACTTTCAGCTATGGATGCTAGCTTTCAGTCTCCATTGCTCAGACAGCACTATATTAGTGTCTTACTTCTCCACGTTAATCGTTTTCTTCGTATATCTTATGCCTAAAGGCAATGAGCATTATGGCTGTGACATCTGCTACCAGGGCAGCTGTGGCTCCAGCTGGTTTTCTTCCCTGGGGTATAACGAACAGAACAATACTTCGGTTCCGAGGGGCAATTAATTTACTGTAGACAATACCATCATAATCACTAATCATATCACTTACTGGTTTTGAAATAAGTTGTTTCCCAAGTGGCATGATTTAAGAAGCATTGCCAAGATTTTTCAAGCTTGAGAATGACAAACCTGGATTTTCTTGTCTTTACTGTATACAGCGTGTTACTGCTTACTTGTACACCAGGTAGAACAAGAGCATCTTTTGCCTGCTTTGCACAGCTCGAGGCTAAAAAGAACCATCTCCACATTGCACAGGTTTATAACTGGAAGTTTCTCCTGTTGAATTCACTAGCACAAGGACCAAAGTGACTTAATATTAAATGTACGGTTGGTTGAATCTTTCAGGTTCACACCCTGGGCAGATCCTTCTTGTCCATGTTCTGGAAATGGCTCAGGAAGTGAGCCTTCCTCTCTCCTGAAGTCTTCTACCTTTATTTTAAAGAACATAGTCCTTTGATACTGAAAGAGTTACTTTTACTCCATGCTGAAACTGTCCTTCCTAAGAAGTCTCTTCCTCCCCTGTGCTTTCTGACGTTCTACTTCAAGTCTCGTTTAGTTCAGTTTTAAGTGCAGCAAACTCACAGTTGCGTGTGAAATAAGACGGTTTGTGGATGCTTGTGAAGTACACACAGATCACAGGATCTCCTGTGACTGTGGTGGGTTAGTCCTAGTGAACATCGTGTCTCCTTCCACCACTTCTAAAACAACCTGCAGATGCCGTTAGTGATCTAGCTGCCACGCAGACACTTGTCCATTAGGAACTGTCCCTGACAGATAAGAAGCTACTGAAAAGCAGTTGTGAAAAATTAATTATATTTAATTCCAGTTAGGACAGATCTGAATCTGTGACTTCAGGGTGAAGGAGAATAAGTTCTGTGAGCAAATCTCCTACCGTAGGATGTTCTGAGGAGAGCTGCATGATGTCAACATTTGACTCCTTTCTGACAGCCAGTCTCTGTTCAATGTCAGGTAAGGGCAAAACAAGTGAATAGGCAAAAGTAATTATATAGGGAAAAAAGAGGCAACATCAACAAGACTTGGAATTTTAATGAACATGAAGTGAGGTTATGCTTATCTTAAAGATGCAAATGTTGGCAAGTAAACACATTTGTTTTCATTTGAAGATAGAACCATGGATCTGTTTGCCCTTGCTATGTTGTCTAATTGATCACCTAAATGGCCGATTGGATTAAAATGTGTTCCTGGTACGTGCCCTTTCCTCCTCTTAGTTTCTATTTCTTAAATTTCTGGAGTATATTAAAAATCAGTTTACAAGTCTTTTTCTGATTGCAGACCACACAGTACCTCTTGCTACTTTAAACACATTGTGAGCTTTAGAACAATATTATATTCCTCTGTTATGTTTTCTGTCTCAAAGTGCTGTATTTACTTGGTCACTTCCCATTTACTGGTAATTGGTTCCTGTAAGAAATCTACACTTTTTACTTACAGAAAATCTGCAAGTACTACAATTCAGTCTCACTAGTATAAATCAAACAATCTTTGTGAAACTGTGATCTCATAGATATTATCTTCACTTAGCCTGTAGGCTTAAAATCAATCATCTGGTGAAATCTAGAAAGACAGATATTTAGTACAAGTATTAATTTTTGCTTTTCTTCTGTGATTCCCAAGGTCACCTCCCATCATGTACAACAAATCTTGTAAATTTTTGAAAAATAATTAGTACTTGGCTAAAGTTGCCATTTCAAAGTACGCACTCTTCAGTTATGAAGTATTATTTTGCAACTAAAATATTGAGTTGGGAGCCAAGAACCATACACTATCAAGAACAAGAACCTGACTTACGGCCCAGTTCATTACCTTGCTCTGCCTTAAGGGTCTATGAGCAGGTAGCAACTTCTTTCTTAACTATTCAAAGATGACAAGGGCTGGCTCAAAACTTGCAGTGCAGATTAGGCCCCTTGGTTAATTTTGGAGGGTGTCCTGGGAATTACAGGATCTCTGTGGCACTCCAGCAGAGACTACCCTGTGCCAAAATGACTGAAGGATGAGTGTCTTTGCTTCCTCTCCACATTGAAACCTGCTGGCAAGAGAAACTTGAGGACTTCAATGGTCCTCCGAGATAGTAGGTCTAATATCTACCTATCTAATATCTATTCCATAGAATACAAAGGGTCATTTTTTTTTCTTAGCATGTAAACTGTGAAAAAGTGACTACACAAAGTGTGTGACTTCACAAGAAACAGATGACTCAGCTCTCTTGAGTTATAAAAGGTGATGAAACTGGACTCAATACCCCCCTAGTTACTCCTAAAGATACCTCCTTTCTGAGAATATCAAAGTAACACTCTGATCAGCACTAGCTTGAGGCCAATTTACCTATGGCTTGTGAGATGATGCATTTGCATCAACATCTTGTTTTCTTTGAGAATATATCATTTAAAATATAGTCTTGCTCTTTGTTATGAAATTCTTCAAAGTCTGAACCAGATACAACTAATGGTCTGATTTTTTAGCCTGGAAATAACCTCACAAGACAGTACTGAAGAGGGGAATTGCACTTAGTGCACTACTAGGGCTGTAGTGTACCTAGAGCCCAGTTTGCCCTTACCCTCTCCAGGTGTAAACCTCAATTTATTCATGAACCTGTCAGATTTTCTAGGTTGTGTTTGACCTTCACTCAACCAGTCTTTGCCTCATGCTTCCTTGCATTGGTGCCCAAATTTCATTAATTTACAGCAGAATGCTTCTCATCCATGCTGGTAAGCTCCATGCTAGACAGAGCTGGGCCAGCTGTGTTTGCTGTACCAGCATAAGAGGTGGTGGAGCCAGAGACAGGCCACAGTAGGATGGCAGGGCGTCATCCTTCAGTGAGACCAAAACCCCAGAATACTTCCACAAATCAGGAATTCTCCCCACTGTATGATCCTGAATATGGGGTCTTGAACATTGGCTTAGATGCCCATCTTGAGGCTTGCGAGTTGCTCTTACGGCACTCATGACCACATTCAACACAACTACATGAATGGTAAAAAATAGAGTAATATGCCAATTAATTTACAGATAGGATCAAAAAATTGATTCTTTATCTTTGGCTTTATTCAGTTTACAAGTCTCTTGTGGTTGCAAACTTGTCTGGTCTTCTTATTTAAGGATTCCATTCTATGAGTATGTTTAGAAAGAAATTTACATCACACGTCTACTTCTGTTAAAATATAAAATCACACAAGCAAGAGTGAAAGACTGAAGTCAGAAAATACTTCCTCTGAGCACACTGACTACTATTCCTGCAGTCAGAATTACACCCTGTTCCAAAACTATGCAGCTATTTTGCCCATTTATCAATCATGACTTGCATGTTTACACACCAGATGCCAACATGCAATCCAATGGCCATTAATGTTGTTGTGTTAGAAGAGAGACAGATTACATTAGTCTGGAGCCAACTGTTTATAAAAATATTGTAAAAAGAGTGTATGCAGAGTAACAATGATCTCAAATCACTTACTAAGCATATTGACCCAAGACTTGCCACTAAGTTTGAAGATTCAAATTTAGGCCTGATAAGCAACTGCTGTCAGAAGTGGTAGCTGCTTATGTCAGTCATCCCTGAAACCCAGTAAGCGCTTGTGAATTCAGCAATCCCCAGTAGCAAAAGAAGACTTCAGACTATAGCCATTTGCTTGTCACCTCATTTAGGTGCCAGGTTCTATAGGAAGAGGAGTCTCAGAAACATTCACAGATGACCTGGTAACTTGAAAAATCAGAAAGTAAGTAGTATAGTCACTGAGCATATACCCCAGAGTGGAGAGAATGTAGAAGATAATTTATTTAAAATAAAATTCCATTAAAAATGTGACTCACTGAAGATTAGGTAACTCTTTTGAAAGTCTCTTACACCATAGCAATAACAGACATTTAGGAAAGCCCCTCTTTACAGTTTCAAAAATCTCATCAAGTTGATCAGATTGCAAAAAGGAAACCCTAGCACTTCTACAGAAGTCTCAGCAATGAAGAGCTTTAAAAGCTCACCATTGTGCTGGTATTTCTTTTATTCAGGATAAAAGAGAAAATTATGCTGGAACACAATTCAAAATAATAACAGGATCAACCTCTGTATTCTTTCTCAACAGCCCAAAGATTACATGTTCCCATTACCTTTGGGGTGTGTTAGAAAAATCCCTGGTGTGCAATTTCCAGCCAAACTTCTTCAGGAAGAAATCCAGTTCCTGTCCTCTAAAGACCTTTTGTGATGTAACTTAAAGAACATCTAGCGTGGGAGAGTCACAGGCAAGGGCGATTCACATCATAGAAGCATTTATGTAGTGCTCTTAACCGCTAATGCAGGCAAACCCATTCAATCCCTGGAGCAAAACCACTCCTCCAGCAGAAGAAAACCGGCCAGGGTCCCATTCATGTTCCTCTGCATTAAGAAGCTCCTGCAAAGCAGACAAGCCAGGTGTGAATTTAAAGTACAATAGCCATTTGCCTTGTTTCTTGTAGCACTCTGGCTCCATCAGGTTACATTGGGGTGGCAACAGAAGCTCCTGTTTGCAGCTGGACACATGCCCCTTGTTCAGATGTTTCTGTCTCCGTTATAAAGCTAGTTCATGTAGCAGCTGCTGGGCAGCCACAAATTACAGACTAAAATTAAGGACAATCATCAGGCATAAAGCATGACCAAGAATGCATCCTCATCCTAGGTATTCCTACACAGCCTAAGCAAAGTCAAGGCCATAGAATAAATGAGAATTGTAGGTAGCCTGAAAAAAATCTGTCAGCAAGGATTCATACGATGCCTCATGCTGGATCTGGGAACAGGGTGAAATTCTGAGTGCCCTCAGGAGTGCTTGCCAAACAGGATTTGAATATAACCAGTGTCCATACCAAAAACACTGTCTTTCACACCAGTTGATTTCAGCTGCTCCTCTCATAAACGAGCCTTCACAGAACAACAGAATTCTGTTTGTCCCACCCAATTTGGTTTACAGGCAGCTCCTTCTGAAAAAGAAAATTGTGTAAAAATAACTATACACATGGACAACCTTCTGACAACTGTAAGACCAGCTGGTTTTTTGTGTATTCTTATGGGTCTTTAGCCTTCAGCCTGGATGCTAAAATTTGAGGCAGCCTTTTACCAAAGGGAAGTACTACCTGAAATACTTTTAAATAAAAATTTTTTTCACACTTCTTTCACACAGGTTTTAGTATTGCTCAGAACAACAACAACAACAAAAAAGTTAATGAAAATGCAGGCCTCAAAATTATTTTTAAAATACATTTTGGTCATGCTTTTAGTTCTGGTTCAGGGACCTTTAAGCAATGATGGATAAAATTCACCTTTATGAGTACAAATAGAGCTTGAAAGGTCACGATTTATGTAAGAAAATTGGCCACAATTACTTTTTTTTGATGCTTCAGAATTATTTCTATGTCTTCGAAGAAAAGGCTGTTTCTGTTTATGTAGAGAAGCCTCCAGGAGATCATTCTGGCTTCTGAAAAGGTAAGGACAGCAATGCTTCAAGTACCTGTTAGGCTGTGTGATAAGCCTCATGCTGCATTTTGCAGATCATGTTAGGCTCCAAAAGAGGCAAATATTATAACTTTATAGTATGAAATTATGTTCCTGCTGAGCATATGACCTGGGAGCTGACAGCCATTTCACCTCGATTTAAAGGAGTCATTCAGCAAAAATCCACCTTTCATATTCCAGCAAGGAGGGGCTCTGCCTTTGGCTCTTCTGACCTTCTTACGGTGCAGTGTGCTGGCAAATCATTGTCCCCATTTTGTAGTATGTTGTCACTGTGAATTCCAAAATTATGTCTTTTCCTCGGTGACCAGTGCAGAAAAGCGAGTAGCCTAAATTGATATTCTTATTACTAAAGTATTCGTAATGTCTTTTCTCTGTAATGAAGCCATCAACATTTGCAAGGAGTGTTTGCATTGGTTTGAAAACTTTTCTGACAAAGAGTATCTACATGCAATGTGTTTCAAGGAAAAAGTCAAAGTACTTTAGTACTGGATCCCCAGCAAAATTCAGCTGCTTTTGAAAAGGAGAGCTAAATTTTCTGTAAATACATAGGTTCCACTTGACAACCACAACTCTGAAGAAATTAAGCATTTGCAGTTAGCTCTTCCCCTCTCCTTTCTTTTTTAATTAATGAAAAACACACGACACCTGTAGGGGCTGAAAAATATGTTGTGGAGGTAACGACGATGCCGTTTAGATCATAACGGCTGGGATTCTGCCAAAGCCCGATGAAGGCGCAGGCTGCCGTGTGGCTTGTAGGTGCTTCTTCCCCCTCCTGTCAGGGTGCCAGTGAAGTTATGGTCATGCTCCGAAATGTTCTGGAGCTGCCCCGGGAGAAGGCATAGAAGTGCTGCAGGTCTCAGACTCCAAAGGTTCAGGCTTTGTGGTGGCTGCCCTAACCTTCGGTGTGTCTGCACGCGCGTGCCTCCTCCATGGTTTGCTGGATGCGTCTCTCAGCCCACATTCCCACACCACCCCATCCTCCCCGGATAAATGAGCCATTCTTGTCTTCAGTGCTGCCAACTCTCCTGCCAGCAGCAGTTTGTACCCTGCCCTGAGGCAGACAGAAGCCTTTCCTCACGCCTTTCCTCCTTCCTCAACATGGCTGTCACCTTCCATTTTGGATGAATGGGTTTACAGCAGCTATTTCACTAGGCCGGGCTCCAGCACAGGCACTGCCCTCCACTGCCTTTAGTGAGACTGAAGCTGTGTCCAGCAACAAAGTGACGGGAGTTGCAGGAATCCTACAGGAAAGCAGGAAAACAAGACAGGAGCAGGCGCCCAAAGTTGACGGGGGCTTGAGAGGATCTGAGGCGGCTGAGGCATGGGGATGACAGAGCGCTGGTGCGGCGCTGCTGTCATGGCGGCTCAGGTGGAGAAGATGGTGGGAGCCACGCCGGGCCTGCTGAGGGAGGGAAAGCGCAGCAGAACAGCACAAACTCGGCACGACAGCCCCTGGTCTCACACGTGGCCGGAGCAGAGGAGCTGCTGCGGTCCCCACTTGGGAAACGGCCAGCGGCTATTGAAAGAAGGGGTGCCTGAAGGCAGAGCAGTATTTCCTTGCTGTTTGAAAAGTGTTTTTTCCTAACCTATATTTAATGTAACGGTTTATGTTGCACGTAGCTCACACACACATATTTTAAAATATTATTGAAATGTTTTCCGCATGTGAGAATTCATTAATTTAACAAGACTTCAGATTCCAACCATAATTACAGCACTCAATAATAGAAGCTTATTGGTCTAAAGTTTTTATAGAAGTTAACAAGACAGTTAATGCACAAGAACACTCTTACACGTAGAGAGCAGTTACAGAGATTTTTACTAGCCAGAAATCTGAACGACTTCAAGGCTTAACCAGACTCTGAACATCAGTATGAGACGTATGTCTCCACTAACTGCTACAGTCCCTTTTTGTTCTATTTTCTAGTTTTTGGACAGAACAGTGTATCCTCGACAAATTGAAATGGTTATTTAATTTTATCACAACTCTACCTATCTTTAAATAAGCATTTCAGAACTGCTCTCTTCTTCTGCAGACTGTAGTCTCATTCATACTTCAGGGCAGCCGCTATCAGATCATTCTTAATCCATGGTAATAGGAGATAAAATTTAAAAAAATAAATCTAGTGTGGAGAATGCTCACTTCACGGTATTTGTGTCACAGTTGTTTTATTAGATGTTCGGGAGAAGAAAAGAGAAACCATTCTTCTAACAGTAGATAATCTTTATCTGTGGTGCTCATATGGGAAAACAATTGTGCGCCTTTGTGTACTTACTGTCAGAAATTCTGAAACAGCATTAATATTTGTGGTTTCATTCATGCTGCCACCATTCTTTAGGCTCCTAAGTCCTGATCCTTCCAACTGATGAAAAGAGTATTAACCCTTTTAATTTTATTGATAATATCTTAGGCATTAGCGTCACTCAGGCCAGACTTACCCAAACCTAAAACATGAACTGTGCACTGAATACCGTGTGCGCAGGGTAAGAGCTTTGGCATTCCTTGCTCTTCCTGAAGTATATTATACTGCCTGCAATATGTTGTCCCAAAGACAGTGCTCCGTTTGATGTTGTATGAATAGACTTTGTTGTTGTTCTGTCACCTTCTTAACTGAAAACTTGACTTGAACTTCAGTAGAGTCCCAAATAAATCACATGACAGTATTCAAGAGGCAGGAGAGATTAAAAGGAGCTGGGCAATCTTTGGAATAGACAAGAATAGTTTATGCATACTAGAGATGTATTCCTTTATAGATCATATCTAATGATACCCAAAATATCTTCTCCCACACCCTCTCAGGACTTAGGAAGGGAAAGAAAGAGAAAAGTGAAATGACACAGCATACCCCGAAGTATCCACAGCATCAGAGTATTCCCCACATACTTTTTTTCTTTTTCTGTCTCAAAAGTTCACATGCAGCTTAGCCTTTCTGTGGGTGCTGTTTAGCACCTGCAACTCCAATGAGATTGTGAGGTCATCTTAGTTTATGAGTCAGGCTATCATACCTGCAATACAAGATTACAGGGATACTGCAGTATTTCCCAAGTTGAAAATGACCTAATGTACAGCTACATTGCTATTGAGCTGAACTAGAATTACACGTACCTGACCCACACAGGAAGACTGGAATTTGAGTCCCAAGAATTGAGAACATCTTTAAGGCTATCAGGTTCCACAGATGCACAAACAATCAAACATACAAGCTTTCCTACTAGCACTAAATTTTCTTGAAGTTACTGTGTCTGAACTGATTACTCAGCAAGTTTCTGCACGGCAGCTGACAGAAGCATGAGTCAGTGCTAAAACCACAGACTATTTTGACTGACATTGGAAGAAAACTAGTTGGACCTGCTGGATGTTTTGACATCTCTTGCTAAATCAAAGTGATTTTATGAGTTAAGCTTTTACAGCAGCAAGAAATCAACTAAGAAGAAACTCAATCTAGAAAGTGTAGCTAGTAGTCTTTGTTAAAGCAGTCATTATATTGACTCTCTTCATTTAATAATTCATACATTCCAAGTGACAGAGGAATGTTGTCACACTAAAATCAATGAAAAAACAGATTTTGAAGGGAATTCGGGATTACTTTTCAATAAGTTGTGTTAATATTTAATCATCTTTGTTAATAGAGTATTAAGTATGTTTGAGATGCTTATGTTGTGAAGAAGTTGTACATTGGAGTACAGCATTTGTTCAAAAAATGCATTATCTGCTCTCAGCATTAAAGGATCATTTTACTTTCTACACATACACATAACATTCAGAACAAACTCAGGTATAAAGTACTTCGCTGGTTTTCAGTAAACATTTCAGTAGTCCCACAGAATTTAATTCCCACTTTACTACAAAACAAGTGACAGACTGAAAGGATTAACAGAGTCTTAACTTTTCCCTGCTGTGCCAAAAGAAACAGCTCCTTTCCATGGACAGACACAGTTGGTGTCTGCTGGCCACAATGGAGGCAGTGAATGTATTGTTTATCAGAAATGCTGGCTACTGTTAAAATTATTCCTGCCTTACTGCAACACAAGCTAATAGGCAAAAGACAGGATTTCTATAAATAAAATCTCCTGTTGGTATCTGATTCTCGTTATCTTGAGGATACATAATTAGACCTCACAATGAGCTCCATGAGCGAAGGATTTTTCAGCCACCTTCTCCAAGTTGGGTGTCTCTGCCTACTTGATGAGCAACTTTAATTCATCCTTCAGTAGAAGAATCCTCTGTTTTCCAGAAGCAGAATGTTTATTTCTGTAAATATTGGGACTTCAGATGCAAACCAAAGTCAATATTAAGGCTGGTTTTCCACTAAAATACACAGGGGACTAAGTAATAGGACTGCTGATGTAAACTTGTTTTTAGAGGTGTCAACCTCCAGGAATGGAATCCAGGATCCGTAGTTACAAAATTATTGTTATGGGGCAGCAGTTTTAATTACTATGTAATTTTAATTACTAAATTACTGAAGTGTGTAGTCTGGAGAAATGTAATAATGGACCAGCTCTTAATAATTGCCTCAGTGCAAATTCAGGGATGTGACTCCCACTTTTTAAATCAAATTATCTTATTTTCGTGGCTTATAGGATTCTACAAGTAATGAAGAAGAAAAAACTTAAATTCAAACCAAACACGCTGTTGCTGCCTGTTTGTCCTCCTTTCGATACACACAGCAAAAACAGTTCCACATCTAACAAAGAACCTTTCATTCATTTTCTATTACCACTGTGTTTCAGCATTCCATTAAAACCATTACATGCTTTTGGTAATATTTTTGCAGATTACACTGCATTAGAGAGTCTTATGATGATGTCATCACACTGGAGAGAGAGTGTTGTCTAGAAAGATTTCTCCTCTTTGATGCTGTGTCATTTTTTGGTTCCTTTTCAAACAGCTAGCATCTATAAGATAGAATGGATGAAGAGGCTGAGATTTGATTGTGAAAAGTACTACTGAAATAGAGATGGAAGCAGAGCACTGCTGAATTGCGTAGCTCAGAAAGTTTTTATGTTACTTTTCTTCCACAGTGTCCCTGGGCAGAAAGACTGAAAATACAAGCTGCTGTCACCTTTCCCTTGGGAAGGAAGAGCACTTCCACTTTGCGTAATTTTGTAGTGGAGATGTGGGTTCAGATCCCCTTGGGCAGAGCAGGGTGGTGAACTGGTTTTCCCACATCCCCAGTGAATGTTCCAGCCACCTGAGTACTGGAATGGGCTGGGGTTATTCTTTCTCCTGGCCTGTGAATCGAGACTTTTGTTTCTAAAGCTATTTGTGAAAAGTGACGGGCACTGAAATATTGTAGAAATGTCAAAAGAAACTGTTCTAGTCTGCCCTAAACTGGCTTTTCTTTTTTAGAAAGTAACTAAAACACAGAGGATCATTTGGCCACTTTCTACCTTCAAGACAGTAAGCCCAGCTGCTCAAAACAATTCTTTCCAAGGTGGTCAAACTCCATCATCCCCATCAGGACACCGGTAGTTTATTGTCTCATCCCCTTGGAGTAAGTGCGCGCATCCTTATCGCTCGTTCTGCTCTCGTGCCTCAGGGTCAATCACAAGATTTACATTCATCTTTATTTGTTCCTTGACTCTTCCTGCACTGTGTTGAAGAAATTTATTGAGCATTGATGTTTTTCTTGGCCTTGACAGAGCACCAGGTCATCAGTGCCAAGGCCTGCCAGAACCAGTCCTGCTTTAACCACCTGCTCCATCACCCCCCAGTAGCTCCACGCAGCGCTCCAGGGAAGCGCCTCCTTCGATCGCCTTGCATTCAGAGCCCATCGCTGGGAGCCAACTCTCACCACATATTCTGAGGTAAGTGTCTGTGTGTTCTGAAAGCACACAGCCTCTTCCTCGAGTATTCTTTCATTTTTGTTCCTGGAGAAACTTGACATATGGTAAATGCTCTTTACTTGCTTATTGAAACTAAACATCTAAGTTACTTCTTTAAGAAGGAAGAATGTATTTTATATCATGGTCTATTTTCACATAGAACCACTTACATTAAAAATTCAATACTTCTCTATTTCCTATTTTTTAATAATAGCTTGTACACCTAGGTATGAATCAGAATCACAGAATCACAGAATGGTAGGGGTTGGAAGGGACCTCTGTGGGTCATCT
>Ga0181612_167651_pt1 | contig 15326 bp, 6 predicted proteins | sample HoacroProtozoa21_FD_119630 | JGI IMG/M metagenome (GOLD analysis project Ga0181612, IMG submission 119630) | Hoatzin crop microbial communities from Cojedes, Venezuel. Combined Assembly of Gp0051906, Gp0051904, Gp0051908 | reverse complement strand
CCTTCAGCAGTTTGTAGATAACTTCTTCCATAGCGTGCTCAACTCGAACCATGTGGTGCCGCCAGCTGTGAAATATTTCTTTGACTTTCTTGATGAGCAAGCAGAAAAACATGACATCAAGGATGAAGATACCATTCACATCTGGAAAACAAACAGGTACAGTATGAATAATACTTGTATTGCAGAGAAATTAGAGTGTAATTCCCAGGTATGTGCCGGCACTCTTACCACAAATCAAAGTAAATTTAATTTGTAATTCTCAGAATCATTTTAACTGAGAGAATATGTTTATATGATCAAAAGGATTCCCCATAAGTCTAGAAGCTGCAAAGATGAAATCAGCCTACCTGTGGGGTTGTCAGTGGCAGATTTACCACTTTATTTTTTTGCCTTTCCTCAGAGGAAAGCAAGGGGCAAATGTGAGCTAGAGTTACCTGTCAAAGCACAAAATCTAATAAAATACTACTTGGGTACTGTCTTTCACCATGCAGACATCTTCTCTTGCTGTTTTGGGACACCTGAGATTCTACTCATATGAGTTTTTCTCATTTTCCTGTGAGAGATGTAAAGCCTTGGTTTTCAGACACGGAAACCAGACAACAGATAGCTTGTAGAAATGTTGAAATGTATAATTAAGCTTCACTGTTGTGAGGAGATCAAAATGCAAAACCCGTACTTAATTTCATGTGATTTGCTTGTTGTAGAACATTTATTGTGTAAAAAGGATTATTAATCTTTTCCCTTGCTTTGCAGCCTGCCTCTTAGATTCTGGGTAAACATACTGAAAAATCCCCATTTCATCTTTGATGTTCATGTTCATGAAGTAGTGGATGCTTCCTTGTCAGTCATTGCACAGACTTTCATGGATGCTTGCACAAGAACAGAGCACAAATTAAGCAGAGTAAGTGATTTGCATTCTGCATCCTGACTACACTCGCGCCTGACGAGACAAAGGGCATCCTCACAGACAATACCCAGTCTCTGAGGAGATGCAGCCTCCATAGTTTGAGTTTTGTAAGCAAGTTAGCATTTCACCCCTTAGCAGGTTGGCAAATATGTCAGTGTTACTGTGCACTCTGCCAGTCGAGATCTACAGAAAGGAGAAAACACCAACTGCTTTTATGAAAAGCAAGTTTATGAACTGATTATTTCACGTCCACTAATAATTTAGTATCATCTTGCATTGATACATTTGTAAAATTCAACAGTAATGCCATGTGTAAACTTCATGCTTTTAAGACAAATAATCCCACCCACGTACCAAGGTAAATGTTAATAATACGCAGCCAAATATTAATATCTGTAAAGCTCAAGTGCATGTGAATATAAAGGCTTGATCTCAGGTTCTTCACTTTCGATGCTTCCTACAGAGGTTCATAAATTATTGAAGTCTCTTTCTGTTATAAATTTTTCAGGATTCTCCAAGTAATAAATTACTTTACGCGAAAGAAATCTCAAACTATAAGAAAATGGTGGAAGAGTAAGTATAGACTCTTTTCATGCTATTCAGAATTGGTAGGGCTTTAAGCCTGGGTGAATGTATTCGGTGAGAGGAAAAGCAAATGCTGAGGTGGTCAAAGTCAGCTGTCAAGTGCTGAAAATTTGGCACCTGAATGTTAAACCGTTGCCTTGGTGGTGGCGTTGGCAGGGTTGCAATGGAGCGCCGTTCTGACCCAGCGCGTGTTCGTGTCTGTGCAGATGGACGGATAGATTTATTCAGGAGAAAACACGATGCTGTTTTCTGCAGCGGTTGATGTTACCAACATGGTCTGTCTGACCAACGCTGCACTTCCATAACTCGGTAGAGATCAAATCCTGAAAACATTTCAAAAATACCTTTTTTCCCTACTCCGTCTCTAACTTTATTCATTTACTAATTGGCAATTCTGTGAATACCACAGAAGCTCTGCCGCAGGACAAAACTCTTGCTAGCCAATGACTTCAAAAGTTTGAAGACCTGAAATCATCATCAGCTACACATATAAACAGATTTCTTTCCTGTGGCATGGCCCTGTACAACCAGGCGCAATTTGCTTCTGTTGGGAAGGTATCAAGTACTAATGACCGCTGAGAGACAGGATTACTAAAGGAACCATTCTTCTATCGTGGTAGAACATCTCCTGCATTATTAGGAAGTGTGTTTATAATAATTGCCAAATCAAAATACAGAATTACCAGGAAACCACAGTGTATTTTGCCTAACTGAAAGTTTATTTTCACTTGTTGCAGTTACTACAAAGGTATTCGTCAGATGGTGCCAGTTAGTGACCAAGACATGAATACCCATCTAGCAGAGATTTCTAGGGTAAGAATAAATTCCGTTTTCTTGTCCTGGAATTGGAGCCAAGTATAGCACCGGTTTTCTTTGTCTTCTCTTTGTAACTCAACAAGTGAGATTTTCTATGTGCAAACATCAAATGAGTTCTTTTGTACATCTCCGAAATACTCCTGCCTAGTGTAGTCATGCCTTTTAGCCCTTTGAAATGTTGATTATTGACTGGAACCAAGAACGGTTGTCATCGCTGATCTGTCTGAGCGATGTAGGTGCCAGAGCAAAGCGTTCAGATTTTTTCACATCCATTGTGGAAAAATGATGGCACTCTTGAGTGGAGTTTTCTCTCCGCAGCATGCAGAGGATTTTTAGCATTGATCACACTGGTAACAAGTAATGGCTGAATTCAGAGTGCTACCGCAGCAAGAATTGGATGCCAGAAATGACAGGGGAGGCGCGCGCCCGGAGTGTGGCCTGTTCCAGAGCTGTCTGTACGAGGGCAGTACTTCTGCTTTACGCTGCGTGGGAGAAGCTCACCGGGCGCTCGCTCAGCCGGCACTTTCCCATTTTGCAGCGTGGGTTACTGGGGGATGTTGGCAGCCGGGGATGCTGGTTGAAGTCCGGAGGCTGCACAGCCTGCTTCAGCCTCGAAAGAGCCTGTCTGCTCTGCGGCACGGCTGAGCTGGAGGAGGCTCGTGCCTCCGCAGCACGCAGTTCAGCGTGGAGAACCAGGAGGGGCCCTCACCGGCCTTAGAAGATGTTGTTTAGCCTGGGCAAAGAGGCAGTGTACTTACTGGCTGGTTTGCTCCTTTGCTTCATGGAGTTGAAGAGTTCTGGCATAAGGAGGATGTTTGGGGGGTTTTTTGTGGTTTGTTTATGTCAGTGCCCTTAGGACCTAACGTTTTGCAGATCAACATCCTCATGAGAGCATTTCTGTTTTCAGTCATTCACTATAAAACTCATCTGCAGTGACATTTCATTTTCCAGTTCATTTTATTTATTACACAAATTCAGATGTATGTAAAATTAAAACGCTTGATGTTTAGAAGTAAATTTGTTAGAATGTTTTAACATCAGCAGAATATGTTGGTCCTTTCTATTTACATTATAAATTATGATAAAAATGAATACGGAAGGACTGATTGAAGATTGCAAATTTTGACCAGCACTAGAAGTGACTTTTATAGAGCAAGGAAAGATGGATGTTTCTCTGCTGCTTTGTGCCTTCGGTAATCGTTTATGCCAGTAGCAGTATTTTGCAATTCTTCATTTTGTTAACTAACTTAAATGACAAAAAAATGCATAGCTAGAGATGGAATCCTATACGTTTGAATGAAAAACACCTGTTTAGACAGGTAGAGCACATTCACTAAATAAAGCAAATGTAGGGGGGAAGGGAGGAAGAGGTAATGGAACACTTCATTTAAAGTCCTTTTTCTCTCTGTCTCTCTCTCTCCTCCTTCCGTCTCCATGGTTCAGATGGCTTTTCCCACCGTACACGTGCTTGTGATCTTGATGAGTTACACCTTTGCTGTAGTGAGGTGTGAATAATTTCAAAGAGTTAAAAAGAGCTGAAGAAACGATGTCAAACAGCCATGACAGTGACAGAACAAATGCTTAATGTAACAATGCGTAGGCTGCACTGAGTAAATGCTTTAGTTATACAAACCCACGTTGTTAACAGATGTTTGAGCTGTGGTCTGTGGTTTGACGTTCAGAGTTCAAAATATTTTCCACCTCCAGTGTCAGAGTCGTGGACAGGCTGGAAAAACACCAGCAGGAAAGTCTTGATCTAAAAATCACCAAGCAAACATTTTCTCACCCCTTTTTTCTGCCCCAACTGTCATGTAACAAAAGTTACAGGGTGCAGAGCTTGCATTTGGAAATGCTGTATATTGTATCCAAGGCGTGCGCGTGCGTAACTTCCAGCTGTCTGTGATCCTGTTTTGACGTCTGCTGCTTGCTTATGTTGTTTGACAGGCGCATACTGATTCCTTAAATACACTTGTGGCTCTACACCAACTCTACCAGTATACTAACAAATACTATGATGAGGTAAGTTGCAGCTTCTGGTTTAATTTCTTAATAATATCAGTGGTAAAAAGTTGTAAAGACTAACATCAGTCTAAAGGAACAACTTCTGGGATTCCTTGGATAATCAGGGAAAAGTAATGCTGAGCAGAAGGCTCTAACTTTGCAGCTGCACACCTTGCTGGGCAATGACGCTGGTCAAAGGTGTGTTCTTATAAAGGAACAACTTCATTATGGGCTGTCAGTCTTTGGTAGCGATAGTTCAGTGAGATCTGAAAGAGAAACAGATTTACAAATCATTCTTTTCAGTTCCACCATCCTAATTGCTAAGAATTAAGGCAGAAGAATGTCACCGAGCAAAAAGTAGTCGTCAGAGAGAGAGCAGGTTTCAAGGCAGTGGGTTTTTTGTTAGGAACAATCCATTAAACTTGTTTTGCTTGTAGGAACGGGGCCATGCCTTTTTTATTAGTTAAGATGCACTTAAAGCTTCCATGCATGCTACCATCCCTGTCTTGCCGTGCCGAAGGGAGTGCCTGCCCGAGGTAAAGCAGCGTAGAGTAGCAGTTGAGTATAGTCTGACTGCAAAGGAGGCTCGCAGAGTCAGTCCGAAACGTTGCTTAGGTTCTTCACGCCCTGTGGAAAGGGGGACAAAGAATAACCCAGGGTAGCTGGGCTGTGGCTATGGCTCTCCCAACTTAATCTGAAAACAAAAAGAGAGAAGGAAACTTTTATTCAGAGGTTTCCATGGAAATGAATGCCTCCAGAAAACTCTCAGAATTAAATCAAAGCAAGTAAGAACAGACGCTGGATCGAAAAGGAGCACAGCACATGTGAGCTGTGTTCGGTTTGTCTTGCACCTCAGCACAGTTCGTGTTTTCACTTCCATTTAGCACTAAAGGCAGCGAGTGTCGTCCTCAGCTTCACTGCAGCCGCTTTGTACAGGAGCAGCTTTAAAACAGATGTGAGCAGGGAAAATCAAGTCGCCCTGAGAAGTCTTGCGACGAGGGTCAGCAGGGGCAGCGGCCTGAGGAACGCAGGCTGATGCAATGGCGTTGGCTTCCTCACTGCTTGTCCCCAGCGACAGCCCCGTTGGCCTCCAGCGCCGTCCTGAGTGCGTCCGTGGCCTGCCCACCTCCAGAAACACTCGGGGACCTGGAGGGCAGACGAGCTGTAAAGCCCTGACTTTTCCACACCCCCACGTCCCTTGCTCCCACTCGTGGTTTCACCTTTGGTGGAGCCTCCTCGTGGTCGCCCGTCCGTGGGACTTCATCGGTGGCAGGCCAGCGAGCCCCCGCGCCTCGCCGCAGCTCTGCCGCTCACGTAGGTCACTGTGGAACAGCAAGGTGCATCTGATGAAAAGGCTGCTAATTCAGAGTTACGGAGATAATCTGTCAAGAACCATTCAGTAAAATTAATCGAGCTTATTTATTTTCCATGAAAATGTTTTCATTTGCATAAATTGGAACATTTTGCAGCTGCCCTTGTCTTTATTACTGACGCAGTGGTTCCCCAGCATGTGCTGTACCTTCTGCAGGGCTTGACAGTGACTAAGTGGGTACATTCTAATTGTCCACATTTATATGAAGGATATATTCACCAGCAGAGATAATCATGAATTATTTAGCTAGATTTCAGGAGTTACGGCTAGATGTAATTGTTTAAATTGAGGGAACAATATCAAATTAAATCAGGCCCAATTTAAATACTGTAATAAGTGTTTATTAACTCTGTCTTGTAAAAATGTTTTCACGCTTTAAAAACAAATCCATTACAATAATTATTTCCAAACAAATTTGCTCCAGTGTTTGAAACTCACATGCTATACCAGCCCTTCAAACTGAAATTATTGGCTAGCCCGATACTGACTGCAGTCATCTCCGTTGTCAGCGATGTGCAAGAAGTAGTAAGAACCGCAGGTAGTGACGGGCAAACTCTATCTCTCCAGTTCTTGTACTTGCAAGTTTATACAGTGTTTAAACAGAGCGAAAGGTTTCTGCTTGATTGCAGGCTCTGACTTTTATTAATAAAGCCAGTTCTAGGAAAGGAACTGTTTTGCTGTGTAACATATTCTTCTAATGCAGAAATGTAATAGTTGGTGGAAAAGTTTCCCTAAAGGATGGTGGAAATGAAAACCTTTCAAAACCTTTGAAATTTGATCTTGATTAGCCCTAAAAAACTCTGTTTGAAGAAAAGCCTTCTCATAACAGCTGACCTTTTCCAGCTCTTGTTTTCAAATCCCTTGTGTCGTAGCAGCACACCGTCCCGTATATAACCTGTACGGCAGAGGCTGCCTGCGGGGTGCTGGGGGCTCCTCCGACGAGCTCTTTGCTTCCCGAGCTGCGTGGTGCCGGGCCGGCGTCGTGGCATCGAGAGCCCAAGGGACGCTGCCGGCAGCTCCCTGCCGCTGTGGCCAGATGGCTTGCTCCGCCGTGTTGCCTGTGGAGACAAGAGACCTGGCGTCGCCCTACCTTGTGCCTGCGCGTGGACCGCCCAGGAGCTTCCCAAGCCAAAGCTCATGGGGATGGGGCTTAATTACTGTGGGTAAATGACCCTTAAGCCTTGCAGGGTCCTCCATAAGCAAAAGCACCATTTCTTAAATAGCCATAAGGACGTTTTTCCCCCTGCGTGCTCCGTCTTGGAACGTAATATTTCACAAGATGAAGCACTGCCTGGTAGTTTGCTTGGATCCCAGCGTAACAGGAAACATGACAGCAGCTTAGACAAAGTAACAGAGGGGATCATTTCTGTTGCCTTCGTGTAAAACTAGAAGATGGGGGATCATTTCTGTTGCCTTTGTGTAAAACTAGAAGATGGGGCCTGCTGGATGGAGTGCGTCTTTGGTACAGCGTGAAGGCAAGAGACTCTACAACCACAGCAGCATCAAAACACTTGGTCTGGGAACTATGTCATATATTTTCAGCTAACTGATTCTAAACATTCTGTGTTTATTTCTTCCAGATTATAAATGCACTTGAAGAGGATCCAGCTGCACAAAAAATGCAGCTTGCCTTCCGTTTACAGCAAATAGCAGCTGCGCTGGAGAATAAAGTGACTGACCTTTGACTCAAAAGCCGCAATAAAGAAATCTGATCTGAAGATGTTCAAATTCATTCTTCCTGTTAAGGAAATAGTGTTCTATTTTTTAATGTGTAATTACAACTTTAAATGAAAGATTTCATGTTTTTTTGATAGCAGAGGTGTAATGTAAAGAATTTTTACTGTAAATTATGCTTCTAATTAAAAGCTGTGTTGTGTGTAAATGAATCTTCTGTGGGAAAGAGAGTCCTTTGGCTGGGGCAGGGTGGGGGGTGGAAGGAGGAAAACCCATAGCTCATTTAATTTAGTAGAATCTGAGACATCAGCATTTAGGATTCATTATGCAAGAAAATTCAATACTATAGCATCCTTTCTAGGTTAAGCAATATTTGTACTAGCAAAACAATAACATACTCAGAGACACATGCAATATCCCCTTTTATTTTGATAACTGGAAATTGACTTCCATATAGCTCTAAAACTTAGTCTGTGCTCGTAACGAACATCGTGAACACTGCGTCTGATTTCTCTGTGAGATCTGAGAATGGGATTTGCTGCCACACACGGTTCTTAATTTAATTATTTATGTCCACGGTGATGCACAGTATTGCACCCACCACAGCTGGCTGCGACAGAAACAAGAGTAGTGTCAGTGTAGGAGGGTTCTACTGGTAAAGTCTCATTTGGTTCAGAAATCCCTGCAAAGAATGAATTAGTCCTTAGAACTTTACAACTCTTCGTTATTATTGTGAGTTTTATGATATATGCTAATGTGCCTTACTTGTACTAATTCTGTGAATCTGATGAATGGTTTTGTAAAAAGAAGCAAATCAGAAAAAGAAATATTTATGTGCTATTGAATGACTTATGTGTGAAAAACATGACCAGCAGAATGCTTGTAATTAGCTGCTTGCCGAGAGTGTGCTGTTTAACATGATTTGATTATGTATAATATCTTATTTTAGAATGGTTCTAACGATTTTTTATTTGAATCTTGGAACTGTCCTAGAGATACCATCACTTGTTTTTATTGTATTTGTGATGTAAAATACTCGTATGATATGGGAAGAACCGTACGCCCGCCTGTTGAAAACCACTCAGTCAGTTTTGAGCCTTGGAATGCTGCGTTTGACTGAATGCACACCATAACCCACCGCACAGACAACTGAAATAGCTTGTCAGAAAGTGTGTGTTTGCAACATGGGTAGGCTCCGTGCGAATCGTGAAGTTAGGTACGTCTTCTGAAATGGCTGTATTGCACATCGGGGAACTTTATTCCTCTTTCTCTCGCAAGTTTTTTGGCAGTGAAGTAGCATTTCAATGAAGCGCTGCCATCTGTACTCCTGCGTCCGGTGTCCTGCCAAGCGCCCGCACGCTGCTGATGCTCAGCGAGCTAACGCCGTGGCTGCGGCCCGCTCCCCGCCCAGCGGCTGTCGGACACTCACTTCAACTGGCTGTTCATCGATTTGTTTTTTTTTTTCCCCACCCGTTTTTGAAAATTTCCCAGTATTTGTTAGTGGGCCTTCCCTTCAGTTTCTGAAAACCAAAAGCCTCGCCAGAACTGGTTTCCTGCCCAGTAGGCTGGGAGGGGGTTTTTGGTTTGGTTTGTACTCGACTTCTTGCGTTTGTGTATAATCATTCCTGAAGCTGCCTGGGCTATAAGTTATTTTACACTGCTTAGGACTGAGCTACACAACTACATACAGGTGCTTCGCCACTACTCCTTCATCAACAAAGGCATCCTAATTTCATGGCTAATCTGTTTCTTTGTCATTATTTGTAAATCCTGTTAATTGTAAATCAAATACAATGTTGGTTTTTTTTCCACCCAGTGTCACGGGATCGTTACTGGAATTGGGGGGTGGGTGTTTGGAGGGGCTGGTAACGCTTCCTCCAGGGGTGACAGAGCCACAGCGTCCGTCAGTCTGCGGCTGGTGATGGAGGAGCACAGCGCATCCTGCAGATGGTATGCCTGACATCATGCCCTTTTTACGGGTCTGTGCTCTGAAAAATGAGAGTACTCTTGAGAGGGTGTCACGCAACATCCCGTAGCAAGGTCTCCTTGCCTGATGAAAATCTGTCTTGGGAGCCAGAAGCCAATTAAAATACACGCTCGGCAGCATCTCTCCTGGGAGATGGGAAAGCTCTGCCTGAGCAAGGAGGCTTTCAGAAGGAACATCACGTGTCCCCCGCCATCAGCGACTTGATGCAGAGCAGCTGCAGGCGACCGCGAGCTGCCGCGGGCCGTGGCGGTGCTCTGGCAGGATCTCTCCTACCTGTTAGACCAGCGTGTGTGCCTGCCGGCGTGTGCGAGTTCGCGGTGGATCCCTTGGTCGCTCTTTAGTGCCCTTTTACATCCTGGGAATTGTGCTGGCTTTCGGTGCTGCAGTACCGTCTGCCAGGGAGCAGGGAGGCAGATAACGCTGAGCAGCTGCACTTAATGCCAGTTCTACAGTTTCTCCAAGTCTCCTCTCCTGAAAGCACAGAGTTGGAATTTGAATTGAACTGAGCTGGTTTATTTAATTCTTTCCCCTTTTGGCTAAGCTCCTCCAGTGCTTGTTTTTCCAGTCTGGTGCTCTGTTTTGTCCAGGCCTAGTTTTTGGCTTTGGTTTTCCCTGCGTTTTAGCAATCGGATTCTTAAAAGGCTTCACGCTCCTCCTTCGGTTTCTGCAGCTCCCGCCATCTGGTTCATCTGCAAGATAAAAGAAGAGCAGCTCACTGGGGGTCTCCCTCCTTTTCATCCCCTCTGCCACCCCTCTAAGGGGCACAGAGTGCAAGAGCCTTCTCTCTGCCCAAACAGGAGCCGCCCCGCTCCGCAGCAGCAGCTGGGAACAAAGCAGCCCCGCTTGGGCACCTCCCAGCCCCAGTTCGGAGGTGGGTGCAGGCTGTCCACCACCAGCAGCTCGGAATCCCATTGCTGTTTTCAGCCTCTCCAAAGGGTTCGCCTGGCTCCTCACCAGCAAACCAGCGAGCAGAGATCTCAGGTGACGGGATGAGGTCCCTGTTCCTGCTTGCCTAATACAGAGTAACTCGCCCAGCTGAACAGGAGTTTGTTTTTTTGTCTCTGGCCGGGAATTTACTCTCTGTTCCTTAGTGCCAGGTTTCCCTCTGACACGTTACTAGATCTTTTTGCCACTCTCTATAGGGTATAGATTTATAAGCAAGTGGTTATGGGTGGAGGGGACGTGGGCTAGCTCACATATGGGAGGCACAGTGCTTCCTCAAGGTGGTTTCTAGGATCAGTCTGTTACGGCCGTACTTGAGCCTCCCCCTTCTCCCAGCCGCTGTGTTGGACACATATTTTTCAGCCTGCTCAGCCTGAGCTCTGTTTACACGCACTCTCTGAAACCAGCTTTTCTGGTAAGCTTTTGAAGACCAGCAGAGCCATTGCTATAAACAAAAACATACGGGAATTCAGAAACTCAAAACTGGAATTCACAAATTCCCACACTGTCATAACATGGGAGGATTTTTAGCCAGCTGCATAAAGAACTGAGATGGCTCTGAGCCTGAATTTCAGCTGTCCTGGACCTACCAGAACTGGTGAGATTTTGTGGCAAGTCCTTTACTCTTGCAAGTTCTCAAGCCTTGTTACTAACGCAATCATTTTCAACCATAGTATGCCCTGGTAGTACTTACCTGCATGGCCTAAGAAAATCTCTGCATGTGATCAGGAAACCCCTCTTCCCCATGCTTCTGTGGCTGCAACACCTCCATTTACCCTGATAAACGAAGGTTCTAGTCAGGCTTCCCATTTGCACCCAAGCACGTGGTGTAACAGCTCACTGAGGACTTCCTCTCTAAAGAACTGGATCTTGAGCAAAGATTGCCTTCTCTTAAGACTTTTTCCAAGTCTGTTGGCTTCTCTTAGCAAAAGCTTATAGGGGAAGTTGTTTGGGTTTTTTTCGGTTTTTTTTTCCTCTGACTAGAGATAACCTGTCAGAGCAATGAGACAGTCGACTTCAGAAGTTTAAAGGAGGACATCTGGCTGCCATTTTTCTACCAACCGCTAGCTCGAGTACTGTGCCCTTCTGCTTTACACTCAGATGGGTTGAAACTTGGCACTTCGAGTCACAAGAGTTGTTGCACTGGAGATCTCAGCACCATGGTCCTTGTGACTTGCCTTCTTCCCTCATCAACACAGTCCGGCTCAGCGCCTGACGCTTTCCAGGTTCTCCATTATGCAAGCTCCTCTCTTCTGAGAGGTCCACTTTGCCAGAGCTGCCTGGAGCATGGGACCCCCTGGAGAATGAATGATAGAAGCACACAATATAAAACGATCAGTAACTCTGCTTTCTCCGCTCTGTGTTTACCTACTCTCTGTTTCTGTCTTTTTTTATTTTGAGAAACCCTCCTTCAGTTGATGAATGATGAATTTGAAAGGTGGAATTGTAAACAAGTTGGTCTTTCAGCCTTCCTCTTTTGTGAGCCTTTGTCTTGGTGGGGCCTAAAAATGAGGGTGGAAGCCTTGGTGTTTGACAATCCCTGCAGAAGAGAAGGAAAAGAGACTTTCCAGACCCATGGTTATCGGGAAGTTTTTAAAGGTTTTGTTTTCTTCAAATCGTATCCCCTTACGGCTCAGTGGCAATGGGCATTTCTCCACCCATTAGAGAAGAAAGTGGCTTCTCCCATGCAAGCTTGTACTCACCCTCGTTATCACACACAGCTAGGGCAGCTCACTGCCACTGTGCCAGTCCGTCAGGGCTGACGTTTGTCTCGCCCGTGCATACTGCTTGCTGCCGCGTGTCATTCCCGAAGAGGACAAACCCTACTATCATCCATAGCCAGGCAATCAAAAGCTATTTCATTTACCCACGTATTCCTGTTCCTTTGCTGCTTTTCAGATAATTGCCATCTGAACCAGAAGAGAGTTTGAGTGCTTTCCTTCTTCTTTTAAGCTTTTAAAGCACCTATGTGTCTTAACAGATTGAACACTTCAGAAAAAAACTATTTCTTCAGTGGGACAGAGGACAATAGTTCTCATACAACTGTATACGGCTCGTCTTAAAAGGAAATAAAAATCCCACTACGAACCACACACTGTGTTTTTGAAATCCTTTATTCAGTGCTCTAATTCTGAACAATGTTTTTGGCTTATTTAATTCTCCTCAAAACTGAATGCTGAACAAAAGTCTCTTTTTTTTTTTTTAATCTACTGTAATAAGAAAGGAGTGAAATGAAAAATGTATTCCTTTGATACCCTTAATCTCTCCTCTCCTGTGACTATGCTCCTATTCAGTAAGAGATCATACTTGCCAGTTGCACAGCCTGGACGCCCATCCATGGGCTATAAACCAAACCAAAATCCATGTTTCCTGCAGCTGCATCTGGGTCCGTGGCAATGCTCACAATTGTAAAACTGCCTCCAGGATATGATTTGGAATTTTATTGTTGTGGGTCTGGCTGGTTTCCTCATCCTCCTTCACGTGATGCTCCTTCGTGTGGGTTTTCACCTTGTGTTTCGATGGCACTTGCTGGACCACAGCACTACATTCCTCTGAAAGCCCAAGGAAGGAGACCGTTGCCGTTGGGATTAGTCATGCACTTTTCATTCTCAAAGCACCCTGCGGCCACTCAGCCCTCCCAGGCTCGTCTCACTGGAAAATGATAGACGTGGATGTTTTACGCTAGAGCAGACAACCTTCCTGAAATACAAACCACTTCCATCTGTCTAAACTAAGTCGTGTTTGTTTTGTTAATAAAAACGCACTGGTTACGTACAGTACTATTCCTATCTGACGTACGAACAGCCCTTCTGAGTTGATCTAAGCTCTGCCCAAAGTCTGTAGCACCTTCTACTCGAGACTGGCAGCTGCACTACGCTGTGCTAGCCCCAAGCTAGAAAGCAGCACCATTCTTGTTAACATCATGCAGCCTTTACATGAGGCTAAATACCCACATCTCCTTCGCCTGATGCAGGTATTTAGCCTCACCGCTGCTTGTCGTGGACTAATGTTTGTCTCATGAGGCTGCTGTGTGGTTGTGATATCCAGAAGTCCCATCACACAGCCTTAAAGTCCAGCTCAGGGAACAGCAAGAGCACCATCAGTTTCAGCAGCAGCAGGTCTAGCATCCTTCCTTCTGCTCAGCCATCAATATATATTCCATCCTTTATTTTAACATGGTCTTATTTTGCTTTCTTTGTGTGCTTGAAGCATTCGCAATCCTCTGTTTGTATTCTGGCACATTACTGCTCAAGATGAGATCATCCATCTGGGTTTTGTGCTGTTTTGGAGCTACAGGTTTGGTATTTAATAGGGTCATACCCTGGTGCACTTACTCCTCTTACAATAATATTCGACAGAGAGCTGTGTCGAGTTATGTTTTCCCTCGCTGCGTGTGAAGTTTCATATGCTGATTGCTTTGACCTGGCTATCTATAGCAAGAGCCTGTAACTGCCCGAGCGCTATTATAGCTTTTGAGTTAGGTTATGGTTCTGATTTTATCTTTCTTTCCAGTGAAAGGAAGATTAGAAACGTTTTGTTTGCCATTTAACTGGAAAATGTTAATAGTTGAGCCGCATCTCTGAGAGAAGAGAGGGGGGAAGGGGAGGTGACGGCCTTCCCTGTGAGGTGGTTTTGGACTATTCTTCTCTGAAGAAGAGAGTGACGACAAAGACCACTTCAGCGCTGCTGTAACTCGCAGACTTTAAGTTTCTTTGTGGTTAATCATTCATGTGTATTAGCAGGGCAAGTTTTTTAATACAGAGCTTGAATTTAATTTCAATCTGTGCTGTCCATCATTGTCTGTCTTTATCGGGTTTTTGAGATGACAGCATACACAATGTATCTAAGATTAGATTCTGGCTTTAAATATTTAGAGCCTGAATCACATCCATTTGTACTTCATTTCAAGGTTGAAGTAATGTGGCAGGACACACATTCTGCAGTAGTTAAAACTCACAGATCAAAGTAGTGCTGAATTATTCATCCTAAACTTTTAAGCAATTTCTCTCGGTGGGCCCACAGCGACGTGCTGCTCGGGTATGCCGCGGGACTGCCAGCTGGGAGGCGAGGCTCTGCCCTGCCGTGGTCCCCTGCCCTGCCGAGGTCCCCTTGCGCCGGTCTGCCAGCCCTGGCCACTGCCCCACTCGCTGGGCCCGCGACGGCTTGCCAGTGCTGTGTGCCGATGGCTGATGTGGTTATCTGGGGAACTGACTGAGCCTAACAAATTCCAGGCTGGGCTTTGCTTAGCCCCTGTTTAACTCAAACCGCCCTCCTGCGGGTGATTTCAGAGCCTCATCAGAAGATCTGCTCCACTACTGAAAACCAACTGCCATGTCCGCCGCCAAAAACTTTCTGTTAACCATCTGCTCGGAAAGGACGCTGGTTTTAGCCTCCCTCCAGCAAGTGACAAATCCAAGGACAGATGAGTTCCCTGCAAGGCCCGAGCCATAGGGCCGGGGAGAGGGTGAGATCGCTGAGCCTTGCCAGGCTTTGAGGGAGGAGATGGCTGCCTCCATAGGCATGCTGCCCTCAAGACGAGAAGGAGCTGCTCTGCGTGATGGCTGCTGCAAGAGTCACCCCCAGGACAGGTCTCCCCAGTTGGGACCGCTGTGAAGGCCCTATTTTCTGCCTTTCTGACATGCAGGAAGCCAAAAGGCAGGTTAACTCTCAGGTGGGACAGTCATTGGACGGCAGACTGGGAACGTGCCTCCAAGATCTCCGTCCTCTTTCCATTGAGAAGAACACTGAGCCTGACACAAACTGCACCAGGGCAGGCAACATTGCTCAGCCGAGTCTGCTCCAGCACTGGAACAGCAAAACTGCATCCTGGCTGGTCCTGCGCGTGACACAATAAGCAGACCTTGGTCAAGTGAGGTCCATTCATCAATGTCCACTGCTGCAGCAGCAGAGCTGGCACCAGGAATCGTTGCCACATCCAGGCACCCTCATGGTGCTCTGCTCCTGGGTATGAGTCTAGAGACAGGAGTGGCTTACAGGAATAATCATTAGGAGCACCTAAATTACACATAGCTTGTTGAAAT
>Ga0181612_131718_pt1 | contig 15326 bp, 11 predicted proteins | sample HoacroProtozoa21_FD_119630 | JGI IMG/M metagenome (GOLD analysis project Ga0181612, IMG submission 119630) | Hoatzin crop microbial communities from Cojedes, Venezuel. Combined Assembly of Gp0051906, Gp0051904, Gp0051908 | reverse complement strand
GGAGCGGGGGGGGTGCGCGGCCGGCCCGCCAGCCCAAGCGGGCCAATGGAGATATTCCATACCATGGAGGGCATGCTCAGCATATAAATGGGGGTTCGCCGCGGGGGGCAGGTACTTTTCCATGAGTTCAGCAAGCTCTGTGAAATCCGCAAGCCCCACGAAATACGTGAGTTCCACAAGTTCTGCAATCGCTGCTTGGGGACTGGCTGCACACTCGGTCATTGCACGGTAAGAAAAATTATATTGTGTATCACTTGTTTTGCATATTTATCATTATTCCTTTCTTTGCTATCTTATTAAACTGTCTTTATCTCAACCCATGAGTTTTACTGTTTTTTCATTTTCCCCACCCCACTGTCGGGGGAGGAGCAAGCAAGCGGCTGTGTGGTTCTGGTTGCCAGCTGCCAGATTGAACCACGACAGAGAGACAAGTGGAAATCTGCAGCCCTAACCTGAGATTCATATTGCTTGTTTTTGAAAGTTCTCTCAGGAGCACCTTTTTCATGCCTAAACGTGAGGTTAAGCATATCACAAAATTTGCAACCTTTACCTGCAGGTCAGATTGACAGGAATCTTTCTGGTATTTAGATGTTTTTTGTCCTTCTCTGTGGTGTGAGGTACTTCCTAAGATCCATTTCATAGGATTATTGGGAGCTTTGTTTAATAGATACCCTGCTAATGAAGGAACCTGGAATGTTAGTGACACAAACTGACACCTACTTGAGGAACATAATAGCTGTGGGAGCTGGTCTTTTACTATACTCTTACACCTGTTACAAAGTGCTGAAAATTGTTTTTGAGGCATGGCATGGGGTTGTGAGAAGCTGGTGTTCTGAGAACCTTCCTAATCTAAATGCTGGTTGAGCGGCTGCCCTCCTCTTGGGAGTTACTGGACTCTGGGGCCACGGGAGTCACTTCTAGTGCCACATTCTGCTGTCACATCAGTTTAAAACTGGAGAAGAGATTAATGCATCAAGAAAGAGATTTACTTGTGTTCAAAGAGTATTCTGACAATTTAAGGCATTAAATATAGAGATATCACCTCTGCCTCAAGTATGTCCAGAGCCAGAGATCACTAGATGTGAGGAGGTTATTCCAGGGAATTACCACTCTAAGTTTACCCTGGTCTTTCGCCCTTCTGTAAGTATGTGCTATCAGCCATTGTTGGAGACAGGATACTGGTTTTGCTGGGCCCCTGGTTTAAGCCCTTACAGCTCTTTCAACTTCACATCTGTGCAAGATGAAATGTGTGTTCAGCAGAGACCTAGTCCATTCTCTCCACTGTCTGACTGCACTTAAGTCATATGTGGTTGTCATTTTTGTGCATACAGACCCTGCTATGTTACCTCTGCATTCCCCATACTGCATCTGCCAATATTTGGTGATTACCTCCCACTAAGCCCTGCAGTGAAGGCTTCTGGTTAAATGCCAATACTGCAAACGTTTTCACTTGACTTAGTCTCAGTGTTTAGAAATAACATATAGATTCAGGCCAATGAATGAGTTGGGCTGGAGGAAATTTCTCCCTTGTCTAGTTGTAAAAGGAGTGTCCTTTTTATTTTCTGTTTCTTTTTTTTAAAAAACACCATGCAGTATCCAGGTGTCCATCCCACATTTGACTTGCTGCATAATGACCCTTGGGACAACAGAAACAGGATGTTGAGGAAATTCCAACAAGCAGCTTACAAGGTAATGTGAACAACCAGAACGCGGCGTGATGGCATGATGCCTTGGAAATAGCACAAAAGAACGTGCAAAGTAGCACGTAAGGAGTCTTCACAGTTAGCACGGATTTTATGATTTGATAAATATGTCCCTGCTTCACCAGGAAATAAGGATCTGGAGTAATTTTGTATTCAGCTGCTGCTTCAGCTGGTGCTTCTGCTGCTGCTTAGTATTGCAATCAATACGAAACAAATGCAGATGAATGTAGATTTTTTAAAAAGTAAAATATACTTTATTTTTTTAAAAGTAAAAAATACTTTTGCACAAAAAAGAGAAGATTTCCAAATGCATATATAATACTGTGCCCAGTTTTGGGCCCCTAGTACAAGAAAGACATCAGTAAGCTGGAATGAGTTCTGTGTAGAGCCACCAAGACGGCTGGGGTCTGGAGCACTCGCTCTGTGAGGAGACACTTACGCAGCCTGGAGAGGGAGAGTGGATGGGGAGAGCGGCACCTTCAGACACCTCTGGGGAGGTTATTGGTGATGGAGCCAGAATCTTTGCAGTGGTGCGTGGTGGGAACATGAGAAACAATGGGCATAAATTAAAATAAGAGACGTATAGACTGTATATAAGGAAATCCTTTTTCACCTTGAGGACAGTCAATTATTGGAGCAGGTTGCCCAGAGAGGTTGTGCAGTCTACATCCTTGCATATTTTCAAGACGAGACTGGATACAAGCTCTGAGCAACCTGGTCTGATCCATCGCTGACCTTATTTGGAGCAGGAGGTTGGACTAGGACCTCCTAAGATCCCTTCCAGCCTGGAAGCTAAAGACTAATCAGTAAAATCACTTATCTCATCTGGTTGAGATATTATCTTTCATCTTCTCTGCTCTTTTCCCAGTAAATCTAAATGTAGCAAGCAATGGAAATTTCCTACTCTCCTAGTATCCAGTTTGGATATTTTTCTCCAATCTGTTCACAGTATTAGGCTCGATACGGAGGTCCTGAAATGAAATGCTCTTTCTTGTATTGCACAAATAAGGAGGTGGCTAAATGGCCCCTTCTGGTATTAAAGCTTATGACTCTTCATTGTTACCCTGTAATATGTGGCGTCAGGCAAATTGCACAGTGCAGGTTACTACTTGTTCTCCTCATTCGCGGAGCCACAGGTATTGCTATGGCCCTGATCAACTGACTGTTTACCTACTGTTAAATCTATATATGCTAATAGACACAGCTGAAGGATTAGGACCTAGCCAAAAAAAAGTCTAATTAACCTGTAAGACTAAATGAAGGTTTGAACTGTTTTTGTTGTGTAATGTCCCTGTAGAGTGAAGATCCATTCTGTATCTCTCCTTCCCCATTTTCTCTCTCCTGAACAGAAAACTATAGTAAAAATTGTGAAATAGAGATGTCTGAGTGAGCTCTGTGGAATAAATACGGTTGTAATGTATGCATATTTCTATGGCTGTAAATCTTTTAGTATTTGGCTTAATATTAAACTTTAAAATCATTCTCTCAGGTTGTGATTCAGATTCGGCTAAATCGTTTACTGCTTCTGTTCCGTGGGCTAACCAGAGAAGCCAGAGGTTTGGAGGAAGGCTCTGTGTCTGGTAAGGAGTAGAACAACAAGGTGATATTTTGGCCATGAATTATGACAATTCAGGTTGTGTCAAGTGTGTTACATATATGCTGACATATAAACATAAAGAGGGAGTTGCTACGAAGGAGTCTTCAAGTGAAAAATAGAAGTATGACAAGGTAGAATTACTGCAGTCAAAATATGTCTATTTTTCTTGCACGTTATTTTCCAGATTTTAAAAATGTGATGAAGTCTTTCTATGAGCTTTGCAGCTTATCTAGTTAATAATGAGGCAGAAGTTGTGAATGCTCCATCATTGGAAATGTTCAAGATCAAGTTGGATGGGGCTTTGAGCAACCTGATCTAGTGATAGATGTCTCTGCCGCTAGCAGGAGGGTTGGACTAGATAATCTTTAAAGGTCCCTTCCAACCCAAACCATTCTATGATCCTACTTATAGGCCTGAGGAACAAGGAAAGGGCAGATGGGATTATATGAGAAACACAGGCAGGTAGGCAGATCAGGTAGAGCCCAAGAGGTTAAAGACATAGGATAAGAGGAGCTTATCCCATGGGGGATGGAAGAGGGAAAGACACCTGAATGTGATGAAGGCAAGATACCTGAACTCAGTGAAGTGAGATGGTAGCATCCATGAGATTCACGGCTAGATGTCCAGTACTGGGTTGAGTTTTCCTCCATATCATTTTCTCATACAAGTGCTTTCAACCAATCACTTTTCTTTACAGTGAAATGAAAGTGCTGCCCTGGAAAAGTCACTTGTTCTTTAACAGTCATACAAGGAAACTGGCTTTGGATGGGAGTCGCAGTTGGGTATACTGGGGACAGAAGAGAATTTGTGTCTCTCATTTCCCGCTCCCTCATACACACACAGTTTGACAGCTGCTGAAACACCTTTCCATATCAGGCCTTTTCCTGCTTCTGCAAGTAGGAACTTTTAATTCCCAATATGTAGGAGCTGAAGGGGTGCTTCAAGGAGAAGGCCTAACGAGGGTTAGTGTAAGAGACGCCTCTCAGTTATCTCTGCCTTGCTGAGCAGAATGAGATAGAGGACCATACTGGAACAAGGGGGCTGTAATGTCCTTTTAGAAAAGGGGAAATGAGATCTGTCTGCTAGTCCAGGTGTTGTGCCTGCTGTCTTGTAGATGTGGCATTTAAAGCCTTTAAGAAATACTACCTTTTTTATATTAAAATTACTAGACACATCCTATTTTAGGAAGATGTTAAAAATATTTTGTGGTTTGATTCTATTTTTGAAACAGTGTATGAAGATATATTACAAAAACTTAATATTTGCTTTCCATTCACGACAGAAAGCAGGAGTTTCAGCAAACCAGAGAAAAGTGAAGAATACAAGGGCATTTCTTCCAGCATATCTGAAGATCGTATATTGCCTTTTGAATTCCCCTTTTACAGTTCGCATGAATTGCACCGTGATTTGGTGGGTATAGACTAAAATGATGGCCAACACTGAAGATACAGAATTATGTTGAAGACATTGCTCACAGGCCCGGTACTGCCTTTATTAGAATTTCACATGGTGTTCTGGGGTTCCTGCAAGTTAATTCAGGAGTTCAGATTTACTAAGGGTGCTACTGAAAACAATAAAAAAAAATCTCTTAATAAAATCTCTTAAATAAAAAGTCTCTTAAAATAAAAAAATCTCTTAATTCTCTTAATTGCATTCTAAAATTCTAGGTAATGCATTAATGATCACAGTTAGTTAACATCTATGATTTTGCAGAAGAAAAGAAGTGAAAAATAACTGAAATGCCAAAGTCTGAGAAGGGACAGGAGAGATATCAAACAAAATGTTTGCATAATTATTTCCATATATTTTCAAGGAGCTATGCTGATGGATTGCTGCCAATGCAAAACAAAATGCTCACCATATTACTTGGTTTTAAATACTATGTTCTTTCAGGCACCTGATGCTCTTGGCCTAGTTCCTATTGAATCTGTAGATGTGAAAGTCAGACACATTCTTCCTTTTTACGACTTGAAGGTGAGTCAGTACAACTCCCTCAGCTGTGTCATGTTTTTGTCTTTCACCAGTCCGGTTAGATAAGTTTTCTGCCTGATTCAGTGACTCTGTTGTGCAGCCCAGTAGAAACGTTACCTTAATATGACTGTGCAATTAGCATGCTTTTATTAAAAATAAATCTCACCTGTTTCCATAAGGATCAAGCCTATAGTCAGCAGTAGTGCCCTCTCTCCAGACAGAAGGATGAATCACCTCAGCTGAAATTCTTATCCCCCCCCAAAAAGAAAATTCTTCTATGAACGAGGACACTGCAAGCCCTGCACACCACACAGTTTTTCCTTTGGTGTTAGGGTTTTATAAAAGTGTCATTATAAAAGTGTCCTTCCCTTTAGGAAGTAATGGAAGTCTTCTGTTTATTTGGCATCCAGTTCTGCACGCTTAGTTCCTTCATTCTTGCATAGGAAATGCAAACATCTTCTTCTCAAAATATATGAAGTTTTTTCAATTTTATGAGTACAGAAACATTTTTTTCTCCTGACTTCTAAACTCTTTTCTGTCCAACTTTTAAATAGCAAAAGATCAAATTCTGCAGCCCGTCAAAGTGGAAATGTTTCCTCAGGTTCAAATCAATTGCACATTTTGGCTCAATGTCCATTTCCTTTTTTTTCAGGTGGTGTAACAAGTCTAGAAGCTTTCTTGTAGCGTCTTTTCCCCTTATTACATATTGGTTCTTCTAGCAGTGTTATGTATATTACTTCATGCAGCCTTTCTCCACCCCATTAAGTTCAGTATATTTGATCAGGAAACTGTTAAATCCATGATCTTTCATAGAAAAGCAGGAATGGAAATATTCCTGTACACACTTATTCAACTTGTCCTGGTGTGTGGCTGCTCAAAGTTTTGGTCACATGCCATGTTCCAGAATAGTGATCAAGTTATATATATATATATAATAGTGATCCTTTGCCACAGAGATGTGATGTGTCTGTGATAAAGCTGGAATGTGGTAAAGCTGGAATGTTCCATTCCATCCATGAGTTAATCAAAAGTGATTATTGTCATCTCCTGCAGCACACCTTTTTGCTTTGTACTTAGGTTCCTCAGCATTTCAGCATTATGAAGTATCAGCCATTTTGTACACACCACGCAGCCACAAGTTACAAACCTCGAAAACTTTCCCGACCACTGAGGCAGGGAGCCCAGGTAAAAGTCATCTCAAATACAAACTTTGCTGAAGTCACTCCCAACTCTACATTTCTACAATTATTTGATTAATTTTGTCTCAACATTTTATACCAAAAGACTTACTACACTCTGAAAATGTTTGATGTCTGTGCTTTTCAAGGATGAGTTGATTCAAGTAGTTGCTTCTCCTGAAGGGCAGCTTAACCTGGTCTCCCAATGGAAGGATTTTCACAAACCATCCCCAGAAGAAGCAGCAGAAAGGAATATCAGCCTCTTAAAACTGGTTCCTCCCCAAGCTTTAGTCTACCCTACAGAGAGCAACCCACTTCGCATTTTTGTAAGTAGAAGCTGACTTTTACAAAGAATGTAAGAAAGGAAGGGAAAAGGTGTTTGTTTCATCAGAAGCCTGATGTGGAATTAGTGGGCAATTCTCTTACTCAGATTGGTAAACAAAACTATCCAGAGTGAGAGTAAGCCTTCAAGGCAGAAGCTCTGGTAGTTAGGAGTCACAGAGCTCTTCCCACTGAGAGAAGCACCATTTCACTTTAAGGTGGAATTTGATCAGTTTAGGGGAGGGATGATAAGGCGAAGTTGCCATCGAAGGCAGAGAGCTGGAGACCCTGCCAGTCTCACACTCCATAAATGGACACTGAACCCAGGATTCCCTGGAACACCATGGGGCTCCTCCCTTCTTCTCCTTTTGCTTCCCCATTTGGATGTTAGAAGAAAAGCCATCATCTTGGCATTTCAGCCCTTCTATAACCTCATGCTTTTGCCCAGGTAGGTAGGATAGGCACAGTCTTTTCCTTCTGTTCAGCTAAGGAACTGCAGTTCTGCCTGATCCTTAGGTAAACTGAGAAAAGTGAAGTCAAACTCTTTGCCCACATTGCGTCCTGCTGCCTCTAAGTTCCAGTAGTTCTCATAGCATCCCAAAACCACACTTCCAAATTACTAGGCACAGAGATTCAAAAAAATCATAACCACATGCATGGGAGGGTTTTCTGTTACTTAATTCTCATGTAGATGGTGCTACTTGGCACAAACTGCAGAAGGTATTTCCCACACAGCACAGTACAGCCTGGAGGTCCCTGAGGTGTCTCTGAGCAGACAGAGACAGCTGTAGAGCTCAGTGAAGTGCTGTGCGTGGGTAAGGCAGCGTCTCCAAGCCAGCATGGCACTGTGCCTAGCTTGGGTGGCTCTGTCTTTCAGCATTACTTAACTGCAATGGCCCAGAGCCCAGAGTGCTAATCTGGTAGTCTTGGCATAACAGACGTGGTATAGACTTGTCCTCACTGCATGTGGCCAGGACTCCAGTGGACCTACTGGTGAGATCCTCTGTGCATCTCTTTCATCCCTCTGTCATGTCAACATAAGAGCCAGGCACAGCCTGATCCCACACTACGCAGCATTAGACTTTATTCAGAAACAGATGCTAGTGCAGTGAAATAGGTCGCAAAATGCTCCCTAGCTTCCACCACAGTGAGGCCAGTTCCCATTCTTGGATTCTGAACTGTTCAGAGAATCAACAATGGATTTTGGAGTAATTAGGCAATAGTTTTTTCTTCCAAACTTGGAAACAGCACCTAAATTGCTGTATTTTAGATAGCAGAGAGCACAGATAAGACAGGCAGATTATGGGTTTGTGGTGAGAGGAACAGACAGGTAAAGAAGGGTCATACCGATCAGAACAGTCACAATGAGACAAAGGTGTGAATCTGGGAAGACTACATTAATTATAAGAACAGAATTTTCACCAGTTTAGTTTTTATGGTGCTCAGAATGATTTTTTTAAAAATAATCTATTCTTTGTTTTTAGAATCCCACTCCAGGATTATTTCCACTTTTACCTCCTTTGGCCTATTCTGAAACAAATATTGAATATCATCTCTGTCCTCATCCAAAATATACCTTTACCAAGGAATGTCCCAAAGGATCCAGTATTCCAGTCACACAAAAGAAATTTCTACATCACAAGGTATGGCCTTTTGGGTTCATTGTATGAGTACCTGGCTTGAGAATGTTCTTGCTGAGAATTTGCTCCAAGGAATCAAAAAGGAAGATGAAAAGTCATCCTAGATAGAAGACATTGTGAAATATAAATGCATGCACCTAAATAAAATAGTCCGTACATGGGTCAAAATAACTTGTTGTTAGGCTTTATCCACGTCTCATATTTATCCCGAAGTATTTCTCTGCTCTTTCCTTCTTTACACTCTCTGTTGTATTTTCATGACCTTGCAGCAGAGGAAGCGTCTTTTAAATATGAAGAACTGCAGCTCCCCAGATTCAGTTCTCAGCCAAGAAGTCAGATGTTCTGTCCTGCAAACCTCTCTCCCCACTGCATTATGTGTTAGAGGTCTGATTGCTGTAGCACTTGTCATTTCAGGAAGTGATTTGTGGAGTAATGGAATGGAGAAGATTCTTGCCAGTGGTATATACCACTTTTTCTAACACTCCCACATTGGCAAATATAACATCTAGGTAAGAAAGAATTTGAATGTACAGTGCCTCTACTCTGCACCAGTTTCTGCTCTCTGTAACTACACTGACCAGTAACTAGTTCCACAGATAAAAGTGAGCTGACTGATGGAATTAATTGCTGCTGAGAAATCCAAAACCAATGGGGAAAACCCCTACTGACCTCCTTGAAGGGTGGGTTAAGAGCAATATCATTGGAGGAAATACCTAGCTGTGGAAGGAGAGTTCCAGTCAGGCATTTCAATAACATCTCTCCTGAATGCTTTTGGATTCAGTGCCAGAAGACCCTGGGAGGTACAAATTCTGTCTGTCCTGCAGAAGTGTGAACAGTAAAACTTTTAACACATGGGCACCTGCACCCAGCGATAGCCAACAACTCTCAGGCTTACGTTCCCTCGTATCACAGGAGTTTCTCGTGTATTGAGATTTTCCAGGAACATTTGAAAGTACATCATCTTCATTGTAGTTACAACTACTGTGAAGCTTTGAAGTATAAGCATTGAGTGCAGTTACTCTCCGCCCATCTTAAACTAATGCCATTTCCATCACAGGGATCCTTACAGTTTAGATATGCTTCCAAGAGAGGTACCACCAATGCTGTATGACTTACCTGAGAGAGACAGAGAGAACATAATTGACCAGTAAGTTTCTCCTCTATTTTGTGTTCAGGGTGATTGATTGTGTCTTAACCACTTGTATGGATGTGTCTAAACCTGTCCTGAGAGGCCCTCAAAGGCAAAAGCAGAAAGCCCCTCTTGCATAAAAAGCATTTTTGTTTTTGTTGGCTAAAAAATACTTTTAAAAGGATAAAGCCCAATTATTCTTCATCTTACTAATTTTTAGTGAGACAGATGAAACTGAGTTCAAAGTGACTCTTACTCCAGAGATGGTGAGAGCTGAATTTCCACAAATTGGACAGGCACTCTCAGAAGAAGGCAAAGAGAAATTAGCAAAAGAAGAAAGGTAGGTATAATTTGAAATTAGGGGAGAGGAGTGGAAAGGAATCTAAACACAAAGCATCACTTTCAGAATTACGTAGAAAGTTGTACTGCTCTAGATGCTCCATCGTGAGTGGGATGCAAATGTGGTACTTTGAGCAAATTTGCACTGCAGATGCAATCTCCAGAATGGACTTCAAAAGCAGCTGTGAATGTGACACACTGGCCTGGATGTCTCTGACTTCAGTTTTATCAATATGATCTAACACTTGGGGCAGTTGTTTTGCCTTCTCAGAGATATTCAGTGTTCTTGAAGCAGCGGCATTTCCTTTTCAGTAACCCTTTTGATCAGGTATTTATTAAAGTGGCAGAGGAATGAGCCCTTAGAATTTCCCCCTGGCATGGGGCTTTTTTCTGAGGCTCTTCCTGGGAGTGGGTCACATTTGCTCTGCTGTCTGAGCTTCACACTGCACCTGAAACACCTTGTGTTTTAGGCATGTACAATAACTTGCATTCATAAACACAGCATTAACAGCTTCCTAAAATGTTGTAAACTGGCCACTGCAAGGGCCAAATTCTGCCTTTTGCTTCCAGTGTTGTCAGGCCAATGTCCTGAGTTTGCAGCTCAGCAGAGAAACCTGGAGGGGGAACCTGAGGATGAGGAAAACTCTGAGGGACAAATGGGTCTTTGGTGGTTTCAGAGCAGCAGTTCTGTGGGGCTGGAAGCAGAAATGGATGCCCTGTGTGTAGCCTGGGGGTATGTGATGTTGCAGGAAGGATGCAAGGAGGTGTATGATCTGGTAAGTGGGACACTGGGGGCAGTGGGCTTGAGCAGCAGGCAGTATGGGCAGGGTAAAGATTGCAGAGCAACCCAGGAGAAAGTGCTGGGTTCTAATACGGTGTTTTCACATCTACATTGTGTGACTTGGAGTAAGTGAATTAATTTTTCTGTCCAACAGTTGCCCCCTCTTTAAAGTGGTCAGGACGTGGCTTAGATGTCAGACCTGAAACTTTCAAAGCCACCAAGAAATTTGAATGTCTCATTTTCTTTAGTTTTAGAGGGAAATTATTTGATTGATGTTCAAATCCTGTGCAAATGTCAGCCATTAAACTTTAAAACAGTGGTATGTATTATAAGCGCTCTGACAAAAGACTGATTGCTGTATTGTGATTACTACAACATTGATTGAAAATAATTTGCTGAAAAAACACAGGTGTGTTTGACTCGGTGCCGCTTTTTGCACTTTATGACACTCAGCTTGTCAGAACATGGTGATTTGGGCCCGTGTAACTAAAGAGTGACCTTTTTCTCCACAGTGATACAGTGGATGGTGCTTTTCTGGGATAAGTAGTTTTATAACCATGAGGTTCTTTCTTTTTGAACTTTTAGATGTTTTCTTCAAAATTCAAAATACTCTTCTGTATTTAACACCTCTGGGTGTTGGTATTTATGTGTTGAAATCTTCCCTATTTGTTTGGCTTTGTAAAGAGGGAAATAAAAATTTATTGGCAAACAATGAAGTCCCAATCCTTTCTTTTCTCACTAGAAGGTTCTTCGTTGTTATCAATGGGTTGGTGTTTCACTAAATGACAGAGCACACGTTGCTCCTCTACAGCAGTTTCAACATTTTATCCTTAAGGCAGATCAGTTTTTCATGTGGATGCTCTTATTCTGGCCATTACAGCATATGCTCTTTCATAGATACAATGTAAAACTCAGTCTAGTATGTGTTTACCTATCAGATGGTTAGCTTTCCTAACTGGTCAAGATGAGAGTGGATGTTCTTTTCACAGTTTCACTCCATTTCCGGTTCTTCGTAAGTAATGGAATGCCCTCTATGTTCACTAGAAAAAAGAGAGAAGTTATGCCTGAGTGTCTCTTCCTTTGTTTTTGTCAGCATTCCTAAGTAGCTCCCCTGGCTATTATAAGTACAAATGACTTTTTAAACTTTTTGCAGAGACCCGCACAACCATCCAGATGGACATTTTCAACCCCAAACCAGCGAGCTCAGAGAGGAGGTTCAAAAACATGTGGAGAAAATGAAGCTGAAAGCACTTAATAAAGCCCTTATTCTGGGATAAGAGTAGTTTTACAAAGTCCATGGTTTGGCACTGCTTACGCTGTTAATGCATGAGGCCTCCCAGCTACGTGTACTTATGTTCAGTGAGGTCAGCAATTTCTTATGCAAAGAGAAGAGAACCACCAGTAATCCCACCTGTGTCAAGGACTCTCACTGTTACCATTACGCCAAACACAGCAATTGCTTCTTGCAGTAAGAATTCTCAGCCATGTACCTGCTCATTTTGTCCTGGTGTGAAGGACCAGAAAACCGCAGTACTACCATGTAAATACTTTGGTAATTAATTCCCAGCCCACTGTGTTCAAATAAAATGTGAAAAGTCCTCACGACCGAATTCTTCTGATTTTGTTTTTTAAGTCATGACCTGTCCTTGAATTTTTGCAGGTAAGTCACTGAGTCTCAGACTTGTCTGTAAATCATACACTTGAGATTTTTAATGAAAGTGAAGACAACCACAGTTACTGTCTACAAAGATAAAGCCTGAGCAGATTTCATTAGCTGTTCAGGGGTTTAATTCAATGTACAGCTCTCTTGGCGAAAGGGTGCATGGATGGGGTGAAGAATTCCAGCCACTCATGAGAGACCTGTAATGCTCGGGGTGTATTCCCTGGGAAAGGAGATTTCTCAGCATATCACTTTTCAGCTGAGATGTCTCCTACTTGTGCGCAAGCTGGACATCAGACAAGATTGGTTTTATCCACAGTGAGTTGATGGCTCATGTTGAAATGTCGTCCAGGCTATTTGTGCTGAAAAGCACATATCTTCTGTGCTTAAAGGCATGGAAAGTACAGCAATAGATACTACATTCCTAGGAGCCATACTTCTTTCCAGACTTACTTAAAACCCTTAAGAAGTTAATTTCAGAGAGAGGAGATCAGTGTAGACGATATGTAAAAAGCCCAGGGAGATAGAAAATGGTAAAGTAGCGTGAAAATAAAGATGCAGAATAGCCTGTATTATACTAGCTGCATACTATCTCTGCTCACTTCAAAGAGATAAAAAGCTGTAAAGTTTCTGCTAACCAGTTGGCAAGGGATTGTTCAGAATGCAGGTCTGGATATCTGCAGAGTTTCTCTGACTATGAACAACTGCTTAAATACACCCACATTGTTTTTTTCTTCTGTAAGTCCTGAGGAAAGCAGCTGATCTTTTAAGAGGCGCACAAAGCTTTGAGCATGTTTCTTAACATGACCATGACAAAAACGTTCTCACAGTTTACAGTGAAAGCATTCACAGTTCATAATTCACAGTTTAGGTTAAATCAAGCATAGATAATTCTTAGGAACTGCTATCTATCAGCCAAATTTCAATGTCTAGTAAAGATGAAGTAAGTGTTTAGAAACAATGGTGATTAACCAGAATTGATCTCTTTTTTACAGCAGTATCCACTTTCCTTCCTTCTCCTCCAGAGTTTCCTGGTCATCTCAATGGAAATTAATCATGCTTCTCCATTCTCCAGTGGTAGATGCCAGCCTTCAAAGAAAAGAACTTCCTTTCTAAGTGATCGTCCTTTCTGTGTTTCAAGGCTTTTACAGGCCAGTTTTCAGTGTGCAGAGAAGGTAAGAAAAAGCTGTTACATTGCCCTAAATTGTTCCTAAAATACAAAGGGGCTGTTTTAACAGCTAGAAATGTACACACCTCTATGCATCATATCCCTCCATGGTACCTTGTAATGTGGGGTTGGCTCTGCTCAAGGTGATAAACTGTCAGAGGCAATCCAGCTGTGTCTGAGAACATGGGATTTGGCCAAATAATTAGATTTTCATATATGAGGCCACTTAAGTATTCTTGTGGTTGACTACAGAACACTTTCAGAAAGGGATATAAACTACAAGAATTATAACCTGCAGTTGGTGGTTGTTCACAGTTCTATGCCTATTCGGTGTTTCATGAAAAGGACCGCAGTATTCCAGAAAATAAATTGGAAGAAAAAGCAATGAAGTAATGGAGATTGTGCTTTTGGTGTAACATCACCCAGTGTGCTGGAATATTTCTGACAGTTTTTTTTGTCTGGATTATCATTTATAATGTACTGAACCAAAGCATAAATTTTGGAGTGCATTTTTATGTATAAAAGACATATATGTAGTTGTCTCTAACAGACTAATACCTGTTAATAAGCACTTGGATGCTTTATAGGGTCTTTTTTAAGGAGCAGCCAGCAGGATTCAGTAACAATTGTATGAAATGTCAACAGTCAACATCAGTGCTATTTAGAACAGCATTAGTGCAAACTTCAGCCTTAAGGCTGTGTTTTTACAAACTGGATAAGAATTTATTAAGGCATCTTTTAATCTGCTTTCTTATGTCTCTAGTAAAGATGCAAATCACACTCTTTTGAAGGAAATGTGGCATTCAAATCTAGATTAACCCCGTGAATGTGCAGATTGAGTTTGCATACAGATTGCAATCTAAGATCAATTAATATGTTACATATAGCCGTATTTCCATACATTCTAATGTTAATTTGTGGATTGCCTTATTTTGGGAGCCAAAGGGCTGCATTCTTACTGATTTAAGTGGGAAAGTAAGAATGTGTAAATTGATATGCAGAGTGTGACAAGTTTATTTCTACTCACTGCAAATAAAATTGCTGCTGCTTCCCTTGTTTGGAAAGGATTAATTGGCTAAATGATGATGCAACAGTTTTACCAATTAAGATATATCCATCTTGCCTGAAAAAGCCTGTCTTATTAGCAAAGTTAATGAACACTGACTCACACTTTAGCTTTTCTCCCTTTTATTAGGTAAGAAATTATCATTCACCTCTAACTCAAATAAAAGGTGCATTTTAACAATGAAGAAAATGTTAATGTTTTTATATGGAAATGATCCATGAGCTTACGTGCTCAGTAACTGGGTTATTAATCTCACTTGGTGTTCGGTGATGAAAGAAAACCCATCAAGGTCTTTAAAACGTAAACTAATTATATTTTATGAGAAGGCTGGGAGAAAAACAACATGTTTGGGGTGAAATTATATTTTCAGTTCATAAGAATAGTTTCATGAACGCCAAATGAAAGAAACGTTTGGGTTTGTAATGCAAGGTTCAGTTATTCCAAGCACCAGCTGGAGTTTTTCCTGTGGTCTGGGCATTTATTTGGTCTCTCTCCTGCACAGGTTTTCTAGTGTCTAATAAGAGCTGTGCTCACACTGCATCCTTTGCCTTATGGAAACACTATGAAGGCTTCTCTCCAGTTGTTTAACCACGGAGGAGTTAATCTCTTGCTGAGACCTCTCCTGCTTCTTCAGTTGGGTTGGAAATAGCCAGCAGGTTTTGAATTTGTCAGGTGAGATATACACAAACAGTGTCACTTCGTTAGAGAGCTGGATAAAGGCAGAGAATAAGCACTTCTCTGTGTACTAGTGTGGGTAAATTTCTTTGTGACTG
>Ga0181612_121378_pt1 | contig 15326 bp, 12 predicted proteins | sample HoacroProtozoa21_FD_119630 | JGI IMG/M metagenome (GOLD analysis project Ga0181612, IMG submission 119630) | Hoatzin crop microbial communities from Cojedes, Venezuel. Combined Assembly of Gp0051906, Gp0051904, Gp0051908 | reverse complement strand
TGTGATACGAGGGAACGTTGCTTAGCTCTGCCGGCAAACCTTGGAGTTGAGAGTCCGAGGCATAACCGTGCTGCAAGGTTTTCCTTCTAATGCGTCCTGTGGTTTTAGTAATTAAATCTCCCACCCTTGTGACCGTGCTTCTTCTGCTCTGTGTGCTGCAGCGGAATGAAATTCTTAGCTCTGGAGTCTTCTTCCTCATACTCTCCTTCCTAGCTGGAAGCTTTTTTGGGTCTGGTTACCGCCATACTTAGCTTTGGGTTTTCTTAGTGGTGTGATGTGTGTGTATCTGCCTGCTATGTGCATGAACACAGGTACAATGGAGTTGTATCTGCTTTTTTTAATTTGTCCTGATGGTAGAACTTTCAGAGTTCTTCTAAGTTTCATTTTCTAGTCTTTATTTAATTAAGCTAGCAGAGTATATTGGTTTACACTTTTTAATTTCTGAAACAATTTTTTGTACCTTTTTTTCTCTGTCAAAACTTCATAATGTGGGGGAAAAAAAGCTTCAAGTTTCATAGAATAATCTGGGGGGGGGTCACTTTAAAATCTGATGTGTTTACTGCATGTGCTGTAGTTTTTATTGACGTTAAAGCTGGTGGAATTGAATTTTTCTATGCTTAATCCCAGGGGCTGTAAGCCTACTAAGTGTATCTTTTTAACTAAAGGTATCTTTCTTCAGGTTTAGATGTGTCAAAGACTTCTAATTTTTCCTTTTTTATTTGTGTCACAACATGTGTTTACCATGAAGATATTGCAATATAGAAACTATTGTAGAATAGGTAGGTAAAACAATACTGTCAGGATCTCTGAATGAAGGAATAAAGATGAAATTATGTGCTTATAATAAGATATTTGCTTATAATAGGATGCATGCTTCTGTGTGTCAGTGCATGATGAATTATAATAATTGCATATTCAGAAGAGTTCTTAGGAAATGACGCTCCTGTCTGGCTGCATACATGGAAGACGCTTATTGAAATAAAAGCATGTTTGGGCCATGGAGACATTTTCCAGCACACCCAGGGACGCTGTGTTCTATTCCCGCTTGCCCAGAACAGTTTGAAGAACACTGTTTTCATGAGAATTGCTCCTCGCGTAGCCTGGAGCACCAGCAGCGTCTCTGGCTTCTGCCTTCATACGTGTCCTTCCTGTGCTTTATCCCTTCTCTGGACTTCGGTCTCGGCTGCGCCAGTGCCACTCTTCCAGAGCCGTGCTTTGGACCAAGTTGGGGAGCTCCTCTGAGTTAGAGACAAATACAAAAGAAACCCAAACACCCCACCAGCAAAGAAAGAGTGGCAGGAGCAGGTTAAAGCAGCACTTACTGAACGAAATGCACGTAAACCGAGGAATCTTGTATAGGATCCTCACTTGAAATCCTGTTAATTTAAAATCCCTTTGAAAATCTGAGCAATCAAAGTAGGCAGAACTGTATCAGCCAAACGTTACTGTAACCAACTAATAATCTTGTTTTTCTCTTAAAAAATTTAATCCCTAAATACTGGTTTTCTTGAATAACTCATAGTATTTGATACTGTATGTGTACTTTCAGTTGACTGAAATACCCTTCAAGTCTGATTGTGAGAGCAGTCTATTCTATCTTTTCTTACTGTGTATATGAAATAATGACTTTAAAATAATTTCGTTTGCCTTATTAGTTAACAGTAGCCTTTTCTGTTGTGAAGCTCTTAATATTCGTTGCTGATACACTGTTAAACCTACCTCTAAGCGGCCATAATTTTTCGGGAGCTGTATCATCTTCTGCAGGTTGTATTTTCAAGCAAACACAGCGATGATTCGATTTGCGCAGGACAATTAGTCCAAGTCCTTCCGTTCCAGTTACTGCTGTGCATTCCCGCGTGCCACACATGCGCTGGTTTTAGACCTGCGCGGTTCCTGTGGTCTGGAGTGATCTCTTGCTCGGTGTGAAGCCATTTGTGCTGTAAGGAGTTCATCTTTCAGTTTAACTGCAGGAGTGCCAAAGCATGAAGAAGTAGGATTTTAGGGGTGTTAATTTAATCTTTTAAGTGTCGTTTGTGTGCTGCTTTCTGCAGCAGCCTTTTTAAAGCGGGCTGTTTATGGCCATCAAAAGAGCTGTTGTGATGAAAAGCAAACAACCTTGAAGTGCCAGAAATTATTTTAATCTTTCTGAATTTGTCTATTTAAATTAAGTAGAAATTTTAAAGTCAAAAAGGACTCCCTAGGAATACAAATTTTAACAAACGGGAAAGAGATTTAGCTGATAAAAAATTCATTGAAAAAAGGCAGAACCGTCAACAGTTCACGTTTTAGAATTAGTTTATTAACACCAAAAAAATTGAAAACCTGCTGTTCTGCAGCAGTCTCTGACTGTTCAGTAGTCCTGGAAACGCGCACCCCTGCCATCAGCCCCTCATCATTTTCATTCTGTAGGACTGGATGAGTAAGGCTCTATAGATTTTTTTTGTATTTTTTTTTTTAATATTTCACACAGTCTTTCCTGAGTTCAACATTACAGAAAGCATGAAATAAGCATATGATTTATGAAGTTAAGAGTTATTTGGCAAATTCCTCTATGGACTGGAAAAATGTGTGTGTTCTGAGACACAATTTAACAGCCGTTCTCTGTGTTCCCAAGCAGGTCCTTCTGAAACATCAGAGATGGATGAAAAAATTGCTCTTGCAAAAAGTTACACGGGTAGGTCTTTTAGTGGTATTTTTCTCACATCTGTTTTGGAAATTGAGTGTGTGAGTTTTACTTTTCTGTTTCGTTGATGTGAAGTAACAGTTAGGGTACTGGAACTTAAACTTCAACAGAATTGAACGTTTCAGTTGCATTAATTTTCAGGTGTCCAAGTAGAGAGACATATCGAAGGCAATCTCCTTCCTTTTTGAAATTCAAAAGGAACGTCAGGTTGATCATTCTAAAGCGCTTGTAATTTGTGAATGTGCAAGTCTGTGTTTCTCATGAAATTCTGTCTGTTTCACAACTGGTTACAAAGTGTAAGAAACCTTTGCTTCTGAGTACAGCTTGCTCATTTCCTTCAGCTGTGTGAGGGGACTGGTGTGTACAGAACAAAGTGTGTGGGAAGTCTGCGTTTAGTGGAAGGAGAACCTTACTGGATCTGAACAATAGGTGAAATAAACTTATGCCATCGTTGTACGTTTTTTCCGTCTATTTACAGTTTATATTAAAAATACTGTCTTGCCCATTTGCAAGCATTAGAAAATACTAATCTGCATTTCAAGCTGTGAATTTCTTTATCAGGTCAGAGTGCTTCTGGTCTCATCAATTTTTAAGATTCAGAAATTCAGCCTTCTGTATGTTGTTCATGTGAACATGATAATTCTGGATTTTTCACTTAATGAAAATCCTTGCTTTAAATAGTCAATGTTAGAAGTTCCTTTTGTATTTTTATTATGGTATGTTGTTTTACTTTATATTTGTCTAAAGGAAGCCACCAGGGTTCCAACTGCAGTGAAGGAACAGATGTGGAAATACCAGTAGAAGGTTAGAGATATGAAATATTTTTTGTAAGAATAAATTAATGTAATCAGATATTTCTTTACAGAAATATTTGAAAAGATGGCACCTTAATTAAAGTTGTACATCTTCTCCAACCATTCTCTTTCCATATTTCCACAAGGCTGGCTTTTGGGTTTGTTTTGTTTTGTTTTTAATCTCCCAAATCATGCCACTCAGTAGCTTACTATAAGCAAGTTGTGATGGGAGTTGTCATTCTTTTAAATCATAAATTGCGCATCTAAGGTACTTGTCACCTAACATTTAATGCTTTGACATGATAATAAAAGTGCATCGTTCTGCAGCTACTTTCATTTTAAGCACCTGATGCTCAAACCGGAGTCGTGAGTATTTTTTGGATGTTAAGGCCAAGTTATGCTAGCAGCAATACTCGTTCTTGCAAATCCCGTTAGTTTTGCTAAATAGAGTAGACCTGTTGTTCGTGAAGGTTAGTATCTATGAAAAGGTCTATAGGCAGTGATAAAAATTGCAGGTAACAGTCTAACATTAATTTATTGTTTAAATGAGCGTACAGTGTAGACAGTCTTGTCTAGATTGTGTAAAATAAAATTATTTATTGCTGATCCTCACACAAATGAGTACAAATGAAAAATCGATGACAGTGTTTGAATTCTATGAAGTGGTTGGCATATATCCTTGTAACTATTATTAAAGAAATATGTATAATAGGCATTTAAAGTTCTTCCAAAAGTTTGTCTGAAGATGCGGCCTATGATGCAGAAGATTTCCAGAAACTGTTATTTTCTGCGAAGAAAAACATCAGAGATGTAAGAACATAGCTTTTGGTGTATGTCACTGGGGGTTTTCACTGATTCTCCCCTCCAGCAACCTTGACAAGATGATGAAAAAGGCAGTGGCAAAATTAACCTGTGCCTGGAATCCCCCCCAGATTAGATGCAGCTGATAAAGGTGTCTGAGGTTTTAGTGAGATTGGATGAGTGGGGTGCATGGTGTCGCTGAAATTCAGCAGTCAGAAAGTGAAGGTTTTGTGCATCAAAAGAAATTGTTTTAAACTGAATGAAATCGCACCTGAGAAACTGGAGACAGTGCCAGTGAATGACAAATAGGAAGGCTGCTTCTCAGGAGCTGTATATGTTTACCTAAGACCAAAAAATACCTAGTGATGATAGTTTATTTAAAAATATTTACTCCAGTGTTTAAACCAGTTAGTTTAATATGACTTAAGAAGAAGCGTCCTTTCTGGGAGTTTTCTTCCAGAACTTTGACATTTTTGCATGTTTCTCTTAATTATGACACTTTCTCAGGGATTTGGTACAGGACTAGGTGGACCATTTGCCAGTCTTTGCAGCTGTTCTTAAATTTCCAAAAATTGGGTTCTTTTTTTTTTTTTTCTTTTAAACTTTTCTGGTGCTCTCAAAATAGGTTCTAAATGATCCGCTGATGTGATTGTTATTTTTATGACCATACTTTAAGTTCACATGTACTAAAAGGCCATTTCCTCATAATTCTGTCCTTTTGTTGTGCTTTGCATTTGCTGGCTGTCTACCCAGCACTCACTCTGAATTAGAACAAAATACTGTACTATGTTGTCCATGAGCTGGCTCATAAATTTGACATAGCTTGAATATACTCCAGTTAAGATGTCTCAGTAGGTACTGCTGAATCTCTACGATACACGACATCACATGCAGAGCTGTGGAAGGGGGACATTCCTTCAGCCTTGCTCCCAAACTGACCTCGTTCCTCCAGCTTACAGAGATCTGAAAGAAGACGCTCTTCAAAATGCCCAAGCGCAGCATTACTCTGCCAGAATAATTAAAATCTATCCCTTCATGTACTGCTGCTTAGTTTTGAAATAAATAGTTTCTAATTTGAAGGGCTGCATGCTTTTTTAACTTTACAGCAGCTAAATGCCAATGTCTCTTTCTCCCACCGAGCATGGATGGGCCTAATCTGATTGATGACGTGGGTGCCGGCCGCCCCCACGAAAGCGTTGTGGTTATGAATTTCCCTCTCATGTTCACTGTTGGCCTTGCAGGCTGTTATGGAAATCATTCTGGTGCCAGAACTGTGAGTCTGTGTGAACGGTAAAGAAATACATCGTCTGTAGGGGCACACAGCCTCTGTTTATATTTTCAGTAATCCTTGATAACAAAGGGGAAAATATTTGTGATTGTATTAATCCTATTAGCCAAGAATAAGGAGTTTCCTGCTGTCATTAGGGCCAACCCTGCACTGCTGCACGTGCAATTTAGCAAGTGCAATCCGCATCTCCTTGCCCTTGTCTAGAATCACTTGAAGGCCCGTGGTAAAATCTCTTTGCCTTTGTTTTTGCCGCGCGCTGTGAATGCCAAACGTCTCGATGAGCAAGGGGGCTGCTTTGGCAAGTGTTGGTTAAACACAGCATCGCGGAGTGTTGGGTTACGACTCTTTTGTGTGTGTCCGTCAGTGAGCGGTCCCGTTTTTGCCCCTGCAGATTCCTCCCAGCATGCTCCTTCAGAAACGAGCGAGGACCCGGAGGTCGAGGTCACCATCGAAGGTCAGTGCTCAGTTGATTGGTTTCAGTCCGTTGGGCATTTCTGGGTCCAGCAACTGGTTTCCAATGCCTGCGTCCTTGGCACTGAAGAAGCAGGATTCTGTGCCAGTGTTGACTGCAGTTTGGATCGTGCGCTGCTGAGGGAACGTGGCTCGTCCAGAAGCTCTACAAAACCAGAGCGTACGGAAGCGTGTTGGACTGACTGGGCTGGTTTTGAAATGGTGCGAGAGACATTTGCGTCTTTCACCTACTTTTCAAGCGTTGGTAATGAAGAATACTTGTTACTTAGCAGCCATTAGTTTAGATTTTAAGAAGATTTTACAGCATTCCTTCTGAAGAATACATTGTGTTCGAAGCGTGCTGTAGTTGTGTGAAATTTCTAGTTAGCACTAGCTCCTGGGAAGAATTGTGCTATAGCAGAAAGGATGTGTTACAGGGGGTGTCAGTGAAGCTTCAGTTTACTTGTATCGATAACTATAATAGTGATAACTATGGGATAAAAACCTTTAGACTTACTACCTCCCTTTCTTGTCTAAACGGCGTGAAGGCCACAAACCAGTATTGATGTTGTTTTCATGCTAGGATGTTGATTGGAAGTCAGCTGTGTGCTTTATATTTGTGAATTGTATGTCCTGTAACTGCTTTAAAACACTTCTGAGACTGGCTTTTGCAGTGCTTGCCTCTGGAATGGGTGAGATTGAGACCGCTAAATTAGCACTTTAGAAATTAGACAATGTGTTTTGGGACAAAGTTGACGCTTCTGGCATTGCTTTCACCTTTTTATAATCCAGCAGTAACATAATTCTTAGACTGCCTCATTGTTTTCCTTAGGAAGTACAGAAGCAGCTTTACCTTTTGCAGTCTGATGCCTTGTGCTGGCTGTCTTTCACAAATTGTTCCTAGGCAGGCCAGTAGCTTTCTAAACTTATAAAAGTAATTAATTGCAAAATTTGATGCTCTGGTAAAGCACATTTGAATACTTGCATTAGAGCTTTGAAATTCAAAACAGTTCTAGCCCTGCATGCGAGTTCTCTGATCTTTAAAACAGTGATGTTTTTATGTTTCTTGAAGACGATGATGACTACTTGCCCCCTAACAAGAGACCGAAGAACACCGAGCCAGCTAACGAAGCTGCCAACACTGAGAGAAGAAAAGTGAGAGAGTTCAATTTTGGTAGGAGAAAAATTAAAAATTATTTTGTGTCTCTTGTTTTGTTTTGTAAAAAGGTATTAGGCAATTTCACACTGTGGGAGTGAGACGGACCGGTGCGAGTATTCATTTAAGAGCCCAGGGCTCTTTGTAGATGTATTGTGGCAGTATAATCGTCATCTTAGGCTACCTCTGTTGTTTCTCATTATTCAAATTTACCATCTAGATAGACACTGCAAGTAATTTAATAAAATAAAAATGTCTAGAATTTTTTCAGCTGATTTCTTGGACAAGAAGCTAAGACTGAATTTGCTATTGTACTGAATTATGGCACTCTGGAGGTCAGGAGCCTGTCTAGCTGGTCGTTCTTGATATATGCTGGGAGCAATGAAGGTGTGCTGATGGGAGCCACGTTTAAGAAGGTGACCAAATGGCTCTGTTATGCCGAGTAGCTGCCTTGATCCCTGTGGACACACAAAAAATTGGGGTCTTTCTGACAGTGTTTTTCCATGATACTTTATGTAGAGTTCTCACTGCAGAAGTGCATCCACACGCTGTAGTTATTCTGTTTGAAGATACTTCCCGTGGGATTTGTTGCAGTCCCATACCTCTCTTTTTATTTCTTGTTTTTGTTTGGTTTCTGGGCAGATATCCCACGAATCTGTGTACTGCTATAAGGTTCTATGAAATCAGGAATAAGTCCTTTGACACGATGTCTGAGGTGTTTATTAGGAATCCTGGGATTTAAGGTCAATTGAAAAATCCCCATGGAACCTTTTCTGACATCTGTTTTGTGTGAAACATGCTATTTCTTGCTATTTTCAACAAAAATGAATAAAACATTGCTGAGAACTCTATTCTCAAAAGATCATTAATCCTAATAGGCAGTTTCACATGTAGCATTAGTTAGTGTTGGTTGGGTCAGGAGAACATAATGGTAACATTAGTGGTGGAGGAGACTGAGCAGTTAATGCTGCAGGAGCTTTTGCTAGAATATATTCCTGTAGTAGAAAACAGCACCTAAGCTTGTCAGGCCAGCAGTGCGTGGAGGGAATAAACAGTGAGGTTGATTCGACATGGAGAGCAAAGGTAATAAAATATTAGGATGATAGAAATTTGAGCTGGGCTTGCAATGTTAACACAGCAGTTGGAGAACAGCTTGCAGCTCACCTGCTCACTGTTGCTTCTGAGTTGACTTGGTAGATTATCCCTCTTGGCTGTTCTCAAGAAAGCTTTGCTGTTAACCGCCTGCCGTGCAGTTAGGTTAGAGTGTTTGGCAGCTCGCCGGTTATTCAGAGACCTTTATTCCTGGACTTCCTGAATTATATTGAGGTTATTGCCCCTCATAGTCACTTTTGGAGTTCACCTACAGAAAGTGGTATAGCTCTACGGTGTAGCAGGGTCTGGTTAAAATGCAAAATGAACGTGAGAAACTTTGGAGAAATAGACTTCATCTGCTGTAATAAAAAACAAAGAGCAACCTTGGTACTTGCCATGCTGTTGTCTGGACATTTCAGAAGACTTTGCACCTTTGTCTAATGAAGTCTAATATTATATAATTGGCCAGGAAAAAGGAGGGTGTTTAATTCTGTCATGAGTAGCTGCAGAATGACAAAGATGCATGCGCCCAGAAGACTGGAAAGGAGGTGTAGATGCTTGAGAGAGAAACCTGTCTCATCTGATAAGGGCTTTCAGTATTTTACATAACACTGATGAGATCCAGATGTTTGACAGCTGTGAGTTGGAGAGACTTCCTGTACATCTTGGCTGAGTCAGAGATCAGGTACCCCCAGTGGCCGGAGGAACGGGGTGAATAATGTGCTGGGCTCTCAGTTTTGTGCAAACAGGAAAACGAAGTGGCAAACAGAGTAGTTGTGACAGTGGGGAGGAATGAGAAGTGTGTCTGGTAAAATGCTTGGTAGAAATTGACGTCTTTCGGGAGGGAAGTCATATTTCAAAAATATTTCAGAACCAACTATTTAAGGTTAAAAATATCTTTGCTGAAAGGAACTGACATTGTCAGTGAAAATCTCTCCCCAAAATGTTTTTTTTGCTTTCTTAGAGATTTTATCAAAAGCTCCAAAGCTTCAAGTTGTGTCTTGCAGTTGTGTCATACCATTTTAGTGGGGAACAAGTCCCCTGTGCTGTTATCTAACTATGACAGTGACGGAAAATGTGTATAGCTTTTCCCCATTTTGACGTGCTGTTGAGCACTGGTTTTGCTTAGGCTGGCTGTGTGTGTTCCATTTTACTTCCCCGCAGGGTACCGTGTGGCATGCTGGTGGGGAAAGGGGTGGGCTTAGTACCTGAGCGTCGTTTTGTGTGCGCTGTGCCGGTTGCCCCTGCTGTAGTGGGTGTTACCTGGAGCAGAGAATGGGGCGGATTGAAGAGGCTGTGGACGGGCTGGGGGAATTTTTGGCATTGTTATTTAATCACGATGGTGTTTCCCATGTATCATGAAGGTGTATGTATAGGGATAGAAGGAAACCACGGCCTCTCGTGGTGCCTACGGGAAAACTGAACTGTTTTGCAGAGTGATTACCAAATCGGAAGATCAGTTTAGCTTTGTGGTAGGTCTTCAGATTTGCTATGTGAGCACGAAGTGTGTGACAAAAGAATACTTTTACGGTAATTGGTCTGAATCCATGGGGTTAATAATGCTGACAGTCTGGTTAAGAATAATGTCAGTTACCTGATAACCCCTCTAAATTTTGTCTCTGTAGCCTAACTTGGTAATTTACTCATAAAATACAAAAGTAGCTAAAAAACAGGGTGCCGATCAAAATGTGAGCCACTTTTTGATTTTTTTTTTTTTTCCTAATTTCCTTTTCTCTGTGCATCCACCATTCCAAATAAACATGCCTGTTTTGTGGTGTAATTGATTATTAATCCGTGTAGTGTTTCCACTGGAGGGAGAGGGGCATGGAAGTAGTTGCTTGAAAATAACCACACAGAGTATTTGGCCAGTGATTGTGGGGTTTGGTAACTGAGACAAATGAATCTTTGACAACATAATGGCCCCTGTAGGAATGCTCTCATGAGCATGCTAACAAGCAGAGGGAGGCCAGCCTGGATGGGAGCAACTTCTCCTAAAATTGCAGTAACAATCAATATTCAAAACAATATTATCTGTATACTTTTATATGGATGCTTTGTAACATAGCATGACATTCTTTCTGGGTGTTCTCCCTCTGAAAACCAGCCTGAGTTTTAGAGGAGGTGGTTTGCCCAGTCTGCCTCAGGGCTTGTTAAACTGAAGGGCTCTCAACCCTGTGATGCTTTCCCCTGGGTTACAATCTGCAGTCACGCAGGTGCCTTTGAAAAGCCTTGTCCCAGAACCATCCGTGTGTGTTCACCAGCTCTGAGTAAAGCAGAGTTTCCCCTTTAAGCCAGTAAATTCTGACTCATATTTTCCTGATTCTTACTGGTAAAGCTGCAGTTAATCCATTGTTCTATAGGTCAACAAAAAAATGCAGTTGGTGGTTGTGCTGGCATCAGAAAGAGCTTCATCTGACTATACATCTGAAGTTAAAGGGGGAAATACTGCAAGGTCGAAGTGATGTGAGAGTAGAAAACGTTTTGCTCAAGAGACGTTTGTCAGCTAAGAAGCTCTGTACTACAGAATAGCAGTAAAAAGGATGGCAGAAGCAATTACATAGATTTATCCACAAGGATGTTACTTCAAAATATAAGCAGGTTAATGGATGTAGGTGATATGCCAGGTCACTAGAATGAAGTTTGTCTGGATGAGAGGCAGTGTGCCAAAACACCTTTTCCCCTCAAAACAAAGCCTCATTTGTGCCCACATCTGAAGCATGCTGTTCTCTTCATACCCATGAAATTACATTTAAAAACTGTAGGCTTAAAAATGGCCACCAAAGTTGTATGCATTGGTCAGAGGATGAGTAGTTAAAGCCATTATGATACAGACTCAAAATTCAATCCTCTCTCTTGTCTGATATAAGAATTTTTTGACAACTGACAGTGTAATAGCTTGAATGGCCTCATTTTTGACCTCTGCTGTTGCTAGATCCAGGTCTTCAGTGTAAGAAATAAGCTGTAAGTACACTTGCTTATTAACTCATTCATCAAGGCCAGCCAGCATCTGATACCGTCTACAAAAGAGTTGAGGCATTCTTCTAAAAGCATCGAGATAGTACGAAAAGCTGTGGAAAAGTGTGCGCTCTGTCAGAGGCAGAAAATTAGACGTTAAAATTCTGCTGTTTAATCCAGCTCTTCATGGAACACACAACTGGATTTGGATAACTTCTGTCTGGCAGCCTGCATCTTCTTTCAGAAATAGGATTTATGGGGATGTTTTGCAACATCACGACTTGGAGAAATACTGGATTAAGGCAGAGGATGGCATGATGCCTTCTGACTCAGACAGCTGTACAGATTTGCACCAGAACAACTTCATGTCCTCACTGTAAGCTTTATCAAGCTTCACTAGTTAAGCTTTTCAGCACCTGGATTTAGCCAACTGTCAACAGCGGCTGCAAACTGACCTTACCCCTGATGGTAGTGAGAGCTGCCGACCAAGCCGTCAGAGAGACCATCTTTGCAGATACTTTAGCTTGGTTTATGTCTTTTCATTTTTTTAAACGTTATTTAGCATCTGCACAAGTTTTGGAGGTAATCTTAAACATTTTATTCTATCCTTTTTCTTTCTGATTGTACCCGTGGATTTTACGGTATAGCCTATACTGTACTCCACAGGCACCTGTATGCAAGTGAGCAGTAAAAGCACGCTGTGTATTCCAGTTACCACTAACATAGATTTTACAAGAGATTCTCAGTTTCATTTGTACTCTGACATGTCCTTCTCTTTTCTTTGCAGAGAAATGGAATGCACGAATTACAGACTTGAGAAAGCAAGTTGAAGAGCTGTTTGAAAAAAAATACGGTATGTGTGACACTGCTTTCCAAACAACCATGGCTCTACTGCTTTGACACCATAAATCACAACTCTTTGGCATGTGTCTTGGTGGCTCGGGAGCACACCAGTACTGACAGCACCAAAGGGTTAAAATATTATTACAAGACCTAAAACTGGGGGAAGTAGCTGTTTTGATGAGCAGAGTATTTTCAAAATTGGGTGCCTGTATTTGGCACTAAGTGTGAGACTTAATTTTGTTTTTCAGTTGTGCTTCACTTCCCTGGAGCTCCAGTGTGCTCATGTCTAGGGCCACCCACATTTGAGAGATCTGGCCTTTTGTCTATAATTACACTGAGTCCTTAAATGAAATAGTCTTTTAAAATATCTCTGGGGAGAGGTTACCGCTGATTCCTTTCTGATGACAATTGATTTTCAGTGAAGCAACAATTATATGTTAATGGTTCTTGGAGAGAAAAAGAAGTATATGTGTTAGACTTTGGAATTTGTCTCCAGGTGTTGCACCTAGACATATTATGTGGCCACGTATCACAGACTAACACAGCATCAACAGAAGTTTCGAAAGAAACGGTGGTGCACCTCTCCGTGAAAAGTGGAAGTGCTTTTGGAATGGACCTTGTGGCGTTGGGGTTACTACATGTTTTGGGTGTGACTGCCATCTGACACTTAAACAGCCCACTGAAAGCAGCTCACACCAAGTAAAAACAGTTCAGAATCTGATTAACGGTATTTTAATTGCTCTAGAAAGGAGCATCACTCTTCAATGAATTCCTTTAATTTTGGTCTTGGTGTTCATACATAGTCAGCCTAAAAATCTCCCGTGGAGTCTGTTGAATACAGAGCTATTCCTGACTTTCTGTAGCAGACCAGATGGTATTAAATTATCCCCTTTTTCCCTCTAGATGACAACATTTCATTGATTCACAAACCAATTCCATATCAGATTCCCGTTCTTTCAATCTGTATGGGCATGCAATTTCCCATTTACTGGAATGAGTTATCGATGTCCAGAATTCCCAGAACACTCCTCAGACTTGCTGGCTTCTGGGGCTTCTGGAGCTCCAACGTGTTTTAGCAATGTCACATGTCTGAAAATATATTTATTTTTGTGTTTAGATGTAAGCTTAATGGGATTACTTTTCATAGTGTAAATACAAGATAGTGGCTCATAAGTGCAGACTAATTTATAAAAATGAAACCTATATTCAATAGGTTTTCCATGCAAAAATGTGTAAGGTTCCAAATCCAAGAAGCCTCACCTCAGACTGTGATGCCGATCGTGTTCTTAGGCTCTCTGAACAGTATTTGCTAAAATGTTTGCTGTTCTAAGAGAAATAAAGACTCTCACTTGTAGCAACTTACCTGTTGTGAGTTACTTATTTAAACAAACAGGATTTTTGTTGCTCTGGAGCTGTTCTTACTTGATGCTGTGTAGTGACCTCGATTTCAGTGAAGTTCTTGAGCTTTTTTCCCGCGGCTAACTGTGGTTCACAAACGCTCATTTCCATCTGAGCCTCGTCTGATGGATGTGTTACGCTTTTCACCACTTGCCGCAACAGCCCCTAGGGCTGAGAATATTTTTTTTTTTAATTTCTTGGAAGAGGTATATGCTGCAGTAAAAATCTACTTTGATGAAGGACTGGTGTGATACACAGCAGCTCTTTACAGCTCTTTTGGTGATTGTTCTGCAGCTCCTTTGACACAGGTTTGAATAGGGTTTCTTTAGTCTGTTTGCTAAGAGTCATCTTCAGGTTCGTGTCCCTCTCTACGTATCTATTCTCTGTCTTCAGCTTTGGCCATCTTATATTTGACAGCTGACACCAAATGTAGCTGAAACACAGTTCTTCTCACACTTTTCTAAAGTTTTGGTATTCGGTTCTTATCAGAATATAGGACTAAGATGCACAGAGTATTTTTAAAGCTTCTGTATTTTCTGGTAAACATACCTAGAACTGTTCTGCTTCCAAGTGGTTGAAAGGGTATGTTACCCAAATGCCTTTAAAGCTTAAATTGTTTTATTGCTTTTGAGAATTTGTGAGTTAAAGTAAGCATGTTGTATACATTGCTGTCTGAACACTGGCTACTTTCACATTGCTTTACATTGCTTGAAAAGGTGCCCTGAGTAGTTTTACTTTCAGAAACCTTGCCACAACACCACTGTACTCTAATCTGGCCTTAGCTTGACCTTTCTCTCCTGAAACCATTTTTTGCGTCTGATTTCCATAGCAAAACAGCAGAATGTACCAAACAATTTGCAGACCAGTCAGATGGTAATAGAGAATCCTTGTTGCATTGCCTGCAAAATTAACATACCCTTGTGAGTATAAAGAAATCGGCCCTCTTGGTATTTGCAAACCATCATTCTGTTCTCCAGTGTTTGCCAGCCCAGTAGGTGTATTGTTATGATTATGGTCCTCAGAATTTGAAGAAATACATTAACAGTTTTGTTCCAGCTGTAGGTGAATTTGTTATTTGCCTTTCATTTGTTTCAAAGATTTCATTAGTAGGGCCATGCTTTTTTCGACAGTGTTAGAAATGTATTGCTTATGTCGCTAGTGATTCCTTGGATTTCCAAACTACACCAAAGCTTTGGGAATGCACTCAAAAGAAGGGTGTGTGCCCCTCCTCCATGGCATTAATGACTCTTGTAACCCAATAGTAGTAACAAATAATAATCATCGGAGCTAATGAACTGAAACATGCTTGATTTCTAATTAAGGCTAGGTAATTTCATCATTCAAAATATGCTGTTAACCAAAATACTGCGAAAGTTCACTAGAACAGGTGCAGTCTCTGTTATTAAACATTTACAGAGTAAAGGGAAAAGAGGAGAATCTGCATATGTATGCAGGTCTGCGGCTTCTTTGCTGTGAATTAGAGTGATTTTGCTGTAAAACAAAAACCCCCACAAATAGGAATGCTTGCATGTTTAAATGTGCTGACGGGTGTTGTTGTCTGTCTGTTAATTTTAAAGTTTTTCAGAGTAATATCAAACAGATAATTTTGAGTAGAGCCACAAGCTAGTCTAATGTTTTTATTCTCCTTTCTTTCTTAAAGCTCAAGCTATCAAAGCAAAAGGTCCGGTGTCTATCCCATACCCACTCTTCCAGTCACACGTGGAAGACTTGTACGTGGAAGGGCTGCCAGAAGGAGTTCCCTTCAGGCGGCCATCCACATACGGCATTCCCCGTCTTGAGAGGATACTGCTAGCAAAGGAGCGGATCCGCTTTGTCATTAAAAAGTAAGGAATTTTGCATTTTTGT
>Ga0181612_110127_pt1 | contig 15328 bp, 4 predicted proteins | sample HoacroProtozoa21_FD_119630 | JGI IMG/M metagenome (GOLD analysis project Ga0181612, IMG submission 119630) | Hoatzin crop microbial communities from Cojedes, Venezuel. Combined Assembly of Gp0051906, Gp0051904, Gp0051908 | reverse complement strand
TTTGCTAACCCACATCATGTTTATTCTTAGCTGTCCTTTCCAGCGGCCTGTCCAGCTATGCTAACTGTTTCACTTAAGCGGCCTAGTCATGCTAACTCTCAAACTACATCGACCCCAACAGCATCCCTGCCTTCCTGAGGCTGGTAATGCAGCCAGTCACAGTTTCAGCCTCATATAGCTCGGTTTTCCTGGTAGTTTTAGGAGCTTTTTCTACAGCCTTGGCTCTCGGATGTCAGAGCCGACAGAGAACTATGGGAAAGGAGCTGGTAACTAGCAATCTCTCATATTTTTTTCCATTCTGGAATATTTTTTGTGAGTTCCCCTTAAAAACCAGTTTGTCTAGAGCAAGTTAGAAGGAAAACATTTTGCAAGTTCATTAGAAGAATGTCCATTAAAAATTTGTTTGAAGGAGCTCATTTCTGAATCTAAAAATGAATTTGTAATTGAGCAGTCTTTTCTTAAGTTGTTTTTATACTGGGAATTCTCAGAAATCCCAGCCAAGAATCATTGCAGCATTGTACAAGGCTGAAATTCCCTGTAGCTCTAAGCTTAGTACTTGCTAAGGCCCTATGGCAGCATATGCTTTTCTGATTCACATATTTATTCTGTGTGACTGAAATTAATGCAAAATTTACTATTTATTTGAATGAAATTAACTAACCTTTGGGCATCTTGGGCAAACTTGAACTGGTTTATTTATTATTGAGGACAAATCAGGCAAAATACTTGTGTTTATCCTTAATTTTCTCAATTTTAGCTTACTTGTTCAAGCACCATGCTCTCCTGTGAAGTCTGGATAGGAACATGCTTGAAGGTTTTGCTAACGTAAGTTCCAAGATTGGATCCATTTCTATAAAGTATGGGTTCTTTTTAAAAATGTGAGGTTTTAACTGCTTTTGTTTTTTCAGCAGAGAAGTCCAGCACTGCAATCTACATTTTAAGAATGATGAAATGCTTTAACTATTTGGTAGTTCCCCTTGGATATATATTGTATTTAAAGGTTAAAGTATGCCTTGATGAAAAAGTGTTTGCCTTTAGCTGTTCATTGCAATTTTATCAATTGCTTCAGATGTGAAAACCTTTTCTGTTTGCTTGAGGTTTGTTTATTTCTCACTGCTAAACTTTTCTGTAGTTTGCCCCAGATGCCACTTTGGCATTACAGTCAGGTTTAAATTCTGGCTTCTCTTTGGAGTATTTTACAAGGAGAGAGATTTAACACATTAAAATGCTTTCCATAGAACACAGCTGTGAAAAAAAAAAAAAAAAGGTGAAGTAACTCAGTCTATGTCTCCTTGAAACGTATTCTCTTTAAAAAGGGTTTATGTAATTTTACATAATTCTTTTGGCAGGAATGTTTATTGCCCAGCTGGGTGAAATTATGAACGTACCTCTCAAGCTGCATTTTCAAAGATCAATAATATATATATAAACCATCTTGAGGGTCCTTGATACGTACTATTTTTATTGGAGACCCTCATTCCACTTCAGTGAAAGGATGACAGAAGATGTTTACTTAAAAAAGAGTCTTTGACATCCTCATGAGAATGTTTTGATAGAATGGCATACATTTGGTTACAATTAGTAAGCCAAACAATTTGCCATTGTTATCTCACTGTATTTGTCTAGAGCCTGTAAGGAGCTTTCAGAAAATATCCGTCTCTGTGTTTCAGTTAATTGATTGCATGTTCAGTAGGATTATTCTGTTTTATAAAACTCCCTGCCCTGGTAGTTTTATCAGAGAGATTTTACACTAAGGTATGTGCTAGAAAGCAAAACAGAAGTATTGGCATGGCTAAGCATAAAGAGATATTGTAGTTGTATCAAGGCTAATATTCCTGTGTGTGGGAAAAAATACCAATGTGTTCCTGCTACTTCTGGGTGCAAGATGTTATACCCGAGGGCTGAAAGTAATAGTTGCTGGTGTGAAAGTATTTACTAATATCAAGTGCAGATGAATGCTTTCAGCTCAGCTGAAAGCGGAGTTAATCATATTTTAGCTTAATACTTGAACTTGTACTCTGTCTGCTATAATAAATGATGGGTGACTTAATTTTGTTCAAACTTTATTAGCAATGTGATTAAAGGACTCGGATCCTTATATGACACCTTTGCTGTGTTGTGATTTGTTTACTTATTTGCCATTTTATGTGTAGTCTAGAATTTCTCTTTTCCTTTTGTATGTTAGCTGAAATACATCTTTCTGTTGAATATTTTGCTTTCTAAATAGAGATTAAAGAGTCTCAGCTAAGATCGTTATCTGTCTTTTTAGGTAGTAGGCGTGTCTTGATCAATACATCCCATATTGCTTACAATTATTTGGCGGTTACATTTTAAGCTCTCTGTAATGTAAATTAGTGTCTATGTCACAGAAATTCCCCGTGCAATTATCACCCCTTGGAATTGCTGTAGTGCCAGGTTTAGGTCTGATAACAAGAACTGGGGCTTCTGTGCCTCCTTTAATCAGCCTTTTTTGTTTACACTCTTATTGGAGAAACCACTGATCGCAGTTCCTGTAATGGTAGGTACACACCGGCAGCAGAGAAGTGCAGAGCTCGTAGCGCTATTCTGCTTGATAAACCTGTGTCCTTCAAGTCTCCTGCATCCCTTCCCTGTCAGACTGGTAAAGTCATGCTGCTTTTATGAATTCTTGGTGGGAGTGGTCAATACTGAATTGAATAATTCCCTTTTGAATTATATCTTTAACAAAACAATCCTTCAAAAGGCCTGCTAGGTTTCGGATGGGTGCACAGGAAGAAAAGGGTAAGAAAGAAATTCCTCCTCCAGTGCACGGCTGGAGAAGAGACAGCACTTGAAGCACTTTCTGCGGGTGCCACCTCTTCTCCCTCGACAGGGTGGGAAAGGACAGACTTGCCCAGAGTCATCCCCTGTGGCTGTCCTGCCCGGTGCGGCCCTCCGAGCAGCCTGGCAGGAGGAGGTCAGTGTCGCGGGTCTCTGTGCCACTGGCACATGACTTGCCCCTTGGCCAGCTGTGCACCAACGCTTCTGCTGCGCAACGAAATCGCGCTGCCTGGTGCCTCCAGAATTGGAATGGAGAGTTTGGGCCCCTCAGTGCATGTCAGCAGCAAATTCACTCATTTTCATTTCCTTGTCATCAGAGCTAAGTTGTATCCGTTCATGTTCTCTAAAGCAGTTTGAATTCAGTTTAGCTGATGATTCTTACTTTATTTGAGTGAATTGGATTCTGGTAGGAGTGTTTGTTAAAAGGACTAACTTAACCTTCCCCAAGGTTGTAACGGACACTGGAAGATCAAAAGCTTCTCCAAACTCACAGAGAAAAAAAAAAAAAAAAAGAATTGCTTGCTGTTACAGTTTTCAGTCAATGTCTTCCCTCTGGAAGGAAAGTCCTTGTTTAACGTACTTAAACTCATGGTACAAACAATCCATTTTGTCTCTAACTGTAAACATAATTTGTCTGGTGTTTCACTTCTTTAGATTTATGCAGTAGCCGTGTTTGTCAAAGTATTTGGCACCAGTGACATCATCTTTGCTGAAATGCCGGACAGCGTGATGAGTCCCAGATGTTAATGCACACGGAAAGTCAAGAAAGAATAAAATACAAAGACCAACTGTAACAGCTATGGAGGTAATAAAAAGTGATTGTTTTCTTCTAGTATTCAAAGATAATTATTTGTATTTGTTTGAGGTTTGTTTTGCATAAATGATCAATCAGAGACTGTGCTGAATACTCTGCATGTGCACTATAAGGGGAGACTAAGATGTGAATTTGGATGAACGCTGAATAAAGTGCGATTTGACTTCATGATTGCACCGTTTCCTTTGTGTTTTTTCCAACCTTTTACACTTTGCATGTCTAGTTTACAACGTACGCATAATAAGTGTACTGAGAACCGAATGTGCCTCCTTCTGAACTGCCAGGATTTAACGTGTCATTTGGATAATGGTCATGCATGGTTATGTCAGCACATCATGTTTTCTGATGTACTATAACATGACATGCCAACGTAACCAAGAGTAGCACCATTTCCTAATGACATGTCGTGTCTGTGAAATGTAAAAAGGGTGTGACTTGCTGAGAATTGCTTGAAAATGTTTTTTTTTTAAATTTTTAAAATAAAATCTCTCTCTGCATTCCAAAGTAGCTTCCATAAAAGTATGGTTTAGGTGCTTTAAGGGAAAAAAATCATAAAGATATGTAGGCATAGTTTTGTACTAACTGCATATCTACCAAAGCATTTCATGTTGCCCACAGATGGTTAAGAAAGCATTAACAAATAATATATCCATCCATCTAGAGCATCCTCAGCACTACATAAGGCTGACCTGACTAATATTGTCATGGAAAATCAGGCAGAGGTACACCTTTACTTTCATAACAACAACAACACCTACTTTCTTTAGATCATCTGCTGTCTAGATAGTGTTCAGTGTCACGAAGGATTCCCATATCCACAGCTGAAAAAATGACTGCAGTAGTTCTCAGGCTTTGTAGGCATGAGATGAACTGTATTAAAGCCATGGGGAGAAAAGGCAAAATTAGACGTTTTGTATTGGAGTATTGTATCCTGTATAGATGAATAGTCAGTTGGATTTATTATGGATGTGTCACTGTCTTCTCTTAAAAGACTTTAAATCAGAAAAAAATATAAAAATGCATAAAAGTATAACCTTGTTTCAGTTCTTCTTAGTATATTATTCTTCATCAGTTTATTTGGAGTGAAAGTTTTGAAAGTGCTTGGCATTAGTCTCAATACATGTTCTCTAAAACCTGAAAGCAGAGGAAGCAGTGATGAGGTCTGTGGGCTTGGTCGGTGGTGCAACTTTCACTGTGCTGCTTGATTTCGAGCTGGCCAGATGACATTGATATTGCTGAGTACGTGGGATTCATTTGGAAATTATTTGGATTTCTCTTACCTTTTCTTTCAGGCTGCATGGTAATTTGGGAATAAACATCAAAAAACAGATCAACTTATGTTGTTCTTTCTGTTTATGGGACTGTACTCGGTTTACATTCTGATGTTCATACATGAAGAAGGGTTTTTGTCAAGGGCTCCTAAAGCTGTTCAAACTTACAGGTAAGTCTTTCAGACACCCTTCCTAAAACCTACATATCTACAAGATTTTGCTAGATCTCATTTTCAAAAACACTTATGTTATTTAGGGGTCTAATTCACAGTTCTGAAAACAGCTTGGATGCTTAGTATATTAGATCTCACTGACCTTCAAAGGGACATCTAAGCATTTATGGTCAGATACTGAATGTAAGAGGAGCCTAGCAGGATTTTTTTATAGTGTTTCATCACCTCAATCCCTTTGAAATCACTTTAAACATTTTCCTTCAATTTAAAAAATGGGGCATGGATTTCTAGATCATGTGTACTTATGAAAATATTACCTGTAATTTATTTAAACCTTGTGAATACCCCAGGAAAAAGGTGTGTTGTGGATGTAGTGATTTAGTAGAAAATGTGTTCTATGAATTTTGGGACAAATCCTCTTTTATGTCACTAATGTGTCATTTTAGTCATTACTTGCTGAGCTGTATCATTAGAAATCTGGGTCACATAGGCCATGCTTAAATTACATATCAGATGACCCAAAAGTTTAAGGCAAGCTGGTGTAATTCAGCATCACTTTAAGCAATTTATGCCGCTGAAGATCAACACCCTCAAAGTCCTGCATCTTCCTGAGTGGAATTCCTTCACCTTCTCAAGTCTTTTCTTACATCTTCTCGTATTAGTCGGGACCCCCTACCATCCCATCCCTGGCTTATCTGACTGGCTTGTGGTGCTGATGCAATTACTGTCTCCATATACACTCTATTATTAGCCTTAAAAACATAAAAATTTCACCTGAAACACAAACATACCTGTTAGAGATAGTGTGTGGAAATACTGAAGGAGAAAATCTCAAGGGGAAAAAGAAAAAGAGAGAACTTTGCTGAAGGGTGAGCGAAATGTACCTGTTTGTTGCATACAGGTATGATAATACAGTATCCTATCATGTTATAAAATATCAAACAACATAATGTATATTTTGTGAGCTTTAGTGTCAGTTTTATTTGCTAAACAATTAATAGGTGTGCAAACAGAAGTTAGCTTTTGCCAGTTTTGTTTTTCTTTTTTTTTTCCTTCCATCCATTTCCCAGCTGACACTGCCTTTCCTTTCGATTTTTATGGCTAGAAAACTGTGCTATTGCACGCTGACAAATGTGTACTAAGGTGATTAAAAGTCATATTCAGAGCTATTGATTACACACCCAGTGACTTCTTGCAGGGCCACTATATTTGTGCCAAACTGTGTTATCAGACTTTCCACTAGCACAGCTTTAGTGTAATGGCTTTTCATTGGTTCTGTTTAAAATACATGGAAAAGCGTTTGCCAGAAGCCCTGCATGAGATGTTGAGCGCAGACTTTGCAGCTGTCTCTGTAATTCTTAGAAAGGTGAAAAAGCAGTGACTTAACGCTCTGTACCACCCAAGTCTGATTTTTTTTGTCTAAGGTCACCTTATATTCGTAGGTCTTGGAAAATTATCATGAATATTTATGATGGCATCAAAAAATCAAGCAGCTGCAAATTGTTTACAACATTTTTAAGAATATGAAACCAGCTTCTACTATAAATCAAATACATCTGTTACAACAGGATGAAAAGTCAAAGCTCTTTGGTTCCATCCTATCCTCTTATGTACCTGAAAGTTGAAAAATCATCAGTAGCACAATTTTAAGACACTGATGTTGGCTGTATAGGTAAAAGATAAAACCTGAACAGAAGTATCAAATTAATCATTCTAAAGATTGTACATGAAAGTACTTTAATGAAATATTGATTTGAAATAGAAGCCATAAAACTTAGTGGAAACTTCCAAAACATAGAATCAGAGCCTGACTAAAATTTTATTTGCTTATGCTTTTTCCTTGCTTTTAGAAAAAAAAATTCTTCTATAACACAGCAGCTCAGATGTGCATAGTTGAAAAAGTGCACATTAAAAATGTGTGCAATATTGGCTTCAAATATTTGTTGGATTTTTCTTCTACAGAACCACGATCCACAATCTGCCACTAATTTAATGGCTAGCTGGAGAAATACATCAAGAAGAAACAGCACTATCTTTGTTTAGGCAGAAGTAATCAATTCTAAATCTTGGCACTGCTGGTAAGTCGGTATTTAGATTGCATTTATCGTATGAAAACATCAAAACTTTTGGTTTTGTTCAAACCGGAGGAATAATGTGTGTACTTTAGATGAGACACACTACTTGCCTAAAAATGAATGTCTTGCATGAAAGGGCAAACTGTTCATCTCTTAGGACAACGATTTTCAAACATTTCCCTGCCAAGGACCGCCATCAGCAGCAGTGGTGACAGAAGCCTCATCCTCCAGCCGGATGCGGGCTCATGTGTCACGGTGCAGACGCTTGTGTACCACTTGTGGTATGCGGATTGCAACTTCGGAATGCCTGTATTGGAGCTCCTAATCCATTTAAATACAACTGTGCTAACAAATAAAGGATCTGATTTAGAGACTACAGTTTCATTTTACCTCTCTTCAGGAGGTTTCATATTTTCTGTATTTGGTTTCTCCAGTTCTTCCTACCAGTTAAATGCTACTCATGCTGTCCCTCAGTTTTTTGCTGAAATTTTTTTGACTCGGGAAGCATGTGGGATTTCAGGGTCTCCCTGTTTCACATTTTATTGATAATTCAAACACCTCTATGGTCAGAGGTACCCCTCCACTTTGCAGGACGATCTTTGTCAATTGCCGTATGGTTCACTCTGCTCAATGAGCTGAACAATAAACTGTTTCTTTTTCTGCTGCCCGGTGTTACAGACTGTTGCAGACTATCAGTCCCTGAGCAGCATTGCATTACAATTCAGTAAAGCTCCTACAACCAGCATGCAAGACTTCATCAGAAGGCAAAATTCTAGTCTGAGAGGATAATAACTATGAGACATTCTTTTAATAAGGACCATTTTTAAATGTTAAGAATGACTTGTTTTAATTGAAGGAGAGAAAAGGAACTCCTACCAAGAGTCAAAGAGATCCCCCAGAGCTCTCCAAAGTCTTCAGATTGTCTTGTGTAGAAACGCCCAAGAATCAGAAATGAACAAAGGTTATGAAAAATTTCCACCCATCTTACTATAAAGTTCATCTGACAAGGTTGTTCTCTTCTGCAGTTAAAAATTCGGCTTTAGTTTAAAATAAGATAACCTGACTGTCCTATTTACTGAAGGCAAATCATGACACTCATTTTATAGACCAAACTTTTGCTGGGTTTGTGTAAGCAGGGACGCAGAACAATTACTATTCAAACCTTTCTTTTCAATCTACTATACAATATCCACCTGTTCTGTCAGACAGCAGGAATGTATGCCACAGATACAGACTACTGCCGTGACAGCAGCAGGTGTATGGCAGCAACAACTAATCAAATCAGCTGAATCGGAGGTGCGAATCGCATTGGACTTCTGTGCAAGGGAAACGAGGAGAAAGGCACGAGCTAAATGGTTGTGAATTTTTGTTTTGTTTTATTTTTAAGAACTTGCTTTAAATCATAGGCAGTACAACTGGTAAGTACAAGAAAAAATAATGAGGAATTGAAAGGAAAATGACATTTCATCCTTGCTGCAAAGGACAGGCAGAGTGAGATAGGTATAAGAGACACCCATTGTAATCACTCTGAAAAAGCAAAGCATGGGTTTTGATTTTCCTAAAGAAGCAAATGCAAAAGAACTCTTGTCTGTACCATATGACTCACGATGCTTCTTTACTAGGCTTAAAGAGAATTTCAACTTGAGTAATAGCACCATTAGAGCTCTTTACCAGGAGCTAGTTCCTGTGGTTTCACTGGGTCCAGCTGCTGATGACTCACAGAGGAAGTGGCAGAGATTAGGTGCACAGCGAAAAAATCAGAACAGCTCAGAAATAAAGCAAATCAACCAAGCATTACCTTTTGTGCACAACAGAACAATGGCTTAACAACTAAGGTTCAAAATGATCCGTCTTATTCCCCTCATTTGTGCTACTCCTGTTGGAAAGACCACCAGGAAACATGTGAACCACTGTGGAATACACACTGTAATCCATGGAACATCTCAATTAATATTCCCTCTTGACTACAGCTAGAACAATACATAGCATCAAGCAGTTTAATCTCCGGCAATAATGCCTTTTGTAAGATCAAGAAGTCTTTCCCTTGAATTAAGGTTTAAGCGAGGATTTTGAAAATTAGTTAGGTATTCTGCATAATGTATAGTGGTGGCTCCAGGTTCCATAAGTAGTAGCTAGGTAAAATGCATAGATGCAGGCTGGTTGTCGTTAGAAATGTTGTTATTAGTAATTTCTCCTTTGCAAACTGACATTGGGTTCCCTGTAGAAGAGAGTTAATCCTCCAAAAGGCTTTCTTATGAGCAAATCTATCCAAGTTTGTATAAAATTTAAAACACTGCCTCTAACGTTCAGTTTTGTGCTACAAAGAAAGTACATCCCCAGCAGCAAAAAGTTAAAATATCTAACTTAAAAGGGAAGATACAGGGGAAAACATTCTGGATCTTGTTTAAATTGCTAATGTACAGTAGTAGTACTGCTGTTGGCCCACGTCATTATGGTCTCGGATACATAGCTCAGGGGTTGTTTTCTTCATGGAAACTGCAAACAGTTTACGTTCTAAACCCCTTGGGGAGGAGTCCTATCTGAGTTGTTATAGGTTGTTATAAAAAAACATAAGATCATTTTGACTAGATTAAACCATTTATTTAAAAAAAATACTTGAAAAGGGTGACGTACTAAGAGCACCAAATGAAAAAATCATTGCAAATTTTGCTAGGTCAGCGATTTATCCTGGTTTTTAAAAATTAATTGGAATAGACAATTTAACCTGCCTTCCACTTTCTATTTCCCATAAGAATTTCAGAGGTAAGATCAGTTAGTGATTATACACAGAGAAGCATTTTATAGACATTTGCTTTAGTGATTAATGTAAAACGATTCACAACCCTCTCTTTAGAATATTAAGTAATGCACTTTACTTCGCATGTTTATCCTCAGCCAGCATTTCAAAGCCCACAAGGTGACTGTGTGACACTGGTACATGGTCTCTGCAACACAGACTGGATTTTGAAAAGGCCTGCACTGCACTCAGCTTCAGTTGTGCTTCAGCATAAGCAATGAGCTCCTCAAAAAATATTGCCAATAAGGAGAAGGTGCTTCTGCCAGTGTTTTCCTATATGGAAAATCAAACCTGAATTCAGTTCATGGCCTCTGTTCTCCCCCGATGCCACGGCTGCATTATCTGCAGTGATCAACACAGACCGCATTTAGGACAAGGGACATTGGGCTCTGCCTTTCTGGTAGCCAGCGAGGGATGGGGGTGCGGGGCTGCGGGTGGCCCGGGCGTACGCAGGGGGCTGTCGCTGCTTCGGGGACTGCTGCACCAGCTGTCTTGCAAGGCATGAAATTCTGCTTTCCTGCATGCAGCCACATGGCCTTCATGCACTCAGAAGCATGTAGATGGAGCAGGTCGGGTCATTAACTTTCCTCTCTAAAAAGTCAGTTATTTTATGTTTAAATATTTTCATTCATCTTGTCCTCATTGACTCTTTGGCATGTATGTGAAGATGAAAGGGATGAAACCTTACTCCTGGCAATGCTGTAAATATGGATTCTGGAGAAAAAAAAAAAAAAGGTGAAATGGAGTTAATACGCATTAGAAATTGTTTCTACGATACTGTTATACTGTTCCTTTAAGATATGCTAATATGACCTGGCTGCCAATACAACATCACTTAGTTGGTTTTCTTCTGGACCTTAGAGCACAACAAAATTATTAGTACATAAATCTCTACTAATTTACTCTAGATTATGATTCTTTCATCAACATGCACATATAAATTATACCATTAATCATAATGATTTCTTTCAGTATTCATGTGGATGCAATATGTAATTTCTTGGGAATCCCACTGTAATTTAGCATGAATTAATGTCCACTTATTGGAAAGCACTACCTACACTGATATTTCTAGGGGAAAAAAACAACAACCGTGATGCATCTTAAACTGCAGCCTAAATGACCAGGGTGCTGGTAAACAATTGCCAAAGGAGCGTCACTGCAGGTAAAGGAAAGTTATCTTAAAGCAGTTTGTTTCAAAGCTCATTAGGCCAGATGGCAGCCTGTCTTCTAGGAGCACATAAAGCACGTGTGATGGGATGGGGAGACTTCTCTCCCCTGCACCCTACCCTGGGGAAGAACGGTGTGAATACGCAGAGTGAGGGGAGAGCTAAAGCAGAGGAGCATTGCTAGATGCTGGAGAAGGCAGTGCAAAGCCATCTGCTGCGCTTTTTTGACAGAGCAGGAGCAATAATAGCTACACCGGTCTTAATGGGTAACACATTCTAATTGGCCTCAACAATAAGCTTCGCTGAGAGAAGCAGCAGTTTTCATCTGCTTTTCTGCAGGCTGTATTTTAACAATGGATTATGTGCTTGGAGGTGGCTTGCCCGTAGTCTGAGCGGGTCGAGGACCCATGGATGGGCTGCCTTGGCCTCAGTTTCCCCCACCTAAGAAATGCAGCTTCCTCCTTGAGAAGTGCTGTGCCCTTTCTGGAGGTCAAGTAGGATATTACTTAATCTAGCTATCAAATATATAAATGGAACATACATATATACATATGCATGCTTCATAAGTGAGACAGTGAGGGGGAAAAAAAGGAACTTCTGACTATAACGAAAGATTCATTAGGAAAAATGAACTAATCAGTGCTCTCCAAGGAGAAATTCATTCTGTTTAGGAGGCCATACCCTCTGCTGCTGCACATACTTAATATAATTTATATTATTATTTAAATCACTGCGTAAATTTTAGATACTTTTAAAAATCAAGTTAATGGACCATACTTTACTGCTTAGCATCATTTATATCAAGAATTAGTGGCTGTAGAGATAATATATGTGAATACAGAGGAGAAAAACAAGCAAATATCATAAAACTCATCTGTAGCGCGGGCTTAAAACACAACAACAGAAATGAGCCCTTGGAAGAGTTGTGTGTTGCGTGGTACAGGCTTTCCTTTAAGCTGTGTGCACCCCTCTGTTTAAATACAAGGTATTCTGGAAATTGTTTACCAGCACACAGGGGGCCCATCCTTGCACAAGCCTGTCAGGGCAGAATATTTATTCCACAGGGAAATGTCTCCCTCTCCTTGCTTTGGTTAGAAAGGAAGGCAAGAATGCAGCACGTCTTTCCCATAGCTGTAAGAGGAAGCAGAGACACCAAATTAAGGAATTCTTGAGGAGAACACAGGCACCTACAAAGACTGCATAGGAGCTGAAGAAAGGGGCCGAGATGCTTTAAACAGACACAGTCTGGAAACAAAGAAAGAAGGAAATGGAAAATAAGAACCTGAAAGAATGAGAGGATTCTGGAAGGTGAGATAAATCCAGGGCCTTGTGCTGTGGGCTCATTAAAAGACAGGATATATTCCCTAAAAATATTTCACCTGTACCAGGCAATAAAACAGCTGTGCATCATTGCTTCCTTCAAGTTAGCTGCGCTGTATTTCATTGCTCGGCACGCTTGCAGCAGAGAAATGTTGACAAGTAGCCGAGTTTCTGAAGCTTTGATACGAACTCTTTCGCAGCCCAGATTCCTGTCAATGTCACGCTGAAGCTCCTGCCACCGACATGATTGTGCTGCCACGGGAGAGTGGTGCCGAGACAGGACGGCCAAGACAAGTTGCAGCAGCCACACGGGGGGAAAGGGACGCATCCTGGGAGATGGGCAGCGCGCAGCAGCAAGCATGAGTCGGGCACGGGCAGCGAAAAGGGCCTGTGATGGCACTGCTTATTTCACTGCACTTCTCTAACTTAATTTATGATGTTCCTGAAAAACAGAAATTTAGGTAAAGAGAGAGTGATATAGCCCTCGGAGAGGAAAAAAACAACCCGCAGCTCAGTCCAGGAGGTGGAAGAGGGGGAAATTGAAGGGGAAGGGCAAAGCATGGACAGTACGTCTTGTCTCGCTGGAGAAAGTGTCACTTATCCCATCACTGAGAAGTCAGTGTCTGGGGGGGGTAGAAGGTTTCTTCAGATATGAGCATTACATTTATACATTCAGATTAATTAATTTTTTATAATTTCATGAATCATGATCTTCCAATAGAAAAACAGTTTGGAGCTAAGAATGTTTTACTTTTGTATCTCATGGCTCAAGCTTAAATTCTTCCATGTTTCGTGTTCCCTCATTTGCAGTCTGTTTTCTTTCTGCTGGCCTGTAACCGTTCTACTCAGTAAAAGTTGTTTTTCCATCTAGTACATAAAGCTCCAGGCATAGATCCTTTGCTGCTGCCACAGTGCAAAGACCAATAAAAAAGTAAGCTTTTATTAACAAACTTGGGCCTCTGGCATCTTACAGCAAGCCCTGACAAAGTAGCTGTAGTCAAAGTCTAATTTTAAACACCAAGAGCAAAATTCATAGATCGCATATCACCACCTCCTCTTTGCACTCGCTAAACTTATGTTCTGCTGAGGGGACAGTGAGAATAGCTGTTTTACGTGTGTCCTGATTTACTCGTACTTAACGTTTGTTTCTTTGGGAAACGCAAGTCATGTTTTACAAAGCTGTGTTTTACCTTGCAGTTTGGAACCCACAAGGTCACTTAATTCCTGAATGTGATGTTGGATTGAAGTTGTTTTTCTTTCAAAAAATCCTAAAGATGCTGTTTTGGTCGGCTTATTTCAGGTAACAGTAATTGCCTAAACGATTGCTGTACCTAAATTATTAGTTGCTGCCCAAATGACTGCCTGCATTGCTGGGTCACCTGGAAGTTTTGTGTGTGCATTTTTATTGCCTGTCCATAAATAATTTTCTTTCCTGATGAATTCACGAGTTGCTGCCTCAGACTCTCCTTGTGTGTCATCTGTGTATTACTCGAGGTCTGAAGCTAAGTGGGTAGATTGCTCACAGCAACGCATTTCATCCATGTCCTTTGGTTTCAGATGCAGCGTGCACTTCCAGCTGTCCGGGAGCACCTCCATTACCCAGCCTTGTGGCAGAGCAAATAGCATTCTGGCCTCAGTCTTCGAGCAGTAGATTAGTGACAGCAGTTGGCAGACAACTTTTGTCCCCAGGGAATATTAGAAATCTAGAGCTAGAAATAGATGGATTAACTGAAATGCAACCCAACCTCTGATCTACATTATTGCCTCACTTCTTTATCTCACAAGGGAAGCAGAGATAAAGAGTGATAGACACTGATAATGATGGAAGTCCGCGATAATACACCGAAGTGATAAACTTCTTTGTGGCCCTCATTGTGCCCAGTTGTCTTCAGCTGGTTATGAGCTCTAGCCTCAAGCTATTTACACCATGATCAGGCTAGTAATTAGCAAAATGTTTAATATAATATAGAAGCAATTAGGAGGTGATAACATGCAATTAAGATGTGTTTTCAGATTAAAGATTTTATAGTGCTCTCTTTCTTGAAAAGATAAAGTGCCTATCTCAAAATGTCAAACTGCAGTGATTTAATCTGAGTTATTTTCAATTAATATGCATGTATTCTTGCGATGTGTTCACCGTTGTTATTGACATTGATAAATTAAGCTCATCCCAGCAGAATTTATCCTTGAGTCGCTCTATATTTCCTGAATGTCAGTTCTTTATTCGTATTTTTTTATGCCTACAAGCTGTGAACGATCTAACTCTAAGTCCCTTGATTCATCCCTGGGATTACAGTAATGTGTCAGTCTGAGTGGAACAATAATCTGAAAGGGCATTGTTATAAATAGTGTGTTAGAATATAATTGTTTGTCATGTCGTTTCTCCCCTTTAAATCCCTCTGAGTCCTGTTTAAGTAATTTAGACAGCTAGAATGACAAGAGTCTTGAGACTTCACTTATAGAGTTGTCCAACCAGTCTTCAGCCTACCCTGTCTTTTGAGACTGTCTCATCTGCAAAGTAGGAAGTGCAAACAACAGATGAGTTCCGACTCATCGTACACCACGGATTTGTTATGAGGTTTTGCCTAGGCCATTTATAGAAAAATGTAAATGCTACTGATACTAATTTTGCCATGGCTAGTCAATAGAAGTGCTTAGACAATAGACATTAGGGTGTTTCCTATCATCATTAAAATGTTGGAATCCTAAAGCACAGCAATGTGGATACTGCAGTTGAATGTCTGAATGCAAAGCTTGCTTTTTTTCATTAGATGCTTTTTGATAAATTTTCTAATAATAAAAAAAAAAAGAGCTGAGGCAGGAAAGACAGACAATTTTTTTTTTTTTTTTTTTTTTTTTTTTTTTTTTGGGGGGCCCCCTTTTTAAAAAAACAAAAAAAAACTTCCCAGA
>Ga0181612_151642_pt1 | contig 15329 bp, 8 predicted proteins | sample HoacroProtozoa21_FD_119630 | JGI IMG/M metagenome (GOLD analysis project Ga0181612, IMG submission 119630) | Hoatzin crop microbial communities from Cojedes, Venezuel. Combined Assembly of Gp0051906, Gp0051904, Gp0051908 | reverse complement strand
GAGCAACAGAGTGGTTGCTAGACAGCGAGAAGTTTTACCAAGAAAATAACTGACTCTGTAGCTGGGAGTCAGAGGGTGTGTCTACACTGCAGTCTGAGTTGTGATTGCAGCATGTGTAGCTACGCATGGCACAGCTCTTGGTAGCTAGTGGAGTACCTGCAGCATCATGAGTTTCTGTGCAGGCTACAAAATGTACTCAGGGTACCCAGACTGGTGAGCAAAGCTCTGTCAGCACAGAGCTCTACTACTGACATCCAAATTTACTCACTGAAAGACAGGTGAGAAATGTTTACGTAGATACGTAGCTGCCATTTTTACTGCAGTGTTACCTGCTCTTAAGGGTGAGCTGCTGATTTTGAAAGTGCCTGTACAGTGAGCTGATTTTTGTCCGTAGAGGGAATGGGTCTTCCTTCTGAGAAAGTATAATTGTAAAGCTTTAAGCCTGGTTTCCTCAAAAAGCTAGACTTTTGCCATCACCTGTCCAAGCACTTGGCCGTCCTGTTTCCCTTCTTCCCTTCCCTGACCACTCCAGTTCCCCCATACCTTCTAAAATCATTGGCCAGCATCAAATAACTTTGGTAAAGGAGGAGGCATCTTTCAGGTAAATGATGTTTCATGAAAATTAGCAGCCATGTCTTGGACTGAGGCAAAAGTGTGCCTGAGATAAAGAATTAAGTGTTCTTTTTGGCCAGCCAGTTGGAGCAGATATATTTGGGAACCAGAGCAAATGTGAGGGGGGAGAGAGAAGGCAAGATCAAATCTCCAAGAACATTGAGTGATGGGGAAGGAATGGGGATCTGGACTATTGCAGTGTGTTGGGGGCAGGGAGGAGGGGAAGCATTGGGATGTGGGGCGTAATTCCCCAGGAGAAATGGTTTTTATTAGTTCCTCTGTTTTGAAAATGTTGTTTTCCTCTGCAGCGTGATTCGTCACAGAGATGTTCGGGCTGCTTACTATGGTGTGATAGATAAATTCCGTCTACAAGTGTCTGAGCAGACCCAGAGGAAAGCATTAGGGAAAAAGGAGATTATTGCTACTCTACTTCCATCTGCAAAGGAACAGCAACAACAAAAGGAAGAGGAGGAAAAACGAATAAAAGAACACCTGACAGAAAGTGTCTTTTTTGAGCAGACTTTGTGTCAACCAGGTAGCTGAAATCTTGTACCCCTCCTGTCTTCTGAATCAGTTATGAATAGCTTGAGTAACTAGAAAGCCTAGACTAAAATAAATTTCAAAATAATTCTTTCTACTTATCTGTAAGACTTCTTTCTTTATCACTGGGGCATGATAGCGCCCAAGAACCCGAACTATGGCTGTTCTGCTTATGCTGTCTAGATTAACCACCACCCTTTGCTGCCCCAGGTTTGCATGTCGTACCTTGGAGAGCACATCCTGTGTTCCTCTGGTGCAGAAGTTCTGTTACAGCCAATGGAAATGTATCCGCAAAAGGATAGTAGTTATTTTTTCCCTTGGGCTCTTTCAGAACATATCCCCCTTCTGAGTTTCTTCCAAACCCTTAATCTTCCATTTCCTGATGAGCAGGAAATATTGCCAAAACATCTTCTGAAGTGCTCCTTGTTCTGCGCCGTCTCCTCTGTCTGTCTCACAAGTACAGAAAAGCACAGTTGCTAGCTGGAGACTTTGCGCGTTTCACACCTGAGGAAGTGAATTGACAGTCTTGGGCAAAACCTGGACCAAACAGTTAAAGTGGTGGAGGGAGATATAAAAAAGTATCAAGTTTTGCTGAAACTGAATCTAAACTGATTCTTGACTTGACCATCTACCTGCTTGTTACTTTTACTGATTTATACTGTAATATTCTTGTCACTGTTTTATTTTTCATGACAAGAACAAAAATCAATTCCAGGAAATAGACGAACCTGCTTGAGAATATTCCTCTTGTTAAAACAAGACTGTTCCACTATTTATACATAGTTTGTTGGCTGGTGAAACACCTTGCAATAACAAAACCCTCAAGATAGTATTAGGAGGATGTACGGTTAAAGTAAACCTACAAGATCTCTGGGCTCACAGGACAAAATGTTGCTGTGATAGTTGTTCTGGTACAGGGTTTGAACCATACTGGACAATCTGATACTGGTTTTAACCCAAGTGCTATTTCTCTGCTTAAAAATCTTGTTGACTATGTTATATTGGTTGCTGACAGAAAAACAATAAACACAGCAACTACAGTCTTTGCGTATAACCAGTAATAACAGATTTATGGAATTAAAGTAGGACACACATTGCTAATCACTGAGGATAGAAAAACTTCATAAAAGCATTGGCTAATGTCCAATGGGTCTTAAGAATTTGGTTGGAGGTATTCAACTAACATGTTAGCAGCTCTTTTCAAAGATTACACGGTGTGCCTTTGAGTGGTTCCAGCTGTTGAAGTGCAGCACAGTAACGAGTATGAAGGACAGTTCATCGGTAGTTTGCATTTCCTTATCCTGGTGATGTTGGACTGTCAGAGTGCTTCACTCGCACTTTAAAGTAAGATTCAAATATTACTAACTGGTGGCATATAAACTGGTTCTGGCAGGTGCAGCCCTCGAGTCCTCCAGAGAAAGAAGGGGAACTCATCTGGCCTGAGAACCTGTGCTCTTGCTGTAGCCAGGTTTTATTCTGGAGGTGTAAGCAGAGTTATCTGCCTGTGCAGGTCCTTTAGTTGTTCTTTCCTAATCAGTTACTAATCACTGAAGGAACATGTCGAGGAATGGAGTCAGGATGCGTGGTGAAGCCTCAAGCATTGCTGAAACCTCCAGCTGTCATGAGTGTGTGTGTGTGTGCATCTATATATATATCTCTCTAGCTACTGGGCCTGGCAGGCCCTGTTCCCCCGGAAGGGAGGGGTTTAGGAAGTCGTGTGAAAACAAGTTCCAGCCTCACAGCGGGGAGCAGCCTTCTCCACTGCAAAATGCAGAAGATTTAGGAGGATTTAAGGGTTTAAGAGTTGTTTTCCACCCCCTCCAAACTCCAAAAGGAAATGAAAATCTCAGGATATTGCAGCTCCAATGTACCACAAACATTTTTTCAGAATATTTAACATTTATATTGGGTAGATACTCCTTACAGTTGTTGCATTTTGTTTTTCAGAAAACAGAACTGCCTCGTCGGGACCTAGTTTACTAACAGTCTTCCTAGGAATAGTGTGTATTGCAGCACTAATGCTACCTACATTGGGGGAAATGGAATCCCTGGTGCCTCTCTACCTCCATTTAAGTGTGAATCAAAAGTTAGTAGCTGCTTATGTTTTAGGTAAGTATTTTGGGTTTTGTAAATGTTTTCTTGCAACTTCTGTGATTTGGGAAACTTCTCCTGTGTTTGCCAGTGGCTTCAGGAAACCTGATGGAGACAAAGCACCACAACTCATTTTTGGTTTGCATCTCCACTTATATTTTAACTTGCAGTCGTAGTGATATCAGGGTAAATTAGTTATTATAGGTATTTAAGACCAGATTTTAGTTGATATTTATTACATACAGGCCCCTACATGTTAATTTCGCCTTCATTTGATGACTGGCCAACTGTAGTCATCTGCCAACAGAACTGAATGGAATGTGCTGTTTCTTATTCCTGTGTTGAAATAGAGAGTTGCTCTACTGCAGAACATAGATCTCTTCTGCTATCTTATTTCTCACTCCAACCCAGATGAGCTGGTCTCAAAGGCTCCATTCACTGCCTTGCTGAGAAGCAGTTGAAACGTGTAGAAATAACTTGTAAACCCTTCCTAGGACACCAGCACCATCTACAACTCTTCCCGATTTGTAACTTGCCCCTAAATTAGCAAGCATAGATAAGTTGCACACTTCATTTGTCATGACTATTTTTCTACAACTATTTCAGATTTGAAGAACAGTCACAGTAAACTCAGTTCTCCGCAGAAATGAGGATTTAAAGGAAGCGAGCTAGGCAGCTTCAGACTGATAGCTAGAGGTGAGGTAGTGGTGGGAAAGATCCAAGTTCTTGCTGGTTCGTGCACACAGTTGCCTGACTGACTCGTGCAGGTCAGTCTGCTGAAACGGTTTGAAAAGTCACTTGTCACCCTTTGCCGGAGCCGATGGCGATGTGTTTTCAGATCAGGACCTTGCAGTAATCCTTGCTTTGTGTTTATCGTTAGTTTTGAAAATTGCTTCAGTTTCTGCTGGTGCCAACTATCGTATTAAACCATTTGACTTTAGAAGTTTTCAACAACTTAACCTGTTTCTAGATTCACTATGAAGTTCTTAGAGGTTTTGATTCCCTTGGTAGCAGCAGCTGTAGTGTTCATGAAAAGATTCTTCTGGGTGCAACCCTTGCTCATCTGGGAAGCTGATTGCTCTTGAGAAGATAAAACCACTTTCTTGCATGACAAAGTAAAGTTGGACTGTGTAGCCTTTAGTTGAAAAGGGACGTTAAAACCACACCACCTGGGCTCTACAACATTTGAGAAGTATTTGCTTTGCAGAGATGAGTTAAAGGCTTCACTGCCTGTCAGTCCGTATACAAGTGGTGTGGGCTGTCCCGCAGCGCCTTCCAGCAGCCGCTGGGATCACTGCGACCGTCCTGATAATCCATGCCAAGGCCTGTAGCAGTGGGGGTGGTACTGATTGTCTAAGCTAATAGAAACCTTTAATGGATAAACTGCTTATCTAATGGAAGGCAGCGTTACAGCTCTGTTCTGTGTTGCTTGTCTTCAAAATCTTTATAAAAAGTAAAGAAGTTAAATCAGTATGTAGTGGCAGGATAGTGGAATAGTTGCAGAAATTTCTTTATCCGTGGTGAGATCTGTAGGCTTTAGCGAGGCTCTCTGCAGTCAAAGGCTATTATATTAACATCATCTGAGCCTGCAAGAAAGCCAGATTGCCTGAGAACTGATAAATTACTATTTTGGTGTTACGTGAGGTTGGAATTCAAGGAGCCCTAACCTTTTTTGCCATATGCCTCTTTGCCTTGTGCAGTAGAACTCATGGCTAAGACCTTGCAGATTTGTACTTTTTCCTGTATCAGCACATAATTAAAGTGAACTTTTCAGTGTGTCATGAGTAGGTTTGTTAGCCCCACATTTCCTGCTTTCATCTGCTTTTAATTGTTTTTAACCTCTATCAGAGCAGTTTGGGTTTTTTTTCGCCTCCCTCTTTAAAGGTCACAACAAAGAGTCTGTAGACTGACGAGGAAGCTTGACAGCTTTGTCTGAAACTAGTCTTAGATCAGTTATTCTGCACAGAGCAGAAACGAAAATGTCTTGGACCTTTCAGCTGATCTGCCTGACTGGTGATTCAGCATTTGGATTACACTACCCACAGCTAGCCCCCATGGAAACTGGCGGGGGAGGAGGGCGATGACCAAAGTCAAAATCCCAATCTTGAGATTTGCCAGTAGTGTGATAACTGTTTGGAGTGTTTGTAGCTTCTCTGAAGTTTAGTTACCAGATATACTGCACTTCAGGGTCATTTTTACACCGATATTGACTGTCAAATTCAGAGCAATACTTCTAGTATTTAAGTAAAGCATTTATGTAAATATATTCTGCATGTATATATTATTATTTGCTGGCCTGTGACAGGGTAAACTGTTTTCTTTATTTTACATGTGTTACTCTGAAATTAAAGCGTTTAGTTCTTAATTCTTGTCTTTCAGGTCTCATCACCATGGTTATTTTGAGAACATGAGCAATGAGTTAATAGGATGTCAAACACCTTACTGTATATTCACATCATGAATGTGGACTGCCTTTTACTCCCATTTGGCTCATTAAGATGCTAGCAAAACTGTTCAGTGATTTAAGATACCTTCAGAAGTGTAATATATTTTAACTATGTATAATAAATGAGAGACTCAAAGCACTTTTCGGTGCTTCTGTAACAGACAGCTATGAAATGTTCAGTGATACCTGTGAAAATAATTTGAAAAACTTTTATATCTATGCCTACTGTAAAAAATCCTTATTAAAGCAACATTTGTTATTTTTAGTCTATGTTCACATCAGTGCGTGATCACTATAAAAGCAAACTGTCTTCTGTAAAGCGTTCATTTGATTTGTGGTTGTACATGCTGAGGCTGGTGCATAACAGTTCTGTATGCGTACCAGAAGGCCGAGAGCCGTGACTAATCACTGAAGAAAATGAAAAATTCCATCAGTGAAACTATGAAATAAACCATGAATTTTAGGTGAAGAAGTAATTCTCAAATTCCTTACTTCATCATTACCGAGATCTTGTTGAGTGCTCGTTTTCTTACCTGGGGAAGGACTTTCTGCAACAGCCATTTTGTATCACAATTGTAGACAATAAAAACAAGTTCTGTAACCAGATCCTTTCCTTTCTTAGGGATGCTGCAGTATGTGAACTAAGTGCCGTGGGCAGAGTTGAACTCATACTGCACACGAATAGAAAATTACAGATTTGTTCTATTTTAGAGACCAAACTACGTGTAGTGACAAAGGCATTCCTCAGCACCTTCCCTTCCCCCTGCAGCTACGATGGGGGAGTTCTTTTGTACCAGGAACACCTGCTCCAAGTCCAGTTTTATATTCCAGGTGAACATTTATCTTGTTTCATATAACAAGTATTTCCCTTCATTTAACATTTCATTCTCAAGATGATAAGTTTAAAAATATTTCTACCGAACAGCCACTATTGCTGCATTTCATGCATGCCCACAAGTCTTTAAGAGAAGTCTACATGATATGCTCTGATCTACATAAAAAACATTTTGGAAATTAAACTTTCTTTGCCCGTGCATGTTATGGGTCACTTTTCTGTTTATGCATGGGAGTACAAAGAAACCATCCAGAAATTGATGTTGTTAAAAAAAAGGAGAAAGCTTGAATTTACATTGTTAATCACTGTACATTTTCTCATATATAATACAGCAAGTCTTTAATGAGCAATAAAATGTTACTTTAGTTTGATTCTCCGAAGAACCGAGACTGTGTCATCTATCAGCATCAGATGATAGGCAAACATTAACGTTCTTAAAAAAAAAGTTACTGATTTGAGAATTGTGCGTTCTGAGCCAGGCTGCAGACACAGCGCTTGCTGCTTCTTGCTTGGGGCGCAGCGTTCGCCTGCCGCTGCAGAGCTGCGTTCTTGAACCTTCGCTGTGAATTCTGATTTCCAGGCGGTGGTTTGACCTGCTTCTTGCGGAAGGGCGAGGGAATTGAGCAGAGGTCAGGGAGATGAAGCGGCATGTGGTACGTTAGCCTGGCGGGTACACGTCAGGATTCCGACATTTTTCTGTGGGCAGGAGTCGCAGGACTTCACTCCATGACAATGTCTTAAAGGCCTAAGCTGGTTTAAAACCACAACAAACCCAGAGCTTCCCCCCCCGACCCTGGAGCTCCAGCCGTGGGCCAGGATGGTGTGCTTGCAGTTCTGCCGGGCACTTGCAGAAGTACAGAGGAGGGAGAAGCCCACGTGCAGGAACTTGGCATCGCTACAACCGAGCCTGAAGGCCTTCATCCTGCAGACGGGGCACGCGCAGGGCTTGGGCAGTGAGACGGCAGGGCAAGAGAGCGCCACGCTGCCAGCGCTCGTTTTCAAGGCATCTAAAGAGAAGCGATTGGTTTAGAGAAACACCTTGACCAAAGAAATCAGTAACAAAGTTATCAGCAACTAAAAAGGCTAAAACGTTGGACCATTCCTTTTTCAAGGGCAAGCGAGGAGCAATACGCAGATAAAAAAGATTAAATGCACAGTGGAATGCAGCAGATGCAGATAAAACCGGTGCTTAGGCAAAATAAGCATTGACAAATGTGAATTTTGACTTCCTCGGGGAGCTTACAGCACGCTGTATAATCACAGATTTATTCCAGTGTTGGGAACACAAGACCTGAGGACAGTTTCAGTTCAGCACTGTGAGGAGGAATGTATCAAGCCATGTTACAGCGTGGTCACAGGGAAAGACTAGTGAAGTGTTACTGGGTGGGCATGCAAGATTTACAAGACACTTTCCGATGCACACATACATATATACACACACACACGCGCATATATATGTATGTATGCACGCATGCACACACTATAGGGTTGTGGAAAACGCTGAATGCCTTTGGAAAGAAGACCTGAGACAGTCAATATACCTCCTCTTAAAAACACCGGGAAAAACAGTTAAGAGTTCACGTCATTTCCTATTCCTGACTCTTAATACAAACAAAACAGTCATTTCCTTGCCATGGACAAGTATTTTCAGCAGACAGTTGGGAGGGCTTTGCGGTCACCCAGCAGAAACAGCCATCGTCTTTACCCAGCGCTTGCTGGGGCACCGATACCTCAGACACGTGGTGCTGGCCGGCCGGGAAGGCGAGTGCTGCGGAGGTCACTGCGGTGAGCGTCGCTGCTGGTCGCTGTGGGCTCGGTACATGCTCTCCTCCAGGTGTTTCTGGATCAGACAATGCTCAGACATCCCTGTTTTCTCTAAAGGAGTGAATCACAGCATGCTTAAAGTGACACTAGACCCAATTTAACCCTTTCAGAGCTCCGGGGGCAGGTGGGGCTTCCAGAGTATCAGTTGATTTCCCCAGGGCTCGCAGCCAATGGAGCCCCCCAAGACTGGAGAGCAGCCTCAGGTGGAGACCACCTGGAAACAGATCCAGGCCCCGCAAAGGGAGATGCTGAGCTGCTGCTGACATTGCTCCTCAAAACACGCCCCAGGAAGATAACCAAGCGTGCTGTCGGATGGGAACAGTCACTGCTCTGGTTTAAACACCTTAACGGTGGCGTCTACAGCAGCTCCAGGAGAAGCCTCTGCACAGAACGGCGCCTTCAACAATGAAGCAAGGAAATCCTTCCTGGAATCAGCTAGCTAAGAATTGTCGAAGTCAATCATATGTTATTTTATTTTCTGTTCACAAGTGTCTGATAACCAACAAACCTAAACTGGAAAGAGGCTGCCAGATAGGTCTGGCAATAAATCACTGTATTTTAGTCCTCATTTGTCAATGGCTATGTAAGATACCTGGCTTTCCTGCTAACAGCTTTCCTGCTAAATGCCAAGTTCTATCACCCCTTTTGTCAGCAGTATGAATTTCATACTTAAGACGCACATGCACCGGCAATCCATCCCACTGGCAGTGCGAGACTACAGCAGGGAACTTGCCCAAGCCCGTAAACCAGATCCAGGAATACTTTGTTTACAGGAAAGAAAATTCAGGTGCCAAGTGATCTATGCGTCCATAGGGCCCGTGGTGACCTAGGGCAACCTCAAAATTCAGGGAGCAAGCTGTAGAGGAGGTCTGGACAAACCCCAAAACCTTAAGTGGCCCTCACTGCCAGGAGCGGGGTGCTGGGGTCAGAGCAGTTCGGGGACTTTGCCCTCTCTGCCCTTGGCCAAGCCCCTCCTGGCCCAAAACAGAAGTGAGGGAACAGACTGTGACCCCAAGCACAGAGGGCTGCGCGGTCCCGGCGTTTGATGCTCCTGCCCAGCTGCACGCAGAGGCAGGGGCTCGGTGGCTGCAGAAAACCAGGTTGTCTCCTACGTCCCCGTGAAGCTGGGTGCTCGTCTCCTCACGGCAGTGCTAGAGCAGGCACCGTCGTTCACCAGAGTGGGAGGAGACACGTCCAGAGTGAACGGGGCTGGCAATGGAGTCCGTCTTCCTTGCACACAGAGCTTGCTGCCTGAGGAAATTAAATTAAGACTGAAACCGTTGAAGGAGACCGAAGTCTGCTGCTGCCAGCAGCACATCACTTGCTTAGCGCTGCTCCACGTGAGCTAGTGAAGACTGGGAAACCATTGCTACACGGTCTAGCAAGAGACGACAACGAACGTACACATGAGTCTAGAGAACCTGTGTATCCTCAAAAAATAAGTCCTGGAGGTATGAATACAGGCTGGCGACACTCACAGTGTAACAACTAAAGCCAAGCAAGGGGAAAGACTCACTGTTTGGTCTGTTTTTGTCTTCCATAGAACACAACCCTGCAGAAGCTCCCCGCTGTACACTAACTAGCTGTTTACTTTAGATAATCAACCGTAGCCAATGCATATCTGCTCTTCAAAGTTTGCAAAGCTCTATAACCATGCTGACAATACGATGTGGAATTACGTGCAGGCAAAGTAATGCACACCGGTCTTTGAAACAGCAGAGACTCTGGAAGCAAGAGCACAACCATGATTACAGCAGCGCAGTCACAGCAGTAGGTGATCTCCTCACCAGCCAGAAAAAGGCATCCTGACCCCAGCAGAGCAAGAGATACTAAGAAGACTGATAAAATGTGTATCAAATATATGGAATAGAAGAACCAAGTGTCTGCAATGGAACTTAAATCTATGTTTACAGTAAAAAAAAAAAAAAAGAGAAATTAACAATACAATTCACGGTAACAAAATGAGAGCATTCTTCTCTAGGAAACTGCCGATACTCTGGATGGCCTGAGGTAGGAACAACGAGGCGTTAGATGACCGTGTGCTTTGGCAAACAAGAAACCACCATCAAGAGACAAACAGAACTCTGCCACAGGCGCTGGAATCCCACGTTCCGTCAACATCACCAAACCCATCCGCTCCTTTCCCTCGGGAATCCGCCAGGAATCTCCCAAAATCAAAACGAACCGCTGAAGTGAAGGCACTTAAAAGCAAAGGATCTTGATTTATTTTTAGCGGGAAGTTTCTTGCAGCAATTTCAGTGCCACAGAGCCTGATTTAAGCTGGCTTCAGACACCGCAGTACTCTATTTCTGTGCCACAAAAAACAGCGCGTGATATGCACGTTGTGGTTTTGATTTTTCTCCACACAAGGGGAAAAAGTAATCATGAGAACCACATTTCCAAAGATTTGTACCTGCAGCAAAAACTGCTCCTGCTTGAGCAGCTCTTCCTACTTAAATTCACATCCAGCAAAATTCTAAACATTTACACGCCATTATTAATCATGGAAAGAAGCCCTGAATAACGAGCACTGTACAAAGCTCCTACAAAGCAAGTAAAAGAAGAAGAAACTGAACTATCAGACCAATTTTAAATTTGATAAATGCCAGATTTGTCTGAGGAACCTTCATGGCGCTGGGGAAGTCTCACCAGTTCCTCGAGAGACACAGGGGAACCAGCGTGAAGAGGCTGTGCTCGGTTTTGGTTCACAAGCACTCCACTCCTCCCCCCTCGGAAGTTTCTGTTCCCGAGCCAGCTGCTGGAAGTCAAACAAGGTTATTCTCCTTCAGCTGGTTGGGTTTCTTTCTCCTCCGTCCCCATGCTTCTGCCACAAACCCCAGCAGGGGAAGCAACCTCTCCCTTCCAGCACGTACATGGGGTCTGGGTCCTGTAGATGTCTGGTAGCTGTCTGCTCGGAGCCCGCTGTGGCAGAGGAACGGCATCTCCTGACCAAGACCCGGGCTGGCTCTCGGCTGGTCTCAAGTTTACCAAACACACAGAGTGTACATTTGCTCGTACCAAATATACAGAAGTGGGAAGACTGCTGTTCCAGGTAAACCAAAGAAAGAATCATCCAAGACCTACCCTGAGGGAACAGACACCAAATCAAAACACAAGGTGACAATTTTTGCACCCAGTTATTCAAAAGAACTCTGGCAAGCCAAGCGCTCCTCTATGGATCGATAAGGTTTTAATTATTGTAGTGTAGCTGTAAACATTCGATTACATTTACAAATATTTTAACTTGGTGCTTCCAGGAGAAGAGGGATCAACCTAAACTCCATCTGCCAGTTGCTGATGAGAAAAGGTTGCTTAAAACAGGACATGAAGAGCTCGCACATTTTAATTATGACTCCTGAAGCTCTCTATTTTAAGTAAATGAGTTACAATTCCAACATATGAAGAAGACAACAGCATAAAGTGAACGCTTCCGAAACGACTACTGCTGCGAAAGGCACAAGCTGTTCCCAAGCTGGAAGCTCGCCGACAGAGCTCCAGAGGTCATGCCTGCCTTCAGCCCCTCCACCAGCAAATCCTCGCACGAGAGCAGGGCTGGACTCACAAATACAGCACCAATATTAGAGCCACGATACACATTTATAAATCGAATTATCTTAGTCTCACGATACAAGACTTTGGAGATCTGTTTTGTTTGTATGGGTTGGTGATCCCTCACAATCAAGTTTTCTGAAGAAAGGTGAAAAGAATGAATTGAGGATTAAATTCTTACACTAATCTCAGGAGGACCGCGGGCAGCTGTTGAGTATTCAGATCAAGGGCCTTGCTGACAGCACACAGCAGACCCCAGCAAGCCAATCTGCCTGGTGCCCGGGCTCATTTTTCCTGGCATTTGTACCTCTCTCCTGGCGTGAAGTATCTGTTCCTCTGCTAAATGCAGTAACCACCGAAGCGTTCATCCCAAAAATACCGTCCCCCTGAGCACTGGCACGGTTACCCGTGTTCCCTCGGCAACGATGTCATTCTGGAGAAGGTGGAAGGAAGAAAAACACCGATCAGTTGTCACGGAAGACACGTTGGCCCGAGACCCGATTTAACTGCCAGCAAATCCCGCGGGAGAGTTCTCAACCCGACCCATCGAGGGCCGCTCAGCAGCACGGCTTTGGAAGGGTGCCACGAGAGAGGAGTGGCAGAACCCCGCAGAGAAACAGCTGTATGCCCCGAAAGAGTTGCAGAACAAAAAAAGTTTATATGTAAATAATACCTATACTTTTATATACATATATATATATGGTCATAATGCTTCCAATATGGCCCAAGACAGGGGAGCGGCCCATTTCTTCTTGGGGGAAGACAAAAGCATAGCCACTGGGACTATAAACTCAGATCAGTTAAGGAAGATGATACGCGGCAGTCCTATGACCATGACACTTAATCAAGCAAAGCTTCAATATTCATTGCTCACGAGGAAATGGGCAATTAGTAAAATAGAGACAATCCTACCAGCATGAGTTACTACGTGAGTACAGGGTTGACTACGCGCATTGTGTAACACCCTCATTCCCTGAACCCAGGTACTTATTCTGCAGGCTAATTTGGTTCCAAAATTTAGTATTTCATTTCGGTGGCACAAAAAGGATACCTGCTTCCTGAACCCAGGGCGCAGAACTGAGCTCCTTGATGGCACGGCCGGACAAGAAATTGAGATGCCTTTTTCCACAAGTTCAAAGTGATTTCTGTTTTGCAAAAGCAGGGTAAGGAACAACTGCACATACGTAACCGTGTATCTCTCCTCCAGCAGCATTAATTGTCCTACTAAGGCAAACCACAGAGACCGCCCACTTCTCCCATAGAGACGAGAGCCTCAGTGCTGTCCACCAGCCAGCCGTAGCTTCCATCTTCCAAGCTATTTCACCACGACTTCCTCTAGGTATAAACTAGGGACGCGTTTAGCTATTGAAATATTTTTTAAATGTTTGGGTTTATTCTTTGGTTTTCCTGGAGCTGTCACAGAACTTGAAGACAGCACTGCACTAGGAAAACAGGAAAGCCTGCTGCCGATTTGAAGGCCAACTCAAATGTAAACTAGACTGGGTGGAAGCGGGTTACAATAGATACTCTGATTTAAAAACACTGAATCACAGATGAAAACAAGAGTATGCTTACCTCTCCAACAAAGCACAGCAACAGCAAAACACGTTTATTTTTCCATTTATTGGCACTTATTTGAAAAATAGCATAAATATTCAACAGAAAAGAGACAAGTTGACTCACACACAACTATGAAACCCCTCTACTGATGTATCTTTGAAAAAAGACTGGAAGAGACACCAGGAGATTCATTCTTAGGAAATAAGCAAGATTTAGGGGGGGGTGGAAGCCTTGCCCTCACCACAAAAGAGTGAACGCACAGCAACTCTTTGGCACATACCTGAAACTGCGAAACAGAACTATGCCATATTAGACAGAGAGCAACCAGAAATGGAACACAAGCTTGTCCATCTGCCATGAGGATGAAGGGCAGCTGGAATTTAAAAAGGAACTGCAGTCAGGAAGTTGACTTGTTAGAATAATTTAAGAGGAATGAAATCAGAAGTAAACCATGTCATATCTTACTTGAACAGAGTAAAACTATTAAATACATTCTATTTTCTTTCTACAATAAGGATATGAGGATACTGGTAGTTGGTCCTCAGGTCACCAGCTCTTCACACTCCACGTCATCCATTTCTACTTTTGATGGGTGCTGTCATTCAAAGCTTCACCCATGTCATTCTTTCACAGCAGACTTCAGCATGGGCTTTTCTCCTACTTGAGGAAGTTTTCATACTTTTCTCACTTTATTACACGTTACAAAGATTTAGTGTTTCAAAATAAAACATTTTGCTTCGTTATTAACCTCTCTAGAGAGAAGGCTTGGAACCACACAGTACAGACAACGCGCGCACGCACAAATGGGGACCCAGCTGGGGAAGTTCAGCTGCAGAACAGGAGTCACCAACCAACATGAGGTTGCCACTGCAAAATCCGAAACAGCTGTCTGCGGTGGGGTTTGCAGATTTTTCCCCCCTGTTTGGGGAATTTCAGAGTTGAGGTCAGGATGCCTCAACCCACTGACTTTTCAAACACAGTACAAGAATCCTGAAACATCTCAGATTACCAAATTCTAGGCTTTCAATCTGCACCTGAAGTTCTCAACAGCAGAAATAACTTCACGCCATTGTCTGAGGAAGTAACATCAGGAGATTAAACACAGATTAAACATGTTTGATCGCCTCAGTCTGTAAAAAGGCATTCAAGATCCCACACTGTATTTGTCCAACAAAAGCCATATATGAGGACAAATACTGTCTGTTAAAATAATGCACTTCAGAAGTACTAAATACTAAACCCTCAGGATTTAGTGTTTTGTTCCAAACATCATTACTCTTTTTCCCTATTAAAAGACCTTTAACAGAGCATCTATCACTCTAATACGTCATCTAAATGGGGGGGGGGGAACCCCAGAAGAATGTTCCACACCTAACTTGAATTTAGTCACAACAGCGGTCATGATCATGAATAAAATCCAACATATAAATCTGACAATTCACCAACTTGTTCTTTTGTCATCTATTAGAACTCAGAATTGATTAACAGCCAATCATAACAGAACACAAGAATCAATTCCTCCCCTCCCATAATATTCCCTCTTTCATATGAAGAACAAAAAATATAAATAACTCAAACTCAGGGAATAAAAACAAATTAGTAAGCTCCTTCACTGGTTCCAGACTGAGGACAAAAAGTTATCTGTTACTACATAAGCACCGCTTCGTATTAGTGAGGACACTGCCCGCAGGCTGCTGGAAAGCCAAGTCTTCCACAAGCAGAGCGTACACACAGTATTTGTAACTTCTGCCTACGAGACGATATCCATTGTAAACCAACAGCTTGCTTACTCATGTTAGCATCAAATATGTTTGAAATTCAAATGCTTACTGTATTTTAGTAAATGTCATACAAATCACTAGAAATGCGAAT
>Ga0181612_122780_pt1 | contig 15329 bp, 8 predicted proteins | sample HoacroProtozoa21_FD_119630 | JGI IMG/M metagenome (GOLD analysis project Ga0181612, IMG submission 119630) | Hoatzin crop microbial communities from Cojedes, Venezuel. Combined Assembly of Gp0051906, Gp0051904, Gp0051908 | reverse complement strand
TGGGCTGGGTGACCCACAGAGGTCCCTGCCAACCCTTGCCATGCTGGGATTCTGTGAGTGCCAGCAGAAACCTTCCAGCCACCCTGGCAGCCCACGTCCCACCAAGGTCTGAGGCCTGCCCGTCCTGGCAGCGTGTCAGCCGAGAGCAGGAGGCAACGCCAGCCCCGCGAGCCGCGAAACAGGCGTCCCCGGCTGCGGCGTGCGCGATATCCCTGCTGCTCTTGCCCAGCCGAGCCATGCCGTCATCAGGTTTAGAGCCGGTACGGTCGCGGCGTGCGGGAACGGTGTTGCTCTGAGCGCTGGGGCTTTTGGAGGACAGATTACAAAATGAAAAATTACTGAGGGATCTACCAGGTGGCGGCTCTGAGGCTATAATAGGCCAGCGTCACAGATATTTTAGTAAATTGTGGGCATTGCAGGGGGCATTTTTACGGTGGGGACAGGGCACGGTTGCAGCGGTGTTTGCAGCAACGTTCCTGTTGTAAGGAGAAAGGAAACGGCAGGGTCACAGCAAGACTGCGGTCGATCTGTAAGGCTTTTACGTAATGGTTGATTTTTTTGTATTTATGTGCTTATTTTTAAAAAGTTAATTCCTAGAATCACAGAAGGCAAGAAAAAAGGAATACATTTTACAAAGCGGTATGTACATTGTTTCCTGTTGCAGTACTGCATTACAGGGGAAATCAGTTGCGCTGGCTCAGCTGAACCCAGGTCCCGCTCCTGGGTTCTTGCTTTTAGCCCAGCTTTTAGTGTCCCTTGTGCCCCCTGTCCTGGAGGGCAGCCTCGAGGTTCTCCCTGCGAGGTGGCCTGCCGACTGGGCGACTCGTGGGGTGGCATCCCTGCTAGAGATGCTTCTCACCTTCCCATCTCTGAGGTGGCAAAGCAAGCCAGAGGGGCAGATCAGGTGTCGTTCCCAGTAGCGTCTGCTGTTGTGGTTGGGCTGGTGGCTTCCAGGTCTCGCTCAGACCGCCCTTCCACTGGAGTTGGCCATGGTAGTCGGGGGGGGGTCTTGCATACATCGAGGCTAGATAGCTGGAAGCGTCCATCCTTCTCGGCCGTCGTGGATGTGCGAACCTGGAGACTGGGACCCGCCTGCAGGCTCACAAGGCACTGAGCAGTGTGGTGTTGCTGAACTTTGGGCTTCTGACTTTCACCTTTGGAAGACACGTTTGTCGCTGGCGTGTACCGAGTCTAGGTAGGTCGCTTAGCAGCATGATGCTGGCAGAGGTTTTGGTTGTGCAGTATCTTCAGATTGCCATCATCTAGAAATTTTATTTATTTCTGTTTGCTTCATTTGCTTTTTTCCAAGCTATATCATATTTCATGTAGACAACAATACTGGTTTGTTTTTGCTGAGGAGCAAAAGGCACTTGCTAATAGTAGACACTTTTCTAAAGCAGTTTTGACCTGCATTCGCACAGAAGGGGTCATATTAATGAAAACAAATGAAAGCTAAATTGCAGTGCTGCTTTGTGGAGAACAGTTTGTGCTGGTTTTGTTAAGTGGCTGTGATACAAGACTATTTTGACAGCAACTTTCATATGGGCTGCCTCGTGGAGCTTTTGATGCAGCAACGGTAAATAGTAGAGGTGACACCTTGGGTGAGGAAGAAGTGCCGAGACACTAACATCACGGAATTTGCTTGGTCATGCAATAATGTAAGGATGCATTTTTTTCCCCAAGACAATTCCCTTTCCTACCCCCTTCTGCACGGGGCAGAATTCAGCCTATGGTTTCCGATGCGTACGTGAAAGTGAGTACATTGCTGCGATTTTTTGTTCACGGTTGCGCTTGGCTCTCAGGATCTGTTAGAGAACGCCCTTCACCTCCTGATTATTTGCAGCTGATAAACGATGACTTGTTTTGATCAGCCCAGCACCTAATTTCGTGCAGACGTTTCGAAGTGTGCGTGGAGATGGACGGGGGATTTGTAGCTACTCGCAGAGTTGCCTGCGTAGCCCGGTAGCGAGCTGGGGGCCTGGGGGTGGAAGGGTAAAGGACAATTATGTGCGTGAGTCCGCGTTTTGATTTCTTGCCACTAAAACGACAGAGAGTTTGAACCTAGACTGAGCCCCGGGACCACTACTCAGCTTGCAAGTGCTCCTTAGAGCTCTCCGTGACTTCAGTGGGAAAACTTCAGTATTTACCGCATTTGTTTTTTAGATCTCAGCCATCAAGAAGCTTAGTGTGAGGAGTCACTCTGCTGGCAAGAGGCTTCTATGAGGAGTGTCCTGTGAGGAGGACAGGTTTGAAGGCATCGTGCCTATCAGGTGAAGGTCAGGCGAGGCCATGAGGTAAACTGGTACCAACCACCAAAGCTGCGTGCTTCGTTAAAGAGCGTGAAGCTGCTGCTTTCCGTAGGACAGAGCGGAAGGGGTTAACTTCATTTCACTGGAAATGGCTGCCATTGCGTGGAATGGCCTGTCCTTGAAAGAGGCCCAGTCTCTCCTCCCCCGTGCGCAACAGAAGCACTCTTCAGATTCCAGGGCAAAATGCTCCACTTGAGCGTATTTACTCTCTCAAAAGTATTTTCTTGAGTGACTTCCCGGGCTGCTTTCTGCTCTGTTGTTCTCGCGAGCTGAGTCGTTTCTGCTCAAACTCAAGATGCGTAGCAGGGTATAGTTTAAAGTCTTGCACTGCAAAGGTCCATGGTCTCTGCTGATTGTAGGTCACAAATGGGGAGGCTGTAGTGAAACGCGAGAAGAGCTTTATGAGACCCCACAAATATGTGTACTGTTTACTTTTTACAGTCTTGCATGTAGTCTTCACCTGAGGCTGAGGTCACTTGTGTTGTCTGAGACTAGAAGAAAGTCTCTCCTCAATAGTGCCTGCCATCTGTGAGACAGAACTGAGATAGAAGATGTCAGCGTCATTTTGTGACAATGCCTTACAGACATTAATGCAGACCTCCAGAGTGCCTGGCCAGCTTGGTGCAGATGGGACCATTTTTCTCTTCTGTAGTGTTCTTTTCCTCCTTCCATGTCTCCTGGAACAGTATAAGCATCACCACTGCCAACAAGAACCAGTTGGTCAATATGTGGGAGACAAAGGCGAAAATGTTTTGGTTTTATATGTGAAGAGATGACGAAACCTAGGTTTGGACAGCGTGTGCCCTCACGTGTGTGAACAGGTAGGTTAGGCCTGTTTAGAGAAAAATTTGTGTTGACACAAGAGAGACACAGCTTGGTGCCTGCAGAAGTAAACAGAAACACTTCGGTGCTTTCAGAGGTTCCAGAGCAGAACATTTCCATCCCATGGGATGCTCATGGGCGAGCGTTAAGCGCTTTTGCCTGAAGAGACTGAGCTACGTTGCAGAGACACACATGGGAATGGAGTTGCTTGCTGCTGTAATCCCAGGTCTCGCAGTGCTGGGTGGCTTCTCGAAGATCTTGAGCAGGACTGGAAGGGACAGGTGTAAGTGGAGAAGACCCATCCTCGTGTTCTGATTTTGGAAGCTGGTTTGGTGATTGTGAATGCAAGTGTCATTGATGAAGGCTGTATTTCACTGCCGTTTCTGTATTTAACACACAGAGGAGCTCACCTAGAGAACAAATACATCCGCGGAGCTTTCAGCCTTTCTTCGCCATTAGAGGTGGAAGTATGTGTGGGGTTCTCATGCTATGTCCCTCTGCATTACTTAACATAAGTTTTAAAAGATGTGAAAAGTTGCATCTGAGAACAGTGAGGAAGAGCGGTGACGCTGAGCGTTCGTTCTGTTGCTGGTCTGTGGGCCCGTTGTCTAAAACTTTGGGTAACACCAACCTATTTATTTCAGTGGGAAATTCCTGCTGATCTAATGGAGCTTGGATCAGGCCGCTTGCGCTCTCCTTAGAAGGTAGTTCAGGTTTTCCGTACTGGTTCCTGTCAGGGTGCTGCTACTGAGGTTATTGCATCCGTCCCAGGGGACCTGCGCGATGGGGATGCTGTGCTGGCCACCGAGCTGAGTGCCACCAGGAGGGGGGCCCGGGCCTGGGCATCGCTGGAGCGGAGGCAGGCGGGAGGTGTGCGGCCCGTGTGTGACTTCTTCTGCAGAGTGCCAGCAACGGTCTGCTCAGGTCTGTATCTTGAGTTTTACATCTCCTTCGTGTTCTGTAACAGAGGAGCTTCGACGCCGTCGCGCCGAGTCAGGCCGGTGGCTCGGCTGGCGCCCGTTGTGCGGGCGTTAGCTAACACCTGGCGCAGCAGCTGAAGATGAAATGGAAAACCCCCTGTAAAGAACAGAAGGTAACTGGCGAACGGAGCGGGCGAGAGCGAGCGAGCGGCAGAGTAACAAACACGTGTGCGAACGCGTTCTTGTCGCACACCTGCAGCCATCAGCTTGCACCCCGGAGCGAGGAGCGTCGTTGCCCTCAGCGACAGCTTCTGCGGCAGAGCTGGGGTACGGCGCGGTGCTGCCGAGCGCTTGCGTGGCGGTGCGGCCTGCCGGTGACCTTCCCCTGCTGCCAGGTGGTGCTGAGCGCTGCTGGGCTCCTGCAGCTCCCGGAGGTCCACGTCGTAGCCTGGAAAAGAGCTGCGAGGTCTGCTGCTGTGTGTGGCCGGGTCCTTTGTGGACCGGTGCCACTGCTTTCAGCTGGGTTACGCAAGGACCAAACTGAAAAATAAGGCGATGGCTTTGAGAGGAGGGTTGTGTGCGTGTTATTTGTTTGATGGACTTCTTGACCTTTTGTTTAGAATTCGTTGTGGCTTTGCAATATTTTTTCCCTCCAGTTTTGTTTTGTTCCTGCTTTTTACCACCACCTCTTTCTCCGGTTCCTTCCCTTTTGGCTGATTTCCCATCGACTTTTGGGAAATGTGGTAACAAGGGGCAGAGCACGAACGGGAACAGCTGCAATTGCGCCGGGCCTGGCTGCGTTCGGCAGAGCCCCCCGTTCTCGGCACCGAGTCCCCGGCACGGCGCGAGGCTCGCTGTCTGCGTGGGCGTCCTGCGCTGGGCGCGAGCGCTGCGCGGACCCGGGCTGGCGCTGCCGGGAGGGAAACAGCCGAGCAAAGAAACTCCGGGACAAACGTGTCAACTGGCGCACGGATTTGGGAAAGAAACTGTGAAAAATAGTGAGGTTTAAAGTCAGATCCCGGCTGTGTTTGGCTGGGTCCCTGGATTTACATTAGCATGGCCCTACCCGGCAGCCTGCTGTGGCTGAGAACTGGGTCGGGCTGTGATTGTCTGGTTGTCACGGGAGGACGATGAATTTTGGCTATAGATGGGATTATGTTGCTGTGCAAAAAATTGCAAAAGCGGTTCTCCCCGTGTTGTCTCTGGTAGAGGTGACCTCTTCAGGGTGTTGCCTTTGATGTCACCCAGATGACAGGCGTCGCAGTCGGCTGGAGCTGTGTGACTAAACGTCAGGGTCAATTGCTAAGCCTTTAATTATTTTGAATTATATGATAGGGAGATGGAATAGATTTTTGATTTGATGTAAAACAACAAGGGGGAATAGAGCCTCATCTGGCAATTCTCCTTCCCACCCCCGACTTCGAAACCTTCTTCTCAGCCTGGGCTGATTTGTGCTTGGTCAGTTCTTACGAGAGGGTGGTCTTTCAGCAGTAGGAATCGGGAGAGCTGGACTTGCGGGTTGGTTCTGCCGTGGATTTCCTGCATCTTCTGCTCAGTGAGCCCCGCTGAGCCACTTCTGTATCCAGAGACCAAAACTCAGCTAGTCTGCAGCTGCAGACAGTCCGGCCTGAAACGGCAAGCACAGAGGCCTCGGTGCGCTGCCGAGGACGGCACCGAGGGTGCTCTAGGAGTGGATTGCCCTTTGGCTTGGAGTTGTGACGTCTCCCGTGTACTTACCTTACTTCTGCCGGAGCTGATGGCTCCTCAGGGGTGGTGTGGCTGACTAACGTGTCCTCGGTGAGCCTCTCGTCCTAGGGAAATGGAATAAACTGCAAGTGCTGGGCAACTTCTCATCAAAACGGTGACGTTAGGTTTTGCTTCCCAGAATCACAGCTGTTTTAGTTGTATGCAGCCCAGTATTTCATGTTTCTTTCTTTTCCTTTCTTTCTTTCCTGCTGTCAGTGGCAAAAAATTACGCAGTAAACTCAGTATTAATATAATAGCTAATGAAAGATGTCATACCCCAGAGACAGAAAAAATGTCGACTGGAAAGAGCCCGTCGGTGGTGCATTTCCTTGGTCTGCACGTAGCCTTAGTGAGAACAGGTTGTTGGAAAATATCATTCGTTTTGAACTGAACAGTAGGCCTCCTTCGAGTTATATCTTAATAAAAAAGAGAACGTCTTGGATAGTCTTTGATTTAGACGCGCCGCATTTTAAATGTGTCCTAATTATAGTGCTCATCACTTAACATTCATTTAATGAACATCCTCATTTATACGGACAAGGTTGGCAAACAGGAATTAAAGCCATTAAAACCCGAGAGTCTCCCAAAGGGAAAATATCAAAAGGCCGAGGAAGAAAACCTAACCTTATTATTTATAACAAGGCAAAGCACAAAATCACCAGCCATACATTTCTGTAACGGGCTCAGGGGCCGTTCGCCGAGGCGGTTTGGGAGGGACCGGCGCTGTGCCGCAAGCGGCCGGTGCCTGCCCAGTGGGTGGCTGGTGGGGACCTGCCCACGGGCATCGCCCTTGCTGGGGCACGCCGTGCTTCGGGGAGCTTGCAGGCGAAGGGTCTGGTCTTGCAAGTGGGCACTGGACGTTGTTTTGGTCTCAGTTGTCCGGATCACGGGCAGACCTCCTCTAATCAGCTCCAGAAGTGGCCACAGTGGTTCAAGGCCCAAAAGTAAGGACTGGGGGAAGACATCATTGTTTTCTTGAAGGATCTGGAGAAGTGTTGATGATGCACATCTCTGCTTTTATCGTTTAATTGCATGCTGATGTCGGAACTGCTTGATTGAAGAAATGCTAGCTGTCAGATTTCCTCCACAGGCAATGACTTCAACACCAACAAGGTGGATGGTCCACTCACTCCTTAAAAACCTCCGTCATCGTGTGTTTCAGTGAAGTGGTAGGAATTCAGGTGTCAGCCATGGCAGTTATTTACGAGCCAGAGAGACCCAAGGGTACATTACGTTAACAAAGGAGTAGCGTAGACCTATGTGGACCCCTGCCCTCCTCTTATGGGAAGCTCAGGGTGTGGTCCTCATCACAGCCAACCTGTTGTATGGGCTTTAATGGGGCGTCGTCGACCCCACAGGGGCTGAGCTTTCCATCAGGTCCAGCTTGGCTGAATTACTGTACTGCAGACTCTTTCTTCACCTGAAATATGATGGTGATCTGCAATATTTAACCCCTTCTTGCTGAGTGCAGTGGGGAAAACTTTCATCATCCTTACCCAAACCCCACCGTACAGTTATTTATGGGGTGGAGGAGCAGAGCTGAGCTTTAACCGAAGATGTAGGCATTGCTGCTTGGAGAGTTATGCCTCGTACAAGTACGACTCAGTAGAAAAACGCTGCTTGATGAGGGGACAGGGTTTGTCGATAACTGAGGTGTCCGATGCTTTGTTCTTAGATCTCCTTCGCCTGCCGCTTCTGCTGTGTCGCTCTCTCCCCCCAGACCGCAGATAGCATTAAAGTTGAGCGATGAGCACCGTGCGTTGCTAACATTTACCATCTGACTGGCTGAAAATGAGAGGCTAATCCATTAAACTTGTGTCTTTGGCCCCCGAGCCTTGTCAGCAGTGCAGGGGTGAGCGCGGGTAGTCCTGTCCCTAGGTGGGTCACAGCGATCAGTTTAATGGCTGTTCTCTACGTCTGTAGGCTTAGACTCGTAGGTTCCTTTCAAATATGGCAGCCCCTGAGCATCTCCCAGATAAAATCAATAGTAATTCTTTGGGGGACTTCAGGGAGCCTAATTAGGGTCAAGACTGTGGTTACAAGACAATGTTCTTTGGGTCTGTCTATGTAGGTTTATACGCGTGTGGACAAATCTGTGTCTCCAGTGGTGCCTAGGAATAGAAGGGACTTTTTTTTTTTCTTCAATTTTGAAAGGATAGGTGATAAATTTGACAAGTTCCACTGTTGACGTCAGAGGATCGAAGTTTATAGGGAAAACTAAAGTGAATTAAAAAAAGAAAAAAAGCAAAATGGCACAACTTCAATCAAGAGCTAAACTGAAGGGAAAAGTTGGTTTGAATATTAAAGTGACAAAAGAGCCTGTGAGGTAGAACTTCCTCTGAAACCCAAGAAAAAGGTCTATGACACAGAATAAAGCATCCAGTCGTGAGAAGACCTGGGGTAGATCTGTGTATGTTTGAAAAACAGAGTTAGGATTAGTGGCATGCTTTTCATTTGTCTCAGCGCAGGTGTTTTTCCCTTTTTCATTTCATTATTCGTATTTAGGTTTCTTTCTATTAACAAGATGTAAGCAGATTCAAATTCAGCTCCCACACGCATAGAAGAGCGTGAGCTCTAAGAGCAGGAATTGGCTCAGATTATTAAAATTTTGGTGTGAATTTACATTTTGCAGGGCCTTTTAACTTCACACCTCTTTGGTGATTGCAATGTGGTGTTTCTGTGGCACCGCGGCACCGATGTCAGCCTCTAGAAGACAGAACACGATAAGAAATGCACGGCTCAAATTCTTCACATGAATCAACCATTTACATTGCTGGCTCCGGAAACGTGCAGTAAGGATGTTTCACAGTTCATTTATGTTAATATTTTGTCTTCTACATGGGCTTCCTGTCTCTTTGGTACTGGTTTCATTTTGTGAACTTACTGGTTTTGCTCACAGCTGGAGCGAGATTACATCTCTGCTTGTCTCATGACCTATTTATTGTTGCTTCAGACAAGCAGAATTGTGTCTCTCTGCCTCTTAGCTTCTCGTGGAGTGCGAAATTAAAGGCTGGCTTGGGTGTCCAGTGGCAGGGGATGACAGCCGAGGTGGTGCCTCCGTTCCTCATCGCCCGTTCCGAGTATCCAAGCCGGTTGCGTTGGAGGAGTTCCCTGGATGCAAACCGAGCTGGGGCTTCAGCGTCAGCCCAGGCTGCGGGGCGAAACAGTTTCACCCCTAAGCAAAGCCCACTGCTGTTTCCTTGGTGAATTTCTTGCCTTTTCAAAGGGAATGTTTTGGAAATCAAGGCAACAGTTAGTGACCTGTAGCATGTGGAAGAGAGCGCGGAGACACCTGTGACAGGACATTGAGCTTGCTGTTCTGTAGATGGCTTTTCGTGCTGCTGGTGAGACAGATTGGTTTCCAGTTCCAGTTCCAGAGATTCCAGTTTCTCTGGAAGGGCATCCACAATGTTTATATCGCTGCCTGCAATGGAGTGAACATCCGCCTTCAAAACACTTGTTACTCTCCTGGTGGAATACCGGCGTTCTTGGGTGCTACGAGGACGGGAATGTGTTAGCCTTTGGATGTCTAGAACCTTAGCTGTGTCTCCAAGAGTACAAGCTCTTCGGAGCATGGGCCCTCGGGGGTGGCCTCAGTCCGTCTGCACTACAGCCAGGCCGACGCGTAGCTGAGCTCACCAGCAGCCGTTTTAGGTTGCTCGGTTTGAGTAGCAGCGTGAGTAGCGAGTAGCACAGCCTGGAGCCCGGTGTAGGTGTGCAGAGTCCTAGGCTGGTTGGCACCCACTTGCAATGGAGTCATAACCTCCACTCCTGTCAGGGCTGCAAAAGCTGAGCTTAACCTTTCTGGTGAATGTCTAGGGATTCTTTGAGCCTCTTGCTTGCCAGAATAACTTCAAAGACTGATGGATTTGGAACGTTTATGTCGACCATGTTGAATATTCTACGTGCAACGTACCCTGGTTGATTCGACCAAACTGTGGCAGATGAGAAGTGGATCTGCATTGATTTATTAATAATTACTTTTAATAATTGTATGGATAAGTGAGACATTACTGGGTTATCAGAATTTTTCAACAGCTGTACTATTCTGTCTTCAGAGAAGGCTGTGGAAGAGTAACCAGGACACTTGGCATGCCCCAGTGCACCCTTGAAAAATAAGAGCTAACCTCTTTGCTCAAAGGATCCTTCTCTGCTCCCAGGCCATGTTTTGCCAGCCGAGGACTTAGAGATCAAACGAATTTTAAACCCATTAAAACACCTTCTTACGAGTGGAACAGTGGTGGCTTTGAAGTTAACGCAGGGAGAAAGCTGCTTGGAGACTCCTCTTGGGTAGGAACTCAAGGGAGAAAGATGGATGTACCGTCAGGCTGGAGGGAGGTTTATTTCGAACGAGCCATACTCGCTTGCAGGAGGTTATTTGGCCGCTGCTTACAGTTTGTCACTGCTCCTGGAGCGAACAGAATTGCAGGTCTGAGCTAATTATGGCTCGTGGGGCAGTGCTGCCGACACGCCGGGGCTGAGCACGGTGCTGGGCTCCCGCGCTAGCGTGGGCACGGCAAGGGGTGCAGCGGCCGGAGGGCCTGGGGCAGGTAAGCAGGCTGCGGCTTCGCCCCCTCTGCAGCCTCGCTCCCTGGCACAGCGGCAGCCGGCGGGCTGCTCCGCTTCCCCGCGCGCCCGAGCGTCGGCGCAGGGTTTGCCCCCGGGTGCGGCGCAGCGATGGGACCGGGGCACCGCAGCTGCGAACGGGGCTGTGCTGTTCCGTCACGGGAACGAGCTGCGTGGCGGCCTGCGGATGGGCCCAAGAGAGCTGTTTGGTTCCAGCCTCTGCAGAGAAGCAGCGGCTGGAGCTCGTGTCCTGAAATCCAGTGTCCACAGAGGAGGTCGGGAGGACCTCCGGGTGACTTCATGTGGTGGTGACAGCACGAAGATACTCTGCAGGTCATGAAGTCTCGGTGTGCGTGTGGATATCGTGATTGTGCAAGTGTAACTCCAGGGCGTAGGTGAATGTCTTTGATTCAGGTTGTGCAAAACTTCTAGTTTACAGGTTAAAAGTGCCTTTTCTGAGGATAGTCTCAAACATAAATCTAGAGTCTGCTTTTTCCGTGGGTTTCCCTGACACCAAACACCTCGTGTGAAGATTTGTGATTCCTACGCACAGTGGGGGTTTAAACACAGAACCAGGAAAATTGAATTCTTACGCACATTGGTGTCTGTAAAATGCTCTCTCAGCTCTTCCTGGAGGCTTTCTTGATAACTGGGTGAGTACGGTGATGTCGGCTGGCTCTTGCAACAAGGAGGATTTTGGCACGCAAAGGAGAAGTAGCAAGGCCAGAAGGAAGGTGAGGACTGCATGTTGACTTGTGTTCAAACCCCAGGCGGCTGCCGCGATAGAGAAACAGTCTTGGCTGTGCAGGAAAGCACTTTGCAATAAAACTAATGCAGCCAAGTTAGTAACTTCGAATCCGGATAGTTGGTTAAGGGAGAAAATGGTATCACCACGTCAAGTTGTAATACCATCAAGTTGTTGTCAGGTAAATGGGGCGGGTTGCTGATAATTACTAAGTATTCATTTGGACAGGTAAATGTTATTTTACGTCGGGGTCGTGTTAGCACTGCTGTGAATATCTGGGCTGAGCAGTTGGAGGCGTGATGACGCTGTTGGGTGCAGGCACCGACACCTCTGCGTAACTCTGTGCCTCACCAAACGTGCCGGTACGGCTGTGATCACCGATGGCTCTTCTGAATTAAAACAGCTGTTGAGTTGCTGCTGCTTGCTTAGAAGATTGGCTGGCCAAAACCTAGATTGTTTCATATCTTTTTGAGTTTCTCCAGGTGTCAGAAAAAAGTCTTCTAATTCAGCGTGTTTCAGGGACCCCTTGAAATCATCGTCTGTTTTTAGCAGACTGTTGATCTAAGAAAAATAAGCCTGATGTCAGTGGGTGTAAATTTGCTCTGTGGAGGATGTCAGGAAAACATATAGGACTCCACAGACCAGCAAGGGTTGGGAAACCAGTTGTAAGTAATGAAGTTAGCTAAACATGATACCAAAGGAGATAAAGAGGTGTTTTTGTAGCAGCTCCTTGAGACTGCAGTCCTCGCTCTGTATGTTAAATATATGAAGATCGTGGTTCTCTGCATGGCTCCAGCTGGGAGAACTGTATTTTTCTAAGAAAGGCAAATTAAATTAGTGTTGTGTTAGATACGTTATTGAGCACTTGTGTTACCTGTTATGAAATTAGGGAATGCAGGCTGGTTCTGCGACACCCAGGCATTCCCCTGTGCCGGAGAAACTCCCAGCTGAGCAATTAGGGCAATTTTTCAGTCTTCTGCGCCCCAGGAGCAGCCCAGAAAGACGAGAATAGCATCCAGAACTTGGCTTGTAGTTGAAATACAACTGCGTGGTTGAGGGAGAGAAAATTGCAGCCAGGCCTGTGCTGCTTTGTACGGAACGTGGCTCTGCAGAGCCGGAAAGGGGTCGGCGGCGTGGTCGCATGGGGATGGCGGAGCTCCCTCCCTCTCCGCCTCGCTGGGGCCGGCGATTCCGCGAGCACCAAACGCTTCGTGCAGTTCGTTCGCGAACAACAATGCGTAGTAACTCATGTACTCGGGCCCAGAGGCTTCCGAGTGTGAATGCCACTAATGAAAATCAGAGCTGGGCTTCCAAGTGGCTTCAGGGATGCTTTTAAAAATCACACCCCTTTCTTCAGATTCACTCAGCTGCTCACTTCAAGACAAAAAACTCTTTTCCCGTTCACTTTTTTTTAAATACCGTTTTTTACTACTTCTTTGGGGGCGAAAAATTACAATTTTTCTTCTAATGTGTTCCTTCCGAAGGTGAAGTAGGGGTGTAGCGTGCAATGTATTTTAAAGACTCACCTTCTTACTGTCAGCGTAGAAGAATCTCTCTTACGGCGTTGTGAATGTTAGTAGAGGCTGAAAATGGGTTTTCTGCGTCTAAGCCACTGGAGTAGTTCAGTATTTTATGCCTGTGAATAGCAGCAATGCAGCCGTGTAAAAATAGTAACTGTGTTGCGGAGGGATCTCAACTTTTGTTTACTTTGTAATGTCTTGAGATTACAGCAATCACCGGGGAGTCAGCGCGGAGATCAGATAGAAAGCGTTCAGAAAACAGGATGTCTTTTTCCACAGCAGCTAACCTGCTCACAGCAGCAGCAGCCGAGGACGGGTTATCGTTATTTCTGCTCGGACAAAGCTGTTACACCGCAGGGAAATGTCCCCGAGAATAACAGCTTCGGTTGCTAAATATGATTTCTTTCTGGCGTTTTTAAGCTTGTTTTATGACTCAGGCTTGAACAATCTGGGTATTGCTGATGGCATAAAATCTGTAATTCTCTGAGTGTAATTTAAGTTCTCAATGTCTGCGTTTTGTTTCTGTGCTTTGAGCTTTCCTGGCAATTCGGGGTGTGCCTTCTGAAAAATGTTCAGTCCGTGTTTTCAAAACTCTGCCTGTGATTTCTGCTCTCCGGAGAGCTCGGTGTGGGCTGCCGCTTCCAGGAGGAGCAGCAACCCCTGGCCCGAGCGGCCGGTCGTTTCACATGATTTACGCGGAGGCCTTTGCAGATGTGGCTCTGTGGTAAACACGTAGGTGGAGCTTACACTTGGATGCCTGTGTGCTGCAGGGATAGGGTCTTCACGCCAGAAATAGGGCAGATTTCTACTTCTTCATCGAGGAGGTGCCAACCTACACTGGCTAGTAACATCTGCGAAGTCCCTCAGCCATTTGCAATTAAAAAAATATTCTACAGCTGGCTTAGTTGGCTGTAAGGTTTGTTTTTCGGGGAGGTCCCGATTTCACTCAGTTTTACAAACAGTTTTATAGAGGTCAAGTAATTCATGCTTTCTCCCAAAGGGCTAATTCTCTGCTGCATAGCACAACTGCAGAGAAGTTTGGAAAAAAAAAATCAGAAAATGTGGTTCAGTCAACCAAAGAGCAAAGTTCATCCAAGACAGCAGAACTCGTGCAGCTGGCTGAAGGGCAGGGTGAGGAAGCGGAGGGAGCAGCTCCCTGCGTAATCCAATCCCGCTGGCATTTCTCAGCTGGGCTGCAACAAGCAGATTTACTCTGTTCCCGTTTTTAAAAGGAAAGGGCAACTACTTTGTGAGCAAGCAAGGAACTTCCAGCACAGCGGCAAACACCAGAAAGAGCCGCCCCGGAGAATTCCCAAGCCATCAGTCAGGCGGGAGCGGCGGTGCGTCCCACCCTGCGCCGGCGCGTCCCCCTCGCTGGGTGCTGCAACGGGTGGTGGGACCCGGCTTTTCGGAGCGGAGAGGAAGCGTGTTTGAAACGTAAGGAGAGCATCGCTCGCGGTCCTGCCTGGCTTCAGCAGCGGTCCCTTTCCTCATCAGAGCTTGGACCTGGGTCTCTTTGCTGGAATAAAGCTTTTTTAATGTGGTGCCACCAGCCCGCAAGTACCTGGATGATTTTGTGGCTTTTGTGGGCATGGCAGCAGTTCAGAGGCGCGGGTGGTGGTGGAGTGGCTGGAGTACGTGTCCTGCGCTAGCGCCGCGGTCCTGGTGTACGCTGTGCGCACGTGTTCGCAGCCTGCTGGCCCCAGGTCAGGCTGGACGGGGCTCTGAGCACCCTGACCCAGGCGAAGGTGGCCCTGGTCACCTCAGCGCGTTGGGCTAGAAGGCCTTGGAAGGTCCCTTCCAACCCGAACTATGCCGTGGGTCTGTGACTTCTCCTCGCTAAGGCACAGTCTAAGGCTGCGTGTCCGTGGGTAGCGTCCCTTGGACAGCGTGAAATCACCAGGCGTCGGTGTTGGCTGGCTACAGCGCCTGCACCTTCTCCTGGCTTTTCCTCCAGCCTCTTCAGATTGAAGGAGCGTAGTCAAAATTGTGTAGACCAGAAAAGAAGCCCCTTAAAGACTTTTATAAGCTGGAAGAGGCTAATTCTTTGCATTTCAAATACACGATAGGTTTGCTCTAAACAAGCCCCAGCACAGGGCCCAGAGTTGCGGAAACTCGAATGTAAATTTGAGTTTAACAAAGTACCCATGGAAATACATTGATTTGTGAAGGAAGGGATAACGTCACAAGGAAAACATTGGTTTGTAAGTTCCCACAGGAATTAATTCCCTAACAGGCAGTAGAGATAAACCTCCAGAGCAACAGCTCTGCGTGTGGGTAGAGCAGCCCAGCACTTGCACAGAGATTGTCATCTTCAAAGCACCGAGCAGATGTCTGTTAATTGTACTAAAGCAGCCTTGAAGGCTGCTCAGCAGGTAGGAATATGAGTGCTTCACTGGTGAGGAAATCGAGTCACAGAAGTTGCGGGATTTAGCCGAGATTCAGGACAGTCCTAACAACCCGATGAACAGTGCCGGTGCTCCTTGCCTTTACGTTCGCGTGTTGCTGAAGCTGCCGTGCTGCACAGACGCAGCTTGGCTTTGAAAGGAGGTCTTCCCCTCTAAGTAAGAAAGATGAGGAGCTACTGGAGAGAGTCCAGCGCAGGGCTACGAGGATGATGAGGGGAGTGGAGCATCTCTCCTACGAGGAAAGGCTGAGGGAGCTGGGCTTGTTCAGCCTGGAGAAGAGAAGGCTGAGAGGG
>Ga0181612_133663_pt1 | contig 15330 bp, 8 predicted proteins | sample HoacroProtozoa21_FD_119630 | JGI IMG/M metagenome (GOLD analysis project Ga0181612, IMG submission 119630) | Hoatzin crop microbial communities from Cojedes, Venezuel. Combined Assembly of Gp0051906, Gp0051904, Gp0051908 | reverse complement strand
TGGACTGGGGAGCTGAGCCAAAATTTTCAGGCCTATTTTTATTCTTTTCTCCGTACTTGGGATTGGAAAATTTTCTGATTGCCTCAATCTCGTGAACACCAGATCTGCTCTGCTGAACAACTGTGCCTTGGAGGATGAGTTTTGTGCGTGCAGAGGAGAGGCTTTTCCAGTTGGGTTTTTTTCAGTTAGAGGAAAAATGTGAAACTACTGGTCTCATAATGGCTGAAAAAATGTGGGCGTGAATATCTCTGCCTTTTTTTTTTTTTGACAGTAAGCAACAGCCCCATTTCTTACACCACCTCAGCTGAGACCAGTCTGTTAGTCTGCAAGCACGTCATATCTTCCCTTCCAGTCCTACGTTGCAGTTTTGGGACAGTTTGAGTAGGTCCTTCATGCTTTGATTAAAACCTACGTGGTTAATTTTCCATCAAAGCCATATATGCTGCCTGGGGCTTGTGGCTCTTCACGCTGTGGCCTCAGCTGCACAGATGTGCGAAGCTGCAGGCAGCCTGTTCCCAGCCCACCGGTGGCCACTTATCCTCCTCGTCATCCCTGCGATGATGCACCTTGCTGCATCCCCCCGCTCGCTTGTCACAGCAGCGACCAGAGCCGGCTGCTGTGCTGACTTTGCACCCTCTGGGCACAGGGATGACATGTGTCACTCCTGATGCTTTGACAAGGGCAGGTTGGTGGCCCAGAAAGGAGTTTGCAGCAAGCTGTGGGATGAGCCCCGTTGGCCTTGGCCACGAACGCAGGGTCCTCAAGGGTGCTGTTGAGGAGATGCTGCTCTTCCCAACTGCGTGTTGTGTTCTGCATCCTCCCCCCGACACCTCCAGCCCACGGCTCTCGTGGTTGAAAGCCAGACTGAATATCAGCGCCAAATATTTATGGAGCAAGCTCCCAGGGTCTGAGCAAAGAAACCACAAGTAGATGTGGGGAGCTAAATTCAATGGCTTTTAGCACAAAAGCAGGATAGGCAACAGGGTGTTTGGTTGTAGTTTTTTTTTCTAATTATTAACCAGAATTACCATTGTCAGGCTCTTTATCTTTCTGAGAAAGGAAGGAAACCCATGGTTCCTAGGAGGCAATGATACCTGATTTTGCCTTGTTTGGGGGCAAAACCTGGCATGAACAGCAGGGAATTGGTTTAAACTTGACCCCAGAGCGCACTGCTGTTTCTCCTGGGACGCTCCTAGCCTGGTGTCCCTATTTCCTCTGCCCCATAAGCTGCTTCTTCCCATGCGTCCCCACATTCCCAAGAGCAGCAGGGTTGAGTTTTCCCATTTGCCTCTGAAACTGGATCTTCTGTCCACCTAATAAACAGCTGAAGCACTGACCTCCAAACATGGCAATGCCAATTGCTAGACTACAGGTGGAGAAACAGCTCTCCTGCCAAGACACCACCGTGCTGCTCAGAAACCCTGGCAGCCGCTTTTTTACTGGGAGGTTCAAAATCCGGCGGTGCAGACAAGTTTCTCTCTCTCTCTTGCTGTCGCTCTCTCTCTCTTACCCCACTACTCTGCCTTAGGACACTGGTGGAAGTAGCAGCCAACTCCCTCTCCATCCTTCCCAAGCTGTCTCCCAGTTGCAGTTGGTGGCACAAAGCTGGTTCTAGTTGAAAGGATGGGGCAGCGGGTGGAGTTTCCAAGACAGGAGGCTCTGAAATCAGCTCTACCTGAATATTGATGGTCTTTATTTTCTCCCTCTAGACTCATCCCTCCTCTGAACCAGCTGGAGCTCCTGAGGAACCTGAAGAGCAAATCGGGACTGACATTCAGGTTAGCAGCAGAGTTAAGAGAGCTTGGAAAGCACACACTTTGCAATCTTTTCCTTTTGCTGTTTTTTTTTTTTCTTTTTCTTTTTTTTTCTTTCCTTCCTGCCTTTTGCATGTGGACAGCCTTGAAGATGTAAGAGGTTTTGGCAGCTGGTGCCCCATGGGTCGTTCAGTGGCCTCCTCCCCATCCCTCTCCCATACTCTACATGACTTTCTTCAGTCTAACTTGGCTCTGGAGTAATGTTACAATGCTTGGCTGAAAATGCAAAGTCGTATTTTCAAAGAGTCTGATTCAAGGTAGCATTCAAAGTGTTCCTCTGACCTTTCTGCTCTTCACCACCCTCAGAGGAGACTCAGGCCCGCAATGTGTTAATTAATTCCCCATTCCCTCCAGCCTTCCTCGCCTCCCCTGAGAGCAGGCATGGTTGTAGTGGTGAGAAATTTTTACTAAATTTGCTGTGGCAAGGTATACATGATTTCCTCAGAAAGCCAGGAGTCCTGCAGCTTAAATGTGTGCTCAGGAGGCATAATTCTTGTTTTTTTAAGCAGGCGAAGTTGCCCCATTTGGTGAACGGGGAATGTGCAGACCCCAGGAGGGATGGGGAGATGCTGAGCATACTGTGGGCATCGCGGCCAGCCGGGGCGGGGTGAGATGGGACCTGCCCTGGCTGTGTGTCTCTGCGGAGAGTAGAGATCTGTAGACCCATGGGTCAGACTGCAAACTTTAGAATGTGTTTGAGGTAGTGACTGAGGCTGGGCTTCCAGGCTTGTCCGAGCAAGGAGCAGAGGGCGGAGGGGCATTTTTTGAAGTCTCTCCAGGCTGCTGCCTTCAGGGAGAGAGGTTGGGGTCTGTGCAGATCTCGGCGTCTCAGTGGTCACTGCTGGGTGGAGGCAGGGCTGGGGCTGGTACAGCATCACGCTCAGAGAGAATCGAGCTCCTCCTGCCCAGGTCTTCTCGCAGTGTGGTTTGTCCCTTAGACTGTCTGGTGTTAGGAGAGGCAAGCCCTTACCTGCTGAGAAACACAGTCTGCTCCTTCTCTTGTGGGGCTGCAGGGGCAAGGCTGCTTCGGGGCCCCAGATTAAATGCAATTTCCCAGTGTGAAGAAGCTGTGAATCAGAGTAGTTGAAGGCAGAGCAGGTTTTCCTCATTGCTGGAGGGAAATGCCACCAAGACGCCCTGCCAGTGAAGGTGAGGGGTTTTTTTTTTGCAGTGTGGCCTTAGCTTGGCTTGCAGTGTCATGCCTGCCCTTTCGCAGGTGTTCAGCTCACTTTGTCCTCAATGTCAATGATGTTTCAGGGCAATCAGGTGGTCTGGCATCTCAGTAGGAAACCTCATACAAAAGGTGTGGCTCCCCACTCCCTCCATGTAGCCTTTGCCAACTATTTTGGCCAAGTAGCTGCCAAAGGCTTTGGAGGCAGAAGCCCCTCTGGGGTGTCAGGACCTCAGGGCAGGGGTCCATCCTCCTTCCCACCGATGTCCCCCCAGCACCATGCGTTAGCATTGCGACATGAAGCTGTGCACCAAGAGATCTGACATTAGCTCTGTCCCAATGGCCAGGAAGGAAAAGCAAATGCACCAAGGTGATGGGAGCCATTCAGATCCCTCCCGATGTGCAGAAACAACTCGGGGCGGTGCGTTTCCAAACGAAGCGGGCCACTCTCTGAGCCCACAGAAGTCCTCCTGTGCTCACACAAATCACACGACCCTCAGGTGTCTCAGTCACGCGTAGGCACAAGGATGGGTTGGGATAAACTCTTCAACCCTGTGCGTTGTATGTGTCTTCTCTGAGGTTGTGTGAGTCTCCAGTGATCTTCTGTCCGGGCCAGAAACTCCAGGAATGAAGTGCTCCTTTCCCTTTCTTCTGTCCACAACTTCCACTTAGTTGTATTGTTTGGTATTGTCCTTTCGTTATGTTTTAACAGTGAAGCAGCAACATCTTTTGCCACCTGACACCATGCTAATGTACTATTGCTTCTGTTTAAAGGAAAGAGCAGCAGCCCGAACCATCGCCAAGGTCTGTATCACTGCCAACACGCCATTCCCATGCATTACCCGTAGATTTCTCTGTACGTGTGTGCGTGTGTGTACCATGTCGTGGCGCCATCGAGGGAAGCATTCTAGGTATTAACGTGCTTTTTCTGTGCTGTGGCAGTCCAATGTATCTACGTGTATGCTGGACCTTAAATCATATCTTCCTTCCAGTCTGCCTCGGGCTGTAGCTGCGAGGATAGCGAGGCTGTGGGGACTAGAGAGAGCGGTGGGCAGCACGGGCAGAGCTGGCAGACACTTATCCGGGGTGATGGCAGGGCTTTGGGTTATGCTGCTATTTTTTTTTTTTCTTTTGTTGCTGGACTTGTAGCTGAAAAAGTATAACGCAGGCTCAATGAGTGCCGATGGGTAGGTGATGCTTTGCCTATGTCTCCATCACCCCACGCCTTGCCAGGTGGAGGTGACATGGGAACACGAAGCCATCACCGTGTCATCGAGTTAGCAACTTCTTCCAAGCTCCTCTCGCTGTAGGGCACTGCATAGGGCTGCGTGGACCTGCTGCTCCGTGGGACACAGGAGGGCTCTCTGACACGGCACGACGTTGCATGGCAGAGACACCCTTGCTCCACCCCATCCCCTTTGGCCTCACAACCTCTGGATGAAGCACAGTCCCTGCTCTGTCTTCCCTCCATGCCTCAAGTCCACTGTGCAGAGCGTGCTCAGCCGGGCGCCCTCTGAGACGTGGCGAGCACCTTCCAAGGGCAGCCGTAAATCTCACCTATGGGAGAGCTTTTCTCTATTCACATGTCCCAGGGAAAGCAACAGGGCTGGTGTTTGGAATACTTTTAGGATACTTTTAATCCCCTTAGAAGTATTTAATTCTGGGATTTTTTTGTCCGATATTTTCCCATTCTTTTAAGAAGTAATTCTGAGACTGAATCTCATTTTTTTATCTTGGGAGGTGAGACACAGAACTGATGATCTGTGGAGATCATCTTGCGTGGCTTTTAGATCTTCCATCTCGTATCTGAAAACATAGCTTACAGCCTAAATATCGTAAACTCTGATTTTATTTTTCAAAAGTATAACTAGGGCTTTGCAGATGCAACTTTCTGCTGTGCCTTTTAGCTTATAAGAGGCTGGAAACTAATTTTTCCCTGGCATAAAATCCAACCAAAGATATCTGGGTAGATATGGTGCTGACTGAAGGGAGGAAAATTTCATCCTTCCTTCCTTCTTTTCCCCCAAATCTTTTTTTCTGTCTTTCATTTGAGCTTTTCTTTGCAAGCAGAACCTCTGTAGCACTCCATCCACTTTCCTACTAATTACACCAAATCTCCAAGATCATGTTTCAGCCATGCAGAATTTGTTTTTTCCTACTTGGAGTCTCAGCCTGTATAGTGAGAGCGAAGGCAGCCTCCACCCAGCTTTTTTAAAGCAGGGAGCGTTACATGGGAAGTGCTTCCTGGGAGCAGACCAAGGCTGAAATCTTGGCCACCCGCCCGTGGCATCAGGAGGGTCTGCATTTCATCCCAGGGGCCTGGCTCTCAGCCACTGACATCCTTTGGATGCATCAAAGGGTAAATCCACATTTCTCACAGGCATATGACTGTGCAACGAGACGAAATACCTGTTCAACCTGATCAGCTCCGTAGCAGAGGAAATCAGAGGACGGACGGTCCCTCGCAGGGTCACACCAGCCAGCATCCCTGCAGTTGCAGGCACTAGTCTATTTCTGAGGCAGTAGTCTTATTTTTGAATCTCAGTCCTGTCTTGAAGGGTTCATTTTCGCCAGTTAAAACACTGGGTTGGATATAATATTTCTTCGTAGATGTTGCAGGTTTTTCCCTCTTCATTTTCTACATTGCTTTCTTAATCTTGTGCCACAGAATGAAGTAAAAATAGCCTTTCACTGCCATTTTTTAGAGTATTTTTTACAATATGTAGCTCCTTCACCAGGTTCATTTCCAAATGCTGCTTTCCTCCTGCTGTGGTGTATCTGTCTGCTGTGACACGGAGGGGTTTGTTGCCCTCTGTTGTCAGATGCTAACCCAGACCCTGAAGCGGAGGGTCTGCAGCTGCCGTGTATGTGGCATTAGAGTCCTTTCCACATTGTACCGTTCAGCTGCCGTAGCAGAACCAAAGCTCTTTCCTTCTGTGCTTTGTTAGGGGGATATCAATTCTACCTGCTCCTACTGCTCTTTTCCATCTGATAATGTCGCAGACCTCAGGAAGGAGTTTCTCATAAGGGTCCCTATATTCAAGTGGCCCAAATCAGCTGTTTTCCCAGATAAAAATTTCTGGATCTTTTACATTCACATCCCAAATCTCCCACCTGCTTGGATTTGCAGCAGCCTCACAGTGTTGCTCAGTGTGTCATCCTGCACTTGGAAGAGAAAACTTGTCCTGTTTCTCTGCCCACCCGTCAGTTAATCATCCAGCCCTGGTCTGTCGCTGGTGACTGTTTCACTTAGGAATCTCCTCCGGATGAATCGTCTCTCACAGCAAACCCCAGCACCACACTTCTATTGCTTCGGCTGGTAAAGGGTTTACCACTTTCCATCAATGTGAGGAAACATGCAGTCTCTCATCTGGGGACAGCTGGATCTTCCTCCCGTGGTGGTTACCTGTAGGGAGTGGCTGATTTCCTATATCCCTCTTTCCATAACTGATACACCACAAAGTCCTTACAGCAAACAGAACAGAAATAGCTTTTTTACTATTTTGCATCTTAATATATTTTAAGTTAGAGAAAGGATGCTGGCATGGCTTGTGGGAAAACTCTGTGCAAGACGAGCGTTGCCTTGCAAGGTCAGGGAGCGTCCCAAAAGCCCGGCCAGTGCGCGGGGCAGCTGCCGGGGTCCTGCCCTCTGACTCCAGTGCTGCTGTAGCCGTGCCGATTTCTGCCCAGACAGCACTCGGGGAGCGGCTGCCTGGGGTGGGAGGACATGGGGAAGCGATGGGTTTAGCGTGGCGGAGGCTCGGGGTCCTCTGGAATTGCTCGGGTGGCTTTTGATTTGGTCATGGCATAAAATGGGGCAGCTGATTGGAGAGACAGGTTACGTCCTTTCTCTATCGCTTCTGTTTTGTTTTCCACCGCGAGCTTGTCTGCATCCATCCGTGACCGAGTGCCGAGAAGCTATGTGCTGACCTGCTCAGGGGCACAGTAGCTCACCTCCCCGTGACAGAGCCCAGGCTGTGATGAGCAGGAAAGATGCTGGCCTTTTTCTACATGCTGCATATCTCTTCCCCCTTTTTGTTTCCCTCCCTTTTCAAAAAATTGCTTACTGAGGCTCCTCTCTTGCCCATCGCTTTGGGCGCTGTGTCCATCCTACCATCTGCCTTGGCCAGAAGAAGTGGCCACCCACCCTTCCCTGGGCTGGCTGCTGCTGCCAGAACAGTTAGTGCCCATCATGCCTCCAAGACCACCCTGCTTTCCTGCCGGGTCCAAATATGAGCCTCATCACCCCAGGGAAGGAGGGCTGCTCTGTGGGGGGGCTTTCTCACCTCTCCTGCTGCAGAAAGCCAGCAATTCAGAGCGGTAACAGGGTTTGATTACTCCTGTGTTAATCAGGCTGGAAATCTGCTGTGGCATCTCGTCTCTGTTTATTTTGTCTTCTGATTGTCATGTCAAAAAGACAAACATATGGTTAGCCAGGACTGCGGAGGCTCCTGTATGAAATGTCTGCTTCGGATGCTCTTTAGCAGATGGTTTGATCAACATCTGAAGGCATCTGTGACCACGTTTCTTCCTCTTGCATTTTCCAAAATACAATTGGGTGAAAAACTAAAATTAATGAACCAAATGATCATAGTAATACATTAATATTGGAAAAAAAGAAACAGAAGTATTCCAGGGAACTGGGAAGCTATAACTCAGATTACTTTGTCCAGCATGAGTTCAGCCCTGTAGGTGATGAGAGGAACCTCTTTGGAAGGTTGTCCTCAGCTGTGGTTTGTCCTTGACCCTAATGAACTCAGCAAGACCTTGGCCATTATATTGACTGAATGCTGGACTGGGCCGCCTTGTAACGTGTATGTATATCTGTGTGTGTACCTATCTATATATCAATGTATGTGTATGTCTGTCTGAGATACACACGACATTAATATCTCTGTTCAGGGGTGTGATTAAGGCTTTTGTACGCACTGGAGGATGCCTTTGGTTGACTCAGTGGGCCCCTGCTCATCCAACCTAGGGAGTCCGAGGTGTCATTGACCGCTAGTGCCCAAGGAAACTGGTATCAATCACAGGAGCCCGATGGGCAATGTTAGCCTGGGTTGGTGTTTGACCTTGTAACCGATTAAACTGGTGTCAGAGACTCATGCTGGGACTGACAGTAATCTGGAAATAATCGGTTGCCTTTAGGGGAGCGGATTATTTGCACAGAAGGGACTTCATCTTTCTGTAGGGACGGCAGAGGAGACTAAGAAGGGAGTGACCCATGTGTCTCCCTGAGGCTCTGCATGCTGAATATCCCACTCCCACACTGCGATGCTCAGACCCCAGCTCCAGAACAGCCCCGGTAGCACCACCGGTCCCCGGGGCTCCCTGGGGATGCAGGGTCCCATTGTGGGCACCTGGGGAGTCTCCAGGATGGAGAGGGTGGTGTTGACTGAGCTTGCACGGGATGCCGCGAAGCAGAAGGAATTCCTGCAAATTCCTTCTGTGTTTGCCCACGAGCTCCTCTGATTGCTGAGTTCAAGTGTCAAACAAGATTGGGTTTTTATGCGCTTCAGCCTTTTCAGCGTCTCCATGAACTCAGCAAGTGATGCCCGCTGGTGGCCAGGTGGGATGATGGGGCCATGTCATTACCCTTCTGCAGGTAGAGGGCTGCTCCATGGCGTGGAGGACCCTGGTCGTGGTGGCGATCTCCTGGCAGGGCAGTGCCTGAGCAGCGATTTGGGATGGGCTCACGGGAGCTGTGGTGGTGCCTCAGCAAAGCCAGTGACTCCCCACAAGTGGTAGGGCCCGTCTAAAAAGCGTTACAAAAAAGAGATGCATGAACATGGATGTTCAGATCCCTTCCCATAAGGGACTGCACCACACTCCGTTTTCATCTTTTTTTTTTTTTAAATACCATGCTTAATGAAATGTGTTTCCTGTATGAGAAGTGCATATAATTCACAGATTAGCTCTCTTTCTGAGGTTTGTTTTTTGGAAAAAAGAGAATAAATTTCAACCTTTTGGATGTTGTTGGACAAAACAAGTTTAAGTTTTGTCTCTCCATGGCTTAGAGAATTACAAAAAAAAGCCTTTTTTATCTGTTGAGAGAAAGAAGAGAGTACTTTTTATTTCCTGTGCAGATGAAAAAATCACTCAGTCAATTGTGGATGAACTGATGCCACCAATTCAATACAGAATGAGGCATTTCTAATAATGACATTGGTTGACCACAGTGAGACAAATTTCAGAAACCTTTTTGATTTTATCTTTTTTTTCACTTAACGCTCAAACAGAAAAATCCTGTCATGAACCCGGCCCTCAAAACACCTGTCTTTTAAACCTAGACTCAGTAATCAAAAGTTTCCTGTCTGGCATTTGCTTCCAGGTCTAATTTTTACTCTCCCCTCATTTCCAGTAAAAGCAAACCGTGCAGAGAGTCACTATGCGGATGCTGCTCAGGAAACTCTAGGTACCACGGGAAATGCGTCGCACGGAACTAATCAAAAGCTGCACGGCTCATTCTCCCTCTACCCTGCTACCACCTGTTCTGATCACTTCTCTGCTTAATAGAGGTACTAGATGAGTAAAAAAAGGTGAAAGAGCCTCTCCATTGCCCGCTCAGGAGTTAGAGGCTTCCTTGTCTGCTCATCATGCAGAATATGTGATTCAAAGAGACGAGGATGGGGAATTTGGTCTGGGCTAGTAAGCCAGTATCTGCTCAGCAATGAAGGCGGCCAGGAACAGAAGTTTAACAAATGATGGAAATTTATTTTTTTAAAAAGAAATCTTTTAAAAAGACCCCTTCCTCCCTGTTGCTCCATCCCTCCTCAAGGTCCAAGGAATCCTTGCAAACTGAATTGCACTGTACAGCCATATCAAGTTAGTAGCATGAGAAATACCAGCTTCCTACCTCTGCTCAGTCACCGTTCCTTTGGCTCTCTGAACACTACAAATTGACCTTTCCTAGTCTTGTGGCCTTTGGAAGCCATGGCTTGCCTATCTAGCACCTCTACTACGCAGCTAGAGAAGGACTAATCTCAGCCTGTCCCACCAGACGTAGGGGATACGGGTTCCCCTAAGCGTTGACGTTGGCGTTGTGAATGGTTCTGTTTCTAGATCCCATGGGGAACAGATAGCTAGAGCAGAGGGTTTTGTACAAGTAGCGTTTTCATCTTTTTCATCAAGCTGATAATTGTTAGGTGGCTTCAGAGGATTCCCAGTGAGCATCCCTTAGTGATGGCCATAAGGGTACACAGAAACATACATCTTATTTTACTTATGCATAAATATGTCTACTTCCACGCCTGCACTGGAAGAGTCTCTTCCCCAGACCCAGATGCTGCTTCTCAGCAGCGAACATGCACCATCTTGAGTTACCAATGCCCAGAGTTTGCATGCTGTGAATGCTGGCAGGTGAACCCCATCGGCGCGTCCCCCCGCAGCTGGGCAGGTGAAGGCCCAGGAGTGGCAGAGCACTGAGTGATGCCGCATGTTTGTGAAATTGGATTTTTGCATGCTCTCTTCTGGAGTCCGTTTTAATTCTCAAAATCACCAGTCTCTGTCTCCCTCAGAAAGCCAATAAACTACAGTTTTAAAAGTATAAAACTACGGTTTTGAAAGTATATGTATCTCTGATTTTCTCCATTAATTGTTCCAACTTGTATCTTTTCTTTTCTTGCTGTTTTTTTCCCTGCTGGCTCTTTTTATTATCTGTCAGACTAGAGGCTGAGGCTCACACCTGAGACTTGCATGTCCCAGCAGCTCAGAAGTAGTGTGGTAAATCCCACCTCTGAGTGGGTAACAAAGAGGAAGCGGGCACGACCTAGGTGTCTTCGTAAACAGTTGTTCATGGTAGGAAATCCCTTGTACCTGGATAAATAGCCTGAATCTTGGAGTTAGCCTCCTGCTGTGTATTTTGATGGTACTGTGGCCTTCCTTGAAGTTTGTCCTTGAAAGGTCAGGTTTAAATATCGGGTTATCATCAGTTGCACAAACAACGTTTCATTACATTTCCAAATGACAAATATTTGGTTAATAGTCTAGCTGAAAAAAAATGATCATGACTTCTGTAGTGTTGCCATTTGCTAGGTGAGGTTGTTTTATCCGTGGCAGCGGAGGCGTAGTGCAAGCATGAACTCCTCCCAGGAGAAATGCTCCTTTCGATTGCTTAATGTTGAGGTTGGTTTTGGCAGAGATGAAAACAAGCATTGATGTTTGTAATGCTGTCCTCTCAACCTGTCCATGTTCGGTGCTGTTTTCTGGAAAATCAGCCACTCTGATCTTAATGTCTTCCTTGCATGTCTTCCTAGGCATGAATTTTTAATTGGTACAGCCAGTATATTTTTTTCTGTTTTCTAGTGAATTCCTTCCCACTGTGGTCCTTATTTAATCTCCCCCATCTTAGATTCTGCAAGGGAAAGGGAGGATGAAACAAATTATTATCTTCTTAAGATAATCTTAAGATCTTCTTAATCCATTGGAAACCCTGAGAAGGAGGATTACAGACTGTGGTTCTTCCAGTCAAAAAGGAGCCTTGAACTTTGGAGTAGCTACAAGAGCATGTGTTACCTGCATCCATCCTGAACGTAGTGTTTTACACTGTGCTTTAGTAAAACTATAGGTTAACCTTAGGGAGACATGCAAATAATTCAAATGTCTTGTTTTCCCTGATCCTTGGGCTACCTGCCTGCAATCCCCCACTGCACAAACTCGTAGGGGCAGATGCCAGCACTTTGATGTCTCTGAGTCTGAGTGCTAAAAGCTTTCATCTAGGACGCATATAATGAGATAACAGTAAACGATGAGGCAATCATGAAAAACTCAATGTAAGTAAATTAATAGAAAATTCCTTAGGAAGCCGTGGTTTCTTAATGTACTAAACCAAGGATCTCTAGTCAATAAACACAATAATGCATGCATTTTTAGACAGTAATGTAACTATAGCAAGCCAGATTATCAGGTCTATTGTATTCTGCTTTGTAAGACTTTCCTGGTGTCTGCTCAGGGAGATGAAGACACCACGGAGACCTGACAGTGGGAAGAAACAACACGCAGACCAGTGAAGGAAAGGTGTTTGCAGAGCCCTTGACGAGCCTGCGGGTCTGGGTTTAGAATATTTCTTAAAGTCTTGTTTAGAAATAATCAGCCAGCTTGAAGATGCAATCTAGATGTTCTGCTTTTCTCCTGAAATGCAAAACAGCTGAGCTGGCAAATAGCAGGAGGTTGCTAAAGATGCAGGATATGTGGTGTTTGACAGCACTCGGCATCAGTTTGGGGAAAAAACACTGTGTGTTAGGAAGAGAGGGGTGATGGTGTAACAGCAATGCTGCAGAATACCAAAAGCCAAGGTTAAAGCAGTGTGTCTGGCTCCAGTGTCCCTTCACTCACCCAAGGTCAGGCTTACGTGGTGGCTGCGGGTATGGTGCAACTCCGGTCTTTCCTGTTATGATTTCTGTGAATCCCTTCAACCCAAGTCTAACACCATGACTGTGGATGAGGAAGAGAAGAGGAATTGCTCACCATGATGTTGATCATTGGCTGACCTTTTGTTTTCCTTATGCCCAGGTTGCTCTGCTTCTAGAAACTCCATTCTTTGGGCTGAAATCACCTTTGTAATGGCTTTTCTGAAATCGCTGGAGGCAAACCAGGCTAGAGCCTGGTCCTCTGTTGATTTCTGCTCTAGTCATGGCAAGTGTTGCACACATAGATGTATTTTCCATTCTTTCATGTCTCCACTAATTGTTTTCTGCCCCTTATTTGCACATGTGACCAGACTGGAGCCCACTGATACCACAAAGGCTAGCATTCACTCCTGCCACTCCTGCTTGGTTTTAACAAGCTGTTCTCATATGCCATGAGCTCAGCACAAACTCTGGATTAAAAAGCAGCCTCATTTCCCAATAGGAGATAGCCTCTTTCTCCAGGACGTAGCATTTCAGAAGATCACTGTTACTGGTTGAGATCCTGTGCAGGGATGGGTCTGAGTCCATGTTCCCGTAGCTCAGTTTGGCGAACATTTGCTGCCTACAAAATGGAAGGAGAAAATGAAACAATTGCTCAAGCGTAGTTCAAAATCAATAACAAGAAATTACAGGTGATACTTTTTATTGATCCAAAATTACTGCTAATGTAATGAGTCTACATTTTTTAAAAGTGCTGATTTAATACTGTAGAGGGTGGTGGAATGAACTCCAAACTGGAGGGTTTCAAACGGGAGCTCAGACCCCCAGCATCCTACGGAGGCTGGTGGCACCTCATGTGAAGGGCAGTTCTCATGCGTTTTGCTGCTGAGTGCTGGGCGCTTGGTCCTAAATGAACGCAAATGAAAAGCCCACTAAAGCAGTGAGCATCTTTCTATCAGCTGTGGGACCATGGTTTCGTCTTTGCACGTTTGTCCAGCATGGGGTCTCGTTTTTGACTGGCAGCAGAGAAAGAGTCAACTCAGTTTCTATCCTTTGTTAAATTCAAGTCAAAAACTGAAAGTTTTGTAAGCCTTCCCCAAAGTCAGCCTGGAAACATTATAATTTTTTTGTTATCAAATATGTTTTTAATAGATGCCACCTGGAAGTTGTTATGAAGACCTAGGAACCAAAGTCCACCCTATTACGCTGTTATGGCTTCCCATAATCTTTGTCTCTGGTTGCAAAGCCACAGTTTTCTTTCCCTTCCCTTCCTCCTGGAACGAGCTGAGTGCTGGCCCCGTGCTCGCACCGCTCCTAGCTATCACAATTACAAGCTTCAGTTCATGTCGTGTGTGGCTGGGTTACTGCTTTCCTCATGTTCACGTCATCGACACGTGCACTTTCCACTGATCTGAGGCTCATTTGCCATCTGCTTGAGTGACATCTAAATCCCACTTCTCCGAGACACTCGGTGTCACTCTGCATGACTTTCTGGTTGAATGAGAACATGATCTTGGATTAGCTGACAACATATATCTCTATATATGTCTATATTTTTTTTTGACTCTTCCCTACCAGCTCCTGCAGACCCCAATAGCATCCTCCGCTGCAGGGATCGTACTTGCATGTGATTCCAGGTGTCATTTGCAATGAGAGAATTGCATGGGAGAAGGAGAAATTCAGTTAATTGTTCATATTGTCTCATGTCATCTGTGTTAAAACAAACAAGCTCAATCAGGTGTTGGGGTTTTTTCTGACTAGCGAGTACTCAGGAGCAAAACCCACCCAGATCTTTATTGTTCATCAAATTTCGATGAGATTTTTTAATGTGTGTGTTGCACCTCATGCTATCAGGCTTGAAACTCTTTGCTCGTATTCCTCACTGAGTTCAATGCATTCTTTTTTGCCTGTTGTGATTCTCGCAAGCATTTGCAGCACATTTATTGTGGGAATGGAAAAGGGGCCTCAAAGAAAAGGCCCTGCTTTACTCAGTGACAGGCAACTGGTTGTACGCAGAGGTTGGTGATGGGAACAACTCAGCAGAGGATGAGGCACTAAGAGATTGCTTTGAATTCTGAATATTGGTGTATTGCTGATTTGTTTTTATAAAACTTATTTTTTAAAAAGATCAGGTACTTCAAACTATTAGTCCTACTGAAATGCAGTAGATTCCAGGAATACTATTCCATAAAATCAACTAAAATAAAGAAAAAAACAATCCAATTTGCCTATTTAGGATGAAGCAACAAATAAAATTTCAATCTGTTTTCTAATCCGAGAAACACAGAATGGGAATTGCTTTTAAACATTTGACTGGTTGTGTATGATGATTTTGGTAGCATTAGTGACTAAGGCTTACATCCAGAAAGGTATTTAGGCACATGCTGTTCCGAGATTCCTGTGTGGATTTGTACCTCTGATCTGATTTTCAGCCACGCTGAACATCTGTTGGTCCCATGACTGCATTGCAGGTGTGCAGCACACTGGAAATTATATCTTCGGTACTTGTCCGAATTAAAAATGCATCATTAATTGGAATAATTCTGCCTTTTCTAACTTGGTTATGAACAAATTTGATTTTCTCTCAAATGCATCTTGAAATTGTTTGCCCAGCCAGTGGCTACAGATAACCCTGCCCTGCAGCCCAGGGGCTGCGCTCCCTGACCCCCAGGCATGGCATCTGGGCAGCGCTGCCTCCCTGCCATCACGCCGTGCAACCCCGGAGAAGGCTGCCTAAGCCCCCTGCTCTCCCTGTAAACACTCGGCACATCGCAATGACAAGTGACTTTGTAAAAATAGCTCCTTCTTACTCAACAAATCACAGAATCACAGAATCCCAGCATGGTCGGGGTTGGAAGGGACCTCGGTGGGTCACCCAGCCCAACCCCCTGCCCAAGCAGGGTCACCCAGAGCAGGCTGCACAGCACCGCGGCCAGGCAGGGCTGGAATATCTCCAGAGAAGGAGACTCCACAGCCTCCCTGGGCAGCCTGGGCCAGG
>Ga0181612_132945_pt1 | contig 15331 bp, 24 predicted proteins | sample HoacroProtozoa21_FD_119630 | JGI IMG/M metagenome (GOLD analysis project Ga0181612, IMG submission 119630) | Hoatzin crop microbial communities from Cojedes, Venezuel. Combined Assembly of Gp0051906, Gp0051904, Gp0051908 | reverse complement strand
CCCTCCTCGGTGGCTGCTGCGGCAGGGCTGGGTGTCGTTTGAGACCCATCTGCAGGGTCTGCCTCGTGCCGGCTCAGATCTGTGGGTGCCAGCCTTCATGCCCTTCAGCAGCGCCTTTTTGCCGTCTCCTTGGGCCGTGACGGTAACACGGGCCCTGAAAGCAGGGCAGAGGGGGGCAAGTGATACCTGGCTCGTGCAGAGCACAGCCGGAGCGTGCCAGGAGCTGGGAGCAGCCCCCGGGAATGGCAGGCACGCGAACCCCCCCGGCTGGCAGCCCCCCTGATGCAGGTCTTTCTCCATCCCTGTCCCCTGGGTGCTGTCCTGCACGTTCTCTCCTGCAAAGGGACAGCGTGTCATCTTCACCGGGTGCTGTGCGCAAGCTGCTGCCTCCTGCTACCTGCGAGCCCCTGCGCCAGATAGAGCCGGGGCCAAGGAAACCTCTAAGTGCTTTCCCCTGCGCCGTGGGGTGATTGATGCCCTGGGTAATGGACCATGAGCATCCGGCCTGAGGGACCTGGCGCGTGACACACAAGGAAGGAGTGAAAAGCATCGGCATCATCGCTGAGCTCCCATGGGGCTGGGGAATGGGCTATGGGTGGGCTGCTGGTCCCCAAGGCAGGGGAGGAACGGGGCTGCCCGAGCTGGCCAGGAGAGGAAGGGGTGTGATGTGTGGGGATGCCCCGGTTTGGGTCGGGGGAGCAGGGGAGGGGGAAGGCAGGTTTTATCCGCACCCATCCCTGAGCCGCCAAACTCCTGGCCCTGGTGGGATGGGAGACCGGCGAGCAGACCCCGTCTGGAGCATCACACGGGCAAGCTGTTGGCATCCACCCCTTCGGGAAGCAGAAGCTGGCCTGGGAGAGCTTAGGGGGCCGAGGGTGTGAGCAACCAAAAGGGCAAATAAAATCCGGGCAGCTGGCAAAGGGGGAAAAATCCCCACAGTTCTGGGCAAAAGAGTTTCATTTTTTGGAGCAGTTTGGAAATCTTCAAGATCCGAGATCCCGAGGTCCTGGATCCTCTGAGCGGGGATGGGTTTTTGTGCAGACCTGTGGCTGAACCCCATCAGTAGTTTAAAGATTTGGTGTGGGCTGCGTAAATCACCTGCAGGAGGCTGTAAATCCAGCCCAGCCAGAGCTTGCATTATCTTCTGTCTTCTGCTGTTGATGCTAGCCAGTGTAAACTTCGCCGTACTTCAGAGGGAAGCTCTGCTTACAAAACATGAATCGAAGATGAATTGGTGCTGTGAGCCGCTCCGCTCGCAAGAGAGTTGTGTTATGCAGCAGCACAAACAGAGCAGCACGTGGGCACACAGGGCCAAACACGATCCTGGAGGAACCCAGCCCATCCCCACAATGGCAGGTTAATCGTGCATTGAACCATCCTGTAGTCATCCCTAGAGACCAAACTTAATATAAAATTAACCCTTTCAGCTGTGGGTCTCTCCAAGGAGAGCCCTTTCTGAGGTTACTTATGTTCATGATGGGGGAAAAAAAATTTCCTTATAAGGCTGCGTGGATGTGCTGACGCCTCTCTGCCTGCATCCACTCCTTCTGATGGGCAGCTTCACTTGTGTTCTTGCGCTCCAGCCAATTTTTAATCAATTTAATTGGTTCCTCTTCTTGTACAACACCATGTGCTCTGGCTTTGGGTGCCTGCCTAACATATGACACAGAATCAGGTGCTTTCTAGAAAGTGAGCCTGGCTTGTCTCGCTCTCCTCCTGAGAATTTGGTCACCTCTTTGACGATGCTGCTACACGCGTCCTGTGGGATCCTTGGTTATCTCCACAGAGCAGTTTTGTGAAACTACATGCTTGTTCCATCAAACTCCTTCTCCAACGGGCCAGGTTTGAAACCCAGAGGCAGCTTGGAAGGTGAGAGGACGGTGAATCCCCCAAGCAGGAGCTGAGCAGATTTTGGAGGGCAGGAGAAGCTGCTTGGGGCAGAGCTGCTGGGGTGGGGCTGGAGAAGCAGAAAGATCCTGACCATCACGGTGTGGGTGTGCAGGGACAAGACGTGCAGAACATTTGCCGAGGACCAGCTGGGACAAGCTGTCCCCAGATTTGCATGGGGAAAGCATGCGCGGAGCAGGAGTGCATCGGCCCTGCTTGGTGTTAGCTGTTCATCGGTGCCTTGTTTTCTGGGGGGGTTTAATGCCATATGCTGGTTTGGGGGAAGTTTCTTCTCTCTTCGCACTCCTGCTCTGGTTCCTTCCTCCTGCTGTGCCGACACCCGGAGCGCAGCTTCACCATCCTGTCCCTCCTGGGCTCTGCACTCCTGCCTTGCTCTCAGTGGGCTTTTTTTTCCCCGTTCCCACTCATTTTCCACCAATTTCACTTTCTGCTCCTGTTGCCTTTCCAAGGCAGCTGTCAGCCTCTCTGCTGCCTTTCACTCCCATCCCCACACAGCCGATCCCTACCCGTTGCCATCATTAACACCTTGAAGGGCCTCAGCAGCACTGCCGTTAGCCGTGCTTCGTGCTTCCTGCAGCCTCCAAACCACGGGTTTCTCCATCTACGCCACAAAATCACACCCAGGCATCGCTGGTGCATTTTCAGAGCAGCTGCGTTGAGATGGTACGTACCAAAGGCTGCGTGGAGGGTTTTGCTTTGAACCAGCGTATCTGCAGCATTGGGTGCGTGGTTCAGCTCCTGAGCACCGAGGCAGCCTGGAAGGTCGTTAGAATTAGCTTAGACCTCGAGGACCAAGTGTGAAGATTGGTTGTGTTGCCTCACTCTTTCCAAAGAAGAGCAAGATGTTTCTGAAATAACATCTGAGAGGGTGTTTGCACTGCTGCCGACTTCTCTCCCTGAACGCAGCTCTGTAGGGAAGATCGGAGGGCTCTGCAAGGGTGGAGAGCTGCGTCTGGAGATGTTCGGCTTTCCAGGTCTGCCTTGTTGCATCCCAAAGGCAGTTCTCTGCAGAAAGATATTCTGGAGGGCGCGGATGGAGGTGAAGGTGAGTAGAAAAATAAGCCTTTGGGCTTGGCCAGGGCTTCCTCGCCAGCAGAAGGGATCTCGGGAGATGCAGTCGGTCACCTGAGGTGATCTCTTTTCAAGAGTGGTTATTCCTCCCACTGATGTGAAAGCTCCTCCAGCCCCAAGGATTTCCAGGGACTGGATCCTGCATCACCTCCTTGGATGTTTTCTGAGCAGAGGAGGTGTCATGTTTGAACCTCCCGTTGCATTTTCAGCTCCACGACCCAGAGCCGGGTTCCTGTAGCGCTGCCATTACGGGGCTGCTCCTGAGTTATCCCCTGGCTGCCGGAGCTGTGGAGTTTGTCCTTGGACCAAGCTGAGCTGCAAACCACAGCCCCAGCGTGCAGACATATCCCTGCCCGCCTCCTCTGCTCTGCGCCAAACCACCGCCACTCGCTCTCCACACTTGCAGGCTCCAGGACATGCGTTTCTCTTACTGGGCAAAGCAGTTCTCGTGCCACAAGCCCCCGGCACAGTCTTGGAGGCAAGTTCTCCGCTGCTGGTAAACTAATGGCAGCCAAGCACCACCTGCTCCTCCTCACCCCTCCAATACCTCCCTACAGCCCCAGCATCACGGCCGCCTCGCAGCTCTCCTGAGGCGTTTTTGTGGGGTGCTGAGGCTGCAGGTGTGAAAAGTCGAGTAGAAAGTGTGTCAGCTTTGTTTCAAAGCAAAAACGTCTCCAGCTAGCTCTTCAGCACAGTGTTCCTGCATCTGCCCTTGGGATGCTGCTAGCCTCGCCGGGTGCTTCCGGAAACAAACCTGGCTTGGTAGCATCTCACCAACGGCTTGGCAGCATCTCACCTGGTTCTGCTTATTTTCACAAGTGCCAGTCTCCTCATGTCACCTCCTGGTGCCACCCGGGGTGCCGGCACTGGGATGGCGATGGTCCTGCCATGGCCCCTCTGGGGGGCTGCTGCGGTGCCGGGGGGCTTCCCCGTGTGCTGGCCTGGAGCAGGGGACCCTGATGAAACTCAGCACTTACCAGGGCAGGGACGGGGTGGTTTTGTGGTGCTCTGGCCACATCGGGGACATTTACCAAAGCTTGGTGTGCTGTCAGCAGGAGCGACAGGGATGCTCTTTCTGCCCCCCTGCCCTGCTCAGACCAGCAGGATTTTCGGCACCACCAAATTCCTTTGCTATTTAGAAGGCCTTTGCTTTTTCCTCCGTTTCCCATTGCTGCCATTTGCCAGCTGAGCCTCAGCCGTGTCTGCTGTCCCCATTGCTGGAAATTCCTGTCTAGACCTTGCACAACAGCAAAGTTTTTCCTGCCCCTCACAGAAAAATAAAAGGAGTCTCTGGTTTAGTTTTGTAGTCCCCAGAGAGCTTGCTCGCCTCAAACCAGCCCTTGCTTTGCAGCTGAGGTCTGTCTCCTGCAGCCTGGCTGGACAGAGAGAGATGATGAGAGGCAGTGCTTTTCCCCAGTGAGGAGAAAGCCCTTGCCATGTTTGACGGAGCAACTGGGCAAGCCTCCAGCACCAGCAGACCTCCACCCAGCCTAGCATTAGAGCATAATTTGGGCTTCGCAGCTCCCGGTCTCTGGTGCAGGGAGATGTGGTAATTGGATAAGAGGGGTTTAATTGCCCGCGCTGCTGTGCTGAGGCTGTTGCTGCCTTTCCTTGGCCTTGCAAAGAGGAAAAATGGGGCCAAACGATTCGATCTCTGTTGATGCTGTGCCAGCAGAAGGAAGGGGCAGGGGTGTTTTCTCAGTGGGGAGTTGCTTCGTCCCCCCGCGTGCTGCGGAGCTGCTGGGGAGGAGGACTCCTTGCAAGGATGAAACAGAGTAAACGGTCCCCACGTGTGCCCAGCATCCCCATGCCGGGGACATAAATTCCCAGGCGCAGGCGTGGCAGGGAGGTGATATGTCCACCCAGGGCTGGTCCGAGGGGCATCTGCCCAGCTCCCGATCTGCCGGGTGCCTTGTCAGCCCTGGCTGTGCCGCAACAAGTGGCTGGCGTAGGGATCTCCCCATGTGCCATGCCCTGTGTTCTTCCGACTTTGGCCTTTCGATGAATTTCAGGAGAGTTGGTGCCTTCCTTTTGCCGTGCAGGGTGCCTGGGGCAGGTTAAACAAACAGCGCTGAGATTTGTGGGACCCACACAGGCAGTGAGACCGTCGGCGCCGGTGAGGTACAGGGAGAGAGAGCCTGGCCCAGCTCCGGCTGGCCCCCACGCTGCGCTCGCCGTCGGGAAGCGGCTGGCTGGAGGCCACCGAGCGGACCGCTCGCCCCGCATAAAACTTAAGCATGTGCGTAAATCTTTGCAGGACCAGGGCCAGGAAATGCGAAGCGCAACCTGGGAGGATGTTTGTGACGGCAGCAGCGCAGGCGAGGTTGCTGTGCTCTGGCATGGTGAGAGATTGGGTTAGCCAGCCTCGGGGGGCCATCGGCGCTTCCCGTCGCTGCAGGGCTGCGTTTCGTTGGCCTGGCGGGCGTTTTGCTGCTGACAGGGCACAGGCTCTGGGCAGCGGTGCCTGCGGTGTAACCCCGGGAGCTGGGCAGAGACCTCTCCCTCTGTCTGGGGCACCCTGCCGCACTGGGGTTTCAGTCCTCGAGGCAAAAATTTGCAAAGAACACGCAAAAACCATCCAGCCTTTTGCTGGGGCTGCAGCATGGTTGTTTTGAAATGCCCGACGTCTGCGAGTCCTGGAAATGCTTTGGGCTGTGTAGGAGATGCGAGCTGTCAGCCCGGGTGGGCTCCTGCCCGTCCTGCTGTGCTGTTCCCACCTCGTGCACATGGTAACGCACGGCAGAGGACAGCCTGCAAAGGGCTATGCCGCCATCCAAGCACTTTGCAGGGAGAAGAGAGGGCTTGTAACAGCCTTGGTCCAAGGCATCCACCCGGGCAACTGTTGTCCTTTCCCAGTCTGCTTCACCCTCAGCTTTTGCCACCAGGATTTGGCAGTTTTCTGCTTTATTGTGGTCTTCTCTGACCATCACAGGGCAGCCCTGGCCAGGACACAGCGGTGACCCAGCCTGCTTGGGCACTTTTGAAGACGCTTTTCCCAACCCTGCAATAACCTGGTCCTCATGGGGCCGGGTCTGCAGCACCGCTGCTGGGATGTCTTCTTCTGGTGCCCACACAGGCGCCTTCCCCTGAAGCTGGGGCAGGTCTTTTCTCCATCCGTCCTGCCCCAATCAGCTGATGTGTCTCTGCAGTTTCATCTGACAACCGTAACTGGGCTTGTTGTGGTTGTTTTTACAGCGTTGACCGTAAGATTCATCACCAGGAGATTCATTGGAGACTACGACCCAACCCTAGGTAGGTAAAGTCTTTTTTCTCCTTGCTTTCGCTGCTGCTGCTGTCTCAGCCCGGAGGCTCTGGTGTACCCCATGCCGCTACCAACAGAGCCAACTGATCCCAACTCGCCATGTCCGTTCCCCTTCCTTGGAGCCACCAGCCATCGTGGCACCTCCCTGGCTCTTGCATCCCCTTTTCCTTTTCTGTTGTTAAGGCAAAATCTGTTGGGGCGAGCCATTGGCGTGCTTAATCACTCTCCAGAAATTTGCTGGGAGGTGGCTTTTAAGGGGAAGGAAGTTTCTAAGCCACAGGCGCAGTGGCTAGTGCTTTCCTGTCTTCTAGGCTTGTTGTGTTTTTTAGCGTTTGGGTTTGAGGTTTTTTGGGCACTGAAGGCATGTCCCTGCTGAAGCATCCCAGAAATGACCGGTCGCTGGCTGTGCGTCCTTCTGCCTAACTCCTGCTGTCACCCGCCAGGCTGGGCAAGTTGGGAAGTCTCTGTGTTGCTCTAGCCCCGCCGGTTCACAGGGGACCCAAGGGAAAGGCTTGGTTTGATGAACAACCCCACTGCTGCCCTGTCTGTCCTTTACAGCCCCGCTCCTCGCTTGTTATGGTGAGCAAAGCTTTTTTTCCCCGGAGTGCAGTTTGTTTTTCCTCTCTGCCTACGGCTTCTGCCTCCTGTTGGGCTCGCTCCGTATGATGGGATAAAATACAGAGACCACACGGTGAGCGTGCCTGCTGCTTCCCCGTGTCGGAGGAGGGGAAGGTGCCTGGTTTATCCCACGGCCGGCCAAGCCCGGCGGGTTTCTGCCCCGTCACGGGGTGGCACACGGACCCTGGTGTGACCAAGATGCTCCGTGCACTGAGCGAGGCGTCCCGCCGAGCGTGCTGCGCCGGGAGCGGCTGCTAAGCAGAGTGCCAGCTGGTTTTATCGCCTGACGATATTAGTGAAGCTCGAAGTGTGTTTTGTGCTGGAAGAGCTGCCTGGATGCACGCCTCGCCGCCGCTTTTGTTGCTTGGTTAGAAAGGAGCTGCTCTCCCGCTGCTTCGCAGTAGGAGTTCAGCGCCGGCTGGGCAAAGGGCTAGGCGAGGAGCGTGAGTGGGGTCTCAGAGCAAAACCCAGCTTGTCACACACTCCTGCTGAGCCCCTCTTCCTTACAGAAGCATCGCTCTGTGACCCCTTTTTGCCTCAACACTTCGGTCATCGTTGCTCTTTTATTTCCAGCAAGGCGAAAGACGGCCGGGTGCTGGGGGGTCTCTGCTGCCCGTCGGAGATGCTGCGCTCGATGCTGTGGGCGCAGGGCTGCCCTTCCCAGGTGCGGGGAGACAGGCTGGGGACCAGCTCAGGATGGGGACTCAGAACAGAGGCCACGTGGGCTGTAGGTTGTGGCGGGTGAAAATCAACTTCTCCATCATGGCTTGCATCGAGGCCACCTGGGTTGTCAGTTGCTTCTCTCACACATGCTTTTCTGTCTGTCCTCCTCCAGAAATGATTTACAGACACATGGCCGTCATTGATGGGGAGATGGTGCACTTTGAGATCCTCGATACGGCAGGACAGGTGAGCTCATGCCGTTTCATAGCTGGCTGACCCCGGAGAACACCATTGGTGAAGTGCGACTCGCCATTGAAGGCAATCCCTGCTCTTCCACCATCTTTTTAATCTGTTGTACCCAAAATATTGATCGAGATGTGTTTATCTCGGACAAGGGATGTTTTGGAGAGTTTATGTCTCTCTAACATCAATTACAGCGTGGCTTTGGCTAAATATTTCTGCATTCCCCGTACCGGTGTGCGGCGCAGCCCTGCTCCCCGCGTCAGTGGAGCATCCTGACAGCAGGGAGACAGCACAAGGCAGCAGGAGGGTGCTGGTCGAAGGAGCCACCAAGCACCAGGACTGCGGGCGATGGGGAGCCCTGTGCTGGTTCCCATCTAGCAACAGCCCTGCCTTTGCATACCCGCTTTAGCAGCACCAACTCTCCCCTCGTCGACTGATGGCTGTCTCCGGCTGTCATCTTGCCCAGCCCACTGAGTTCCTGCCCTGGGCTACCTGTGTTCCTTTGCAAGTCGCTGCTGTGTGCAAGCCCAGGGCCGAAAACCTTCAGGGAGATGGTGACGGGCCCCCTTGGGAGGTCTCCTAGGTTGCAACCAGTGGTGTTGGTATTTGGGAGATGCTGGGGCTTCTGGTGTTAATACGAACTTGTCTGGCCCGGCAGGAGGAGGATTCCCTGCAGATAGAGGAGAAGATCAAATGGGGTGACGGCTTCGCGGTGGTCTACTCGGTGACAGACAGGTGCAGCTTCGATGAGGTCATGCGGCTGTGTTTCCTCATCAACCACATCCACTCGAGCCCCAAGCGGAGCAGCGGGAGTGAACAGCCCCCCGTTGTCATCGTGGGCAACAAGAGGGACTTGCAGTTCGACAGGATGGTGTCCACAGAGGACGGCGAAAACCTGTCCAAAGCCCTGAAGCTTCCTTTCTATGAGATCTCCACCCGGGACAGCTATGAAGAGACGGTGGTGGTGTTCAACACCCTCTACCAGGAGCTCATGAGACAGGGGCATTTCTCCCCAGGCTCCTTCAAGAGGAGGACAGTGTCGAAGCTGATGGAGAAGATTCCCAAGATGCAAGCCAGCTCCACCTTGAACTCAGCGGGCCGGAGCCTCAGCTTTAACTCCTTCAGGGACTACATCCCTGAGTGACCGTCCCCAGTGCGGAGGCAGAAGCAACGGCCGAGCCAGGACTGAGGGACAGGCTATCCTGCTGCGAGGGCACCCGTTGCTTCAGCCCCAGGGTTGAGGAGCAGCTCATGGGGCTGTGCTGGCTCCCAGAAGGGGAAGGCTAAGAGGTGGGGAGGGTGGGATCGGGATCCAACAGCTTTTTGAAGCCCGTAGGTCTTTACAAATGAGCTTTGCATTGGCGGGGAAGATGTTCTGCATCCATCTTACCCCTTTGCTCCCTCTTCCTCCTCCTGCATGGCTGAAGTCAGTAGCGAAGGTTGTTCATGGTGACTTCAGCGGTGTTGGGTCAACCCTTCCAGGCTCAGAAGTGTTTCGGTGGGAATCAGACCCAGCACAGACACATCTATGTGGGTTTTCCTGTTCCCCTAAGAAAGCTTGCTGGGTCTGTTTGTGCCCCGAAGCATGTACCCACAACACTGGGGTGACCGCGAGGGTTGAGCTGGCTCCTGGGCTGCTGTCAGCCTTCCCTGTCCTGGGGAGAATGGCTGTTGCTTCTGCTGCCCGGTGTTGCTGGCAGATAAAATCCTCTGGCTGCTCAAAACCTTTCCAGCTTGGCTGGCTGCTCCGGGGTGGTGGTTGCTGCCCATGTCTACCCCTGGATGCCCCCAGACCCACCTGCCGCGTGGGTCGGTGGGCGGCGGAGGGCTGCGTCCCCTCTGCCTCCACCCTGGCGCTCCCTGAGGAGCCAGGCCAGCCGCTTTGCCCATCTGCAGTCCCCGGCCCCAGGGCTGTGTTTCTGCCCCGTGTTCCTCCGGGTTTGTGACCTGCAGCGGCTGTGGAGGGGCAGACCGCTGCGTCCCCCCACCTGCAGAGTGGCCGGAGGTTCCCAGCTCTGCTGGAGCCCTTCTCCCTCGCTGGCTGCTCCCGGGCTGGCACCAAGGGCGCATTTAACAGCAAAACAGGGATCTGTTTACAGTGCGGGGGAGTGGGGAAAGCCTGTTAAACTCTGGCTTTTCTAAAAAAACATTTTTTAACATTTCAGGCTCCTTGGCGCACTCTAATGACTGTAAATAAAATCCTAGGCAAAGGGCAGCAAAGGTGGCAGTTGCTGCTGCTCCATCTCAGGCTGAAGGCACCGTGTGCTCGGTGCTTTGCTGGGCTTTCTGCCTTTGCCGAGTCTGCCCCTGGTTTTACGTCTCCGTCCCGCTCAGGGCAGCTCGTCTCCAAGGGGAGGCAAATCAGACAGACTGCACTCCTGCTGCACGCTGAAACCTTAGGCTAAGATCCCGCTTCTCCATCCTAGAGGAACGGTATTCCAGGGGCAGCTTCTCCCGTTCATGCCGTTGCCCTGCGACTCAGCTGAGCACAGCACGAGCAAAACCACTGACTGGGTGGCAATTTGAAGCATGGATGCAATGGAGTCAATACCGGGACGTGCAAATGATGCTCCGTGCAGGGACACCCTTGTCTGCTTATTAATTGCCCTGTCCGCAAAGGGCCTGAGAATTTGTCTTTTTGCACAGAGGCGGGGAAGCGAAGGCATGGAAAGGAGCAGGGCTTGCAGCTGGCGGCATCTTCTCCCTGCAGCACCGTTCCTCTCCCTCCCTGAGCACTGTGTTGCCGTTCGAGGTGAATGTGCTGGAAGACCTGTGGTGTAACGCGCCCGTGGCCCCCTATAGCAACCTGTCACATCGGCTACTGCTGCGTCCTGTGACAATAAAAGCCGAGCAACCGCCTGCGATGCTCTCGTGCCTGCGAGCGTGGGGACAGGGTTATTCTATCGTGCTGTTTCCCTTTCAGGGAGACTGTAGCAAAGGGGTGCACGGTGGGGAGTACAGCCGTTCAGCTGGGGCCGGGCGTCTCCCTTACCTTCTGCCTGAGCCCCAGCACCTCTGCCTTCCTGGCTCCCTCCCTCTCTCAGCAATGGGGAAAGCGCAGGCAGAGCTGCGTGCCCGGGGAGCGTATGCAGCAGGGCTTTCTCTGGAGCATCACAGCCTGGGGAAGCCGCTTATCCCACCTCCCCTCCCTGCTACAAAACCTGCACAGACACCCCTTCCCCTCTTCCAGCTCCCGAAGATGATTCCTAGGGCTGCTCACGCCTAGCCAAGGGCTTTCTCTCCAAGGGTTTCATTAAATCCCACTTCCGTGCATGTACCCACATCCCTCCCGTGGGGTGAAAACAAGCCCTGTTGAGGGGCCGGGCCAAGAGAGCAATTTGGGACTGCTCCTTTCCAGCATCTTAATTAAAATCCTGAATGCCAGCGGTGGGAAATGCCGCTGGGGGCTGCTGGTTTGCTCACAGCTCTGCATATGGTGAGGGCAAAACTGGGGGCTTTAAAGCCTTGGGGAGCTGCCCAAGGGGAAGCAAGGGCTGGGGTGTTTTTGTTTGTTTTAATTTTAGGTGTGTTTATGGCATTCCCAAGTGAGCTGAACACTGTGAGCTGGGCTTGGGGTTTTGTGGTCTGGCAGCGTGAGCGTGTGGCTGCTGCCGGGCTGCTGGAGCTGGTGGGGAAGGAGCTGCTTTCGGGATGCGCTGAGCCAGCTGCTGCATGCCGGGACCCGGGTCAGAAGAGAGCCAGCCCGGCCACAAAGCCGCCAGGATGAGGAGAGAAGAGCCCGGTAGCTACGATTACGCAGCCTTCAGCCTTGCTTGCCGACCCCAAATGTAGCAGCTCGGGGCTGCATTAAGAGTCCAACTCAGGAGGGATTAAAAACCCATTGGGATGCTGGACATCTGCTCAAGCCTTTTACCATGCCACAGAGGTTTTGGGGGTCCTCGAGCACATTGCTTAAGTCCCTGATGTCCCCATGGCTTGTCCAAGGGACTCTGTTTTCTTGCTGGTTCGAGCTCCAGGTCAGTGCAACACCAGGCACAGCAGAACCCCACGTTACTCAGCACAAGTTATTCAAAATGATGGGTGAGAGAGGACGAGCTTGCGAGCAGAAAGCACGGCCAGCCACCAGGAACAGCATCCTTCAGCGCTCCCGGCCTCTGGGAATAGAGGAGCGCCCGGCATGGCAGGGATTGCTATCCTGAATTAACCCCAGGGCTTTTTCATAGCACAAGGAATTCAGAGAAGTTCTCAGCCAAAATCTCGGTGCAGTCACTGCCTGTGTTTCAGCCCACACTCCCCTCGCCCAGGCCAGGAGGCAGCTTAGACTTCCTCACCTGCTATAATTAGCAAGAAACCTCATTAGTGTCAGGCTCAGCTGCTTTCAGAGAGGCCAGGGGGAGCTCGTCAGGGCTGCTAATTGCTAATTACTGAAAGCTTTTAGTGGCTCTCCTGTGGGAGTCTCCCTCCTCTGGGAGGGATCCCTGATGGGATCCATCACAGGTGGGAAGGGCTTGGTGGGGAGCGTTGCTCTTGGGGTAGTCCCTCTGTGGGCACTCAGGGCTTAAAGGTGCCCTTGGGGGTGATGCCCTGGGGCACCCCCATAAATCCTAAATCCCCATGGTAGGGGCACTGCAAGGTTCAGGCAAGAGAGAAGGAGGAGGAGGAGGAAGAAGAAGAAAGCAAGCGAGCGAGCGAAGAAAGGAGGAAAGAAGGGGAAGGTCTCTGCCTTCTGTGGTGCAGAGCCTGCAGCTTTGGAGGCTTGGGGAGGTGAGTTAGAACCAGACTCCTGGAGCGGAGGTGTCCAGATCTCCATTTTGCAGCCCCTTGGAGATGCTTGGTTCTGCAGGGATGTGTGACCTGCAGCCTTCCCTTGCTGAGAAGGGGAACACCACTAAAATAACATTTAAGGGTATTTTTGGGGTGGAAGCCAGGAGTGTGTGGAGTGAGGGCTGTGGTTTGGTTTGCCTCAGAGACCTCCAAAATAAAAAAAAAAACAGGCTGCAGGGCTGCTTAATAACCCACACAGGAAGGAGAGCTTGATGAAGCTGGGGTGTCCTGTACTCATCCTCTGGGCAAATGTTCCTGTGTGTAGCTGGAAAATGCCACCTCTCTGGGGACATGTGGCTGTCCAGAGGGTTGTGCGGCACCTGGGGACCATCAGTCCTCTGAGCCTGATGGCTCGCCTCCACGGAGACAAGTTGAAGAGTTTTGGTCTCATCATCCAAAAGGCATCTCTAGGCCAGTGATTTAATTTGGTGAGCATGTAGGCTGCAAATCTACTTAACAGATTTCTGGGAAGGTTGGAAGAGGCAAATGAAACAGAAATGTCCTTCCCAAAAGCTCCCTCGCCTGCCGGTCACCACCAGCAGCTCCCTGGCATGCCAAGCGTCCTTGTAGCTCCCCTTAACCCCGTCTGCAGACACCTTCATGGAAAAAGCAAGGGGCTGTGTGTGTGTGTATCACATGGGCTGAGAGCAGTACGTAGAACTTTTTTTTCTCCCTATGTTGTACTCGGGTTGAGCCCTCCCGAGAGAGATGGGGCAGGAGCTCTGTGCACTGATGCTCAAGTCCTTGTGGGACCTGCTCCCCTGCTGATGAAACCCACGCATTTGTGGGGAGCTTCCTCAAAAATTAAGCCAGTTATGGGGCTAGGACTCAACTCCAGCAGCCAAAGCCTTGCTCAGAAAGGTAAAACCATGCTTAGGCAGGGATGAGAAGGCTGATCTCATGGGGGGTGGGATCACTGCTTAGCAAGGGGCACAGAATAAGCCTGTGGGGTGGATCTGCTTTAGCTTTGCAGCTGCGGCCTTCATCAAACTTGTGGGTTTTTTTTGAATAAGAAGTAGAGGGTTTGGGCTTTTTGAAGGCTTTACCTGGAGGAGCAGTGTGTGGATCTGGCCTTGCCGCAGCCCCACACTAGTTCCTGGGGGTGAAGGGGGGAGTGGAGAAGTTAGCAGTGTCTTCCAAGCAGGTGCTGCTTTTAGACACCCCAAATCAGTGCAACCTCTCCTCTAATTAATTGCTTCAATTTAAGCTCAGAGCAGAAAAATTTATATTGCCTGGGTGTTGTGATGTTTCCTGGCTTTAAGATGTCTGACCTGGGTGTCTGGGGTCTGCTGAGTCCTGGCTTTGGGGTGCAGGAGGGTGAGTCCCTGATAAAGGTGGTTTTCCTCGGCTCCTCTCTCCCAAATTAGCAATTTTAGGCGAGTCTTGTGCCATGAGCATGTTGGGCACATGGGCTCGGTCCCTTCCACCCTGGGCGTCCCCCAGATATCAGGTTTTGCCTGGAGTGAGAGGGGGGACAAGGGGTACATGGGGACCATTTGTATCCCATTGGCACCGACAGTGTTGGCAGTTGGAGCCTGCAACTTTTCAGCTGCTTCGAAGGGCCTCTGCGATGCATCCATGGATGACTTTGGGAAGCTGAATAGGTGCAGGGTGCTCTGTGTGGTCCCCCAGCCCACCCTCGGCCCGGAAAACTGCTGCTTGGTGTGAGCTCACACTCGGAGCTCCAAAGGGCTGGTGCATGGATGCAGACAGCTTCTTGTGTCCGGGTGCTTCTGGTTCAGGCGGACGTGATGTGTGGGGGGAGAGACAATAGTCCCAAGCAGTTGCTTCCAAATGCCGTTACTATTTATATGCCCACTTTTCAATGCGAGTCCTGCTGCTTGTTTTATTGACGTTATAAATAGTTGCGAAGTCGCCTGGGACTTCACAGAAATTCGGCATTGCTTTCCAGGGGGAAATCTGGGGCTGAGATTTAGGGTTTTCAGGAGCTATACCACCCTTTTTTCTTTTTTCTTTTAAACTGTTCAATAGCAAGCACAAGGCTCTATAAGGCACGGAGAGTTTCAGCACAGCTGAAGGCTTTTGCTGGCCCTGAAAGGAAAGGCTGGGAACTACAACAGGGAGAAAAGCAAAAAGCAAACCCCTGTGTAGTGCATCAGCTGGCCTGTTCCTGGGTCTGATTTTTAAAGCATCACCTCCAGGTTAGGCAACAGCAGATAAACCACGGGTAGGTACTGCAGTGGAGGTGAGGGCAGGAGGATGGGTGTATCTGTGCCATCAAGCTTTGGGCCATCTGCTTTGGCTCATCGTGTACCTCCCGGCTTCTACATATAATGGAAAAAAATGGGGTTTGGAGTGTAAGCTTTTATTGGCCAGAGCCAGGGGGATGAGGCTGCTCCCCCCTAGGGAAAGCCAAGGAGAGATGCCAAGTCCCGGAGGAACTTTGCTGCTCCCACCCAGTTTATTTTGTTCTTGGTCAACCCACACATCTCTCTCTCTCTTTTCTTTTTTCAAATAATATTACAAAAAGCCCCAAGCAAGCATCCCCATCATAGTCTGGGCGTACTGCTGGGAAGCTGCGGCTGTAATCACTGGCGCTTTGAGGCTGTAGGAAAATATTGATGGTAAGGGCTGGTCCTCTCCAAGTGCAGCCCTGTGCTTCTCACCTCTGCTCGCATGCATGGAAAATCCCCGTGGCTGTTCATGCTCTCTGTTTTTCTAGCCAGCCTGAAAGGCAACGACAGGATTTTAAAAAGGATGCGGTATGTGATTTACAGGGCATGCTGCAAACAAAGCTTCTCTTATGGGCTGCCGACCCTG
>Ga0181612_167681_pt1 | contig 15333 bp, 15 predicted proteins | sample HoacroProtozoa21_FD_119630 | JGI IMG/M metagenome (GOLD analysis project Ga0181612, IMG submission 119630) | Hoatzin crop microbial communities from Cojedes, Venezuel. Combined Assembly of Gp0051906, Gp0051904, Gp0051908 | reverse complement strand
GTTCTAAAATCTAGTTTTATTTCTCACTATCCTACTCTGATTTGATTGATGATGAATGAAACTCCCTTTTCTCCCCAAGTTCAGTCTGTTTTGTCTGTGACAGTAACTGGTGAGTGATCTCTCCCTGTCCTTGTCTTGACCCGCGAGCCTTTAATTTTATTTCCTCTCCCCTGTCCAGCTGAGGAGGGGGAGTGATAGAGCAGTTTTGGTGGGCACCTGGCATTTATCCATCCCAAAGCAGAGCACGAAGACAGGCCTTGTACCCTGCCTGGGACAATTTGTGGCTACTGAACAGGAGAAATGGACACTTTGGCTCCTTCAGCCATGTGTTTCCTCCAGGGCTGCAGCTTAAAGAACCTGTCTCCCAACACATGAGCACGTATACACACGCGTGCATGCACATACCTGCATGCACAGGGGAGTGCACATGTGCCCCATCAGCCTTCCCCCTACCCCAGTCGGCTCTCATTTTGGGACAGAGCAAATCTGAAATACGGTGGAGTGGTCACTCCTGGTGCATGTGCCAGGGGCAGGATGCCTTTGCTTTTGCTGCATGCTGACCCAGAACTAGGTAAAAAAGCCCTCTACAACAAGGGGCAGCCAAAGCTACCTGGAAAAAATGCTGTGGTTACGCCAATACCTTGAGGAACTAGGATGAGCCAGTTTGCATGAATTACAAAAGAGGCCTTCAGTGAAGACTAAGAATGATCCCAACGATTTTGAAATTCACGTCAAATTAGGAAAACTTGGGTTTGCTAGTTTAGGTTTTGCATCGCCTGAACAGAGGTCAAGATGGGCTGACTGGGAATGGCTGATCTGCACAGCCAGTGCAGGGTGACTTTGAGTGCTCAGTGCAACAAAAGTGGCTCTGAACCCTCGTCCTGCTGTTTATCTCTTGGATAAAGATGTCCATGCTTAGCTTATGGTTGATGGCAGTTTGTTTCCCCCATGAAGCAATCAGCATACCAAAACTGTGCCAGAATTATCACTTCTAGGAGACTTGTGGACATGTGCTTTTTCACCTGCTTAGTTCTTGGTCTTGCCTGATGGGGCAGCTGACGCTTTGCTAAACATGCCAGTGGTTTACAGAGTGAGAAGGGTTTGCTGGGTTCTGAGACTCCTGAGCTGAATCACGGGGTCACTAGTAGTGACAGCTCCTCTTCGCTGCAATTCCTACTCTAGGCATCAGGGGAATGGCTCTGTATTAACAACCTAAAAGAGAAAGCCTTTACAGCCCATTCCTTATTGGTTTGCTGAACTAACCATTTCCGTCAAATGGTATTAATACCCCTACAGTGTAATTTGCTCATTAAACAGAGAACCAAATATTTTTCCACACCTCCGCTTGATAGAATCCCATATAAATAAGCTGGGAAGTCTCAGCTCTTAAATTTTCTAATGCGAGAAACTTCTGTCATTTTCTGAAACATCGAAGTTGGGCTCTGACGATTAGATATAACAATTTTAATGCTTTTATTATATAGTCCTGGCATTCACCCCTTCCATGTATTGTCTAAAAGAGCATTAACGCATGGGAGTTACGAAACCAGTCAGCTAACATTCAAAGCAAACATTTTAGCAGCACGCCCCCACAGTTTGCAGAGGCTGAACTTTTGTTTCAGCTGTGATGTTATACAATCCTATTTCCATGGCAAACTTACAGATACACACTTGTCAAAATTCATGGTTTATTTAGCAAAACTGTCGAGGCACATATGTGCCATATGCATTCTCCCATTCTTTACAGATATGCTTTTTAAAACAGCAATTTCCTGCTGCAATTAAGTCTCTTGCTCGGACTTCAATAGATGTATTTGGCATTGGAAGGGAATCTGGCTTGGATTCCTACTGCTAAAAAGAGCACTGGTCAAAAAACTCTGCATGTTCTTCCGCTGTGCCATCTCTTGCCGATTACAGCCTTTTAAACATCCTCTGTTTTACTTGATATTTCTTTTTCCCACCCTGGTATGTATCCTTTATTCAGAAGGAATTCTTTCCCTGAAGAAAACTGTACCTAGTACTCGCGCACACCCTAATACCAAATATTTGGACTCCATGATCTTAGAGGTCTTTTCCAACCTATGATTCTATGATTCTATGATTTTGAGCACTGCCTACCCATGAGCCTCAAAGATCTGTGTCTGTGAACTGTGGTGGCATCTCCTTCATACAACCCAGGATAAGCACAAGTACAGTCTGAGGATGAAGCAAAGGAGATACCTGCTTCTTCCAGCACCAAGGTGTGGCAGGCGGGCAGTGGGAGGTGACATTTTGTGAGCCCTTGCCCTACCCTCCTTACTAGGTCTGGAGCGATGGAAAAGAGCAACAGGCAATGGAAATCATATGCTCAGGCCTTGGACTCCGGTTGAGTAGGATCTGGGAATCTAGCCAAAACATACGAAACTTCATGGGGCACTGAGGGTTTTTTGTGAGAAACTGTATATATATTCTTTGGAAATGTTTTCAGTGTGGAGAAAAATCCCCCTCCTGCCTTTTTGTCACTCCTGTTTCTTTTTCCTCATCCCCAACCATCACCACTAGCTGCTGGCTCTTTGGTCTGGTCCCAGTCTCCTGACCCAGCTAGGACGCATCCCACCCCATTCACAGCACCCTGGTCCCAGTGCACTCACACCTTTGCTCCCAGTTGGCTGTCACACTGGTGTGCCCCTCACCACTGTGGTGCCATCCTTGTCCCTTGCCTTCTCCCATTCTGCTGTCCCAGCTCCTGACCTAGTACCAACCTCCCCTCCTCTCATCTTGGTACCTCTATGCCTCTTTCTCCCAGGCTTCTCACACTCTTCACTATTAATCACATTTGCCACTTTCCCTGGCTTCCAGGCTCAAATGTGCCTTGCTTCCTTTGCACATGGTGGCCCAACACAAGTTGGTAGTTGCCAAAATAGGGCAAACATAGGCAAAGCTCCCTGCTTCCCATCCCAGTGCTTGTATCCATGCCGCAGGGCAACACTGCCATGGAGCACCTTAAAGGTGTCCTTCACACACATGCTGGGATTTAGCTGCCTAGAAAGGCAGCAGTGAGCCAGTGCAAATGGAAACTGGACTCTAACAAGAGAAAGCACATTCTTGTAAAGAATGATGTAAGGCTGTTTATTTGGAGGATTATTACCAGACCTGACTATAACAAGGAAGCCCAGGCAACAAACTAGGAAAAAAGCAAGGTGCAGAAGTAAGGAGACCCAGCGCTAATTTTCCCTGCTCTGATCACTAGGCTGACATAATCTTGGTTGATTGTGTAAAATGTCATTAAGAATGAGTGATGAACCTTTTCTCCCTTTGCTGATCATTCCTCCACCCCCGACACAAATGCAATGCATGATATCAAGCCACGACTTAACTCTGAGCCAGCTCAAAGCACAGCCACACCAGAGCCAAAATGAATTTTGATGCCTGAAGAACAGAAGCAAAATCCCTTCCCTGCCTTTGCTCATGGTGCAGGGAGGCAGTTTTCCATGGTGTCAAAGCCGTTCACACTGGGAGAGGAAGGGGACAGAGGGGTAACATGAGGAGGGGGCTGTGCTTTGCTCTGTAGGAGAGATCACTGGCCAGAGCTGGGAGAGGGCAGCTGGGAGCTTGCAGGGCGATGCATAGGTCGCTTTTATTTTGTTCGCACCGAATCACCCCTGCACAGCCTTCCCCTTTCCTGCTCAGCTTATTCAGTTGTCTCTCACTAGTGGCAAAGTGCCTGTCTTCACTAGAAATCCTTGCCTGTACGACATGCACCACTCCGTCCTTCACCTTCCCAATTTTGCTGCATGAGGGACACCTGGGATGGTATTGGGGAAGGAGAGAGGCTGGCAGGGAAACCCTGGCCAGTTGGACTTTGATTATTTTTTTTTTAAAGAAAAAAGAAATATTAGCTAGTTATGGTGAGAATGTGCAGAAAACCGTGGCAGGAGAGAAGCCCCAAAGGCAGTGTTAAAAGTCTGAGTGGATCAGTCTGTATTATTCAATATAAACACCTCACCACGTGTTGAAGCAACAAGTGCCAGCTCAGAGTGTTGAGGTTAGACCCCTGGACTAGGAAATGAGAGAGGATGCTTAATTTGCTGGGCTGACACACAGGAAAATGGAGAGACCAACCTGAATTAGACAGATTGCAGCTTTTTGCTGCACCACAGGTAATAATGAAGGTAGGATATATTTTAAAGTAGCCTATTTTAGGGCCAGCAGCTCTCTCTGTAGTATCTGTGAACCTTCCATATGCCATCAGTAGCAATATATGCAGCAACCTCCAAGCAACCTTAGTTTTGCATCCTTTTCAAGGCTTAAATGTTTTTTTCCTAGTTTGTTTGTTCTGCTTTGTTTTTGGAGAGAGGGGAGAGAAGGAGAGAAACCAAATGTTAGTAAGATCATTTGGAAGTGAAAGAAATGTGCCGTTGTGAGGGTTGCCAGTGACAGAAAGGCTTCATGAAAGGGCAAGCTGTTACAGCATTTCAGTGATTTGCCTGTTCCGTGAGGTTACTTAATAACCAAATCCTTCAGCTGAAATTGCTCTGTCCCCACTCACGTCTGCACCACTGTATGAGGTAAATCTAGCCGTTTTGGTAGTGGGTGCGTGAAGTTTCTTACTTGACACAGCTGGAGCCTGATCCACTTCCTCATAAAATCACAGAATCACAGGATGTTCAGGGTTGGAGGGGACCACTGTGGGCCATCCAGTCCAACCCTCCTGCCAAAGCAGAAAGCATGAGTGCTGGGTACCTTTGGGTGATTCCCATCCTCTTCCAGGTTGGTACAGGGCTCCTGGCCTTTCCAGCTCCTTGGGCCCTCCCTCGTCTCAGTCAGAGCCATGTGAGGCATCGCCGTGCAGTGGGACTTTCACCCTTACCTGCGCTCTTCCACCTCATTCGTATCAAGGCTTAGTCAGGACAGCACTACGTCATCGGCAGTCGCGGCCCAGCCTAGTGCAAACAGACTTGTGCAAACAGTTCAGCAGCGGGCATGGGTGCCTCTCCCGCCTGCGACATCCTCCGGGAGCACCTTCCCCACGGCTGGGGCTGCCCGTCGTCCCCTCCTCCCTGTCCTCACCACACAGCGATCTCCAAAGCGAGCGCAGGGCAGCGGGGCGATGGAGCTCAGTATAGGTTCGGGCACGCCGTGAAGGCAGGTGGGCACATGGCGGGGTCCGGTTCTAGTGCACGTATGTGCTGCGGGCAGACACGCGTGTGACCCAGCCGGGGTGTGCGCACACGCACGATGCAAGTACCCCCGCCTGGGATGACATCACACAGATGAACACCCGGCGGTGACAGGGCCACGCGCGCGTGCTCCCCCCGCGCAGGCACACGCGCCGCTTGGTGCGCACACACCTGCGCCCGGTGCGGGAATGCAAGCGCGTGTCCGGTGCACAGGCTCTCCCGGTGCGGGCACGGATGTGCTCCTCGCGGTGCGTGCCCGCGTGTGGCACGCCTGCACACGCTGCTGGTGCACACGTGTGCACGTGTATGCTTTTCCCTACAGACACACAGTTGTGTTCTGGGCAGGTGCACACACCCCCAAACGCTCGGAGCGCGCAGACAGATCCGTGCACACTCAGTGCAGACACACACGTGTGCGTGTACACTCGGTGCTGGGTTTTGCCTGTATTGATGCAGAGGTGCGTTGTGTTTCTACTCAGCTTCTTACATCCATCGTCCTCAGCCCTGTGCAGGGATGGAAGGAGGCCTGGTTGCCTCTTCCCTTCCTCCCGGGGACAGACATCTCAGAGGTATCTGCACACAGCGCCAGTCTGGACAGTTATGCATGTCCTCAGCAAGGTGGAAATGCCTCTTCTCTGTATGAAGGATGCTTGCAGGACAAGGGAGCAGAGCCAAGCTAGGCTTCAGGACCATAGTTTCATCTCCAGAAACAGATACATTTTCACCTGCGAAGGGAGAGCTCCTCCTTCGTGCCACCGATGAGGCACTTGTCTGTGGGGAAGGGAGGGATGGAGGGACAGGGAGCTGCTGGCTTGAGGGAAGTACCAGGGTGGACAGTACAGGATGCTCCACTTGTTGAGGGTCCGTACGATGCCAGGATCTGCACCAGGAATTAGGCACTTTCTACGTGGCACCACAAAGGGGAGACAGCCGAGAAGTGCTCCCCATCCCACAGGCTGGGTGCAGACTGTGGAGAGAAGGGGCGATGGGAATGGCGAGAGAGAGTTGCTGCCGTGGGGCCATGAGAGATGCTTGTGGCTGTTGGTTGTAGGGCATCCAGCCACTGGGTTTTCTGGGTGCCCGTGAGGTGCACTGCACCCCCTCATGCTCACGGCTCGGCAGAAGCTGCATGGGTGCGCCTGGACCCTGGAAGAGGAAGGTGTGTTCCGAATGGAAAGCGGGGGACGGGAAAGCTGGTGGCCAGGCACAGGACTAGGCAGAGGGTTGGTGACGGGGCATGTGGCTTGGCGTAGAAGGGGACAGCCTCTTTGGGGCTGGCGGTGCGCCTGGCACTGCCTCTGCAGTGTGTGCATGCTGGGAGGAGGTTTCCAGTGGCCGGGTGCCTGCGGTGCAGCGTGTGCAGTGTGCGTCTCTGCAATGCAGGGGGGCAGTACTTCTGTCACTGCAGCGGGCGGGGTGGGCATGGGCACTGGGTGGGCAGCGCGGGGCTGTCCCTGCGGGGCAGGGTGGGCAGTGTCCCAGTCCGGCGTGGCAGGGCATGGGAAGGAAGAGTGCGTCTGCAGTGAGCGAAGGGAGCAGTGCTTGCCGGCGCAGGGTGTGGGGTTGCCTAGAGACTGTGCAGCAGAGGGGAGATGCTGTGCCTGCCGTCGCAGCGTGCTGGGGCCGTGCAGTGCCGCTGCCCCGCGGGGAGGCACGGGCTCTGCCCTGTGGGGCAAGGTCTGCACCGCTGTGCGGGGTGGGCAGTGAGTCTGCGTCCCGCTAACGCGGGGGTGGGCAGTGCCCCTCTTTCTGCGAGGGGCGCGGGTGGATGGCAGTGCCCTGCGTGCAGTGCGGGATGGGTGATGCACGGGGCTCCTGCATCCCTGCAGAGCCGGATGGGTGGTGTCTTCGTATCTCACAGTGCGAGGCTGGCAGTGCTGCCGTGTCGGCAGCGCAGGGAGGCCGGTGCTCCCCTGTCCCTGCCGTGCCAGTGCCCTGTGTCCCTGCAGTGATGGATGGGTGGTATCCCTGCAGTGCTGGCAGTGCCCTGAATCCCTGCAGTGATGGACTGGAGGTAGCTCTGCATCCCCGTGTCCCTGCAAGTCTGGATGCGTGGCAGCCCTGCATCCCTGCGGAGAAGGCAGAGCCCCTGCCCCCCTCTTGGTGCTCCCGTTTCTGCAGGGCTGGCAGACGGGAGCAGCGCCGTTGTGTGCCCGCCGTGCGTGGCAGGCAGTGCCGCTGCAGTGCGTGGCACACAACGCTCCTGTGTTTCTGTGGTGAGAAGCTGCCTCCGAGCCTGGCCGGCTTCCATCGGGTTGCTGGCAGCAGGCTGCGTGCAGTCCACCCTGTTAGTGGGTGGACTGTCAGTGTGCCTCGTTGGGTCTAATTGCAGTTTCAGTGGTGACAAAGAGGGTGGACAGTGGCAGGAGTGGCTTCCTGCAGCTGACAGGCAGCCAGGGCTGAGGTTTCAGGGACTGGGTTGCTCACTCGCTTAGGGCGTTGCAGGAACTTTGCAAGCCGGGACTGCTCCTCCCGGGCACTCGCTTGCGGAGGCTGCCAGGAGACCACGGCTGGGGCCAGCGCTGCCAGGCGAGCCCCCGAAGCCCCTTCCCTTTGGGGGGCTGCTTTGGGACCACGTGCAGTCCTGCATGGTGCACGGGGTGCACCCAAAAGGGTATGCCGGGGAAGGGGGTGGGGGCGGAGTGGTCCCAGGGGCTTGGGGTCGCCTAACCTCCAGTGTCCATGTCTCCTTCCAGCTTCCCTGCAGCGCAGGATGAAGCCGCTGGCATCCTGCCTGGGCCTGTGGCTCTTCCTCCAGCTCCCTGCCCTGGTCTCTGGGACCCGTGTGGTGTACAAAGTGCAGGAGGAACAACCCCCCAACACCCTCATAGGGAGCCTGGCCTCTGACTACGGATTCCCAGACGTGGGGCACCTCTACAAGCTGGAAGTGGGGGCCCCGTACCTACGTGTGGACGGCAAGACTGGGGACATCTACACCACAGAGACCTCCATCGACCGGGAGAGCTTGCGTGAATGCCAGCACCTCCTGCCCGGAGACCCCTGCTTCCTGGAGTTTGAAGTGTCCATCACTGACTTGATCTTGAACAGCAGCCCACGCCTGCTCGAGGGGCAGATAGAGGTGCTCGATATCAATGACAACACCCCCAACTTTGCCTCTCCCGTTCTCACCCTCTCCATCCCTGAAAACACCAACATCGGGGCACTCTTCCCCATCCCCCTGGCCATGGACCGGGACTCGGGCCCCAACGGTGTTGCCTCCTACGAGCTGACGGCTGGTCCGGAAGCGCAGGAGCTCTTTGGGCTGCAGGTGGCAGAGGATCAGGATGAGAAGCAGCCGCAGCTGATCGTCATGGGGAACCTGGACCGGGAGCAGTGGGACTCCTATGATCTGACCATCAAGGTGCAAGATGGAGGCAACCCTCCGCGGGCAAGCAGCGCCCTGCTTCGCATCACTATCCTGGACATGAATGACAACGCGCCCAAGTTCGAGAAGGCCCTGTACGAGGCGGAGCTCTCCGAAAACAGCCCTGTGGGACACTCTGTCCTCCAGGTGAGTGCAGCGGCTTTCTTGTCCCCAGCTCCCCTGCTGCCTGGCTGCAGTAGGGACAAGCCGGGGAGCATTTATACAGCCATTTGCTGCCACGGTTCCTCAAGGGATGAAAGACCCTAGAAGTGTTGCAAGCCATAGAAGCCCACAGTGTCACCCAGGGCCAGGGGGCAGGCAGGTCCCTGGGATGTCACATCTGGTAAAACAAGGTTGGAAAGGATGCGTGGGAAGGTGCAGCTAGAGCAGGGGCTGCAGGAACGGGCTGAGGGGCAGCAGCAGTGCTGGTGGGTACGCGGGAGCAAGGCTCCGGGTTATGGGAAGGGCTGGGACCCGAGGTCCACGGGGAGCCTGGCTTCATGCCAGACCGGTCTCAATGCTGCCCACAGACAAGACATAGAGCCTTTCATAAGTTGCATTCCCTTGACCGCTCCATGGAAACTCCAGCTAGCACAGGAGCTGGGGGGCAGGCAGCATCCCTGCTGCCTGTCTGGGGTGGGGGGGCTAGCTGTAACTCCAGGGCTGTCTTGCTGTCTGCAGGGGCCAGGGGCTCTGCCCCATCTCAGCCGGCAGTGCAAACTGGCCCAGGGAGCCTGGGGAGGTGGATCTCGGTGGATTTGGCTTGGAGGGGGCATTGAGATGATAGTAGCCGACATCTGTTTATCTGCAGCTGCCATCTTAATAAGCGGAGCGCGGCCAGCTCTCATCTGCTTGCTAATTCTGACGTGAATTTTTTAAGAATTCATTTTTCACTGTTAAGAGAATGGAAGTTGGAAGCAGATAAGGGAGCTGCACGGCCGGGAGGAGAATGGGCTGAGACGCCGCTGCTGCCATTGCTCAGCTTTTATCTTTTAGGGGGAAAATGACTTCCGCCTTTTTTGTGAGTGGAGGTAAAAGGTGGAATTTACATTTAACAACTTTCGTTCTCCATCCAAATCTGCTGAGCAAGATAACGGCGGAGCAGCAAATGGTGCAGAGAAGAGGCTGCTCGGAGAGCCGATTAGGGAGGCAAATGTTAGACAAACCTCATCTTCTTTAGAAAGCAAATAATAGGCATAGAGGTAGGTTTATGCGAATGCAGAGCTCCTGACAGGCGGGCAGGGACGTCTGGTGCTGTGCAGAGCCGAGGCAGCCCTGTTCCCTGCTTGGCTGCATCCCTGAACACCAGGATGGAGCTGCTGCGGCTCTGCACATCCGCGCCTCCCTCATCCTTGCCTCAAGCCCCTGTTCTGGGAGGGTTTTGCGGAGCGGGTGCAGCCAAAGCCGTCCCTCCATGCTGCTGCCTGGGCTGTGGTGGAGAGGGTTCCCAGAGGATTCCCTGCGTGCCAGAGCTGGCCGGGAGGGGAGCGTGGCTGACCGGCCCAGCCGGTTTTGCCGGAAGAGCAAGGAAAAAAGCCTCTGCGCCGGAGGGCCGCTCCCAGCCGCTCTACCGGTCCCAGGCTCTTTGCCCCATAGTCCTTGGCCCCAGAAGAGGAAATCCTGGTTTTTCCCCACCAGACATCCCAAAAGGAGGCCGTGGCAGGCAGCAGCGTGGTTTGTGGAGGGACTCGCGCAGCCTTGCCCTCCTGCTCACTGTTTCTCCCTCCATCCCACAGGTGAAAGCCAACGACTCGGACCAGGGCGCCAACGCTGAAATCGACTACTCCTTCCACCAAGCCTCGGACATGGTGCGCCGGCTGCTGCGCCTGGATCGCACCACAGGGCTCATCACTGTGCAGGGGCCCATAGACCGCGAGGATGTCAACACCCTCAAGTTCTCCGTCATGGCCAAGGACAAGGGAGCCAACCCCAAGAGTGCCCGCACCCAGGTGGTGGTCACCATCAAGGACATGAATGACAATGCGCCCTCCATAGAGATACGGGGCATTGGGCTTGTGACCCACCAGGATGGCATGGCAAACATCTCGGAGGATGTGCCAGTAGAGACAGCAGTAGCTTTGGTGCAGGTGTCCGACCGAGATGAGGGCGAAAACGCTGTGGTGACCTGCGTGGTGGCTGGTGACGTCCCATTCCAGCTGCGGCAGGCTAGTGAAACCGGGAGCGACAGCAAGAAGAAATACTTCCTGCAGACCACCACGCCGCTGGACTATGAGTCGGTGAAGGATTACACAATTGAGATTGTGGCGGTGGACTCAGGGAACCCGCCCCTCTCCAGCACCAACTCTTTGAAGGTGCAGGTGGTGGACGTGAATGACAATGCACCAGTCTTCAGCCAGAGCTTCACTGAGGTGGCGTTCCCTGAGAACAACGAGCCCGACGACCTGGTGATGGAGGTGAGCGCCAGCGATGCTGACAGTGGCTCCAATGCCAAGCTGGTTTACTCCCTGGTGACAGACCCCTCCTCCAAGGGCTCCTTCACCATTGACCCCGACTCCGGGGAGATCCGGGTGAAGGCGATGCTGGACCGAGAGCAGCGGGAGCGCTATGAGTTCTTGGTGGTGGCGGCAGACAAGGGCAGCCCCAGCCTCAAGGGCACGGCGTCTGTGGCCATCAATGTCATGGACAGGAATGACAATGACCCCAAGTTCATGCTGAGCGGCTACAACTTCTCAGTGATGGAGAACATGCCACCCCTCAGCCCTGTGGGCATGGTGACGGTGATCGATGCTGACAAAGGAGAAAATGCCCGCATCCAGCTGTCGGTGGAGCAAGACAATGGGGATTTTGTCATCCAGAATGGCACTGGCACCATCCTCTCCAGCATCTCTTTTGACCGGGAACAGCAGAGCACGTACACTTTCCGACTCAAGGCGGTGGATGGTGGGGATCCTCCCAGGTCTGCCTATGTGGGGGTGACCATCAATGTCTTGGATGAGAACGATAACGCCCCCTTCATCACTTCACCCTCCAATGCCACCTACAAACACATCCTGCCCCACACCAGCCCTGGCCAGCAGGTAAGCAAGGTTAAAGCAGAGGACATTGACTCTGGCGTCAACGCGGAGCTGACGTACAGCATCACAGGAGGCAACCCCTTCGAGCTCTTCCAGATCTCCCCGCACAGTGGAGACATCACCCTGGAGAAGGAGATCCTGCGCAAGCACCATGGCCTGCACCGCTTGGTAGTGCGTGTCAATGACAAGGGCAAGCCCTCACGGCATGGCACAGCGCTGGTACACTTCTACGTCAATGAGACGCTGGCCAACCGCACACTGCTGGACACACTGGTGGGGCACAGCCTGGACACACCACTCGACATTGACATCGCCGGAGACCCCGAATATGAGCGCAGCAAGCAGCGAAGCAACATCCTTTTCGGAGTCATCGCTGGCATCGTAGCCGTCACCCTGGTCATCGTGCTGGTCGTCCTGGTGCGCTACTGCCGGCAGCGGGAGGCCAAGAGCGGCTACCAGGCAGGCAAGAAGGAGACCAAGGACCTGTACACACCCAAGCAGGTCAGCAAGAGCAGTAAGAGCAAGAGCAAGGTGAAGAAGAGCAAGTCCCCAAAACCGCCCAAGCCCACGGAGGATGAGGAGGAGACAGGGCTGCAGAAATCACTCAAGTTCAACCTCATGAATGACTCTGTCAGCGACAGCCCCCGAATTCACCTGCCCCTCAACTACCCGCCGGGCAGCCCAGACCTGGGTCGCCACTACCGCTCCAACTCGCCGCTGCCCTCCATACAGCTGCAGCCTCAGTCGCCCTCTGCCTCCAAGAAGCACCAAGTGGTGCAGGACCTGCCGGCCACCAACACCTTTGTTGGCACCGGGGACAACAACTCGACGGGCTCCGAGCAGTACTCGGACTACAGCTACCGCACCAATCCCCAGAAATACACCAACAAGCAGGTAGGAGAGCTCATCCTGAGGCCGGCAGCGGCCCCCCCCCTGCACCGGGGAGCCATCTGGACAGAGGTGTGGGAGTGAGCGTGGACTGGCCCCCAGCCCTGCATGCGTGGCCTGGGGGGCTGGCAGAGGACTACCCCGGAGCCGAGCCATGGAGCCTGGTTATGGGGAGGGAAGGGGATGGGGACGGTGGCCGGCGGGAAGCCAAAAACTGTCAGAGCCCTTGTCAGAGCACCCAGGGCTGGGTCCTGGCGGCACTGCCTGGGTGATGGTGATGCGAAGGGTGCTGCATGCATGTACCTCCGCATGTGGAGCTCCAGGTAGGGAATCCCACCCACCCGGGTCCCCTATGGAGACCGGTGCTAAGAGCACCGAGCAGGGCAATGCCCACCCTCCCATCCGTCCCTCCACTTGGGCTGACTTGTGGGGAGAAGAAACTGCTCCTGCTCCTGCCAGAGCTCTGAGCAGCCGATTTCCAGCCCTGCCCCTGTGGGGGAGCAGCGAGGAAGGCGCTAGCCTTGACGTTGCCAGCCCGGCTCTGCTGGTGCGGCTGAACCTTTCACCATCCCTTTGCAAAGCACCCTGAAAGGGAGTTCTGCACCCACTGTGGCTGCCCAGGCAGGTGGGGCTAGATGGAGGAGCAAAGCTCTGCCTTTCTCCCAGGCTCAGGCTCTGGCTTCCCCAAGGCTTGGGCCCTCCGCCGTAGCCAGCGCAGTGAAAACCGGGCTTCCCTTAGCGCGAGCATCGGGCTGCGGGAGCTGTGGGTCTGCAGGAGCTGCGCTGCGGCCACTGCGGAGGAGGAGAGCAGATCCTGGCAGCCGGGGTGCTTCCTCCAGGCGGCACGGGTCCAGCTGCGTGCCAGGGCTGGGGCTGGGTCTCGTGCTCGGAGCTGGAGGAGTGGGGCACTGGGGTCTCTGCTGCGTGCTGCGGTCGGGTCGCTGCTCTTGGTCCAGGCGGGGGTTTCTGCTGTCTGCGGGGCAGGGCGGAAGTAGGTCTTGGCTGCGGACTGGGAAGGGCTGCTCGCTGGTGTGCACTGGAGCTTGGAGCCGTCCCAGGAGTTTGTGGGATGAGCCCGGAGCTTGCAGGACCCTCTTTCCTCTGGCTGTCTGGCCAGTTAGCTTGCACCACGTCTCTGCTTTGGCGCCTGTCCGGTCTATCCTTAACTACCTAGGGAGGGAGAGGGGGGACAAGTGCTTGTGGCTTTGCCTTCTTCCTGGGGCCCTGTGGGTGAGGACCACCCACTCCCCCACTGTGCTGTACCCTCTGTGCCCTGTGGAGACCCCTGCTCCCTCCTTTGTACCCCAGTGAGCGGCAGGCTGGGCTCCTGCCATGGGGCTGAGCTCAACTGCCCTGTTGGATTTGACTTCAATAAAGTTTTCTATTTTTGACCCGTTGTGCCTTATTTTCCCTGCTGTCCTTGAAGATGCTCTTGCTCCCAGCAATTTCCCAGGCGTATTTTCCATGTCCGTGGCCACCGGAGCACCCAGAACCCGGAACACCCAGACCTGATGCTCACGTGGGCCAGCCGTCTCCACAAGCCCTCCACCATGCCGCAGTGCGGCCAGTTCAAAGGCCTCGTGGTACTGAGCCCCCCTCCCCAGACTGACATCTCTCATCTCCAGTCGCTGCCTGGAGGAAGACTCCCTGTAAGGAGACAAGTCCCTCCAGGACACGTTTCACCACACGTGCATGTACGTACACACACACATGTACGTGTGTGGACATGGAGGCAGTCTGAGACATGGACCAGCCAGCCTAGCTTTCTTCCACCCCAACAATTCCCTGCAGAGCTTCTCCTGGTTCATCCGCATGTCCTTCTGAGATCCACCCATGTCCCAAAGCCAGCGCGTGGAGGAGCAGATCCTTGCCATGCGGTGCCTGACTAGCATGACCCAAATCCTGCCAGCGAGGGCTGGAGGACGCGTGCGTCTCGCCCGCCGCAGTGCTGGAATGGGGACGCACACGGTTGCAGATGGAGCCTTGGTGCGTCAGAAGTGCCGAGGGAGAGCACGCGAAGCAAGGTGCTCCCCCCACCCCGGGATACGATGGGCACCCTTGCAGCAGAAGTGAGGTCCTCCCAGGCAGGCTTGCTGGCAGCGGCAGGGCTGCGGGCGGGCGATGGAGCCAGGTGGCCCCACGCCCCATAAAGGTGGCTCTGCCCCTCCCGGCGGACAGGCCGGGGGTGATGCTGCTGCTGTGGGGCTTGCTCGGGCTCTTTTCTCCAGTGGGCTGGAGAGAGTATGGATCCTGGTAGGCACCCCTTCCCCAGGCCCTGGATGGGGCCGTCCTACAGCCCCCTCCCTCCAGCCACGCATCACATCTCAGGGACCCCCTCCCCTGGCCACCCCTTCCTCTTTCTCATGTTTTTTCTCTCAAACTGGAGCAGACATCCCTGCGTCTGTCACACCAGCTTCACCTCTTCCCCAGGGGCTCCAACCGGCCACACCAGGCTGCTGGAGAAGAGGAGCTCTGGCGCTGGGAGAGCTCAGATCATCTGGGGAAACCAGTGGTTCTGGCTTTGGCGGTTTCAGCCCTGTGCCAGCCTTGGCTCTCACAGCCTCCTAGTTTGTTTTGCTAACAGCATAAGGTTTTATCTTGAACCATCCAGGAAGCGTCTGGGCCTCCTAGGCAGGCAGGGCTGGGACCTGCGGGGAGATGCGATGGCTGCAGAGGAGGAAAGCAGACACCAGCAACCACCCAAATAACTCGTCCCTGAAGGGCTGGGCAGGGCAGTCTGGGGGCTTGGCTCGGCGTTGCTATCTGCTTCCCTTTGGGAACTTTCTGAGAAAACTTTCCCTTCCCTGTCCTCGGCAGCTCTTTGATGAACCTGAGGTGAGAATGCAACTTGTCAGATGCTGGTGTGGGGAGCGTGTCTTTCTTCTGT
>Ga0181612_135555_pt1 | contig 15333 bp, 11 predicted proteins | sample HoacroProtozoa21_FD_119630 | JGI IMG/M metagenome (GOLD analysis project Ga0181612, IMG submission 119630) | Hoatzin crop microbial communities from Cojedes, Venezuel. Combined Assembly of Gp0051906, Gp0051904, Gp0051908 | reverse complement strand
TTAAAAAAAATAAAAATAAAAAAAGGAACTTCCCCTTTCCTCAGAAGCACCGAGGGTTCAATCTCTGTGTGACTTATGAGGCCCACAACTGCGCAACGCCACTGAAAAGGAGACCTTTCCTTTAGCTCCCTAAATATGGATGTTAGGACTCCAGCTCTTAACAACAGAGCTGTGCAAATGTCTTCACCTTTCCCAAGCCCATACTGCTGGGCAGTGGCAGAGTAAGAAACAATGTTTGGTGTGTGAATCAGTGGAAAACCCTTTCTCTCTGCTTCCACTTACTTTAGTAAAGGTAAATCTGCAGTGCAACAAAAATGGAGTGGGATTTTGGCATTGTTGGCATACAAAATCACAGATGATGACTCAGACACAGCAAGGTGAAGGATTTGGCGAGTGAGAGACTGATGGTTCAGCTGGCTCTGCTTTGACGCAACCCCTTCCTTAGACCAATGTGTGCAATTATTTCGTAGAATCCTGTGGGGGGCCTATATGTGGCTTTCACGTACTTGGCTGGTCTGACTGGCGTTATCATCACGCTGGCCCTCATACTGATCATCACGTCATCCACCAAGACCATCCGAAGGTCGTATTTTGAAGTATTTTGGTACACCCACCATCTCTTTGTCATCTTCTTTATTGGCCTTGTCATCCACGGTGCTGGGTGAGTATTCACGCTTATCACACTATACGTGATAACTACTGTATCTTAATGTAAAGCCCTCTACACACAGAAGTATAGGGACTTAAGTAACTAAGCTGCAGTTATTTTTGATGTTAATGATGGGCCAATACAGGCTCTGAGCACCAGGAGGCTCTCACTGATACTCAACTTCTTCTGATATTTCAGTTGGAAAGCTCTTTTCCAAGGTTCCCATTTCTAATTGTTAATTTATCTTTCTCATAAAAGGAATTGCATCACGTGCATGTAAGGAGACCTCAGCATAGCAATGATATAGAGTCTAGGGCTATGCTGGGTAAATGAAAACCATAATAACACAGACTTATCTTTCTGACTTGGATGAACTTTAATATCAGCAGCATTTCACAACAGATTTTCAGCTGTTGCAGCTCAAATATAGCCAACTGTAAGATTTTGTAACTTCCAAATGCCAAACATCTTTTTCCACTGTTTGCCTTCTGAAATAGCTGAAAAGCCTAATGCAACAGTTTTAGCACTGCACAAACACAATTTTAGCACCTAGAAAAATTAACTCTAGTTCCATTTTATAAAACCACGGAATTTATGCATAAAGAAAAAAAAAAAGGCTGAAGTAGCCAAGCCACATTTTATAGTTCATAATTACACTATATTGTCCATTTGAAAGGAAATTCTAGGTGCACTAGAAAGTGTGCTTTAAAAATGCCCAGTAAAAATGACTATTCAAAAACACTTCCCCTCAGTCCAGTAGTGCCAGAAAAAAGACAGAAACGAGAGTACAACAGGAAGAACAAAAATAGAAGGCAGATGAGAATCGCCACCAATATATTTGTCCATTCCAACTTCCAAAACCAGAAAGTTTGAGAAAACCCTGTTGAAGGAAAAGAACAAATGGTTCATGTTTCCTGTAGCAAATATTGTTTAGTTACTGACAAAATGTCCAAACTTGTGAACAGTTACTACACAATGCCATCAGAAAGCAAGCATTGCTCTTTCTAGAGGTCAGTAAGGAGCGTATATTTCGTAAAAGCTGACTTTTTATTCACTTGGATGTTCAGTACACTTCCACCATATTAATTGCATTGTACCGAAAAGACAAGAGTTTAGGCAGCAGTGGGGTTGAACGTGGTTGTCAGAGAAGTTCAACTATCCTTTGGAAGGAGATAAACACAGGAACATTATTATCTATAGAGAGGAGGATGCTTTCTGGCTGTGAACTCAGTGGCCTCACTTGTTTGACCTTAAAGGCAAGAGTGACATTTTGAGTTCAGAGAAAATACTAATACACTAAAAAATACTCTACAGGCTTTTTACACTCAAGGAGGGCATCTTAGGTGTACAAAGTTGGATCTTATGGAATAAGTATGATCTGACAGTCTCAAAGTAGCATGTTAGAGAGAGGCATAGATGTCAGTTTATCTCAGGAGACAGAAGCCTCTGTGTCATACATATGTATATGTACATACATACGTATAGGTATATACAAAAAACTGAACCAAAGATAATTAATAGAATTGAAGGGGCAGATTCTTGTCTGTTACAAGGTGTTAGAGCACATTTGTAGCACCAACTTTTTTTGTGCACGAGCTATCTGTCACAGACAAATGTTCCAAACTTCCCATCACAGTAGATGTAAAGAGGAGAGAGTACAGAGATTAAGATCACACTGCCTTGGAAGCTACAGTAAAACTTGTAGCCAAAAAAGAAGTAATTAGAAGGTTATACTACTGAAAGCTTAATTACAGTACTGGAAGATCATCTACACTGAATAATAAGGGAAAATCATAGATTGAATCATAGGATGGTTTGGGTTGGAAGGGACCTTAAATGTCATCTAGTTCCAACCCCCTTGCCATGGGCAGGGACAGCTTTCCCTAGAGCAGGTTGCTCAAAGTCCCATCCAACCTGGCCTTGAAAATTAAAAAAAAAAAATAATTCTTGTACAAGGCACTGGCATTGTTAAACCTTGAAAGGAGCACAGGGCAAGGCAAAAACCTTCAGGCCCACTTTCCCTTAAGCAATGGGGTGAGGAGTGGGAGGAAATGGGCTCCTCCTGTTCCCGTAACTCATCCCAGAGGGCGGCTCAGCTGAACCTGTTGTTACTAGTGGGGAAGTAAACTGCAACTGGTGATGTTCCTGCAATTTGCAACTCGTGATGCTCCTGGGACAGTGTTGTTCCTTCCCTTTATTTTTGAGGCAGGATGTTAATCAAACCTTTAATGAGGAAGAAGTTCATTAGTAATATCTATGAGCAGTGAAATCTTTTAACTTTCAAGACTGTGCACAGGCTTTCTAATAATCCTCTGATAAAACTGTCACTTCAAGCTAGGCATACATATGACTTAGATACCACGTCCTTTTGCAACATCAGAAGCATAATCTAGTTTGCGGAAACTGAGCTAGCAAAGCAGAAACAGAAGTCAAGGGAAGAAGATATCAACAGAATCATATCAGCATAAAACTGAACAGCCTGATCAGAATCAGACCAAGTCTAGGGAAAATCAGCAAATCTTAATCTGAATTTCTCTACTGTGACCCTCATCCTAATAATTACCATCATTTTTGGGACTCTCACACACCCCTGAGGTTGACAGAACTCCAGTCAGAGGTGGGAAATAGTGAACAAGATCAGAATATATTTTTCCCCTTCAAAACTGAAACTGTCTTTCAGCGTTAGCTCTGCCACTGGAAACACAGCTGAACTGGAGCAGTCAGGCTTCTCTATAGTAAAACAAACAACAACAACAACAAAACCCTCACCAAGCAAGCATAGAGAGGCCAGATCGTCAACTGACATAAGCTGGTATAGCTGGCATAGCTGCTTTGTGTCAGAAGTATCTGTGTTCATTCACACCAACTCCACAGCTACTCCACAGCTTTAAAGGGAGAGGAAGGGTGAAAGGAAGAATGTGTGTTGGAAAGGGCTCTCCAGTTTCTAAGACAAACAACAGAAATAATTTCTGTACTGGTCACTAGGAAATCGATTACCTTGCCCACTCCAGGTTTTGTTTTTATTGAAGAAAAATGTAGGATAACTCTGAAAAGACTGAAGCTTTCCTGTTGTGCCCACCTCCTGGAAATGGTAATGGGCGTACCTCACAGTTCCTCGCCTGATCTTGTAGTCAGTATTTTCCCCTACAAACTTACCTCCCCATTTTTATCTTTTAATAGAAATTTTGAGGGTTTATTAGAGCAGTAAAGCTGTATCAAAGCTGTAGCACTGCAGAAGCCCACAACTCAGCATAAACAGAGTAGTACATAAACAGAATAGCAATAAGGGACAGACACCTTCATTTTCATTTCGTTGCTTTAATGATTTTTATTTTTTTCCAGGCGTATTGTGCGAGGGCAGACAGCTGAGAGTCTGGATGCACATAATCCAGAGATTTGCTACAAGAACTTCACTGACTGGGGAAAGAAGGGGGCTTGCCCCATCCCCCAGTTTTCAGGGAATCCTCCTATGGTAAGAGCTGTTGTCTTGAGTGTAAATCCAATTTCAAATCTTCGCAGTTTACTCTTTTTGTTAAAAAACATATGCACTTGCTGCAGAAAAGCAGCTAACCCCCAGTGCTCTTCAGTGGCAGCTTTCTTTACATGAAGCAATAGATTTTGACACAATGGATTATAAGCAGAAACAGACTACAGACAGACAGACAACTCATTTCCAGTGTGCTGTAAAATGAGCACAATTAACAGGCAAAGCAAAAGAGCAAATGGTATCTGAGAACTGTTTACCCAAAATGAGTTTTGTGGCTTGTGTGGATTTCTAGAACATGCTATAATCCACGTAATAAATAGTTTCACATTATTAATGGACTAACGATCATTAACAGAAAATTAATGTCTTTGGACAGGTGACATGGAAACTTCAGCTTTTATTGACTAACCAGGCTGGTTGTTTGTTCACATTTCAGACTGATCTGTTAACAGAAGCCACATCTTTTCCTGCAGTAATACAGACCTGAGTCAATAATACAGTCAGAGCTTTACTCCATATTTCACTTAGTTACCTTAATTTTTAGACAGAGACAAAATCACTCATAGGAAAATACCTTGGTGTAACTCTAGTACCAACTAAAAAGCCAGCTGTAGCTCTCAACAGAGAAAGAAATTCCCTCTCTGATCAGAAGTAATTTGGAAGGTGGTGTATCTCCTAAGGGTTCCATACTCCGGTTGATAAAAAACCTGCATTACCTGAATTTCACGTCTGCTCATAGCATTCCCAGGACTCCATTTAATGTAAGTTGCCATCTTCATCATCTGACTTCTCATTTTATTCTGCTTACAGACATGGAAGTGGGTAGTAGGTCCCATGTTTTTGTACCTGTGTGAGAGGTTGGTGCGGTTTTGGAGGTCACAGCAGAAGGTTGTCATCACAAAGGTATGGATCCATGTTCTGGATGCTATCATGCAAAAATAATGCCAACCTCTAACATCTAAATGTAGCCTCTCTCTAAAAGAGAGCGAGATGAGGAAGTTAGTTAAGGCACAGACTGAATCTTAGGAAAGAGAAATTAATTTCCTTCGTACTGAGTGAAAAAATCTATAATGTAGAAATTCCACAGCCTTAAGAGTATTTAAGATACCAAATCTTTGATTTCAAAACTACCCAGATATTTAGGAATTCTGATTTTTCAGCAGAACAAATGACTCCTGAAAAGGAGAGTTAGAGGGTGCCTATTTTGTGCAGCCAAAGTTAATGTTGAGCTTCCACTCCCCATGGTGTGTTCCAGAGATATTAATGCTGGTTCTGAAAGTCTGACAGCCAAATTAGCGTGGTTCTAAGCTCAGATGTATAAAAACTGCCCTGGCCTTTCCCAAAGTAATATCCTCACATGGCACTGTGCTGCACCTTCTGGACACACGCTATTCAAGTCATAGCAGGCTCTGGGGGATGACATTAGATGTCTCTGCTGTGCCCTAGCACAATGCTGATATGTTGGAGGGCTCCTATATACTAGTGTGCTTTTCGGTAATTTTACCAAAATCTCTCTGATCCATTTCTACACCATATGTCTATGGCGTCTGCTTAGCTCCATGTTGGCAGAAAATTTCTTCCACAGTCCTAAGCGCTATTATTACTACCTACATTAATAGAGAGGGAGACTTCATACTCCCTCTTGCAAATGCCTTCTGAAAATTGAAAATAGCCGTGGCAGACAACTTTAGGATTAAAAAATCCTAGTGATGGAAATACCAGCCTTGCTTCCAGAATATTGCTTCTATTTAGTCTTGGCTAAATGTAGGCAGAATGCAAATGCCCATATTATGGGTCCCAACCAGTTATAACATGAAAACATCAGTTTCCAGTGGTACTATCTATCCAGTTCCCTATCTGTATGATTGCCCTACGGTTTTGCCCCTTTGTATAAAGTCAAATTTATTAACAGCATGCTCTGTGCCACTGTGTAAGGTGCATCTGGACTTAACGATATGCATACATAAATCTGGTGACGTGCCAGTCTGACCTCTCCCTTTCTGAGTAACTGCAAGCATGGTGTGAAAAAATACTTCAACGAAAATTTCAGCATCTTCTGCAGTCTCTCATCTGGCTGTCAGGTGCTGTTCCTCACTCCCAGTTCTGCTGTGAACAAAGTTTCACCTGTTTTCCTCGCTCACATAGCAGAGGACGATGTTCGTGATGAAGGATGTAGGTAGCGAACAGTGAAGAGAAACCTTTTCCCTTTTTTCCTCTTGTCCCTCTTGCTGTAGGTGGTCATTCACCCCTTCAAGACAATTGAGCTCCAGATGATGAAGAAGGGCTTCAAGATGGAGGTTGGGCAATACATTTTTGTCAAATGTCCAGCAGTGTCTAAACTGGAATGGCATCCGTTTACATTAACCTCTGCTCCAGAAGAGGATTACTTCAGCATTCATGTCCGCATTGTAGGGGACTGGACAGAGGGCTTGTTCAATGCCTGTGGATGTGATAAGCAAGAATTCCAGGAGGCATGGAAGATGCCCAAGTATGTACAAAAAGCATCCATGGTAAAGTCAGCTAACATCTATGACAGTTTAAATTTTGCTCAACACGTTTGGTGGCACCTGTGATATAATCCTTAACCACTTCCATCATAGATGTGGGCCTCGGGAGGCTCTTTCCAGTTTCCCACCTCTTGTTTTGTTGGCTAGTATTCAACCCAAACGTGCATTGTAGCAGACAAATACCTTACAATTGTTATTTTAAATGGTGCTAATAAATATTCACTATTGATTTATTAAATGTACTTTCCATTTCAGGATAGCTGTGGATGGCCCCTTTGGAACAGCGAGTGAGGACGTATTCAGTTATGAAACTGTTATGCTTGTTGGAGCTGGAATAGGTGTCACCCCCTTTGCATCTGTACTCAAGTCTGTCTGGTACAAATACTGCCACGATGCGACCAACCTGAAACTCAAAAAAGTGCGTGTCCTCTTTCTCAGAACCCATGTAATTGCTGAAGGGCCGACAGCCCAAATCAAAACAGGCCCAGCAAAGGTGGCCTGGCTCTAGACATGTGTGAGTCCTAAAAGATGAGTCCAGTTACCTCACAAGACTAGGGCAGGCAGGGAAGCGGGAGGGTCAAAAGCAAAAACATAACGAAAGGAGAAATAGCCTACAAGCAAAATCACACATGCAAATCCTGACTGTGGCCCTGGGGATTTCCACTGGCAGTGGACATGTTCTTCAATTTGTGTGAGAAACACAAGTCCAAGGCATTAACACAGCCTGTGCAAATATTGCATTCCTTCCCCAAGCACAGAGAGAACAACTTCAGTCTCGCCTCCTGCCCCTGGAAACTCCCTGAGCAGAAGTGCGGGGTCACACTCTGCCATTATGGTCACATCCAGAGAACAGAACTGGTTTTGTTACCTGCTTTAATTTACCTTGCCTGCCAGTAGACAGGGAGATAGAGTTTGCCTCTAAATCATTAATTTATGTCCTAACAAACTGTTTTACAAGTGGGGAAACATCATGAACTGAAAATGTAACCCACTGGTGGAAGAGAAATAGAAAGATGTTTCCTTGTTCTTGCAGTCGCTCATTCTGCTTCCCAACCGTCCCAGCATTAAAACTCCTGAAAAGCTTCAATAGCAGCCTACCCATCTGCTGAAGTGGTCAGGGCAATTTCTACAAGAATTCTACAATCCTCATACTGTCACAGATGTAAAACCAGAAACCGTAAGTGCCTGCGTCCCCTGACAGTTCACTCTTGTCTCTTCCAGATCTATTTTTACTGGCTTTGCAGGGACACTCATGCCTTTGAATGGTTTGCTGACCTCTTGCAATCTCTGGAGGCTCAAATGCAGGAGAGGAATAACGCAGACTTTCTCAGCTATAACATCTACCTTACAGGCTGGGATGAATCTCAGGTAACAACACGGTGAAATATATCGCTTCCATATGCACCGAGGCTGATGTTAGTGTGCTATAAATGGTGTTTATCCTGGACCTCCATCTGGCTCTTGGAGGTTTTAAATGCAGACAGGTATTATCCATCAGAAGTTACACGGGATCAGCTGCTAGCTAATGTGCACCCTGACTCCCTTTCTTGTTTACTCTGGCTGTGCGCTCTGCGAAGCAGTCCTTCCTCACAGCATCCACCTCAGCTGGCCGTTCAAGTATCTCTAACAGCATTTGGGACCGGAGAAGCTAAGCATGAGACTTGAGGCGATGGCAGCATATTTGTTTCGGGGCTCTCATGAGTTCTCTATTTGATCCCATGCATGTAGGTCACTGCAGAGACACAAAGGAGCAGCTCTTCCACGAGCCACTTGATAATGTGTAACTGAGTCAGGAAAGGTGCTCACTCCATTACTTTTAGTGATGTTTTATTTTACTTATATCTCACCGTTGCAAAATTCACCATGTGCCTGAAGTGCTATAGGTCAACTAGACAGAGAGGGATGAGCAGGAGGAAGGTAGGAATTTATCACACAACAAATGGAAAAACAGAAAGGAAAGAAGAAAAGTCACACAAATCTTGCCTGGGGAGAAAGTTACCTGTAACTTTTTTGGCATATAAAAGTGCTGCAGAACTCCACAAGGCCTGAACTTATGCCCTTAACCACGTCTTCTCCTCTTCCTGGCTCCACTCAGCTTAGCTGGTCTAGGTGACAGTTACACAGGGAGGGTGGACGAGACCTCCTCATATGGATCAAACGTTCCAGAGACCAAACTGGCAGGACTTCATTAAGGTCAAGGGAGCTGTACTATCGCACCTGAAGGGAAAGTTTTGTTTTAATTTACAGCTTTATTTTAGAGTTCTTAGACTAAACCAGTTCATTGCAAAAGAAAAACAATTAAACGCTGTGTTCAATGATTCATAGCTTGAACTCTGGAGATCACCCAGTCTGGGGACAAGGGGGAGATAGACACTGATAGTCAGGACTTTACCATTTTTAGCTTTCCCTGCTAAACACCATAAATTCCACATTTTTGGTTTGGAAATAATTCAGTGTGTATTGACATTATTATTATCATTGTTTTTTAACAGGACATAATGCTGCCGTATTTAACTCTGTCTGTATGCTGTCCTTTGTTTTTCATTTCCCACAGGCCACTCATTTTGTAATGCATCATGAAGAAGAGAAAGATGTGATTACAGGCTTGAAACAGAAAACTTTGTATGGAAGACCTAACTGGGAAAACGAATTCAAAACTATTGCAGGGCAGCATCCTGGGTAAGCCTGTGTAAACTGGACTTCCTCTATCTAAATGCCATAATAGCCCAATCTTGTTCCTTTGGCTGATAAAGTTTCAGGAGCTTTTTTTTTTTTTTCCCACAATCTCCAGGTATTTTCTGTTCTTATTTGAGCTATGAACATGATCTATGCTCTTGACCAAATTGTTTTAACCTACAATTTTAAAAAAAGTCATCCTTTTTTGGTGAGGTTCTTCATGGAGTATATAATTACTAGCAGAATATTTAGAAAAAAAGATATTGCATCATTCCAGCTGAAATAGATAGGAATGATGTCTAAATACCTCCAAAAATACTTTCTACCTCAAAAAACCAAAACCTGACTATGGATGACCTTTAGCTGATCATCCAAAATTAGTAGGAAAAAAACTAAACAGTTCCTTTCAAGAACTTGTGCCATGAGCTCTTTGAAGCTATATTTCCCTGATTCCACTGAGGTCAAGAAACTTGTCTTCACTGACTTCCGCTGAGATGAGATTTAACCCACCATTTGTTTTAGAAGCAGCAGTAAGTGCCTTGCAAGTTTTAAGGGGTTGTAAGTTTTAAGGGGTAGATATTCAGTTCTATTTTAGGTCCTGTAATTGAAAAAAAAGCCCTTGCACCTACAGAACATAACACTGGTTTACATGAAGAACATCCAGCTGATCCATACCTAGTTCTTGATCATATTTTCATTTTCTTAACAGCTCCAGAATAGGTGTTTTCCTCTGCGGACCTGAGGCCCTAGCTGACACACTCAATAAACAGAGCATCAGCAACTCAGAAGCTGACCCACGAGGAGTACACTTCATTTTTAACAAGGAAAATTTCTAACTTCCAAGCACATGGGAGTCATTCAATACAAAGTCTGAAGACTGGATCTCTTTTTTCTATTTGGAGTCTGGGAAGGACAGCCCAGCTTCTAATCTCAGCTACACTAATGCAAATCCCTTTGCTTCTTGGGAATTATTTTGGCGCTGTGGTAGAGTAAAAGAATCAAGTTTTACCTCAGGGAAGTGTGCACTGCCCTCCGCGTGCTAGCAATTTAGCAGAAATCTATTTTCTTTGTCTGTGTGAGGGCATTTCCCCTCTATTAACTGCTTTTATCCTCCTGTTATTCATAATGACTGCTGAAGGGCCTAGGCAGCCATTTACATTTGGAAGCCAATTCACAGTGATAAAGCTTAATGCTATTAAATAATAAAGCGTTCTAGCATAATGCTTGCTATTAGGAGATGGCTTATCCTGGCTACAGCCAGTTCCTGGAAAGAGGTGGGGTTAGGGAAGGGTGACTGCGAAAGACTGGTCCTTACAAGAGGAAACCTCCTTTGTGCACCAGCATCTTTCAGGCTTCCAAATACAAGCACAAACGTCTTGTCCAAGAGATAGTGCAGGCAGCTGAAAAGCAGCCGTTCTCTTTAGGAAAGCACAAAACTGGATAGAAACCACCTGGATTTCCGAGCACCACCCCAGCTGCAGGAGGATGACGAGGACGGAGTCAAACCAAGTCCCACACCCAGCACACGAGCCATCCCTCAGCTGCTTCAAACATTCTCAGTTTCACATCTTCAAATTCACGGTGCAGGGATCCAAACAAGAAGAGGTTTTGTGTTTTCAAGACTGCCATTGCTGATTTTCAAGGCTGAAAAAACTTGTTTCTAAATGATTTAATGGGTATGTTCTGAAGCACTCATAAATGCATGCAGTGCTTTTGGCCTTATTGTTCAACTGTTCCTCTTTGATGGTGAAACAGGTTTGAGAAAGTAAAGATCATGTGGGCAGTGTCTGGAATAGCTATGAATAAAGTTTCTGATGTGCACAAGACACCCATACACAGCACAGTACCTCTGTATGTACATTACAGGTAACAAGTTCTTAAAAAAAGAGGAACCAAAACTTTAAATACCAGCAGCATAGGAAAAAAAAAAAGGCATTAAAACCAGCAGCATAGGAAAAAATGAAAAAACAAGTGCAAAAAGCCTCGACTAAGCCACAGTTTATTATACCATGGGTCTGCTGCTCAGCCCAGTCACCTGGTTACTGCCTTTTAAACTCTGCAGCCAAGCCCTGTGAGAGCTCCTATGCAGCACGAGACCTTGCTGACAGGTTCTTACAGTCACAGAAGAAAGCGGTGGCCTCCTCCTGCAATTTCAGACATGTTTGTGCAGCCGCCCGGTTGTGTGTAATGTATTTTACACCTCAACTTGCCAGACAGGATGTGTTCTCCCTTTACGTGATTTTTAACAGTTATCCAAGCACTCCATGCTACTTCGGGACAAGTTACCAGTTTGTATTTATTAATATCAGTTTCTGTGAACTGTTAAATGACACAATTAATTACGTCAACATCTGAAGGAGAGGAAGCCACAGTTAGCAAATGCTACCAATGATCAACTCGGTGGGGAATTTTTCAGTTCTTTCTCTCAGAAGGGCCACATTTAAATCCATGTAATTCTGTTTAAAACACACCTATTAAATCAAGTAGAGCTTAAGCAGAATTAAAGAAACTTTTTCTGTGGAATAAAACAAATGCTACTGAAACATAATAAGATGCTCATCCTGTGCAGAGAGCACTGAAATATTTCATTTTGATTTCAATGGCAATACCATCAGACTTCTGTGCTCTAAGAAAGTGGGCAAAGAGAAATTAAAATGGTCTAATGGACACAGCATATTTATTATGTGAAGAGTCTTGGAGGGTGTGTATTGTAATTCACCCATTAATTTTCTGAACATTGCCATGTTTGTTCTTGAAACTCCAGGGATCTTCCCTTACTCAGCCACTTGTAATGACACTCCCTGACCTGCTGCACACTTGTACCAGGTGTTATTTGTCACCTCCAACTCAGGAAAAAGGAATTCTGTGCTTATTATTACTAAAGCACTATCTTCCTAAAACATGTAAAAGAACAAACAGGTGAGAGCTTCTCAGTTTCTTTCAAACGTTTGTTGTATTAAACCCTGCTAAAATAGCAAGCCATGCATTATCAGTTGTGGTCTGAATACAAAGTTGTTTTAAAATCTGGGATACACGAGTGAAATGGATAGCACTGAAACACAAACATAAGAAACAAACTAGCCTGAGTCCTCACTACTGTTCACCAAAGCAGAGAGAGACGTCAGTGGTACCATTTTAAGTCAATGCCGCTGTCTTCTTAGGTGGTAAAGAAGTAAAGCCCTTCTTCCAAATGCTTGCCTAGTCTGTAGAAGCTCCTCAGATCAGTGGTTTAACTGGTGAGACACCTTAGACACAGACCTTTTCTTAATAAAACATCTTTTACAACACTTACATTAGATATAAAGCCCATGCCTGTGTTGAAGTCTTAGACAATGGTGGCTGTGACACCGCAACAGCTTCCCAGGCAGGACACGCAGTGCTCCTCATTCACCTGGAGGAGAAGGCTAGGGCAGCAGGCTACAGGTGAGCTCAAAGGACAGTCCTGTTTTGTGGCCAAATGCCACTGCTTGCAATCTGACCACTGCTATCGGCTGGGCCTCCCACTGAAAACTGCCTCCTTCCGTGCGTTTGGGGATTTTCTCTCTTGGGGGCAGCGGAAGGGGTCACTTTCACAACAAACCGACTCTTTTGCTGTCAGATTTCTGGCTCCAAAGTGCCTGCCCTGGAAGCAAAGCGTGCACATGGCACTTGGCAGTTTAGGCAACGCTATCTGGCACCGTGACCCTGCCACAGTAGCACCAGCAAGGATTTCTGAAGGGCAGGGATGTCGCAAGGTTGCTTCTGCGAACGGCGGGGGGAAGAAGCAGGAGGGGGATGGCAGCGAATGGTTGAAGGCAGGCCTTGAGGGAGTTCTGTGTTTCACTGATGAGGGCCAGTTGCTGCCACCAAACTCTTCCTCCCATCTTTACTAAGCTCCTGATTCGCTGGGTGCCAAAGTAAATGAGCTATCGTGCTTGCTCTGGCAGAGCTCTGCCACTGCCCATGCTTGCTGGGGTCTCCAGGCACCCTCCAGAATCGTCCCTGCTTCCAGTGGGATCTGAACACACTACAGCAGCTCTCCCATTCAGGCTGTCCTTTAACAGTAATTCAGTCCTAGCTCTGCCTCATCTGCAGGGATGACTCTAAAAGAGGCAAGAACCTCTTAGTGCTCCTGACAGCATCAGTAGAGACAGGAGCACAGCCTGCGTGACACGCTCTGCTGAACTCATGCTGTACCTGGGTTTACAAAGCGGACTGGAGTCTGATCTGTCCTTCCATCCAGTTCCACAAAATCCCTATTCAGATGAAAAATGCTATGATGATGGCAAGAAAAGCCATTTGTTGGATTATTAAAATAACTGTTCTAACTAATGGAAGCAATTAGGAGTTCAAAGTGACTGAAGAGAAAAGTTGGTCTCCTTTATGGCCTCAGCTCAGCATGCTTTCCTTCCCTTCTTATATAATATTTTCTCCATCTTCCCACATGTAGTCATCTGAACTAAGCAGTTAATTAATTCATCAATATCCTTGATCTCCAGTTCACTGTAGTTAGTCTTACAGTTAAAGACCCTGACCCTCCTGGGTGCTGGGCAGCTCTGGTTTCCATCGGCCTCGTTGATTTTGGAAACTGGAAGGGGGCTTTGGAGGGGGCAAGGTACCTGGCCATATTCAGATAGTATGCTCAAGCGATACCGCAATATGTACTGGGTCTCATCTAGTCCTCCTTCCTTCCCTGGTATGTACTTGCAAAGTGTGCACACGGGCAAAGGAAATCCAAGTTTTCTAAGTTTTAACCTACAATAAAAACGTTACTCTGCCTGTTCACCACCATGTGTGTCCCAGGGGGAAACCACCCTGGTTGCAAAATAGGTCTTCCTCTTTTCAGTCTTGCAAGACTTTCTCTGCTGGGTGGGGATTTTCTGCCTTTCAGTCCTGACATCGTGGGTTAAACCAAATTAGAAACAGAAAAACAAACAAAAAGCTGCCTGTGAAACCCAAGGTACTTTTGAACACAGAAGAAATAATGTTAGGATCTAATTCTGGCACTTTTTCTCAGGATCCTGCTCTGTTTTGGAGTGTCCTTAGCCAATTAATGTTGACTGGTTTTATATTTTAATCTTTCAATGAGTTCTTTGTAAGAATTCACAGCCAGGTGTAAGCCCTGACACCTCAAACACAGAGGTGTATATGCTCAAAGGAAGTTAGGAGCATACCGTAAGATGCTAATGGTTATAAGCGTCGGCAGGATCAAGATCCTCCTGTCTGACTGTGTACAACACTGTCAGGTCCACGGACACAAGCCAGAGCAGTTATCTGTCATGAACCACACATTCGTTTTGCATTTCTTACAGACCTCAGCAACCCGCTGGTCTCATTTACATTCACCATACATAAACCTGTTCAGACTAGCAGCAAAATTAATTACAGTAGAACAGAAAAGTGTTGAGAGACTAGCTGAAAGCTTAAAATGCTCTCCAGCCCCATTCCGCACCTCCGCTAAACCCATTCCCTCCCTTTCCACTGGTGCTCTCCTGCCTGTCTAACTGGTGTATCTCTGCCCGCCCAGCTGCCACCGATTTCTCTCCCTCCATCTTCTTCTACCAGTCGCTGCTGTCACCCCTTCACTCACCCACTCCTTCCTGCTCCCCAGCTCTGCAAGCTTCCCGAAAATCTCCGGCTCACACAACCTTTTTGCTGATTTTGCAAGTGCTTGTGCCCACTGCAAGCGCAGGCAGAGGCACAACGGCTTCGCTCCGAGCTCCAACCGGTGCAGCGCGTGTCTCGCATGACATGATTCAGCTGCAGCCTCCCCTATCCCTACAAACAGACCAGGGCTGCAGCCAACTCGGCATTGCCCAGACAGACTGTTCTGCTCCCTGCCCGTAATATTCTCCCCCTGCTTAATGATTATTACTTTATATTCTATGATGAAGAAAATTTATGAGCTGCTCTGTTGCAGTATTTCAGCACGTGTGGGGCAAATTATGTGCTTTTATCCTATACAACATACCTGCGTTTGAGCCTATATTTCACCTGTGTTGTTCAGAAATGAGGGAAATGGATGAAAAACTCCC
>Ga0181612_179561_pt1 | contig 15335 bp, 9 predicted proteins | sample HoacroProtozoa21_FD_119630 | JGI IMG/M metagenome (GOLD analysis project Ga0181612, IMG submission 119630) | Hoatzin crop microbial communities from Cojedes, Venezuel. Combined Assembly of Gp0051906, Gp0051904, Gp0051908 | reverse complement strand
TGTTCCATCACCTTTCCCGGGATGGAGGTGAGGCTGACTGGCCTGTAGTTTCCTGGGTCCTCCTTCTTGCCATTTTTGAAGACTGGAGTGACACTGGCTTTTCTCCAGTCCTCGGGCACTTCTGCTGTTCTCCAAGACCTTTCAAGATGATGGAGAGTGGCTCAGCAATGACACCTGCAGCTCCCTCAGCACTTGTGGGCGCATCTCACTGGGGGCCCCTGAATTTGTGTGTGTTCAGTTTGTTTAAATGATCTCTAACCTAATCCTCCTCGACCAAGGGAAGGTCTTCCTTTCTCTAGGCTTCCTCTGTTACCTCCATGGACTGGGATAGCTGAAGACCAGCCTGAGCAGTAAAGACTGAAGCAAAGAAGGCATTCAGTAATTCTGCCTTCTCTGTATCCTCTGTCACCAGGGCACCCACCTCATTCAGCAGCGGGCCCGCATTTTCTCTCATATCAGATTAATTTTTCTGAACAGTATAGCATACAAGTATATTGGTATAGACAAAGTGCTAAGCAACCTGCTCTAGTGGAAGGTGCCCCTGCCTATGGCAGGAGGGTTGGGACTAGACGATCTTTAAGGGCCCTTCCAACCCAAACCATTCTATGATGATTCTATAAGACATTCACAAGGTAATTCAGTACTGCTGAGTTGCTCCAGCGTACTTTAAGGGGTAGGCTTACTAATAAAGATAGGCAATCCTAAACTCAAGTCAAATCTCACTCCCTTATTAACAGCATCAAATCACATGTCCTCTCCAGGAGAATGTCATAAAAGCAGTCCAGTTTTTAACATAAAATTTCAAGGTGCCTTTAAATGGCAACATTATTCTCATATTGCCTTAAAATAAGTTTAGTTAAGCATTTGAAATGTAGCAGTGCCTTTGCAAATCCTTTCTGTCTCTTCTGAAAAGCTTGAAAATCTTACTACAGCAGAACAGTATATTTTCAGCAACAAAATGTACTGCGGTTTCAAAGTATCAGAGTTTACCGTCCATGCATTTCTTTCATGTTATATAAGTAAATGGTCAATTTTTAAATTGCCACGCTTATCTCATGGCTAACATTAAAATCCAACAAAAATGTAGTCTTTCCAGAGTGCCACTTCGTGCTTCAAACACCTTTCAGTACAGTCATCTTCTGATGCAGCCTACACCTTCTCAGATTATTAGATTTTTTAAAAAGTGAATATGAGCACTCAGAAATGTGCAATAAGAGGTCTTGGGGAAGGTTGTTTGAGTCACCTCACTTCACTGAGCACATCTTGGTTAAAGTCAAAATATCAGTATAGTCACTCATCCTTCGTATTCAAAAAATGTTTCTAAAACGTCAGCAAGTAGCATTTAAGCCTACCTATTTTCTGTCTTCTTCTGGTGCAATATTACTTTCTAAATGCAGAGGGTCATACTGAGGCAATAGTATACACAAAATCACTCAGGAGAGGCAGAAGCTGTTATCTGGTCACATAGGTAGGAAGGAAGGATAGCACTGTGTACTGGCCTGGAACCCAGGGTATATCCTGGCTTCATTATAGGATTCCTGTCAAATTGTCTCAGTCTTTTTTTCACATGTGGGCCTGGCCCTCTGCTAAGCCGCACTGGATATCTCCTTGTTCACTTCTGGGCTGCCCTCTGGAGTAAACGGACTAGCTCCTCCCAGAAGGAGACTGCCGCACAGAACAGTTCACTGCTGGATTAGTTCTAGATACGAAGTAGGAAGCTAGGACAGGGATGACATCTGGTTTGTCTCCCCTCCACCAGCATCTGTCCTCCAGCGGCACCCAGCAGGTACTGCTGTACCTCTACAAGACTCTACAGGCCATCTCAGCGTACCCAAAGGTATGCAGCCCATGCTCTCTCTGTCATGCTATGAAAACGCATTCTGGCCTGCTGGAGCATGCCTTTGAGTATGTGAGCCCTTGACAGAAGAACACTAAGGAAGGGCAACTATGCAAAGGGCCAGATGAATGTCACATGAGATTCAGTGAGGATCCCTGCTGAGTATGGTACAGCTTAGCCATCTGAGTTCGTTTGCCAGAACCTAGGCAGTGTAAGCGTGAGCTGACCCTTGTGAACTGGTCCATGGACCAAGGCTTGCTTCCTTGAGGAGAGCAATACAGCAGATGCCAGATCACACAACCTCTGAGTTTTCATTCCTCATTTGTAACAGAGATAACCATCTCTCTTCTGCCTTTGAACAGCCGTAACACCACTGACAGCTCACATGTCTAAGGCAATACTATACACGAGCCACTGCCTGTTTCTGTCTCCACCTTCAAAATAGAGCCCTGGGCAAAGCTGGACTCAAGTCTAAGAGTGGCATTTTTGAGACAAATGCTGTACCATACCCTATTATTATAGCCAGTGGAAGTGCAGTGCCAGTACCGGGAGGAGCAGTGGGTGGGGATGGGTGGAAGTTTATTTTCAGGCCTTCTCTTACTCCACTTTCTTTGATTCTGTCAGCATCCACCATGCACACAGCATGTGTAACAGGTGGCACAAGTAAAATTTCCTGCCCCTAGAACAAGTTTAAATGCCCTGACATATGTCATTTAGCATATTTTCCTGAGCTGATTCAAGAAGTCACCATTCCTGACTACCATTTCAGAGCTCATGACCATTACCATTCCCAGTGCAGAGGCAACAGAAGGGACCATGTGTCTGAATCTCTGTGTTCCATGACCATAAAGTTTGTTTTGTACTGGGGACTTAGGACGCAAGCACATGATCCCCACCCTACTTTTCCTGCTACAAGCTCCATCCAGATCAGAAGGTGAGGAGAATGGAGAAGTATCTTCAAACATCCCAGGAAGATTTACCAGTGTGGGCTCAGCTGGGTCCAAAATCTCTCATGCTATGAATTCTGTAAACTGTGCTGCCCATGTTCTCCCTTTGGCCCTACCTCTAAACATGAAGAAGTGCCTGTTCCTAGTATTCAGAAATGTAAAATTTCAATAGACCAAGCTAGGCGATTCATCTTATCAAATGTTTCTTGTTTAACAAACTTGCAGCTTTCAGGGTTCAAAGTACCATCAGAAGTGGCACACAGATCCCTTTTCCTACCCAGTTAAAGATGGCGCTCCTCTATACTCTGAAAACATAGGATGCGCTTGTTAAGAGACAACTTCACACAGTTGTGATGTATCTGCATTTTCAGGCTTGGAATACAAATTCTCTTTTGTCTTTTATGGTTGTTCTTTGAGCTGAATTCTAACATGTATTGCAGCTGTTCTCTTGTCAAATTACTGGATTGTGTGACAAAGCCATGATTTGGCACTTCAGGCTCTGACTAACCGTGAAAGAAAACCTGAATTAAATTGGAAAAGGAAGTGCGAAGTAAATATGGCTAATGGCTGAGACTGTACTTTGACAGCAAAACCCTAGCCCCACATCTTCCGTCTAGCTAAGTAGGAAGCAGCTGGTTATTCCTGAAGTGCAATTTCACCAGCACAAATAAACCCACAAGCTGGACCTTCATTTAGGCCATTTTTAGATACTAACTAATTCTCAGCAAAACACCTCAGTAGGATAAGAACTGATGAAAGACGCTGACTGTGGTCAGAAAGTCTGTATGAAAGAAGAAAGAAAAGTCCATTTAGAGGAAGGGTGGAGATCTATCTAAACCTGAAGAGACGCAGGTATTTATTCTGAGTATTCAGAATATCTGGGGCAGAAGCACGAAACAGCAAGCTGTGAGGACTGATCTTAAGAAAAAAGAAACAGATGCTAACAGAAATGCTTGGGACAAAATAAATTTGAAAGTGTCCCTTCTCCAAGCTCAGCCTGTTCAGTTGCTTTGTTCATATTAAACCTGCTTGGGAAGAGCCAGTCCTGTATCAACTACATAATATCAATCCAATACTCAGGGCTAATCTCAAATGGTCACAGTCTACAAAACTACATTTTTCAGCCCAAGCATTTGTGGAAACCCTCAAATTTTTATGTCTTCATATACATCAAAATAGTTTACTGGATGTTATCCACACTTAACTGTAGTTCAGGTTGTCTCACAATGTGTTTGTTTATTCAGGCCTCAGGTACCATTTTGAGGTCCTTGCTTTGAAAATGAGAGGAATTCAACTGTCTTTAGTCTATTTTGATATATTTAGAGTTTCTGTTCTAAAATTAAACTCTGACCCAAGAATAACCCTTATAAGAACTACCTTGACTACAGCCTGCTCAGCAAGCATCAACAGTATCTGACCTGCAAAATAGGAAGGCCTGAGTAGTAGGGTCTAAAAGCACAATTTTCATTCTTGGCCTATGTTATTTCCTCTCTGAATGAACATTTATATGTTCATAATTACTCAATATAATCTCTAAATCAAGTACACTTACTTGCAGCTGTGACAGTAATCCTGTTTATATCTTTTGGAGCACTTATTTTTAGTGAATAAAAATGTGATTGAAGTGTTTCAAGACAATAAAAAAGTGCTCTTCATAATGAATTGTGCTAAAAACATACCCTTTGGTGTTATCATTTGAGCATATCACTTAATATGAGAATATCAAAGACACAGGCAATCCTCCAAGTTATCTACTGAGTCCTGTCCAAATGAGAAAAAGACTAGACCATTGTGTCATGAATTTTCCATTGTCTCCATTTTTATTCACTACTCTCTTTTCATCTCTAACTACTTGTTCAACCATGTTCATTCAATTACTGAAATCCAGCTGGCTGAAATGAATCCAGTTGGGCTTTATCGTCTTTTGAACTTCTTTTTTTAAAGAGGTCTTTAATGACTTTAACTGTTGTTGTTGCAAGTCTCTCTCATTCACACTAGAAAATGCAAGGTTATCTTTATGAAACCTATCTACAAACTTGACTAAAGTTCAATCGTATGCAAACTTCCAGGGGGGAAAAATGCATTGCTTACACAGTGAGAACAGTCAGCATTCATTTGCTACCTTCTAATAGCATTTTATATTAAATGCTTTTAAAACTGTCTTAAACAGAACCAGATGTCTACAGAAATTCTCTCTGATTGCTGTCCAAGTGAAACTATCTTCCTTTCTCCAAACTCCTTTTATCATTAAATAATGCATTGAAATGGAAATATAGAGCATGCAATGATTGCCAGAATTAAACAAGGGGCAGATGGAAAGAAAACTTTAGGGTTTTATGGTGCTTTTTTTTTGTTGTCCAGTCTCTCTTAAAGACATTCTATGGTATGTATTTTGATCCTGAAAGTACATGTTTATTCATCACAGTTTCTTTATGGATCATTTAAACACAGGTTCTTTTCTTTACTCTTGTTTATGCTTTGCAGTGACCAGATTTCCATTTTTGCTTGTGGGCTGACATGGACGGGCCCAGAAGAGGAGGAGAAATCACTCTTCTACATTCCCATGACACCCATTCCCATGGAAACCAAAGGCTTCCCTAGGACAAGTCTCCTGACTCCAAAGAACCAGTGCTGTTGTGGAGATGTGCATTGTGGCAGACGATCTGGGGAAAAAATGAGTTCAGGTGTCTGCATCGTCTAAAATGCATACAGCATTGGAGCATACAGCGGTTTATTTCTCCAAATACAGAACACATTGTTTTCATCATCAGTGAAATTTCTAAAACCGTGGTAATTTGCAGAGATCCAGCTCATGATTCACAAACACATGTATTACTACAGCCACCAGTTGAACCAAAGGGAAAGTAGCATTGCCTCTTTAGCTGTGTAATCAAACAAGGTTCCTCAAGCCATTAGACTATGGCAGCAGCAAAATTCTCCAAACATGCACGAATCTGAATTAAAAAAAAAAGAAAAAAAGGGAGTTCATTTTCTTGAAACACACTTCAAATTTCTCCTTTTCTTCTCCCTTCTGAGTGAAGTCTCAACTGGATTCATCTAAACTCCATAAAGAGGGTTAACCCTTGACTTCCTCTTGAAAGAATGTGATTTGCTTACGTAAATGTCAATGACCTCTAGCCTTCTAACATTCAATTACAAATATTCTGTAGAAAAGCCTTAATTAAGATCCTGATTCAGCTCAAAAATTCTGCCACTGTCTGAAGAGTTCACTTGTTGTGGTTGCTCAGAAAGTACTGGGAAAGAGTGTAACAGGGAAGTGTGCACGCCATTTCATCCAAAGCTTAACATGACTTCAAAGCCTAACAGCAATATAGAGTGTTTCAAACAAGGCATCTATTCCATGTGCTCCATCACCTATGTATATACATATATGTACATGTAGGTGCACAAAGAATATACACATTCTCTGTTCAGCTGGTTTGATCATGATGTTTTAACATGAGTGCAGACTATAACCCACCGGTCTTTACAAGTCTCTGGCACTCACATCACTATGTAAGCCAGAACCCTGATAGGAAACCACAACAATCACCTAATATTAGTATTCTACAATGTAGCACATGGACAAGGCATTAACGTCCACAGCTCTTGTTTTCATCACAACAGCAGCAATATGGTCCAGCAGCAATTCTGTAACTCAGCAGCAGCAGTAACAGGCTGATAGAAGCTGCCAGCAAAACCAAGGAGAAATTGAAACCCACGTTTCTCTGCTTCCCAGTTCCTCTGAGTAGACGCGTGACTCAGCCGCTGTTTTTCTTCACAGTTCCCAGGATCAGCAGTTCGGACCAATGGCCTGATGCAGCATGGAGGCAGAAAGCAGAAGAGTGGGACAAACGCAGAAATGACAGCATAGATTTTTCAAAATCTGTTCCCTTTCTTTTGGCTGGTTCTGGTTTTGGCTTTGACTAACAAGGAACCCTATCCATTCCCCAGTGGAGGGGTCACTGAACTGTGTTAGCGGGCCAGTGCCCTGTATGATCAAGACTGTTGAGCGCTCCTAGTACACACTGGGCAGTGATGATAGATATTTACTTAGTACAGGTACAAATAGACAGACATGTTGCTGGACCAGTGCTCTTAGCACCTCTGATTCCAGGTTTAAGCAGTACTTTGTGCCACTACCTCTTCCCTGCTCTGCTCCCACCAAACAAAATGGAAATTCAACCTTTAATCTCATTATATGCCAGAGCAGTCTCTCCATTTAACTGCGAGCGTTATTCAACAAACTCTCTACCTACAGCCCCATTAACTTCAGTGGGGATCACACAGAGTACACTTGCAATATACAGCCTGTTACCAGTAATCAGTGCTGGCCAACATGGAGCAATTGCCCTCATTAAGACTGCAGCTCACAAAAGGAAAGTAGCATCCTAAACTTCCAGAAGCTGAGGTATCGCAGTGGTGAGTGCAGAATAAGCGCAGAGAGAAGAAAACTCTTTAAACAGAGCCCTGCTGCAGCAATTACCCATCCGACAGGAATGTTACTTCATTAGGCAGGAAATACATCAAGGCTATTATCCTCCGAGTTCTACATCATAATTGAAATAGCTGCAGAGGTATTTCTTTGGCTATCTGATATATCTGCTTTTATATCTGCTGACAGGAATTCAGCTGGAATTAATAGCTGTAAATGTAGAAAGTATAAAAGAAGCGTAGCTCCACACAGTGCACTAATTTTTTCATTACTCTTTGAGCTCCTTAAGGATAAATGATTCACGCTCAGATTCTGAAAATGTGTCAAACGTCCCTGTAACACTCACAGGCACCATTGATTTCACTAATGGTAAGTTATGCTAATTGCCCTGTGTGCAATGAGGGCCAGATGTCTCAGTACTGAAGGTGACAAACATTCAATAGTACTGAGGCACCTCACTCACTTTGGTCATACTGCTTCTCAAAATCTGGTTTTAGCCCATGGAATCCACCTCTCCAGGATGCCAGAGCCAAATGTTGTTATGAAGGCTGGGTTTCATTTTGTTTTTATTAAAGCCATGTCAAAATTAGAACCAGCATTTATGTGTATTTGTATATACTCACAAAAGATTAGTAAAGTTTTATCATATATAGCCAAAAAAAAAATCACTGCAAATTAAGGAAAAATCTTCTGCTTCCGCAGACAGATTATAATATTTCTTTCTTCTTTTGATATGTTAGTGGCTTACATGATAAACCTCTCTGTTTTCTTCTTTTCTTTTTTTCTCCTTCCCTCCCTCCCACTCTCCCTTTCTTCCCAGAAATCATAATTTTGTTGATCTTAAACATTTTTCTCTGTCATTCTCCATCTTTATCATACACGCTTCTTAATTATCTATTTTTGTTCCACTCCCACCAAAAGCTTAACTAGTATCTCAAGCTGGTCAAAAAACACTGTGAGAAAAACAATGAAAAATTATCTATGTTTAGAAAAAAACATCCAGACCTATTGCATGTGTGTGCCTGTAAACAAGCAACTAAAATACATTCCGTGAAATATATTATCTGAAGTATCACATGGTTGACTCTGAAATACTTGGAAGCACAAATGTTTTCTAGGAATATAGCTAACCATGAGAATGTATAAACATAGTAACCTTAAAGATTTTCAGCATCAACAAAAGGCTTCTGTATGGCTTTTCTTCCTAATACAAAACACAGTATTTAATACCATCCTCTGTCAAACAGAGTCTTGTATTCTGCAAAAGCGATTAGTTGTGCTGTCTGTGAAACCTGCTATTCTCATAAGACCTGTAATGGGAATAAGATAATTATATGGAAAAACTAGTAGTTTCAGTGAACTAGATGTCATCAGTGTTCACTATGGCTTTGGTATAAACAAGGGTCTGTCTGGACAGAAGTATAGTCACTAAAGTATCTCCTTGAAGCATAGCTTTTCTTGGTGCATAACTGAGGAGAATATTTATGTTCAAATGTGGGAATCCTGTGTTTTATTTAAGAATTTGCATACATCAAACTATGGTTTCTCAGATCATTTCTAACAGATGATAAATGTTTAGAAAGGAAAATGTGCTTGTAAGCACTCTGAGAACCAATACTGCAAGGCATAGCGGGACTTGAACGAATTGGGTTCTCATGTGTACAGTTCTCTGGGCTGGATTTTAATACCCTTACACAACATTTTAACTTCAATCAGACCATTCATATATTCCAGTGATTTTAAGGATCGTCTTCCTCTGTGACGCACAAAAATTCCTGATTTTTGAAGCATCTGCTCAGCTTCATCCTTACAGATCCTGATTCAGTGTGTGTATTGTATAAATTCCAATTAGCAACACAAAAGGAGAGATTACCTTTTTTTTAAAGACTTTTTTTCCCTCCTTTGAGAAAAGACCAGGTATTCAGCCCAGATTCCAGTGAGAACAATGACAGATTTATTGTTCAAATTTCTTTCTGGATAGGTGCCTATTAAAATGGGACTTTTAACTTTAATGTCCCCTTTTTATTCCATTTCAGGAACTACAAGTTCCATGAAACCTACATTTAGAAATACAGTAATTGTCTGTCAGACCACTATGACTTTTAAAGAATTACTTTGTCATATTCTTCTGAAAATATTCATATGCTTAATGAGCAGAAAATCTGGAACAATTTGCCTAAAACAGTGATGTAATCCCTAGTGGTAACAACTTTCATCCTGAACAATCTGGTAAAGATCACTGTAATTTTCTCACTAAGATCGATTCTATTTTCATTTAAAATTGTAAAAAGCAGTGGATATTGCAATGAAATGGTATTGTGACACAGGCCACAAAATGTTTTTTTCTCAGGAAGGTTTATAAATACTGTGAAAATGATTCAAATACAAAGGTTTCCCAGATGAGTCAAGCAGGCAGAACAGCTGCCACTTGGCCTAGTGGGCAGTAGAGAAGACTTCACAAATTCCCACAATACTCTACAAACTGGGGTTTTTTTCAAAACTGTTTTTAGCTTGTTCTTCTCCTTTCATTCCTCTTTCACATCTACCTTGGAACAGCTGTATGTAACAAATTAGTCCTTGAAAGACAGTAACACTAAAAATATGACAGAAAATAATTTCCCCTGAGACTGTAAAGTATTTGTGTTAAATGAAATGAAAAATCAACTTAAACATTCATATGAATGCCCAAGGAGAAATATTTAGCCATCGTGATAGTTTCTACCTTTTCCCTCCCCACCAAGGAATAGAATAAGAGATTTCCATTAAAATAATGTTATGTATGAATTACACTTTGCCCACGGGGAATCGAGGAAATTACAGCTTCTGTACTCCGCAATTTAGAGGTACTTGACACTTGTTTTGGGATGCGCTGGGCTTACTACAACAGTGCTGAGTACTAAGAGTTTCCAGAGTATAAATTATGCCATTTAGAGAAGGAGACCTGCACTGAACTCACAGGCATCATTCCAGCCATATCAAGGATTCTGCTCCTCAGCAATGCACAGAAAACGCTGAGGTATCTGTTCAAAGTGCAAGCATGAGTTCACAGAAGGACTGGAGTCATTCCCATGCCCTAAGATCTTTCAGAGCATTTGATAATACTTGGCTTCTGGCAAGTCTGTCTAATGATTCTCATCCAACGGTCAGAAATCCAGTTTAAAGGAATTCACATGGATGCCACCTGGCCCAAAAGATTGACCACAAATCACAGAGTGGATGAGGAAGTAAAACCTTCACATTCTTGTATTACATCAAAAGGTGCAGTACTCAACTTCACACGCAATAGCCGCCTCACATGGGCAATTTCAGCTGTATTTAAGTAGTCCAGGATATGGGCCCAAGTAGCCTTCATCAAGCCATGTTCCTAAGGCTGTGTAGCAAGTGAGACATGGCCGGACACTTTGTGGCTCCAGAAAGCCAGCTGCTACAAGACCGGGAGCAAACTACTTTGGCTGTAGCAACAAAGGAAAATTCCAATTTCAGCAAATTTAATTTTCTGGCTATTGTAATATTCACTGCACCTACACAAAGTTATTACAAAAGCCAGGGTTATGATAGCACCGAGGTATCTCAAGCACAGAGAGACTAGGTGAGGTGGTATCAGATCTGTTCCACAGAGATACTCATAAACTCATTGGATCATATTTTGCCTGAAAGTCAGAGCAGTTTTCCAGCACAGAACTGCCCAGAGCTGCATTAATATTTTAAAAGATGAGATCTGAGGTTTGACCGACGTTTATCAATATACTAATAAAACAGTCTATATGCTAACAAAAAAATTACATATGAGAAGCTATTTCTTGAGGTATTTTTGACAAAGGTTTCTCACACTTTCTTCCTACTATAACAGAGTCCAGCAGCTCCTGTATAAGGTAAATCTTTTTTATTATTCACACAAGGTCCCTTTTCATTAAAAGAGACATTTTGGGCATTAATCTGAGCCCTCTCAAAGACTGGCAGTGTATTGAATGAAAACTTTTCTATCCAACTGAGAGACAATATGGGAGCCTTTGGATAATATGCATATGAAACTCTTTCTGACATTTCACATATTACTTCCATCTTTGCAGTCCTACCTACCCCAGGAAGGTCAGGGAATCTTTAGTCAAGACTGCTGAAGAAGCTGGTAAAAGCTTTAAATTTCCCTTAAACCAAATCATTGTGCATAATACATTCAAAATGCATCTGTAAGTTCACCCAGTGTTTGCACAGACACAGACAGAGCTCTGTTCATCACTATAGGTCTCAGGCAGTACAAAGGATAAACAGTAATTATCATGCCTGGTAATTTTTAATGATGCCTCTGTGATTTTACTTTCAACTTTGTATGGAAGCACTGCAAAATGCTGCCTCAATTTCCCCCCTCCCAAATGATAATGATCTCACTCGTTACGTGCTCTGAAGGCTGCTTCTGGAAAGAGTGAAGGGCTAGATATTTATAATGAAATGAGATTCAGTTTTTATTATACTACCTTTTTCCACATGGTTTCTGTCTCCTTGCATACACAAAATGAGGTGCCCTATCAATGAATCAGGTTTGTGTAGTGCAGAGGGCATCTGGAGAGAGGCAGGCTAGAGAGGAAAGGCAGCTTCTCAACCCCAGAAACTCCTGTCCTGTTAGAAGGTCAGAGACAGGAAAATTGCAAATTTGCTCTATCACAGGCCTTCTGATGGAAAGGGCTACTTCAGAGAGTAAAGCTGTCTTGAAAGTTCATCTTGGTTGTAATTCACAAGGATGAAGAGAGGTAATGGAAATTTTTCCTGTATTTTCTCTGTATTGGCTGTTTTTTGTCTGCCTCCTATCTAGGCTTGCTTTTTTATCTTGAAAGTGGCTGTGGCCCACTTTTTAGCCTTCCCAGGGCAAGTCAGGTCTGTCCAGGTACTTTTCGATTAGTAAACAGAAACATTTGCTGTCTCCTAGGTGCTTAGCTTTGATAGCAAGAGGGGAGGATAGAGCAGATGTGTACTTCTTCAATACTATTAATAGCAAGGTAGCCTGATTGTCATTCAATGGGGAAATCACCTTTCAGTAAAAGACTGCTGGGCTGATGCAAAGAAGTTAGAAATAGATAAGCAAAATGTCTTTTATATGTCTCTAGCCACGTCCAGTGTTAAATCAATTGCGAGTGGCTCTTGTTCAAGTTTAGAAAACAATATAATGCACAGTTTGGGTTGTTGAAGTCCCATTTTCAGAACTGTCCTCTGAACACAGCTTTCCTTCTTTCAGTCACGGTCCTCTGAACACAGTTTACCCAGCGGTGCACAGAATATCTTCTATTGGACATGTGCCTTTTATAGCCCTGAGTGCTCAACAGGGCTGTGAGTGTTGTGTCCCTGGGACTCAACAAGGTCAGGCTTTAGAATTGCCAGTGTCAGAATTCGACGAACTTCAGGGGCAAAACTGGATGTTGAGACCTCTGTTACTGTAGTGGTGGGAACAACCAGCCAAACTGATGTGAGCTTGAAGAGGGCTGCAGTATTCTTGTAGCACTGAGTCACTTTGACTCCCTTTTAGGCATCTTCTCCTGGACTTGTACTTCTCCATGGGTACAATCCTGTACCAAATAACCCTGTCTGGGCCTGCTTTCTCACTATAGCCACTGACCTAAAGCGTCCCTACTTGCATGAGAGCTATTCAGTATTAATAACTCCCTGTCATTCCTGGTCCGGGAGCCATGGCTGGGAATACCTTACCCTCTCTGCCTCTGTTTTCTCACACCTCCCTTGGGCTCATTCCCTCTCCCCAAGGCTGGCAACTCTGCTCCAGGTGCTGGACTCTGCTCCGTGAGACACTTCCCCTTCAATACTGGCATGAGTCACTATTTGGGGAATGGTTAAACTAGGTAATTATACAGGTTTACTTTATCAGCTGAGAATTATTTTGGGTTTAGTCTTTTGTTGTGTTCAGACTATTTTTATGTGAGGGACTTGCTGGGTTTTACAACCCTAAACATGCCAAAGAGACTCTGAATATGCTGCAGAGCCATTTCTTACTTCTCATAGATACTTATTTTCTACACAATTTTGCCAGCTGACTTGCTGCTATTGAAATGAAAAGCACATAAATGCTTCCTAAGAAATACTCATGATTTGTTTACCTCTCTTTAAAATTCTAATCCAAAAAGTTAACACTGATGTTATGTAAAATGCCACATTTACATTTAATAACAGCATCCTGAATAAATATTTAGAAAAACTGCGGTTTTTTAATTAAACCTGATGTGAATGAAAGAGCAGATAAATAATGCATACGACAAGAAACTTTCCTTAGTCAATCCACCCTTTTGGCAGTGTATTTAGTATGTAATTTTATAAATATTTTTAAATAGGTAACATCTGAGCATGATCCTTCCTATTTTTCTGATTGTTTGTTGACTGTGTATATGTACACACAGAGTTCATCAGATCAGCTGATTCCCCCATCTGTTCATTTCTGCCCAGAAAGGGAGACTTAATATTTTATTAATCATGAGCAAACCATAACATAAACAGCACAAACCCAGATTCAGAGAGACCTAGCCTAGCAACAGAGCACCATTCTAATTTCAGAGGACCTAGCAAAAGGACTCCAACATTCGGACTCAGTGATCAAAATTTAATACTCCAGATGGGTGACATTTCTGATCTGACAACCTGAAAAAAAAACCCTAACTTCTTCTCTGTAACAACTCTAGTATAAAAATTCTTCTGTCTCACTGGCCAAATGAACAAAAACATTTATAGTTTTTTTTTACTCAGAAGATGTATCTTGGTCTGCTATTGGAGGCCCATTTTCATTTTTCTTCATCTGCTGATTGAAAGGCTACACTCTCATATCATCTGACCCAGACCTGGCTATACATAAGGGGTGGTCCTGCCCACAGAGCTTCCACTGAAGACCCACATTCTACCCAGGAATAAGACCACCTGTCCTGGGGCTACAGTGTGAACTAGTACAGAAGACAACAGTTTCCTTCTTGAGCCACAGAGTATATGGCTGCTTCATCACTGATCTGATTTTCAGACTCATGCCTCATGGCTGAGGGAAGCCATAGTACTGATCTCTGTCTGTGTACTTATGAGCCCTCTATGGCCCTGGCCTGCCATTCAGTGCACAAGTACAATGTCCAGCATCAACTGTGTCCAGCCAGAACAAATAAACTGATAGGAGAAGAGCAGGAGCCAGAAAGCAAGGAGAAAGAGGTCCTCAGCACTCCCTAAGGGGCAGCAAATATGCCAAGATCACACTGGCTGTGGCTGCTGTTGGCCTTTACAGCTGTAGGGAAAACTGAGCTGCAGAAGTAGCAACTGTAGGGAGCTTGAAGCTACAAGATATTCTGGGCATTGCACTGACTCCCTAGCTCTGGGAACCATAACTGAATACAAAACACAGAACAACATTCACTCTGGAACCATACAAATGAGCAGAACTCCCATCATGGTCACACCACAGTGCAAAGCCAACATCTCTAACCCACTTTTCCTGCTTAATTTTCTACAGATTGCATGAACAACAAGAAATGCTAGACAATGTTTCAATTTCGGTAAAAATTACGCAGGCCCATGGCAATTACGGTGAAATACCTGACATGATGAGTAAGTATATTTCTAGCAGAACTAGAGGTCTAAGTTTATAGACAGACACACACACACAACCTCCCCCACCCAGGAAGAGACAGAAGAAAAGCCCACAGAACAGGTTAACATTCATGAAATGATGCAGGGAAATAGCCATACTCTTTCACTGTCAGTTGTAACAGGGATACATTGTATTTTGCATCACTTTATTGCACAATGAAAAATTATGTGGCCCATAAGAAAATTATTTATACTATAAAATTCTGAGTACATAAAATTGGTGCAATGTTACCATTAAGCACCCTTAAGAAACAAAGATCCAGTCCCAAGATTTCAGGACATTCTATTTCCTGACAATTTTTCTCCAGTAATTTTTTGAGCTTTCTTTATCAAATCTTGTAGACGACGCTCACTAGATTTTTTTCCACCACCTAAAGCTGGCTTTCATACCTGTAAATTATGAACATACTGGGCAAAGTTTTCCTTCTAGGTGGTCAGGGAATAGTCCTACCTGCTGTGTGTCACCATACACTGAACCACAACTGCACCAGCGCTACAG
>Ga0181612_171270_pt1 | contig 15335 bp, 7 predicted proteins | sample HoacroProtozoa21_FD_119630 | JGI IMG/M metagenome (GOLD analysis project Ga0181612, IMG submission 119630) | Hoatzin crop microbial communities from Cojedes, Venezuel. Combined Assembly of Gp0051906, Gp0051904, Gp0051908 | reverse complement strand
GGAAAAAAAGTGCCTTTGTCCAGGCAATTAATTCTGGAAATATTTGCTATAATTTTTAAAATATCTTTAAAACATGTAAGCTATCCATCGATTTTGAAGTATTTGCTACCTGTGATGAAAAGATATGTCTTCTTGTCCAATGACAAGAAATCTACAAGGATCATCAACAGAATTTATAAAAACAGAAGTGATGTTGAACAAATTCCTGAAGTCTAAAACATAGGAATACATATTGCTAATATAATACTGCAGAGCAAAAAAAACCAAAAAAATGCAATTTCACTACAGAGCCAAATCAGACTGACTGTGTTTAAAAACACCATGCACAAAAACATAAGAAGGAAGCATTAATCATGTTTTAGAATGGTGAAAGATAAAATACTTCTAACGAATGCAAAGTTCTTTTCAGGATATGGGTAGATGGACCTTCCTCACAACTTTATTACCTACTCATCATTTTTATAATAGTTAAAGCTTATTACAGGTTTTTTCTTGCTTGATATTACATACCAGGCTTTTTTTTTCTGCAAACATCTTTAGAAGAATTAAATAAGTGCTGTAAGAAATCTTAGAGGGAACTGATTTAGAAATTAGTTGAAGAATCTACAAACATCTTTTATATTCTCCACTTAGAGGCTCCCACTGATTTTCTTGCACATCTGCTTTTAAAATGGGTAATCCAGGATATCCCATATGATCCCAAATTTCACTATGTGCATGTAGACACAGTGTCCCTTCATCTTCAGTATTGAGCATGTTGTACAAACAGTTAAATATTATTTTTGGACGTTAATGTTTACAGCCAGAGCTTGAAAATGTTAATAAAGATTTTTTTCTCTTAGAACACCAAAAATACTTCTTTTCAATTACAACAAAGAGACTGTAAGAGGCTCCCAAAAAAGATTGATTCCTCCTTGTGCAAGTCAGTAATTTTCTTACAAACTGGCTTAAAGATATCACCCAAGAGATTTTGCAGCTGTAAAACCTCAGTGTTAGCTCTCATGAGACTGAATGCACTTGTACACATATATTGGATGCTCTATGTATGTACGTAGATGTAGTCTGAATAGTGATGAATGACAATTTAGGAGAGAAAAGTATCTTGAATCTTCAAAGTAAATGGTGAAGGTCCAGGCTCTAGAAGCTTGGCACTCACTGCTCTCATGTGTAACCCTACTTCATCACACCAGAATACATCTATCACATTTCCAGTGCAAAACACAGGCTCTGATTTACCACTCTGCAAATACAATTACACACACTGGCTTTACAAAGCCACATCCTCATTCCTGACTGGGACAGTTACGTAACAACTCTCAACCCTGTTCAAATGGGACATAGTAACAAATCACACACCAATGAATGACGAATGCAAACACTGTCTACAGCAGTATCTGCAGGAGAAGGCAAAAACAGGGCAGCAAGATGTGAAAGGTAATATAACACCATGTAAGAACTGGGGAAGAGAAGAATTATGGACAGAAAACCGAAATGACAGTTTCAAAAGACTCCACATGCAGAGAGGTTCTTCAGCAGTAGCTTGTGGTCCCCTCAAACATTTTGCTTCACTGTTTTGGAAGAAACAAGTTAGCTTGGAACTTCTCAGCAGCTGTGAAATAAAAGGTCTGTATTGATTTCTGTGCAATAACTGCTGCTCCAAAGGGCTGTATTTGGCAAACAGTAAATACAAATGGTAAATATTTTAAAAATGGAAGGTGACCATTACTTACAGACTTTCCATTTTCACTTTCTTTCTCCCAAACGAAAGGATGACTCGCTATGATAGCTATAAGCCATCTCAACATGTGCAATAGTCAGATATCTGATGTAATTCTCAGGTAGACAAAGGCAAAAAGCAATGTTATTCTCACAGTTGATTGCTATAATCCTAGTAATTAACTCTTCCTTATAACATATAGACCTCAAACAGAAAGGTAAACTGACATTCCCTTTTGTGGTGTAAATAACTAACATCATTCCACATCAATATCACAATGCAGGATACACAGCACAGTTAGCATAATGTGATTAAAATAAGCAAATTCGACCTCTCAAAGGCTCTCCAGCTTTAACTGTCTGCCTCTCTTCAATGTGTCAGTCCCACTCCTAAGTGTAACCTACCATATACTCCACTAGATCCTCCAGAAAAAAATAAGAAAACAAATCTAAGCAAGCAAACAAATCTAAGCAAGTAAAGCACAGAAGTTTGTTGTCATTCCAATTCTAGACCATCAAAATTATGCAGTGAAGCTCAAAGTGGGCTTTTTTTCAGAATTGGGGAGAGGGAGATCAGGATAATTTGCATCACATCTAATTTTTGCAACCTGTTTCTCACTGCTGGTGTAGGTTTTCCGCTGTTTATGAAACATCCAATATTTGCCTCTTTATGAATGAAGATGAAAGAGATGTTACTGAGTTGATATCTGAGGAGGAGCAGAATGGAGAACAGGTGTTCTGCAACCACAGAAGAGTGCTTAGAAAAACAGTCTGCTGTTGTTCAAATTAGTAGGATTTAGCTTCAGACTGAAATTGGTAATGATACAATTACAATGAAGGGAAGAGTACCAGAAGGGTGGTGTTCCGAGGCCAGAATAAATCAAAAGAAAGGAAACAATAAATGATACTAATTCTGCAAATACGCTTACATAAATAAGGCATGATGCAAAGCAGTAACAGAAAACTGTATCTGTTTAATTTTGGGTCTCCTTCTGCTTCACTGCCTATTTTACCTGTAAGATTTGTGCTGTAAACACACCCAGAAGTCCTCTATCTTTCCACTGCTTCAGTTTCAAATATGGCATTTACCAGATTTTATGTTGTATCTGCTGCTACACAGTGAATCAAATTACTTATCAAATACAAAAGCTAGTAAAATAAACCTGTAATTCTTTGGCAACCAATCATAAAGTGTACGTTTTCATTTTCTCACACAGTTTGCCCACTGATTTGTAAAACTGTTCAGTTAAATCAACTGGTATATCTCCCCTACAGCACAAAGTATAAACACAAAGCATTTCAGCCAGTCCGGCAGAGAACACTGTGTTCCCTCCCAAAGTCACAATACTTCATCATTCCAGTTCTTTTCCAAAACTACAACTGATATTGAGAAGTTAAACTATTCTTTTCATAGCTAAGACTAATACCAGGTTACTCTTTTGCCACTTTGGTTTAGTGCTAATATAACCTGCACTGGTATTTTTCTTCTGCTTCAAAATTACAAGATGTATACAAAGTAACCTCTTCCTTTGAACTTTGAGAGTTGTCATACTTTTTTAATGCAGAACATCAGAAAATTATGTGGCTAAAACATGTTTATTTTGTTTCCAATTTCTTTGGCCCTAGATTGAAGATAACTTTTTAATGGTACATCATACTCCCATAAGTTTCATTTCTTTGCAAATGCATGTGCCGGATAAAAGATTTAAAAAATAGATCAAAAAAATCTATGAACAAATTTTGCTGTTCACGATTTATTGACTCAGTTTTGTTTCTGTTGGCATCAGTAATTATTTTGCCATTGATTTGAGAATATACATAATTACATTCTGTGCAATTTCATAGATATGGCACCTTCTTTTTAACTCTCTTTAGCAATTTCCACTTAAGACAGATTACATGACTTTTGGAGCCGTAACCAGGAGCTTCAACACTGAACTCTACCGAATGTTGTCAAATTAGAAAGCTAATGTTCTGTTCTGGTGATAGGGTTTATTGTGTTCAAGATTTCAGTATGTAAGTGTCTCATGATAATTTCTTCTTTCAGTTCTCAAGGTGAAGATCTTTTCACTGCCTGCATCATTAAATACAAGAAGAAACACTTATTAACTGCCTTCTAAATTTTCATGCCACTCGTAAATAGAATATTTTTATTCTTGATAACGATTTCCTTCACTGAACTACAGCTACAGCATCTTTGGAAACACCGTTATTTGCTAATTTTGGATGGGAGATTTTGATAATTGTAAATATAAACAGCAAGGTAATCCATTTCTCATCACTATTTCAAAGGACTAAATTATTCAGAAAATATTAATTTTGCCTGTAAAAAATTTTTAATAATGTCATTTTCTTAGCTTACAGATTAAAGATAGTGAACACAATCCAATATATATTAAGGTATATATTAAAATTATATCAAGTTAAAACTTGCTATCCCACTTATTTTATAAGAACCTCTAAGAGAAACATCCTACCACATTAGAACAGCTGTCACTCAAAATATGTGATGATCTGTAACATTCTACTTGATTAAATATCCAGTTAAGAAGAGTATGCAAGTCTTCCGTGGAGTTAAACACAAAGCCATATTTATAATCAACAAGTACATGATATCCTAAATGTGTCCTTAGGGACCTGACTTACGTCATTGAAGTTCATGGAGTTTTAGTCATTCTGGTTAGTGTTAAGCAGGATCAGAATCTGTCACAGAGTTTTAGCTCAAAGATAATCGTTCATCATGATATTTACCTGAAGTTCATTAAATCCTTGGAAATCTTTGACACAAGTATGTTACCAGTGGGAAGGTCAGGTAATCGGGGAATAGATCTAAACTTCCAGATCAAAACATGACATTGATTTTAGAGAGGCAAAACCACATTTACATGAAGATAAACATGATTATTATTTTTCTTATTCAGGAACAATTTTTACTTTTCCCAGCCCCCAACTGAAAGTGCTTCTCATGTGCATTATTCTTAATTACCTGAGTCTCCCTAGTTACTCTGCTGTAAGAATGGAGACCACTGCTTTATTGTGGTTGTGTGCAGCACTTCTCAGTGTGGGAGGGTAGGAAGGAATCGGACTGACCTGCAAGAAAACCAGTAAGCAGTAACTCTATAGGAAAACTCAAACTGTTATGTAGAGGTGAAGTCTTGCGGGTGATGTTTCTTCATGCTTAATTTTGGGTCTTTCCCCAAATAAGTGATTAACACACAAAAAGGATTCTGTTTTTAGCTTATATTTGAATAATCATAGTTTCTTGAATAAAATGTTATTGTTGTTACAAACAAAAATGTGGTTTCTCTTTTCAGAAGGTGGACCTGAAGAAATCCATTTCTCAGAAAGACAGTAGAAAACTACTAATCCTTTCCAACAGTAAAAATTCAAAACTTCTTTGCAGTAATTTCCTTATAAAACATAAAAAAATAACTACAGTAAAAATACATTATTGATAAACAAAAAAACAGCATACAAAGGAAATATCAGAGCTTCATTAGCCAAGGCATTTGCATCAGACATCAGTGCTGGCAGTGGATATCCAATTAAAAAAATCTGATTTTTTTAACAGATAATGTAACCTTTCTCTGTGTCCAAGAATTGAATTTCACTTTGTAATACAATATAGTCTTCATCCACTCCCTGCTGTTTTGTAATATTCATAGTATGTATAGTATTATGACACAATAAGGAAAGGCCAAAGACAAACCGAAGGCTTTAAAGTGAGATCCAAAAGCCTAGTTTCCCGAGGGACACTGCACTGTCACTAGTGACATCTCCTCTCTCACAGGTACAAGAATCACTGAGATGAGGACAAGACCAGAGCAGGTGAGAGAATAAAAATAAGAGATGGACACAAAAATTGGGCCAGGGGAGGGGATTGTTATATAGGTTCAAAAAAAATAGTACTCTACAAAAATACAAGAGGATTAAACAAAAAAATACGGTCAGTTTCCGCAAGTAGCTAAGTAGTTTGTTTCCCAAAATTTAGGAATGGCTCTTTTTAAGGATTATTTTAAAGGAAGAACTGCAAGGTTGACAATAGGAAATAGATATGGAATGAATAAGGACTGCAGAATTAGTGGAGGCAATAAGAATCCACAGATTTGAGTTGTAGTCCAAAGGATAAATAAACAAACGGACACAATGGAAATGCTGAATGACAGGGCTTTTGGGGGACTTGATGTTTCAAAATTATCATTTATATTTGGTCACAGATGAGTAAGAGCAGGCATATGAGACATCAGAACCTTAATTTCTGAAGTATTTATTACCAAAAACTTTCATAATACAGCAACCAGAAAAACAATAGGGATTAAACAATAATAAGCTATACTTCATTGGAACAGTTATGTACAACGAGCATATATTTAGAGCTCTCATGACATATGGAGATATCAAGTGAACCACCCATCACTGAAAGCAAAAATATACATATTTTTAATAAATTAGTGGGAATGAAGAAGACAAGTTTTCACTCTCGCTCTGTTACCTTTATCACAAGATTACATGAGAAGCTACATTACATCAGGCTGGCCAGACTTTGAATTGAGGACTATCAGGAACGTATCTGCTGCAGACATTTTCTGTATTTTCTTTGACATTCCTGTTTACTTTGCACCTAAAGCAAACACTATCATTAAGAATAGAGTGATGTCTTCTTTTTGTGATTTCACTAAATCACATCCTGAGCAGTAAAATTGCTTCTACTAAAATTCTTCCTGCAGTTCTTGATGCATGCTACAATCATCTTTATCCTCATATTAAAGATACCTAAGGAGCGTTATTTCACCTGATTACATTGCCACATTTCACCCCAAAGGTGACCACTTTCCTGGCCACTGAACTTATTTCTTGTCTATTCGTAACAAGAAAAGTACTTTCTGGTTTAGAGATGTTAAATAAAGGTTATATATTATTATAAATGCACCTCTCAACTGCCATAGACCGACAGATTTAATGACTGGGACAAGAATCACAGAGCAAATTATTATTAAAATAACGCATGGAATGCTCCTGCAGTTAAGGCTGGGTTGACTTTCTATTTTCAAGCCCACTATGCAGTCTGTAATATTGCAATACTCTAAAATAGCCTGGGGCTTTGTGAACAATATGCCATTAGTAAAGATAGAATATTTCTTTTCTTCTTTTCTAAAACGAGTGGATAGATTTCTGTTTCTTCCTCCTGAGTTGAAAATAATCTTGTCCTGTTTTGAACTTACATCCAAGTAACATTTTCAAGCAGCTAATAGATGGAGGCATTTCACTATGCTAAAAAATTGTAGTATTTGTACATTTGGAAAACAATTATTGAGGATGCAGAGTAATTAACTGTCCATAACCTCATTTGTCATGACATTGATTCCATCATTTATCTTCAAGGGATTTTTTTTCCCATCCCACAATCCCAATGATGTCAGTGCATGTGTACTGGGGTGACAGTACAGTAACAGAAGGAAAACATGACATCTTCATTTCCATATTACCTTTCATGCCAAAATCACTTCAAAGCACTGTAAAAAATACAGTCCTCAAAACCAGAAATTTGTTTCCTATGTTAAAATGCAGTATTTAAAATGGCTGTCCTTTAGCTTAATATATATAGGTGGAATTCATATTTTGAACGTGATGAAGTGCGTGTTGTGATAGGACAAGGGATAATGGTCATAAACTAAAAGAGGATAGATTTAGACCGGATGGATAGAAGAAAGCAATTTTTTACAATGAGGGTGGTGAAACACCGGACCAGGTTGTCCAGAGACATGGTCAATGTTCCATGCCTGGAAACATTCAAGGTCGGATTGGACAGGACTCTGAGCAACCTGATCTAAAGGCAGATGTCCCTGCCCATTGCAGGGGGGTTGGACTACAAGTCCCTTAAATGCCTCTTCCAACCCAAACTATTCTATGATTCCATGATTCAATAAGTGATGAAAGCTGTGAAGTTATATGGTGAAAATTAATTGAACTTCCACGAGTTACAAACTTGTGACTATACACCCATGGAACACTAAGAATTTGGAAGCTGAAATAATTTCCTCCTCTCAGCTCACAGCCTTCCAATCTCCTCTTCCCCATTGACTGTCACACCTTTTTTTCTCAAAGTAGCAAGAATTATTGCAAAGATTAAGAGCAAATGTTTGAATAATACTTTCAAACAAAGTATAACATCACTGAAGCATCACTAAATGAATTTTAATAGCTTAAGGAAAAAATAGGTAAGATTAAATATCACAACTTCTGATTCATGGATTTTCTAAATTACAGTTTTCCTTTCATCTCTCATTACAAGAGCCCATGGTTTTTCATAAACTACTGTGATAGTTGCTTACATCCAACAGTAATAATTCCTTCAAGTGCATTCACTTCAAGAAAAGAAACAAGTGCTGCCTGCGTTAGCAAGTAGCATAGGGCAACAGAAGTCAATTTGTGCAGTGAAATCATTGGTGCTGAGGACCAATGCCCTTTCTGTCTGTGTCACAGGCCTCGGTCCTCTGAATTGAATGACCACCCATGGTTAGACTGCACTAGGTGCACTGGCATGCAAGTCCTGGTTCAGTGTTCTCCGAGACTCTTTTGCAATGCAGACCAAAGCTAAGTGAGATAGTTGCTTCAACACTTAAAACCTAATGAAGGTGTACTTTTAATTAATTTGATGATGCTAAGTGAATATTGAACCAGTACTATGGCCTAATCATAGAATAGTGTCATAGAAAGCATTTTTTTAAAGAAACACCACCTTAAAGGAAAGGGACTATGGACATTGAGAAAAACAGAATAGAATCAGGGAAACAAAACCTGGTAAGGTTTACCAAGGTTTACTTTTAAATGTTTGTCACTTTTCTACAGAGAAACTAATTCTTTTTATATGCAGTTTAGAATTTACATATTAATTTGAATCAAATTTAACTAAGTGCTAGTGCACCCAAGCTTGCTAACTTTATCACTGAAAAAACATCAAAGATGCCCCCAAAGGAACATGGTTAGTTAAGTCCTCAGACCAGATACTCAAGTCACGTAAGGCATGATTTGAAATCCTACTGAAACCAACAAGGTGTCTCTTTTCCCCAGCAATCTTGATCATGATCCTAAATGATGAAAAGCAATAAAGACATTACCGTGTTTTGAAAAGATTACAGTATCACTTTCAAATACAATGAAATTAAATAGATGAGGTTGGTGCAAGGAAAGGGATAACAAAGTAGCAGCTAAACAACAAAGTTATGCAAAATGATGCATATAACTGTTGCTAAAAGCGAGTACAGTATAACTATTAGAAGCATCATGGGAAAAGATTTGGAAAAGAATAGTAAAACAAATGACTTCATTGCTTTTGTCACAGAATTTTCTCCCATTCACAGGGACAAGAAGAGAGAAAGCAAATGGATGCTGCCTGAAAGGAGCAGATGCTTGTTGGTCAGAAGAGACTGTGAATGTTGCTGGGGTGAAGATGGAAATCTGCCTTCCTATACACCTGTAAGGGAGCAGGACAGCTGCTAGTAATAAAATCTCTAGAAGACAGGCAGCAGTTGTTTTTACTGCAACAACTAAAAACTGAATGAATATGACGTAAGAACAGTGTCCATTTTTTTCAATTTGGAAAATGCAATGGAATGGAGTAGGTACATAATTCTCTAGAAAATGTTTCTTCCTGTACTTCTTCAAGATGCATCCTCTACATTTGTGAAAAGTAAAATACAAAATAAGTCAAATACCGCTACTTAGCTTCAACTGGTCACTGTAAGCATTAAAAACCTGTACCAAATGTACAAAGAAATAAAATCAGATTAGTCTGGATTTCTCTTTACGGTTACCCTTCTTTGGAAAATGTTAAACAGCAGAAATAAAAATCATGCACTTGAAAAAAAAGTGAATTTCCATCCTGGATATGACCCCTATAGTCTTTGTGTTTCCTAATATCACAAACATACAAAGGCTGTGTTACACAATGTAAAAGCAAAATTGTAATAGTTTGTTGGAATAAAAGCTGCTAATAAAAGCCATGTTAACTTCTTTAGAGCCCAGCTCTATTTCTCTTTAAGTGCATATGAAATTTTTACTGACAGTATCAGAGTTCAGGTCAGGCCCCTTATCATCCCTGAATTATTCATCAAGAAAATGCATCAAATACACAGAGCAAAACTATACCACAACCACAATACATACCTTAACTAAAACACAGACAACACTGAAATGTGTTATTTGAAATAGAATACCCAGCACACAAGAAAAGAAAGCAGACTAATTGGGAGATACCTCCAATGCTTATGCAGGAAAGTCATCAGCATCACCATTGGATTTAAATTCCACTGTCCCTTTGACAATTTCAGCTTTGTTTATATCCTTAAACCATCACAACTATCACACCATTCTTATAGTATCCAAAATGTAGCTCATGAATAATAAAGTAAATATAATTAGAAAGAAGAAAGTATCAGAAGCAAATCAATTAATCAAAAAGCAATTTTTGATAGCAAACTCCTTACTCTTTTTGAACTTGAGAAAGACTTGCATCATCTATGATTGCTGTAGCCTGTGGAAAAAAAACCCAAACAATAACAAGTTAAAAGGCAGTAAAATTTATTATTCACTAATGTGCATAGTGTTAATGGCCAAAAAGCTTCCTGACTGGAGTTCCATACTTCAAATTCCGTTTAATACAGCTTAATATTTTAAATATAGTACCACAGTCAACACCAGCCTCAAGACAGCCACTGCAGTAGCTAGGGATCACCTTTACACACAATGCTCTGCAGCTATTGCCTAACATAGATTCATTAGAAATACATTATTTCACAATAGGTATAACCTGAAAGATTTTAAAACAAAAGACTAGATAAACTCAGTCCTTCTTGAGAAAGAATTTTAGCTTTACCTTTTTCATATTACTGTGGATCTACATGAAATACATTCATATAAGTGCAAATCCCATTAGCTCCAGAATACAATGAGTTATTATAAAAAAACATGTTTGTCAACATTTTACTAGAGAAATTTACTAGAGAAAATGTGTTTATATTTTTTGTTCCAAACTTACATTCCAGCTGCAATCTAAAAATGCAGGTCTTCTGCTTTTAAAATTACAACGTATATCTCTAGCTGCATTGAGGACAATCATTCAGATAAGAACTGTGTTTATTTACCTTGTCACCACTCTGCACCTTTTTCTCACAGCTGACCTCATTCTTTGAAGTAGATACAAAATCTAAGTATCAAAAAGAATTGAAAGGAAACTCATTTAGCCAATTCTCTTGCCCAAAGACAAGATCTAAACAATTCACAGCATCTGTCCTTAAACCTTCAGTGACAAGGATTCTACAGTCTGTCCAGGAGTTCGAAAATATTGGCTTCTTTTTTTCTCTAATGCTTAATGTAAATCTTCCATCCTGCAAACTGAGCTGTTATTTCTTGCCCCTTCCAGAACAAACACTGGCATCCCCCTTGCCATTTTCAGATATACTTTGCATATTTGAACACAGTTCTGAGAGCTTCCTCAAGCCTTCCTTGCTTTGGACAGCCTGAATTCATTCAAAGTTGTTAGGTGGGTCATGTTTTCCAGAAGGTTATTCTCATTGATCCTTTTTAGCTTTTCTCCAGTTGGCCAAAACTTTCTTGAAATGCAGTGATCAAAACTGAACAAAATACTCCAGTTTAGGCTTAATCATTTTCAAATACAGTGGACATCTTACTTCTTCATATATCTTACTGAGGACATTCTTATTTCATCATCTAAATAATTGTGCTTGATTATTGCACAGTAGCACAACAGAGCTGACAGATACTCAGGATAGCTATTCGTGCTTTCTGGTCTTTCTTTACAAATTTGCCATTCTCCGCCCTGCATTTTGCATTTTATTATTCCAGCCTTCTTCACTTCGAAATGTTTCTCATTTATGCCCTTAATCTTTTTTCCTAAGTATCTGCTGGCATTCCGGAGCTCTTTTTTCCATTAGAATTCTTTCCTATGGGATTTTGTTTACTAATGGTAGTTTTATTTTCTTCTTAGGAATAATGAATTCTATCATTTCGTTACCACAGCCATCAATGTTGCTTTTCACCTTCAAATTCTCAAACAACTCTACACTGACGATTTGAATGTCAGATGAACTTCATCCTGTTTTCCCTCTTACTGTCAGAATAAAAAATCCAGCCAACACATCCCAAGAACTCGTTCATACTTTGCATCCTGCTACATGGTGTACTTGTATCAAAGTTCCGCCTAGTCTAAATGATTTCATCTACCTCATCACCTTGGATTTATGTTTTATATTTGACTAACCATGGAAGCATCTTTGTTATTTTTCTTTTATCACCACTATGGACTTTAAACATGTGTATCTCCTGACAGATTCTGCCTTTCAGAGCAAGCATGTATGCCTCAACATATGGACTAGTATTTTATTCCTCTTCTTCTCTCTGTCCTTACTAGTAAGGGTTAACATTCTGTATTCATATTTCAATCATGACTCTTATCCTCTAAAGTTACTGTTGGGTCAAACAGATCATAAACTTGAGAAGGTAGTAGGATTTTCAGCTCTTTATTACGATACTTATTGCATAAGTATACCATACTAGAAAAAATGACTTAATTTGGTGGTTTGTAAATAAAATATAAACTCTGTCCTATTCATATTAAATTGAATTTAATTAATCTTGGACAGTTAGTTTTTACCCGCTTGATTTGTTTTTATTCTCACTGCACAAATGGGTGCTTTACTGAGTAGGTTTCCAAACAGTGCAAAATGTTAGCATATTTTTTAAACCTGGCAAACTCATAACATTAAAACAAATCACCCATATAAAAAAAATTATTAATATTAAGGGTAATAGAACTTTTTTTAAATGAGAAAATGTCTGATGCAAATCTCTGACGCAAAATTTTTCAACAGCTCAGAAAAGCCAGGAAGATGTCAAGATATAGTAGTGTCATTATTAGCCTATCACCAAATACCCATCCCAGTATCAAAATACATTTATATTATTGTGATTTTGTTATCATAGGAAAAATACTATTTTGAAGTTATTTTATAGACCTGTAACTTTAAAATACATCAGCAACAATGAATGGACTGCCTAGTAAAATTTCAAAAGTCTCCTTAAACTTTCATTTAATTTCCTTTAAGATAATTAACAGCCCAACAAGGAAACCTTTTAAGCCTATTGTTTCTTTTTGAGGTTTCCTTTAACAACTGTTTTAGTAAGATACTTCACTAATATAATTTAGAAAGTAGCTTTTGTGGAAAGTGCACCTTAATTCGAATGTTATTTTAATGTATTGTTCGTTTTCAAGTATTTCTTTTTATGTCTTGTTCAATGAAACATTTATGAACATTCTAGGAGGCAAATAATATGATTTGGCAATAATAGCACAGTACATCTGTTACGTCTGAAGCAATATTTACTCAGAGACCAGGGGAAACTTAGGAAAATGAAATGGTTGCAGAAATGTGAGCAAGAAATATCTCTGAAAATGCACATTTCAATCCATAAGATTCCCTAGAAGGATATGCATTTAGCCATTGAAATAGAAATTAAAGCAGTATGTTATCTTTCAATAGTCTGTATGTATGTATCTTTCAACAGCAGTATGTTATCTTCATCTCTTTTGTTGATAAGACTAGAGAGGATTCACACTGTCCGTAGCAGCTACTAAAATATAACAGTACAATTTTCAAATAAACTTTTTCCTGAGTTTAAGACACACCACATTGTTATTCCAAATTCTGAGGGCTGTACATCGTTGCAGACATGCAGTATGCAAATTAAACTTCTTTGCTCCAGCTGAGGCTGTACTATATCCACTGAGTAACTCACTTTCTCAGAAGAGCAGACAGTATTTGCACCATTAACCTTCCTTGAGATTTTACTGTGCGGGGAGCTTTCTTCATCATTTTGATGTTACTACATAAGAGCCGTGGTATGGAAACCACCCTAAAGAGAAATACCTTTGGATATGTCCTGGCCATGGACCTAAGTATCTGCAGTCTTACCCATTTAGGGCATAGCACAGACTCTAAATGGTGGTTTAAGACAATAGTAAACTGTTTTTACTCTTTCCCATGACACTTGCTATTATCAGAAAGCATCTGCTTTAAATTGTTTTAGTGGAAACTGACACAATTCAGGTGTGTCCATGAATCCTAAAAAAGCGTATTGGAAAGACTATGTTTCTTAGAAAAAACGGAAATCTCATAGTGAACACTAAAGTAACTATTTCTGCACTCCCAAATTTGAATACTATAATAGTCTGTAGAAATAAGATTTGTCTAGGGTACTAACATCTATAGATTACTCCTCCAAAATCAAAATAATAACTTAGTAAATGTATTTGTTTTTCTTTTGCTACACAAATATTTAAAATTCTCTAACAGAAAAAAAGAGGATTTTTTCCTCTTTAAAATCCTTGTGTGGGCCTTAAAGGCTCACAGGTGTCAGATCCCCTCACAATGCAATGTTCACAAACTAGTAAAAGAAAACAAATTACTCTCAATTTTTAAAGATCTGAGAAAAAAAAATAAAAGAATGAAAAATAAAGAAATGGGGAACAAACAGCGTAACGAGACAAGGATTGACCTGAACTGCTCAGTTATTCTACTCTCCCATTCTTTCTCATTTGGTCCTTGATCCATTGAGTGTTTATCTAGACTGTAAACTATTTTTTGCGAGGGGATTGGTTTCTGACTCTAGTATTTGTCAGTAAAACTTCCTGGCATTCTGTACTAACAAGTAGCTATTACAAACAGCACCATGTATATTCTCTTTCATACAAACTCACTAGATTTTTTAACAGTCAAGAATGAGGATTAGAAAACAGATTCCATATTTCAGCCTAGCAAACTACAAATTAGCTGAGCTTAAATGGATGAATGAGCCAGATTCCAGGAGTAACGGAAGAGAAGTTGATAGTGCCACCAGTGGCAAGAAGCATTGAAAGGACAGAGGATAAGCTCATGCTAAAGGACTGGAAGGCACATAAAGTGTTGGAAATCACGACATGAATCACTGTAGCATGAAAATGGCTCTCATTCACAAAGCTGAATGTTTCTAACTAGAAATCCTATATTCTATTGGATTATATATCTATATATAGGATTATATATAGAACATATCCTATATTCTATAGATCAAGTTTGAGACTGCCTAAGAAACCTGAAGGTGCACAAGTCCATGGGGCATGAGGAGATGCACCCACGGGGACTGAGGGAACTGGTGGACGAAGTTGCCAAACCACTCTCCATCGTATTTGAGAGGTCATGGCGGTCTGGGAAGGTCCCCACTGACTGAAGAAGGGGCAACATCATCCCCATTTTTAACAAGGCAAAAAAGGAAGACCTGGGGAACTACGGGCCAGTCAGCCTCATCTCTGTGCCTGGCAAGATGATGGAGAAGATCCTCCTTGAAACCATGCTAAGGCACATGAATAACAAGGAAGTTATTGGGGACAGCCAGCACAGCTTCACTAAGGGCAAATCGTGCCTGACCAACTTGGTATCCTTCTATGATGGGGTTACAGTGTTGGTGGACAAAGGGCGAGCAACTGACATTGTCTACCTGGACTTGTGCAAGGCATTCGACACTGTCCCACATGATGTCCTTGTCTCTAAATTGGAAGGACATGG
>Ga0181612_113618_pt1 | contig 15335 bp, 11 predicted proteins | sample HoacroProtozoa21_FD_119630 | JGI IMG/M metagenome (GOLD analysis project Ga0181612, IMG submission 119630) | Hoatzin crop microbial communities from Cojedes, Venezuel. Combined Assembly of Gp0051906, Gp0051904, Gp0051908 | reverse complement strand
CAAACCGAGAGCAATGTAAAGCTTGTTTTGCATTGCCGAGGTGTAGCCGAGCTTGCGGCAGCAAAGCTGGCGAAGGAGGGGACTATTTCGGCAAGACAGGCACTCTTGATCACCAAGCGCGGCAGTCTTCCATACCAAGCACGCCTTTCTTCCATACCAACGGCGGCAGTTTTGCCGACCAAGCGCGGCTGTCTTGATCACCAAGAGTGCCGCCGTTGCAGACCATGAGTGCCGCGCTTGCTAAAAAGGGTCGTTTACCCTGCAATCAATAGTCATTTGGTGGGCTGATAATAGTCATTTGCGGAGCAAATAACTACTGACTGTAAAGCAAATAATAGTTGATTGCGGACCAAATAACCCATCCTTTCCCGTTTCATATGAAATGACGTTCTCATTCTATATGAAACAGCATCCTCATTCTATATGAAATGACAGTCTCATTCTATATGAAATGACAGTCTCATTCTATATGGAATGACGGCCTCATTCTATATGGAATGACGGCCCCGTTTCATGGGTCTTGGGCACCGGGACAGTCGACCCCGCTGGGGTCAGGATGTGTGGGGAGACGCCTTTCCGGGGGTTCAGCTGCTATGCAGCTTCACCGCCCGGTTAATGGCCCCTCGCTACGCTCAGAGCAGTGCGCCACGATGTGGCTGAAATAACTCGCAATTAATTGTTTCACGAATCTTCTCATAATGCTTTCCTCTCTCCCAAAAACGAAAAACTCCTTGTGTGCGTGCGCGCGTGATTCAAATAAATGGCGTTCCGCTCTTTGTACATCCCGGAAGTGCAGTCACGCGGGCGCGCGAGGGCCGATTTTTTAACATAGATTAAGGGTGAATATGGATAAAAAACCGGTGAAAATGGGAAAGTCAACAGGATTGTTTCACGAAAAATATCAGTTGACGGCATACCTGTAATGAGGAGTTTCTTTAACATAGATTAAGGGTATCTCAGTACAAAAATCTCCAAAGGCAAGAGGGCAGAAAGAAGAAAAAAACGTATCTTTGTGGCAATGAACGGAACACCGACCTACAACATCGACATCATCACCGACGAGAAAGCACTGCCGGACATGGCGTCCGACGACCTTTTTCACAGTCGGGGACTCTTCCATGTGCTCAGTGTAACCCCCCGCCACAAGCCCTATATGGTGGTGGCGGGCGACGCGTCGGGCCGTATCGCCGGTCATCTTTTGGTCTCGGTCAGAAGCAGGGGGTCCCTCCTCCCGCCCTACTGGTACTCGCAGGCCCGGATTTACGGTACGGGCGAATATGCGGAAGGCGTCGATGAAGAGGAAGTGTTCTCCAGCATGCTGAGTGCCCTGACGCAGCGGCTCGGCAAAGGACGTTGCCTCTATATCGAGGTAAGCGACCTCAAACAGAAGATGTTCGCCTACTCCCACTTCAAACAGTGCGGTTATTTCCCCGTGCGCTGGCAGGAAGTGCACAATTCACTCCACAGCAAGGCACCCGAAGAACGGCTTGGCGAGAAGACGGCGCGGCTCATCCGCGAGGCTTACGACATGGGCGTGGAGACGCGCGAGGTGGAAAACGAGGAGGAACTTCACGCCTTCTACAAGATGCTGCACGGATTCTACCGGTTGAAATTGCGCCGGTTCATTCCGCCCGAAAAACAGTTTATCGAACTCAACCAGGAGGAATACTGCCGCATTTTCATCACGAAATACAAGGGAAAAGTCATCGGCGGCAGTTGTTGTGTGTTTTCCGAGAACAACGCCTACCTGTGGTATCTGGCATCCAAGCGCAAGAGTTACCGTCACCAGCATCCCAACACGGTTACCGTGTGGCACGCTATCAGGTTTGCCTACGACCACGGTTACGACCACATCCGTTTCATGGACGTGGGACTGCCGTTCAAGAAAAATCCGTTCCGTGACTTTATCCTGAGTTTCGGTGGCAAACCGGTGGGCAATTACCGCTGGTTCCGCTTCTCGCCCCGCATCCTCAACCGCCTGCTGCAGTGGATTTATAAAGAGTAACGCTTATCTATACTCCCTCGTCAGTTCGTCCAGCCTCTTCACACCGTCGGGCGTGCAGAAACCGCGGATGGTGACGAGCAGGACACTGCGGAAAATCTCTTCCAGGGAATAACGCTCATAGAGTTTGGCGTCCATGATGTAACGGGTGGACGCCTCGGCGGTCTCCATAAGCAGGGTGTATTCTATGTCGGGCATGAACGATCCCTCGCGGATGCCCTGTTCGAAAAACGTTCCCGCCTCTTTCTGCGTGGCCTGACGGCGCTGTTCCAGATAATTCAGTACGGCCGGATATTTCTTGAATTCGGCATACAGAATGGGATTGACCTGAAGACCGTCCGAGAGTTTGCGGTGGAAAAAGAGCGCGATGATTTCTATGGCCGACTTGCTGTTCTCACCTGAGAACTGGCGGAAAAAGGCGTCCTCCTCGTCATGCCTCTTCTCGATACAGGCCAGCAGCAGACTTTCCTTGTCGGCATATATCTCGTAAAGTGTCCTTTTGGATATCGACAAGGCATTGGCAATGTCGTCCATCTTGACGGCGCGGACACCGCGCCTGGTAAATTCCTGACTTGCGACAGTGAGGATTTTACTCTTCAAATTCTGCCTGTAAGTGGAGATCGTATTCATCTTTCGCCCTCCTGTAATTTAAAATTGACACCGCAAATATACAACAATTTTAAAAAACTTGTTTTAAAATTTGCGTTTTTTCTCAGTTTTCTTTGAATTTCCTTGATTTTCTTTGTAATTTTGTGCACACATTTGATACAAAGCATCATTTTTCTGAGATTATGGCAAAGATTTCTAAAGAAGCGGCTCTCGAATATCATGAGAGTGGAAGACCCGGTAAAATTGAGGTGAAACCCACCAAACCGTACCGTACCCAGACCGACTTGAGCCTGGCGTACTCCCCCGGTGTGGCCTACCCCTGTCTGGAAATTCAGGAAAACCCGGACAACGCGTACAAATATACTGACAAAGGCAACCTGGTGGCCGTCATCAGCAACGGAACGGCCGTGCTCGGTCTGGGCGACATCGGCGCCATGAGCGGCAAACCGGTAATGGAGGGCAAGGGACTGCTCTTCAAAATCTACGGCGGCATCGACGTGTTCGACATCGAAGTGGCCGAGAAAGACCCGGAGAAGTTTTGCGAGGCCGTGGAGAAAATCGCCCCGACCTTCGGCGGCATCAACCTGGAGGACATCAAGGCGCCGGAGTGCTTCTACATCGAGGAGCGCCTGAAGCGTACGCTCGACATCCCCGTGATGCACGACGACCAGCATGGTACGGCCATCATCTCGGCCGCCGGTCTGAAAAACGCGCTGGAAGTGGCGGGCAAGGACATCGCCAAGGTGCGCATCGTGGTCAACGGCGCCGGCGCAGCGGCCATCAGTTGTACAAAACTGTATTGCGCGCTCGGCGCACGCAAGGAGAACATCGTCATGATCGACTCCAAGGGCGTGATTACCTCCGACCGGGAAAACCTGACCGAACAAAAGAAACTCTTCGCCACCGACCGTCGTGACGTGCACACGCTGGAGGAAGCCATCAAGGGCGCCGACGTGTTCGTGGGTCTTTCCAAGGGCAACGTGCTCACGCAGGACATGGTGCGTTCCATGGCCGACCAGCCCATCGTGTTCGCCCTGGCCAACCCCGTACCGGAAATCAGTTATGAGGACGCCATGGCCAGCAGACCCGACGTGCTCATGTCGACGGGCCGTTCCGACTATCCCAACCAGATCAACAACGTCATCGGATTCCCCTATATCTTCCGCGGCGCGCTCGACGTGCATGCCCGTGCCATCAACGAGGAGATGAAGATGGCGGCCGTGCACGCCATCGCCGACCTGGCCAAGCAACCGGTCCCCGACGTGGTTAACGACGTGTATCATGTCAACGACCTGACCTTCGGTCCGAAATACTTTATCCCCAAACCCGTCGATCCCCGTCTGATTACGGAAGTGAGTCAGGCCGTGGCCAAGGCCGCCATCGACAGCGGCGTGGCCCGCAAGGTCATCACCGACTGGGAGGCCTATCGGAAGAATCTCCGTCAACTGCTGGGTCAGGAGACCAAACTGACGCAGAACCTGCACACGACGGCACGGCTTCATCCGCAACGCGTGGTCTTCGCCGAGGGCGGACACCCCACGATGATGAAAGCCGCCGTATTGGCCAAGCAGGAAGGCATCTGCTACCCTATCCTCCTGGGCAATCCCGACCGCTTGAACCGCTTGGCTCAGCGCCTGAAACTGGACCTGTCAGGCATCGAGGTCATCGACATGCGCGCCGACCAGGAACAGGGACGCCGCGCCACCTACGCCAAATACCTGGCCGAGAAGCGAGCCCGCAAGGGATACACCTTCCAGGAGGCCTACGACAAGATGTACGAGCGCAACTATTTCGGTATGATGATGGTGGAAAAGGGCGATGCCGACGCATTCATCACCGGTCTGTACACCAAGTATTCCAACACCATCAAGGTGGCCAAGGAGGTCATCGGCGTGCGGGAGGAATACAACACCTTCGGAACGATGCATATCCTGAACACGAAAAAGGGCACCTACTACATCGCCGACACGCTTATCAACCGTCATCCGGACAAGAACATCCTCGTGGACATCGCCAAACTCAGCGCGCGTGCGGTGCGCTTCTTCAACGACGAACCTGTGGTGGCCATGATCAGTTATTCCAATTTCGGCACCGACGAGGCGGGAAGTCCGGTCAACGTCCACAATGCCGTGGAGGAAATGCAGCGCCTGTTCCCCGACATGGCCATCGACGGCGAGATGCAGGTCAACTTCGCGCTCAACCGTGAACTGCGCGACGAGAAGTATCCGTTCACCCGACTAAAGGGCAAGGACGTCAATACGCTTGTCTTCCCCAACATGAGCAGTGCCAACGGCAGTTACAAACTCTTGCAGGCGCTGGCGCCGGAGGCTGAGATCATCGGTCCGATTCAGATGGGGCTCAACAAACCGATTCACTTTACCGACTTCGAATGTTCCGTGCGCGACGTCATCAACATTACGGCCGTAGCCGTGATCGACGCTTACGTGGACAAAATCATTCACCGGAAGAGCTAGACGTTTGTCGCGAAGTATCGGCATTTCTTCTACAATTTGACAGTGTTTTTGATATGTTTTAAATAAAATATCGCGCTGTGTGGGCGCACAATAAATTTTTTTTGAAAAAACTTAAATAAAAAATTTGGACTTTTGAAAAATTGCAATACCTTTGCAGACGTTATCCTGAAAACAATCTTTTTACCTTAAAGAAACTAATACCTATTGAAGATTTGGAGCGGTCGCCTGCGAAGGTCATCGCTTTTTTTATTAAAACACGTGATTATCGGAATTTATCATTAACTTTGCCAACGAGATACAATAATTGAATCTATTAAACAAATACAAGATGAATAAAACATTGGTTATGAGAGGTTTATTCCTCTTCTGCTGTATGCTTCTCTCCCCTGCCGTGACGCAGGCTGAGGAAGTGGAAAAGCAACCGGCATTCCCGGGTGCTGAAGGTTTCGGCCGCTACGTGACGGGCGGACGCGGAGGCGCCGTCTATCATGTCACGACCCTGGAGGACGGCACAAGCGAGGGTACGCTCCGCTACGCCGTAGAGCAATCGGGCACGCGCACCATCGTGTTCGACGTGTCGGGCACCATCCACCTGACCTCGACGCTCAACCTGTCCAATCCTAACGTGACCATCGCCGGACAGACGGCTCCCGGTGACGGCATCTGCATTGCCGACTATCCCTTCGTGATCAAGGCCAACAATGTCATCATCCGCTACATGCGTTTCCGTCTGGGCAACAATAACGTGACCCTCGACGGCGCCGACGGTTGGGACGGTCTGGGCGCGCTCGACCGCGAGAACATCATCGTGGACCACTGTTCCGTATCTTGGAGCATCGACGAGTGTCTCTCCTTCTGCGGCAACAAGAACACCACCGTGCAGTGGTGTATCGTCTCCCAGAGTCTGGTCAACGCCGGTCACTCCAAGGGCAGCCACGGATATGGCGGCAACTGGGGAGGCAGCGGCGCTTCTTATCATCACAACCTCGTGGCACATCACGGTTCGCGCACCCCGCGTCTGGGTCCGCGCTACACCACCCAACTCGACGAGCGTATGGACATGCGCAACAACGTCATCTACAACTATGGCGGCAACGGTTGCTACGGCGGTGAGGCCATGAAGGTGAACATCGTCAACAACTATTATAAACCGGGCGGTGCCACCAAGAGCGGCATTTACCAGTACCGCATCGCCGGTCTTGGCATCCGCACGGAGTCGTACATCGCCAATTATTCTGCCTATGAGCCCACATTGCACGTATGGGGCAAATACTATGTGGACGGCAACGTCAACCCGAAGTCGTCGGCCATGACAAGCGACAACTGGACCTACGGCATCTACGCTCAAATCTCTGCCGCCAGCAACGACAGTCTGTACAACGACGACGTGAAGGATTCCATCCGCCTGGACAGTCCGCTTGACTTCGTCTATACCACGACCCATAGTGCCGGGGACGCCTACGAGAAAGTGCTGGCCTACGCCGGCGCGAGTCTTTCCCGCGACGCCCTGGACGACGTGATGGTGTCCGACACCCGCAACGGTGCCAGCACTTATACGGGCAGCGGTCTGTCTTCCGGTCTTATCAACTCGCCTTATGAAATCAGCGACTCTCCCTGGCCGACCCTCAACGACACGGGTGCCCTGACCGACACCGACGGTGACGGCATGCCCGACACGTGGGAAGACGCCAACGGTCTGGACAAGAACGACGCTTCCGACGGTCCCGTGGTGACCGATGACGGTTACACCAACCTGGAGCACTATCTCAACGGTATCGTGTCTGAAATCACCGAGGCTCAGAACGACGGCGGTACGGCTGTCGGTTACATCGAGACCGTCAACACCGAAGACCCCGTGGATTACGACCTGGCCATCTCCACCTATGAGAGTTCGGAGAACACCACCACATGGAACTTCAACAACGGTTTCTCCATCACCAATGGGAAGAGCAAGGCTTACGCCAACGCCAAGAACGACTGTATCAAATACTCCAAGAACGTGCAGTTCACCATCGTCATCCCCGACGGTATGGCCGTACAGAGCATCACCTTCACCGGTTACGGCAACGACGACAACAACGACTGTTACCTGTCGGAACTCAACGGTACCACCTATGATGCCACGACTTACGTGTTCCCGAGCCGCGCCAGCGATACCGGAACCACGGGCAGTACTTACACCATTACCTTCGACGAGGCAGTGAGCGGTACGCTGACCTTCACCGCGGGCGGCGCACAGGCAGCCTGGAAGATGACATTGGCCACCGTAGAGGCCAGCAGTATCCGCGAGGTGACGGCACAGACCGCCACGACAAACGGCGCCGTGTATTCCATCAACGGTACGCTTGTCTCCGACAAGGCCGGTCTGAAGCAACTCCCGAAGGGTGTATACATCATCAACAACCGGAAGGTGGTGGTGAAATAACGTGGAGCGTTAAAAACATTTAAATCTGAGAATTGCCTGCATCGCATTGACGTGCGTGTCACAAATTCTTTGTAATTTTGCAGCCGATTTAATCCGCAAGGGGCTCGGATAAGTGCCGGCAAGGGCCGGACGCCTCCCGGAAAAACCCGTTTAATAATATAAAATGTACGCAATCGTAGAAATTAACGGTCAGCAGTTTAAGGTAGAGCAAGGCCAGAAACTCTTCGTCAACCGTATCAAGGACGCTGAGGAAGGCCAGACTGTTGAGTTTGACAAAGTGCTGTTGGTGGACAACGGTACCGTCACGGTGGGCACGCCGACTGTAGAAGGTGCCAAAGTAGTAGTAGAAGTCATTAACCCCCTCGTCAAGGGTGACAAGGTCATTGTCTTCAAGATGAAGCGCCGCAAGGATTCCCGCAAGCGCAACGGTCACCGTCAGCAATACACGCAAGTGGAGGTTAAATCTGTAATCGCTTAATTTAGGAGGAATTAGAAATGGCACATAAGAAAGGTGTAGGTAGTTCTAAGAACGGTCGCGAGAGTGCATCTCAAAGATTGGGTGTGAAGATCTGGGGCGGCCAGAAAGTCACCGCAGGCAACATCATCGTTCGCCAGCGCGGTACGAAGCACAATCCCGGCAAGAACGTCGGTATTGGCAAGGACGATACATTGTATGCTCTCGTAGACGGTACAGTGGAATTCCACAAGGGCAGCCGCAACAAGAGTGTGGTGAATGTCGTTCCCGAAGCGTAAGTAAGATAATTACTACATAAGCGGAGTGTGTCATTGCTGACACACTCCGCTTTCGTATAAATATATGTCTGTTCTTTGCTTGCCCAAAACTCGTGCAAGCCGAGAGCAATGCTCCACACGCCACGCATTTTTTAGCATATAAATGTAAACGAGTAGAAATATTTTTTGTATTTTTGCGGTCAAAACGTAAAACTTTAAAACAAAGACACAATGCTTACACTCAAACTCATCAACGAGGAGACCGAGCGCGTCATCAAAGGTTTGGAGAAAAAACACTTTGAGGGTGCCCGCGAAGCGATAGAAAAAGTACAGGCCATCGACAAGGTGCGCCGTGAAGCCCAACAGAAGTCTGACAACAACAAACAGCAGTCGAACCAGTTGTCGAAACTCATCGGCGGACTGATGAAGGAGGGCAAGCGCGAGGAAGCCGAGCGCATCAAGGACGAGGTGGCCGCTCTGAAAGAGGAATACAAGAAACTGTCGGACGAGATGGAACAGGCGGAGAAAGACATGACCGCCCTGCTCTGCACTATCCCCAACATCCCATACGATGAGGTGCCCGAAGGCGCCACCGCCGAGAGCAACCGCGTGGTGAGAAGCAATCTGCGCGAGTGCCGTCCCGACGATACGGTGGGCAACTGGGATACCAATCCTGACGTGGCTGAGGCCAAACTGCCCCACTGGGAACTGGCCAAGAAATACAACCTCATTGACTTTGACCTCGGCGTGAAGATTACCGGTGCCGGATTCCCGGTCTATATCGGCAAGGGCGCCCGCCTGCAGCGCGCGCTCATCAACTTCTTCCTCGACGAGGCCCGCAAGGCCGGTTATACGGAAATCATGCCGCCCACGGTGGTCAATGCCGCTTCCGGTTACGGTACGGGGCAGTTGCCCGACAAGGAGGGCCAGATGTACCATTGTGAAGTGGACGACTTCTACCTGATTCCTACGGCTGAAGTGCCCGTGACCAACATTTACCGTGACGTCATTCTCGACGAGAAAGACCTGCCCATAAAGAATTGCGCTTATACGGAGTGTTTCCGTCGTGAGGCCGGTTCTTACGGCAAGGACGTGCGCGGTCTGAACCGTCTGCATGAATTCTCCAAAATCGAAATCGTGCGCATCGACACGCCGGAACATTCCAAGGAGAGCCACAAGGAGATGCTGGAGCACGTGGAAGGCCTGCTCAAGAAGTTGGACCTCCCCTACCGCGTCCTCTTGCTTTGCGGCGGCGACCAGAGTTTCACCTCATCCATCTGTTTCGACTTTGAAGTATGGTCCGAGGCACAGAAACGCTGGTTGGAAGTGTCTTCCGTATCCAACTTTGACACATATCAGGCCAACCGTCTGAAATGCCGCTATCGTCCGGAAGGCGCCAAAAAACCGGAACTCTGCCATACGCTCAACGGCAGTGCGCTGGCCCTGCCCCGTATCGTGGCCGCCATTCTGGAGAACAACCAGACTGAGGAAGGCATCCGCGTACCGAAGGCACTTGTTCCCTACATGGGATGCGAGATGATAGACTGATGCCTGCCAACGAACAAGAACAACCAATTATACAAAATCAAGAAATGAACAAAATCGTCCGCAAGGAGCAATTCTCCGAGAAGGTTTTCCTTTTTGAGGTTGAGGCTCCGCTCATCGCGAAAAGCCGGAAAGCCGGCAACTTTGTCATCGTGCGCGTCGGAAAGAACGGCGAGCGCATGCCTTTGACCATCGCTGATGCTGACACGGAGAAAGGCACCATCACCATCGTGGTGCAACAAGTAGGTCTTTCTTCCACCAAACTCTGTATGTTGAATGAAGGCGACTTCATTACCGACGTGGTCGGTCCGCTCGGCAATCCCACGCACATTGAGAACTTCGGTACGGTGATTTGCGCCGGAGGAGGTCTGGGTACGGCGCCCATGCTGCCGATTATCCGCGCCCTGAAGGCGGCCGGCAACCGTGTGTTGAGTGTGATAGCCGGTCGCAACAAGGACCTGGTCATCATGGAAAAAGAGGTGCGGGAGAGTTCTGACGAACTCATTATCATGACCGACGACGGTTCTTACGGCGAAAAAGGTGTCGTCACCGTGGGTATCGAGAAATTCATCGAGCAGGAGCACATCGACAAGGTGTTCGCCATCGGTCCTCCCATCATGATGAAATTCTGCTGCCTGCTGACACAGAAATACGGTATTTCCACCGACGTGTCGCTCAACACCATCATGGTGGACGGTACGGGTATGTGCGGCGCCTGCCGTCTGACCATCGGCGGACAGACGAAGTTCGTATGTATCGACGGACCGGAATTCGACGGCGCCCTCGTCGACTGGGACGAGATGTTCAAGCGCATGGGCACGTTCAAGAAGGCCGAACAGGACGAAATGGCTCATTTCGAGGAACACATGAAATCGGTGGAAGACCGCAAGAACGATGCAAAGGAGACGGATATTAAAATGGACGTTGAACCGACCGATGACCCCATCGACGTGCTCACCGACCGCAACGCGCCCTGGCGTCAGGAGGTGCGGGCAGCGCTCAAACCGAAGGAGCGTACACAAATCGCCCGTGTCGTCATGCCGGAACTGGACCCTGCCTATCGTGCTACGACCCGCTTGGAGGAGGTCAACATCGGACTCACTAAGGAAATGGCCGTCATGGAGGCCAAGCGCTGCCTGGACTGCGCCAAACCGACATGTGTGGAAGGTTGTCCGGTCAACATCGACATTCCTTCGTTTATCAAGAATATCGAGCGCGGACAGTTCCTGGCCGCCGCCAAGGTGTTGAAGAACACCTCTGCCCTGCCAGCCGTTTGCGGTCGTGTCTGTCCGCAGGAGAAGCAGTGCGAGAGCAAGTGTATCCACCTGAAGATGAAAGGTCAGGCCGTGGCTATCGGTTACCTGGAGCGTTTCGCCGCCGACTTCGAACGCGAGAGCGGTCAGATTTCCCTGCCGGAAATCGCACCGGCCAACGGGATGAAGGTGGCTGTCGTGGGCAGCGGTCCTTCGGGATTGAGTTTTGCCGGCGACATGATCAAGAAGGGCTATGAGGTCTATGTATTCGAGGCGCTTCACGAAATCGGCGGTGTGCTCAAATACGGTATTCCTGAATTCCGTCTGCCCAACGCCATCGTGGATGTGGAAATCGACAACCTGAAGAAGATGGGCGTGCATTTCCAGACCGACTGTATCGTGGGCAAGACCATTTCCGTCAAGGATTTGGAGGAAAAGGGATTCAACGGTATCTTCGTGGGTTCCGGCGCAGGTCTGCCCAACTTCATGAACATTCCCGGCGAGAACTGCATCAACATCATGTCGTCCAACGAGTATCTGACGCGCGTCAACCTGATGGATGCGGCCAATCCGCTGACCGATACGCCCATCAACCTCGGCAAGAAGGTGCTTGTGGTGGGCGGCGGCAACACGGCCATGGACTCCTGCCGTACGGCCAAACGTTTAGGCGCCGACGTCACACTGGTGTACCGCCGTTCGGAAGAAGAGATGCCGGCCCGTCTGGAAGAGGTGAAACACGCCAAGGAAGAAGGCATCACCTTCCTGACGTTGCACAATCCCATCGAGTACATCCCCGACGAGAACGGTGCCGTCAAGGCGGCCGTCCTGCAAGAGATGCGCCTGGGCGAGCCCGACGCGTCAGGACGCCGCCGTCCGGAACCCGTTCCCGGCGCTACGAAGACACTGGAATTCGACCAGGTGGTCGTGGCCGTGGGCGTCTCCCCCAACCCGCTCGTACCGAAGTCGATTGAGGGTCTCGAACTGGGCCGTAAGAACACGATTGTCGTCAACGACCAAATGCAGTCGTCACGCCCCGATCTCTATGCCGGAGGTGACATCGTGCGTGGCGGTGCGACGGTGATTCTCGCCATGGGTGACGGTCGCAGGGCTGCCGCCAACATGGACAAACAATTGCGTGGAAGTGCCAGTTGACACGACTATACAAAAACTTGAACGTCGTCTTGTAAGTCGCTTCAACAAAGCGATTTCTGAATTTCATCTGATAGATGACGGAGACCATATCCTTGTCGCCTTGTCGGGCGGCAAGGATTCTCTCTTTTTATCCGAAATGCTGGCGCGAAGACAGAAAATCAATGTTCCGGCATTTCAGTTGACGGCCGTTCACGTAAGGATGGAGAACATCGCCTACGAGAGCGACACGTCCTACCTGGAGCGGTTTACTGACGGTCTCGGTATTCCCCTTCGCTTCGTCACCACCCGTTTTGACGCTTCCACCGACAGGCGCAAGACACCGTGTTTCCTTTGTTCGTGGATGCGCCGCAAACAACTGTTTAATCTGGCGCAGGAAACCGGTTGCAACAAAATCGCCTTGGGTCATCACCAGGATGACGTCCTGATTACCGCCCTGATGAACGCTTTCTTTCAAGGCAGTTTTTCCTCCATGCCTCCCCTGCTCAAGATGGACAAGATGCCCCTGTCGGTCATCCGTCCCTTGTGCCTGGAAAAGGAACAGGACATCCGGGATTATGCGCAGTGGAGGCAGTACGAAAAACAAAACAGACTTTGTCCGCATGAGCACGCGTCTTACCGCACCGGTGTGGCCCGCATGTTCTACGAAATGGAAAGCGCGAATCCGGAAATCCGGCATTCGCTCTGGAAGGCGGTCAAAGACACTTGGCGGGAAAAGGCGGAAAAATAAAAAACTCACCGTTTTTGTTTGTTTTACGATTTCTTTTTTCTATTTTTGTGGCATAGACTAAAAACATACGACTATGGCAAAGTATTTTCCACCCTCAGAGTTGATTATCAATCCCGACGGCAGTGTATTCCATCTGCATCTCAAACCGGAACAGTTGGCCGACAAAGTGATTCTGGTCGGCGATCCGGGTCGCGTGCCTGTGGTGGCGGCGCATTTTGAAGAGACGGAATGCGACGTGTCGAGCCGGGAATTCCGAAGCATCACCGGCATTTACAAAGGCAAGCGCATCACGGCGCAAAGCACGGGCATCGGTTGCGACAACATCGACATCGTGCTCAACGAGATGGATGCCCTGGCCAACATCGATTTTGAGACGCGCACCGAAAAACCGGAACACCGCACGCTGACCTTCGTGCGCATCGGTACTTGCGGCGGTCTACAGCCGAATACGCCCGTGGGCACTTACATCGCGTCGGTCAAGAGCATCGGTTTTGACGGTCTGCTCAATTTCTACGCAGGCCGTAACGACGTGTGCGACCTGGAATTTGAGAAAGCCTTTACGGAACACATGCATTGGAATCCGCTCCTGTGCGCGCCCTATGTGGCCAATGCCGACCCTGAATTACTGAACCGTGTGGCCGGAGACGACATGGTGCGCGGCGTCACGATTGCCTGCGGCGGATTCTTCGGTCCTCAAGGCCGGGAATTGCGTATTCCGCTGGCCGACCCGAAACAGAATGAGAAGGTGGAAGCGTTTGAATACGACGGACTGCGCATCACCAATTTTGAAATGGAGAGTTCGGCCGTAGCCGGATTGTCCGCCCTGTTGGGTCACAAGGCCCTGACTTGCTGTATGGTGATTGCCAACCGGCTGGCCAAGGAAGCCAACGCCAATTACAAGAACAGTATCGACGGCCTCATCCAGGAAGTCCTCGACAGAATCTGATGGAAGCATTCCCGCTCAACAATACCATCTGTGCCATCGCCACGCCTGCGGGCGGGGCGATTGGCGTTATTCGCGTGTCCGGAGAAAATGCCGTTCGGTGTATGGACGGTATTTTCAGTAAGTCATTGGCTGACGCCAAAGGTTTTACCCTCCACTACGGTGAGATAAAAGACGGTGACGACGTGATTGACGACGTGATGGTCAGCCTGTTCCGTGCGCCGCGAAGTTATACGGGAGAGGACGCCGTGGAAATCAGTTGTCACGGCAGTGCCTACATCATGCGGCGTATCCTCCAACTGCTTATCCGCAACGGTTGCAGGCAGGCCGGACCGGGTGAATACACCAAGCGAGCTTTCCTGCATGGCAAGATGGACTTGTCGCAGGCTGAAGCCGTGGCGGATTTGATTAGCGCCTCCAATCAAGCATCGCACCGATTGGCCGTCAGTCAGTTGCGCGGACATTTCTCCGACACCCTTTCCCTGTTGCGCGACGAACTGTTGCACCTCACTACCCTACTCGAGCTCGAATTGGATTTCAGCGACCATGAAGACTTGGAATTCGCCGACCGCAAGGAAATCCTCAGTCTGGCCGGACAAATCGACCGTCGCATCACGACGCTCAGCGACTCATTCCAGACCGGCAATGCCCTGAAAGAAGGCATTCCCGTGGCCATCGTCGGCAAGACCAATGTCGGCAAAAGCACCCTGCTCAACCAGTTGCTTCATGAGGAACGGGCCATCGTGAGCGACATCCACGGTACCACGCGCGATGTCATCGAAGACACCGTCCAGCTCCACGGCGTCACTTACCGTTTTATCGATACGGCCGGCATCCGCCAGACCCGGGACACTATCGAACAGTTGGGCATCGACCGCACCTGGCAGATGATTCACAAAGCCCTCATCGTGGTCTGGTTGACCGACGAGGAACCATCATCCGAAGAGACAGAGGAAATGTTGCGGCAGACCGAAGGGAAACACCTTATCCAAGTGCGCAACAAATCCGACTTGAATCCGTCCGCTCCGACCGATACCGGAATCCTGAACATCAGCGCCAAATACGGCAGCGGCATCTCCGAACTGGAAGAAGCCATCTACCAGGCGGCCGACATACCCGAAATCAACGAGAGCGACGTCATCGTCACCAACGCCCGACATTACGAAGCCCTGCTCCACGCCCACGAAAGTCTTACGGAAGTCATCCACGGTCTGGAAATGAATCTCAGCGCCGACCTCCTTTCCGAATCCCTCCGCTCCTGCCTCCACCATCTGGCGGACATTACCGGCGGCGCCATCACCCCCGACGAAACCCTCCAGAACGTGTTCAAAAACTTCTGCGTCGGCAAGTAGGAACACTAAAACAACTCTGAACAACTCTGAACAACTCGTAATAAGTCTCTCATTTTGAGGGACTTTTGTTTTTTTAACACTTCAAGTTGCTTATTTGTTACTCATAGATATTTGAGTTATT
>Ga0181612_130876_pt1 | contig 15336 bp, 6 predicted proteins | sample HoacroProtozoa21_FD_119630 | JGI IMG/M metagenome (GOLD analysis project Ga0181612, IMG submission 119630) | Hoatzin crop microbial communities from Cojedes, Venezuel. Combined Assembly of Gp0051906, Gp0051904, Gp0051908 | reverse complement strand
TCTGCAACTGAAGATTTGTGAAAGGAAGTTAGACAAACACCTTCCAGTAGTCTGTCTCCTGAGGTAAGGGATTAGCTGACCCCGTGGTATCCCTCGCAGCTCTATCTTGCACTAAGGTTTGTATGACACAGAAGGAGTTGTCGGTAGCCAAAAGAGCTTGTTATCTAAAAACATTTCTAGCTCTTTAGAAATGCTTTAAATATCCATTTTAGAGCATCTAGAAAGGTTTCAAGGCTTTTAGAAATTCAGCTCTATGTTGGGCTTATTCTTCTCATTTTAATAATTGTTCATAAGCTTTTGAAGGTAAGTGGGAAGAAGATCAATAGTTCCTCCGGATCTTTTTTTTCATGTGGTGCTTCTCTGGTATTTCAGGTTTTGTGTGCCCCATGTACTTTGCTGTTCAATATCCTTTTTCCTTAATCCCCCGCTCTGCAGTTAATTGTATTTCCAGAAGTTGAAATCCTCTCAGACATTTGAATGAACTTCTTAAATTCATACAGAAAAACACTCTAAAAATGGTAAACAAAATCTCTTTCACTCATTAGGCAAACTCATGTTTTCTCTAGTTTTGCACAGGGTTATGGACATCTTGCTGTCACACTGTGTGGATTTTCTAAATGCAGTCATTGGTGCTTTAAATATGCTCAGGACAAGTCTCCAGCCTGGCTCTTAGGACAATATTTTGTTTTAAAAATTGTATGTAACATACATTCTCGGTCTTTCATGGGAAAAAATGTCAATTTTTTACAGTATTTAAAACAGTTTCATGATGCAAGCACTATGCGTAATAGAAATTATCAAGCATTTACAAAGAGATTTGTTTTTTGTGGTTCTGTAAGTTGTTAATATTTTGTGTGTGCTTGTAATTTGGACAAGCTCACAAAGTGACTGGAGTGAGCAACAAACGAGCATACGTCTCTATGGGTACTGGGTATACACCCAGTCCGGTGGTGGTTAATGCTTCGAGATGCTGTGACACACTCGTCTCCAGTTGCCCGGCACGAGGAAGGTGACACAGACAGGCAGAACAACGCATACGACCTGCAAGCAACCATCTGCTGCTTCATATCTAAAACGCCCTGTGGGAAGAGGATCAGAGAGAGTGATTTGATTCGCGGCGTTAGCACATCACCGCAGCAAGCTGTGTCTCGTCTGCACCGAGGGAATCACCCGCTCCACCTCTCCCCCCTTCCCACGGGCCTTCCCCCGCGTGTGAGGGACCTGAGGAGTGACCCTCGTGCCCCACGCAGTCTCCAGTCAACACCGCTCAACACCAGGCAGCGGCACACGTGCAAGCCATCACAGAAAGAAGTAAGCCATGGTTAATTTGGGGTTTGTTGCCCTTTTGTTTTGTTTTGTTTTGTGTTTGTTTTTTTTTTTCAACCAGCCAGGTGGCAACCTTATTCTTCTGCCAATTTGCAAAGCTGGATGGAGGAACCAGCTGAGATCTCTCAGCCAGAAAGCCACACTGGCAGCTCTCGGCACCTATTCCTGGGCACCGCTGGCACAGCGAGCACTCTTGGATTTGTGAGAGGGGGCCTTGATTACAGTAGGAAGCTCTGAGACAACTCTAAATTGCACCAAGAGCTGCCTGGCTCTAGAAGCCCTCAAGGTCAGCAGAGGGGAAAAGATAACTGTAGTCTTCTCTCTGCAGATTTAAATGCCCCTTTTATTCTTTTCTTCCTAAAAAATCTATTTTGTCAAACTATTCCATATTTATTTATTATGATTTCTACTGTCCTTCCTTCATTTCTGAATGCACAGCATCTGGCCGTGTATTCAGCAGTTCCAAGTTTGACTTTAATCCAGCTGCTGCCATGCGAACGTTGCTACCGATGGCATCCCGCAGAATTCACTGTTTCCACTGCCACCTTTCTAAAGGACTGGTCATGGTGGTAGCATTTACCAAGAGGAAGAGAAGCAACACTGCAAGATAAACAGATTTCCTAGTTCTATATCTGGACAAAAATAAAATTAACATTTAGTGCTAATTAGCATGTATTTCCATCTCCTGTCACAGAACGATCCTGCTGTTTTATCTTTGGCGATTTCACCCCCTCTCCTACTGATGCTATACAGAAAGCATTTTCCCATTAATTCTATTTCCCTCTCAATTCCTAAATGCAAGTAACTTTAATTTAACTGAAATTTTGTATTATTTGATTTTCTCAGTTCACTAGTTTACTGCGGTTATCCTACTCAGATCAGCACTTAACTGATACTGTCGGGCTGAAAGCTGCCAATGGTGTCTCTGCTTGACATATAAGCTTTCAAAGCCTCCTCAAGGAAACTGTGTAGGCTTATATAGTCTTTTAGTTTTGACAATTAAATATCTAAGGGCCATTTGCATGACAAACTTGCTGTACCAGTGGAAGGCATCAGCCATCATCTAAGGTAGGACTTAGATCTATATCTATACTGATTAAAGTTTTGATATTCATACCAGTCTTTATAAGTCTATCTTCAAATAATATATATATGATGGACAGAGTGATCTGCTTTGTTTTGAACATGTTCAGAAGGCTGTACACAACTGAGCATTTCTATTTATACGAAAAATTAACACTAGCTTATGAAAGAACTGATCTCTCCTTTTCCCCAAAGTCTCTGACCTGTAAAGACTTATATTTTTATATGTACTTCTTACGAGCCTTCTCCTTTTGGGGTCCATAAAATTTGTGTTGCCTTCTTTCAATGGAAGCAGGATGAGGTCTGTTTACTCATCCTCATGGCTTGCACTTCTTTCACCCATCTGTTAAATGGTTTGCAAGCGATATATGCCTACCAAAAACTGCTTGTGGCAAGCTATTTGCCTGTTCTACTCTTTCTGATTCTGTGGTTTATTAAAAGCCTTGAACTGCCCAGGGAAAGTAACATCAGTGGTTCAGATTAATTTTTTCTGGTCTTTAGCCAAACAACCAGCTAATTTTGTCACTTGGCTAATTTAGTGATGTGCCAGCAAAATTCATAATTACAGCTAAAAGTATTTATACTAGTATTGCTTGCTAAGCTAAGGTGACTTCATGAATACCATGTACTCTTTCTGCCCTTCAGTCCAGAGGAACGTATTTAATAAAAAATGTAGAAGTGGAGTCTATCATCTCCCCTTTTAAAACTTTTATTGCTTTTGTTTTTCTTAGCAAGACACTAGGCCATATCCTACTCTGAGTTACACAGGGAAATACTTCAGGAAAGAGTTTTTTTTCCCCTGGTTAGGTAATACAGCTTGCAAGCAGACTAATTCAGACAGAATTTTAAAACTGTGCAACTGAATATTTGAGTTAAAGCTCTGTTAGATGAGGGGAGAAAAAGCCCTTACGCATGGTGGCCTTCCTGAGACAAGTGATACTCTGTGCTTCACACAAGCAACACGAACAATCCTCATGGAAAGCACGATCTAAAGGATGTTTTACTAAGCTTCTCTGTATTTTTAAATGGGTAAGACTTTCCAACAAAATTTTACCCCCATTCCACCTCCGTCACCACCAAACACGGCTGCAGCCAGGACAGAGATTTCTCCCTAAATAGTGCTATTGTGGGCTTTCCAAGTGGCAATATTTGATAGATACTTAGCAGTCAAACTAGGAACCTGGCCATTTGCTAAAATACTCCATGAATAAGACTTGACAGAACTGCTCAGCATTTCGGTTTGGCACCTGTCACCTTCAAGTAATCAAAAACAAGCCACCAAAAACATTAAACTACTTAAAAGAGAGAAAACATGCCAGTATCTGTGGAGTTTTTTCTTTTCTTTGCAACTCTGTGGATGAGAATTACATTTCTCTTTGCCCTTCTCATTAAGTGCAGGTCTAAAAGCGAGGGTGGGGCAGGCACAAGAAGAGGAGTATGTGTCTGGGGACCAAGGGCTGGCAGCAAAGGACCCCGCGGCAGCACTGGCCAGGGCAGCGCAGCTCCTCAGGCTGAAGCCAGGTTTGGTACAGCGTTAATCCCCGAGTACCTTCTGCTTCCACTGCAAGTGTATGGTTGTGCTCAGGCTTGCACGTGTTCACAGGCTGCTTCCCCGGCTGCTCTGTGATTCAAGCCTGGCCCCAAAGTGCAGGAGACGCTCAAGTGCGCTATGGCCACGGCTGCAAAGAGCACTGGGGGCCCAAGCCGGTCTGCCTGGGGGGCTGCAAAGCATCGCTCCCTCACCCGCAGCTGGGGGAGCGGAGCAGAGAGACCCTGCAACCTGCCAGGGGTCTGGCAGCCTTTTAAGGGGAGGGAGAGGAGGGGTGAGGAAGGCCTCACAGAAGAGGGAAGCGGAAATAAAGACTGTCGGAGGACTACGGAGGAGGGCAGAAAAGCACTCAGAGTGTGAAAAGAAAGAGCTCTGACTTGTTTGGATTGCTGACTCTGACTTGATTTGGAAGCTTAGCTGCCATTATGAGAATTGGATCAGAAACAATTTTGGAAGATGATGATATTTACTTGCCAAGCCAATCCCTATCACTTACTGTGAGTGCCAGCTCCCTCAGCTCTCAGAAACGGCCTTCTCTAATTTTTGTTAGGCTGGAAGCAAATACCAATTCAATGGGAGTTGTGGGTTCTCAGCACTTTTCAGGACTAAGTGTTAGATGCATTCTGCACTTAAAAACTGACACATAAATCAAGCTGGTTTGTCTCGGTATTCTGCCTTCTCTAGAAAACAAATTGTTGTAATATAAAGTTACGCTTCCCACTTTGATAGCTTATTTCAGTTACCCATGTTGATGCTCTGGGTAGTTCAAATAGGCAGAATTTGACACTGAGGTTTTCTGGCACATCGCTTCTGGCGGAGCTGTGATTGAAGTGACACAGAGGTCTTTCAAAGTACTCATTGAGGGTACACAGACTTCAGAAAGACTGCTTACGAGCACAGGTATGGAGAGATTTTCACCGACACAAGAAGCATTCATCCTCTCTCAGCCAAGTCTTGTGAACTTCCCCTTTCTGATTCTGCCAATGAAGGGTGCTATCTGTGTGTCTTTATATGCTCGTCACTAGAGACTTAAATTTCCATCACAATAATAGTGGTACAAATGTAAAATAAGTACATGAATAAATCAATCCAGTGAAGCCTTTATGGGTATGGTTTATACTGCTGTCATGTAACTTTGCACATGATGCGAAGAAGGCCAAGTACCAAAGTAACAGGAAACAAACCTGCAAGCTGAAAGGACATTTTCACTGTTACTCACCAGTTGTTTTCTGTCCTGAAGTCTTAGGTTATTCATATTACCTGTTCATCTCAAGCAGCGTGTGACTGTACCTATCATAACTCTGGCCTCTGGCTGTGAACAGTGGAATTTACTGGATTTTATTGTTAGGGAATCAGGACAAGATCTTCTGACAGAAAGCTTGTCAGATTTACATTGGCAAAAACCCCACACATCACAAGTCTCAGAAGGTAGAGGGATATAAGCAATAATATCAGGGTCTTAGTACATTTATTAAAGAATGTGTTTAGCCCTAAAAGATATTTCAGTCTTTCATCTTAAGTATATGTTTAAGTGTTTAGCCCGACTGTCTTAAATAGCTCCAAGTCATGTATTTAAGCAAATGCCTTGATCAGTACAGTCCTACACTATGTCAGGTATTTGAACTAATCACAGATACTTCAGTTACATTAAGGCACTAGGTAAACAGCACTTACCTCTATGAACATAATGAATATACTAAGCAGTACATATTTGAAAGAATAACTTGCTAGAAAACAGTCTGTGGGACAACTTGTGAATGAAGTCTCAGATTTCTGTAATGTACACACTGTTGCTTTTGAGTTTTATTCATGTTCTTGAAAAGCACACTTTTTCACACACTTTTTTTATCCTATTAGATAGGATAAACATACATCTGGAAATGGTGCTTGTCAAGTCGTAAAGGAGAATAAGACAAAGGGAGAGGAAAAAAAATTTCTATTGCCAGTGTAGTGTTCCATATAATAACTGACAACAAATCTAAATCACAGGGTGTAACAAAAACCAAAAGGGAAAATTAATTGTAAACTAACCATTCCTCCAAGCAGGAACAAAGCTTTTATCTCTTTTTCCACCTTTTTCATATTGACATTAACATACTATTTTCCAGATAACAAAACCGGATATTAGTGGTTTTCTTTTTCTCCATTCAAAAGTTTCACTGGATTTACATATTTGATATAATTTATGCAAATAACATTTCTCCAATAGTCAATACACTTTACCTCCAGGATAAGGAAACTATTTAAACCTGAGTATTTCAAACTATAGTAAAATCAATGAATATCCAGGAGCAATATTTTAGGGAGTCTAATTAAGGACTTCTAATCGTACTTTATTGCTACCAGCCAAGCCCTGCCAACTAATGTTAATGGAACTCAGACTTAAGATGGTTTACTACCAACAGTGGAGTGTGCAGGAATTACTTACTGCAAGTAGTCTAGCCACACAGGTGTCCTGAAATGGATCAGCAAACTTTTAGCCTAGCAGGACTCTGCATTTCCATCGTCGCACTGGAGTCAGTATAAAATAGTAGGATGTTTATCTTGATTTTATCCCCTCCCCCCTTTTTTATTGCACCTTTATGTTTCCTTTCCTTCTGCTGTATTCATTTGTATTCTATACCATTTGTTCCCTTGTCTATTGCCCACCCAGGTCAGTATCCCGACCCTGCAGTAATATCTCATGAAACCTGACGTAAATCAAGAGAACTTTATAAAAACCAAAAGACAAACCTTTATGGTTCCAGTATGGGGTTTGTGCAGACAGTGACAGTTGTTCTTCAGGATTATCTTTTTCGACTTTTCCTTAATCTCTCATGTCCTTTTCTGGTGTCCTTCCCCCCCATCCCCCTCCTCTTTTTCAGTCTTGTCATTCTGTCTCCCAGTTTCTTGACTATTTTCTCTTTCCTTTTTCTTTCCTCCCTCTGCTCTGATGCCTTTCATCTCTCCTAAACCATCTTGCAGCTCCACAGTCCAATTCTACCGTTCAATGTTCAAGTACCTTTTTCTCATCTTGCTTTCACAGTCTCTTCGACTCTATCTACACACTTAACTTTCAATATTTCCTTGCCCTCAGTCTGTCAGCCTTCATCCTTCAGCCAGTGTGCATCACTCTGTATACAGCTTAGCAGACAGCATCTTCAGTGGCTAATTATGCCAAAGAGAATGCATTTCCTAGTCACAATCGAAAACCCAGGGACTGTAATATTTTCCACTGCAAAATTCACAATAGAGGCTCTGTTAGAGACAGTGGAAGAATGCATTGGCCTGTTTGGTTTTCCTTAACAAACCAATATTATGTGATAGTTCCGATAAATCCTAGAAAGATAAAACATGCAAGTACTTTATGGCAATCAAAAACTTTACTTGCATTTAAAAAAACAGAGGTGCTTACAGCTGTGACCCCACTTTACTTATTCCATAGCCTTTTTCTAGTCTAACAATAAACCAGTATGAAACCATATCCCACTGGAAAGTTTATGAGTAAAGAAAAGAGAAATAAAAAAAATCGAAGAAGAGAAGAGGATATAAGTATAAAATCAGTAAAATAAACAATAAAATAATTTACAGGTATCTGTCACTTGTTTGCAAAAGGATCTTCTAGATAGGAACAGAGGGAAAGGAAAAGTGACTTACTGTGGAACTCCAAAGGGGAGCAAAATGAAAAACCTGAGGGAAGACAACAGAAAGGCACTGCTCCTGAAGAAAGGGAAGGGGAACAGCACCCTTCCAGTAACTGAAGGTTTGCTTAATCAATTACCCCTAGCTAAAAGAGGCCAAGACTCAGGGCTAAATTAGCATATCCAACAACGAGACGGGGGCTGTAACATCAGTTAGCACTGCTGATGCGCCCAGAGACACCAGAGCCATCCAACACAGCTAGCAGTGGGGACCAACACCCTTATAGTCACAGTCTTAGCTGCTGACTGAGGGCACGACCACAATTCTGCACAGTCTTCTCAGTACATGCAGCTATCAAGTCAGTCTTTGCAGGGCAGGAAAGCACTAAACCACTGCCTGAAAGTCCTGACACAGCTAGACAGAAAATATTGTTTCTCTTGGCCAAAGAAATGAATGTCGCAGCTCCCTTTTTGACCAAGTTAGCAACATCCAGTGAATGTCTGGGCAGGACGTAGGCGGTACTGCAGGGAACAGCCCTAGAAAGGCAGCCCATGTGCTGTGTTAGCTGGTATAGCACTTGAAGCAGCACTGCCCTGTCCCACAAAATCTGAAACTGCAGGTCTTCTGGCAAACTTTTATTATTCATTCTCCCAAGTCACTTTTCATAGGCATGCAAGCTGTAACTTCGTCATCTCGGCAATGACCAAGCCTGTTAATACCACCAACCCAGCTCAATTTCCTCTGCCTCTTCAAGTGGCTCTGGTCTTTTCTGTCTTAAACTGTTAGGTAGCAGTGGTATGTACTCTTAAACTGTTGTCACACCTCATCCCAAAGGTGCTGGTATTTCCCTGACTGATAAAGCTTGATCCTTTAATTTAAAACTTAAGGGACAGATATTGATAGCACTTTATCCCATAAGGAAATCTACCACTCAGAGGAAGATACTGCTCATTAAAAATAAGGTTATCAGAATCTAGCCCACATAGTATTGAGGCAAAACATGTTACTATACAGAAATGTTAGTTTTATTATCAGTTTTGCTGTGCAGGTATTGACAGGTTGGTGTGATAACACAAGAAGACCAGCGCTTGACAAGAGAAAAGAAGAATTACAGAGTAGGTGAATACTACTATTACAGGGGTAGAGGGAACATAGCTGTAAAGAATTCAAGTAGAATCTTTATGTTGTTGGAAGGATAAAGTCTTCAAAATGACAGAAAATAATTGCCTAATAAAGAGCTACGGTACTGCCCTAGATGCAGAACGAAACAATTATTTTTATGTAGCTCCTCGTCTTTAGAATCTTAAATTCTTTTTGTTGTTCTCTTGTCTTTCCCTTGATCTATTTGAAGACATTTTCCTGTACATTTAACAAGTATTTTTTGTTTGTTTTCTCCCCTCTCTACCCCCACTCTCCCCGCAATGCTATATCTATGATGCTTCTCTGAAATTCGCCTCTACAGTGTTGTTACCTTCCTGACTGTAGCATCACATCATGGACCAGACCATTACAGTCATCTGTTATCCAGCACAGCTGACATATTAACCTACAAATGCCCCCCTCTCTCTCCATTATTCTCACAGGTCAGTACGGTTCATTGGTACCCCGTGATAGATGATGCAAAAGGAGAGGAGATTAGAGCATCAGTGGCAGGAGACTGACTCTGAATCTGATCAGTTTAGGCAGAAGGCATCTCATGTGATGCTAAGATGCAGCTGTAGTACAAAACAAGAGATATTTCTTAATGTCTGTCATAGTGAGTGCAAAATCCCAAATGAGCAGAGACACTGTGGGCAGTTGCTCATTTAATTAACCCGCCCTGACTTTATCAGGTTCCAGGGTCTAATGTCATTTGATAGAGTTTCCACTTTGCTTCTTAGACGAGATCACCCATTCTGGAGACAGTCTGTGAGGTTGTATCTATACTGTATTTCATGTGTGAGCCCAAACGCATCTCACCTCCAAACGGCCTGCGCGCTCCTGTGTATCCAGAGTGCAGCAATGGAGAAAGCTTGAGTTTCTTCCATCTGTTCAGTATTGTGGCTGCAACCCTGGTAAGTCTATATTCCTGAACATGCCAAATATTTGCAGGCATGCCCAAACAGGCTACGGTGCCTCAAGCACGTGGTGGTGAACACGGGGGCTAGGCAGGTGGTGAAGCACTAGAGGCATAGCCACCAGTCCTACAGCCTCAGTGATATGTTGGAGGATAATTGCAGGTTCAGATTCCTAACCTTTTTTTGTAAGGATTTTTAAAATACTATGCTTTATGTAACTGTAAGATTCACATGTGTATACCTCTCCCTCTGATATTAAATAGGAAGTTTCATATTTTGTCAAGTTCACAGCCTCTGAGTTGAAACTCCTTCTTGGCGTTACAAAATAAAGCACAATATCCAGTTCTGTCCCTTCCCAATCACCACTGAAAAACTCAATTGCATGCAGCAACACAGACTATTTCCTATGTCTACACATCTATGGAAGTCTTAGTTAATGTTTCCAGTGTATATTGTGCTCATATTGTGACCTTTAAAATTGACTCCACTGCAGATAACATAGATTTGCAGTATATTTGTCACTTGCATAACCTCAATGAGAGAGCTTTTTCTTCTCTGTTTTCCTGATTAGAAAAAGGAAAATTATGCAGCTGAACAAAGAATACAAAATGGATAATTTGGCCTACAAATTCTACCCTCATTTACTTGATCTTAATTTTCTGCTTTTAGAATACTGGCAAGAAGACAATGGTTTCCTGAGCGTATTCATTACCGTCTCTCTGGATCATTTCTTAGAGTATTTAAAATTCACATTCAAGCTGTACAGTTTAGTTGCCACTGGTCAGTCAAATCACATGGCATCTTGTCTGTTCTCTGACTGGTAGACGAACAAACAAACAAAAAGCATGTGGAAACATCAAAAATTTAGTTCTGCACATGGTCGTGCCAAGTCAGTAAGGTCTTTGTACAGCTACTTGTGAAAATAACATTTCTATTACAAAGAGTTGGTAACAAGAGAGTCTAAAAATGGTAACCAAAATCCATTAGTTTTTGAAGAAGTATTCACTGAAAGCGATTTTCAGTATTCCCTCAAATTGAGATAATAAACTATCCATCATATTCAAAAGAACAGTTTGGCTCTGGCTAGCAGCATTCTGTGATAAAGGCAATCACTGTACCTGACTGCCAACCAAGTACCAAATTTTCCCAATGATTGATTAATGAACTCAATATGGGTTACAGCCTATTCTGAAAGTTTGAGGTGGAAATAGATTATGCCTTTTGTTGCCACCCGAAAAACACTACACAGATTACAATAACATTTGTGTCCTGCTCTGCTTTGTTAGAGACTAATCCTTTAACCCTTGCAAAGAGAAAACAAAATGCCAAGTTATGTGAACACAGGACCACATTAGGAAACAGAGGCCATACATTCATAAAGCTACAAAGAAAATCTTTAGTCTAAAATCTGAATAATACTGTTCTGGGCTCATTGATTTTAATAGGCTTTGGATCAGGCCATTATTTCTGTTGCGATGACAATATCTATATAATGTATTCATTTTTACAACCATGACAGTGAGTTACTGTTTGATAAGTGTTTCTAATTTTAAAGGAAAAAATGTGTCATTAATTAAAGATTATTCCTTGGCACTAATTTTATAAATTGTGCTGCAGAACTCCTTTTCGAATTAAGAAAGAAAATCTACGCCAACAGAGTGCCAATGAAGAACTTGTTATGAATTAACAACCCTGCCTGAAGACGAACAGAAGACATCCCAACTTCCTGTTTAATTTTGACTCTGTACTGATCAACCTCTTCCTAATAGAGCCATCTGAGCAATGTGCTCATCTAAAAATAAATTTCAGCTTCACTGCAATCCAGATTTTCTGGCTCCAACAAATAATTTTTCCATGTCAGGCTGATAGTACAAAGGACTAGTACAAAGCCATTCACCTCTTTGTCAGTCACGCTGGCTGACAATAATTGGAAGATTTTTTTTTTAATTTGTTTATTCTTACCTGAATTTATAATGGTTGGAATTTCAACCATCTGATCTTTTTTCGTGAAAGAAGCTGAAACCCATTTATTTTATTCCATAACTTCTCTAAGCAAATAGCAGCGCCTCTTTCCCCCACCTGAGACCCAAGTGAAATGCTTAATGCAAGTTAAAACGACGACAACAACAATTAAGAGAAAGAACTTGAAGATTTTTGCTCTTCAAGAAAGAATTAGAAAAATCTGAAGGCAACTTTACAACTGTTCTTAGTCTTATTATTCTATCTGTTTGACAGAAGGAGAAAAGACATGGTAATACAACACCACCACATTTCTGTCACAACATCTCTTAAAGGCAGGATTCAGGTCAACTCCCCTCAAATACATTGACCCTAGTTATGGGATTGTATAAAGGAGGATTAGCAAGTTACATTTTCAAATGGAATTTAAAATTTCTGATGTCTTGAAAATCCCACTGGGATTTCCATGTTGTCCTGCCTCCCAACGCACAGTTTAGCCAAGGAATGGAGGAACAGCTAGCCTGGTTTGTTACCATCACACCCAAGGGATATTGGCTGGAGGGAACAGACAATGACCTGGTAGAAGGATGGTCACTGGTCTTTCCACATTAATTTAAAGCCTAAGGAACCTTTTGAGGATAGAATCAAATCTGAATAAATGTCAAATGCTAAATCTGGATTATAAAAGCAAACACAGGGCCTTCAATCCAGATTCTTTCCATTAATGCAACCAAAGAACATTGTCTGACAGCTGGATCACAGTGAAAAGTACCTGTTAATTTAAGTAATAGGAAGTTATCTGTGTTAATTTCAGTAACATGGAAATGTTAAATTAAGTAATAGGAAGATATAATCACTTTGGCTTGTGTTAAGGATGATTTCGAAGAAACTGGTACACATGAAAGCGTCCTGTTGCTTTGGGTCTGGTGATCCTTCAACTCAGGTGGTAGAAGCAATTGCGTTACTCACCATCCTACTAGATTTCTCCAGTGCACGGGGGGAACACATATTTTTCCGAGCTGCATAGTCTATCTGTTTGAAAGCATCGAGTACATAAGACAATGTGGAAGAAGCACCTTTTGGTAACTAAAGAAAACATCCCTGGCAGCAGAAAGCCAACTGAAACTCGAGGGATTTTAAGGAGCTCTTAACCAATTTCATAAAAACAAAACAAAAAAAAATCCAGCAAGAAACAGAGGAAAATACACTCTTTGGGGGAAGATTGATACCATCTGGGGAAGTTGCTAAGAGTGCCAACGCATTTCTTAGCTGTACAGAGAAGTAAACTAAAGGCAGAAAATGATAAGTACATCAGGAGTCTCTGTGTTCGCACTAACATGATTTACCCACAAAGATGAGGCATTTTGCTACATGTGCCCCTTGTGCACATGAACAGAGATGCACATATGTATATATTTTTCTACACATACTCTTAAAGTCAAGTCTCAAGGATAGAGAACAAAATCAGTGTGTAGGCTTTAAATCAATGGCCATTTTTTTTATAGTCTCGAGTAACTTTGAATGGGTTTAATCACTGCTGACTTCAGTAATCCACAACATACCCTGAAAGTTACTCATTTTCTCTTTCTCAAACCTCAGAAATGAAGATTTCTAATTCCATTGTTTATGGTGATTTATGTAGACATTACACAGTCAAAAGACGAAGAAATACAACATACCATATAAAGCACATAAGATATCTTCTCTCAGGCTGAAGAGACACGGTAATTTTCCACTAGAACTAGTGGACTAGAAATTCTGATTTATTGATCTTTGAGGTCAGATGTAGATATTTTTGGTTGGCTGGTTGATTTTTGTTTTGCTTGTTTTGTTTTGCATTGCCCTTTTGAATTTATGGAAGCTAAGGTCGAAGTGTTCATGCATTAATTCCATCAGCATTAAAGAGCCCCTCTTACATCTTACTGAGTATCCTTCAAAGCTGACATCCTGTTGAATATCTGCATCCGTCATCTCTGACAAACAGTGCCATGCTAGAACTTTAAACTGCCACGTGATAGCAGACAGTTGTAGTCCTGTTTTTCACTTTGGTAGAGTTTCACTAGGAAAGGATAAGAGGGAGAAAACCCTGAAGGGGAGAGAGAAGTTTATACTTTCTTGAAAAAAAGTCCTTTATTAAAGACTCAAGCTTCAACGAAACTGATGGAATTACACTTGAGAAGTGTGAACAACACTATTTTTTATGGCTTGCAGCAATTTCTAACTGAAAGGTAGGTAACAAGTATAATAGGCTTGTGTCTGATATTCTGGCTTTTTGCACACCAAGGACTTAATTCTCAGAGGACATGTAATTTTGAGCTCCATTTCCCTATAATTTTAGTCTTTTCATGCCCAAATCACTATGTCCTTTCAGAATAGTTGCATGGTGTTACTGTATTATAATCTTTAGGTACAGTACTAAATAAAAGCAACATTATTACTGCTTTACAGTTGGTAAAACAAAATGCTGTCCATGTTTCCAAAATGCTCAGTTCTTTTCAGTGCATGATGTGCAAAATTTTCCACAAAAAAGAAGAAAAAGCAACTGTAAACCTTCCTTTTGACATGAAACTTTTATTTCAGTAAAACTTAACTAAATGCAAGTACATCTTAGTGTTCATGTTTTGTGTTTGTCTACATACGCATATTTATTTATACTTCTATACACCCAGTACACACATAGATTTATATATCAACAGTATTTTGACTCTACTGTGCTTCCCAGGGCATTGATTTAGATTTAAAAATGTCACTTCATATTTCTTAGGGTGAAATCTATCCTTGCGTGACGGCCTACAAACTACTTGAGGCCCACTTATTTCAGGGTTTAAGTAGCACTTCAGTGATGCATGGCCTTGTACAGACAGAATTTTACCTGTAAGGAGCATCCCAGTCCTTTTCTTTTGATATTTTTAACTGCAGTAGGACTGTAAGCGCTTTGTTGAACAATACTGGAAACTTTGATATTTCCCTCCCTCTCAGTTATATATATTCTTATTCTGAGTGGACTTTTCTCCCAGTTGGGGAAAAAAAAAAAGGAAGGGGGGAGGATTTTAAAGCAAAACACAATCTTGGTTCTTTTTCTTTATATTACCACTATCGCTGATAATTTAAATCTCATTATGAGAAGTGAGGTGCAATCTGATGTGTAAAGAAGAGAATCAACTTCACTCTTCCTTAATCATGCTGTTGTGCATCCTTGATAGTAGTAAAATAGTGTAATTTCCAAGGAAACTAACAAGTACAGGAACATTCTGAAAGACAGATGTTACACACAAGCTTCTTATCACCATAGCTGGGCATAGCACTTTGAAACCAGGCTAGGTTTCTTTTCTCAGAAAAACAAACCAGCTTTTATCTACTATACAGTGGAGTCAGTGGAAGTCCTTCCATCAGCTTCAAAGAAAATTGAATAAAGTCTGCAATGCACAGGCTAAAAGAAGATGAAATAAGATTAGAGAAATGCGTGTGAAAAGGCACTAATTGAAGAAACGGGACATTGAGAAAAAAGGATTAAACAGATTATAAATCTAATGCACAGGGAATTGCTTCATGCATGGTCATGAGTTACTCAAAATTTGCCAGCAGTGTGCCCTGGCTGCCAAGAAGGCTAATGGGAACCTGGGGTGCATTAGGAGTGTGGCCAGCAGGTCAAGGGAGGTTCTCCTTCCCCTCTACTCTGCCCTAGTGAGTACTCTGTCCAGTTCTGGGCTCCCCAGTTCAAGAAAGATGAAGAGCTACCGG
>Ga0181612_128348_pt1 | contig 15339 bp, 5 predicted proteins | sample HoacroProtozoa21_FD_119630 | JGI IMG/M metagenome (GOLD analysis project Ga0181612, IMG submission 119630) | Hoatzin crop microbial communities from Cojedes, Venezuel. Combined Assembly of Gp0051906, Gp0051904, Gp0051908 | reverse complement strand
CTGAGGACACCCTCCAGCTAGAACTATGGAAACTTAACTTTAGACAGCACTCTAGCCAGAACTGTGCCACCAGGTAGTGGGTAAAATGAGTCATTTTAGTGTCTTTTTTTCTTTTCTGTTGTGCTCTGTGGAGAAATGACCAGTAAAAAGTACTACTACAAACTACCAGTATGAAGTACCAACAGTATTGATGCTGATTAATAAATGTAAACTCAGCTGAGACTGTGCGTGCTTGTTTTGGTTTCATTCCTCAGAGAGACTGATCTACTTGGCCTGAAGAAGCAAAGCTACGTGTGCATCCCAAACAGGAAAAATGTAATCTAGCCGTGTTCTGTATGGTAGAAGGTAATGTTGCCAAGTGGTTAGCTGCCATCTTGCAGGTGCTATGGTACTTTAAGGAAATGAACTGCTTTAGCTATCATTAAAGAAACTAAAAGCCATTCAAACAAATGGAGCATAAAGATGTGACAGATTGAACAGACTGAACTAGAAAATTAGCAGTTGATTTTGTTAGATTAACAGAAAAATCACTAGTGGTATTGACATTCAGGAGTTTGCAGTAAGATTTCTACATACCATTGAAATGAATGGGTGCTACTATAGAACTGTGTTCAGATTTAACAGCACATTGTTCTGTTACCCATTTGCATTGTCATGGCTTCTATTATGACTTTAAAAAGCTAGATGTTTAGTTCACACTGAGAGAAAGCTTACCACCTAAGAACTCCTCTTGAAATCCTTCAGACTGTAATGCTTTGAATCCCATTGTTACTGATTTCTTCAAGGTCATTTTCTGTGTGTTTTCTTGGTACCAAGTTTCAGTCCTGTTGACATTAGTGGAAGCTTTGCAGGTGATTGTAGTAATATCTGTTGTTGACCTTCTGGATTAAACCCTTAAGATATACATGGAAGGAAGAAACAGCCTGTTCTGATTGTATTCAGGTAACTGGATGTTTCTAGGTGGAAAATGATGCTGCCTTTCCGACCGCCACAGCTCAGCAGCAGGCAGAGGAATGGTAGTAGAGGAACGCAGTGGTTGCTTCCTCTCAGGCTCACGGAGGTCACTTCCTCTGTGGAGAAATTAAATTTCTCGAGGTTCATTTAAACAAAGATGTGTCCTTGTCTGAATCCCTTTTAGACTTTCTTCCCTGTCTTTTGTCACATTGAAAACCTAACTGGGCTACGTTTATTAGGGGTTAGGTGGTTTCTTACTGTGAAAAGTAAGCTGTTAAGTTGAAGACATTTTTTAATTCTGTCTTTTGTTGCTCCTGTATGAGCTTTGAGTATAAGATTGCATACTTAAAGAATGTTTTCTTTGTTTTCTGTCTCTGAATTGAGAGGAATTTCAGGTTCCAGGATTTACTGGTCTCTTATTCCTATGGCCAGATTTGTGCCTCTGGAAATGCCACTTGCCACTGGAAAGTAGGAAGAATTGTGTTGATAACTTTGGCAGGGTTTGACCTAAAGCAAGGTCCTGGCCAATACGGCCAGCTCACACAGTCTTCAGCACGGGATCTGGTACTACCAGAGTGTCCTCATGACCTTTATTGTGCTCAGAGCTTTGCATGGAGTGGCCCATTGAAATGGGCGATAACTTCAGCACTGTCTATTCTGCTGTGGGCAGAGCTGTGAACAGCCACAGAAGTGAACAAATGCTGATTTTGGTCTTCATTTGCTTTGGGGAACTTCACGTAACAGGAGGGCGCGACTGCAGAATGGAAGCCGTGCAGAATGCACGGTGTAAAACTGGGTTGAGAAGACTCCTCACACTGGTGCTGCAGCTGTGGAAAACGATGTGGCGTTTATGCACCTGCAGACACATGCGTGCATGTTTGCCTCTGTGCCTGCGGTGTAGTTTGGGGTAATAAGAAACAATATTGCAATTGTGCAAAGCAGTAGGAGAGCGAATGGTGCACATCTACTGAATGGCTTGAGACATCGGAAAGCAAGAGTCAGGTACAAACTCTTAACAGGAAAGGTTGGAAAATTCTGGGCTGCTGCTGTGTGTCTGAGACAAGCATACATTCACCTGGGCAGGAATGAGATTTTTTGCTTTCTCTACCTTCTGTGTCCCCTTCATTGCACTGGCATCGTGTATTCCTGGCACAGCGTCATGCCGTTTTTCCAGTTCCTCTCTCTGTCTTCCGTCTGCTGGGAGATGGAGGAGCTACAGCAGAGCCACAGCTGGGCAACGTGTGTCTCTAGCTGAGGCACCGCACTGTGGGCCCACGGTCACGATACTCTCGGTGGGGAGGTGTGTCGCTGTCACAGGAACACACGTGGGGATACACTTCAGCACCTGCTGATACGAGGAAGACTTGGTCCTCTCTCCCCTTTGCACCGTGGTCTTTGCTGGCCATTTTGCAGATGCTGAAAGTCCACCCTGCTTCCTTCTTTGTTTTAGAGGTTCCTTTGAGTTGTGTCACCATTTAAGTACTGCTTGCTTTCTGTCAGTTTTCATAGCGCTCAATTTCCACAGTTAAGTGTCTAAGGGATATTAAGTGGGCTCATGCTGCAGTCACTGCCTGTGAGAAGCTTGTCATTGATGTTCACTAAAAGCTGATGTAGATACTGTGATAACAAGGTTGAACCCTAGTAAATGAACCAGCAGTTGGAGAATTATGGACTATTTCTAAATCCTCTGAGTCTATAGAAAAGGTGAAATGCTTAAATCTTCATTTTGTGATCAGAAGAAGGCATGAAAGAGAAATTTACTCTCTGATAGCAATGTCATGTACAACAATATAGATAAGAGATGGTGGATATCTTTCTTAAATGATTTTCTTTTATGGTTAACACATGCACTAAACCCAAAGATGAATGAGAGGCTAGCGAGATTAATCAGGCTATGTGCTGTAATACATTGACAGTGAACGCAAGAACAATGACTGTCAGTCAGCCGCTGTTAAATGTAATGCCCAGAGATTTACCACCTCATTCAAAGATCAGGACACCCAGTTTGCTTGTATGTGAATAGCAAAACAAATAGCCATTAAAATTTCCTGATAGGGCATTGAGTTCTTCCTTCAAGCACACTAATTTTTCCTGCATAGGAAAGGGAAGAATTTAGCAGAGTGGAAGCTATCTCATGAGGTACATTGGGGCACAGACTAGTGCATGGGGACAAGAAAATTGTTTTCCAGAAGTAGTATTTGTAGGTATGTGTATGAATTTGTGTGTGTGTGTGTGTGTGTCTATATACATACTGCATTTCATGAAGGTTTGGCATCGAGGGGAAGTATTGTGGGTTTTTTTTGGTTTAGTATTTGCTGCAGCACCTGGATTTCTTTGAGGTTGTTCCCTACTCACTGTACACGATACTCGGAGGTTCAACAGTGCCATCCTGTGGGTGATATTTCAGGTTTGAAAACTATGGCAGATAAATAAATGACCTCAACAGGATAAATTGTCACAGAATATCAGATACTGTATGTCCCCGTGCAATCAGCTAGAATATTTCCCTCCGGTAGTCAGTCAGACTAATTATTACTTTTCTGTCCAGAAAATTACTAATCTAAATGTGTTATAACCAATGGGAAGGTATTTCAGGCAAGCTGATGAGCAGTGTGCTTGTTAGTTTTTCTCTATTGCTGAGAAATGTGCTTTTAATCATCTCAGTGTGGTTTTAATCATTTTGGAATTTATTTTCACAGACAATGCCAAAATCAAAGGCAAAAGTGTAAAATCAAATAAGCGTGCCTATAAAGACAAATCTGGACATCTTTAAAGAGGCATTAGACTGAAACTAAGACTAGTTAGCTCTCATGTTTCATAACAAGAAAATACAAATTCCCAAGCAACCTTGACGATTAAGCTGGGTGGTTTGAACAACTGGCCAAGATGCTTTTAATTCCAGAAAGATAAGGGCAGGATTAAAGTCTGAAGTTTTGTTGACTGAAGCTGAAATTCCGCTTAGAGTAATTGGACAACTTGGTGTTCATGGAGTGGATATCATGCCAGGACAAGGTAGAAAATTGCAAAACGTGTTCTAATTAGGGAACAGTTGGGGGATCAATGGGTAGCTGCAGATCATGCTATTTCATGTGTGTTTTTCATTTTGCTTGCCTAAGCAACGTGTTAATGAGAGTGAATGAGAAGTTTATTTGAAAACGAGCAAGGAAATAAAGGGCAAGCTGCTCGGTAGCAGGTTCTGCACATTTTTCAAGCTGCTGCTGTTCCAGGGTGCTGGAGGGGCGAGGTGCCCCGGGGCTGGGGGAGCTGGGTGCAGCTCTGGGTTCTGCGTAGGTGCCCTGGCAGTTCGCAGCCTCTCGCGGGAGTTTCTCCTTTGCTTTCCACAGCCAGAGGCCAGCTGTGAGTCGCAGTGCAAGCCGCTGGGTGATCTCGTTAAAGGAAGGGAACATCAGATTACAAACTCCACCGTTACTCTTTGGTAGTTAAAAATTATGACATGATTTGTGGTTCCGAAGTCTTTGAAAAACGTGTCGTGCTATTATTTATGTATTTCATATGTCTGGTTGCCAGGCCCACTTAAGCAGCAAAAAGTGATCGCCAGTGACAAGATATGTCATTAATTCTCGTGAGTATCAAAAGACAAATACGAATCGTTTCCATTTAGATCAGTTTAATGTAGCTTTAAAGTATTTAACATTTTTTTAACTTACTTTGACAAAAAAAAAAAATCTTCCAGCCTAACAAAAGCCTTGCATCTGTGTAGTTCTGTCCTTTTTAAAGTAGGCTAACCTGTTCTAAATGTTGGCGTATTGGGGATCTGGAGACTGTGCTTGTGCCCTGCTTTACAGTATCTAGATGAATTCTGGATGAGTCAGCTGTATCGGGCAGATAGTCTCTTATGATATTTAATTGAAGACAGAAGGTAATGGCATATTAAAGTTTAACCTCTGCACAGAACAGATTTCTTTGTAGTCCTGATCAGTTTGAGGATAACTTGAGCCCTGGAGCATCTGCATTCATCTAACTTTTACACATTTCTAAACTGATTTGAAATGGGTTTGCGTCATATAAATGCCTAATTCTGGTTTTGAATCTCGTAAACTCTTGACCTTGATGTTGCCTTATTTTCAGGAGGTTCTGCATTTAATTATGTAGTATTTTAAAGGTATCTGCTGTTACTAGTTTTAGATGTATGTATTCTGCTTTCTTCAATTTTTACTTTTTACTTTAAAGAAGGTAAATGGGAACAATATTCTTCACTCTTTTTTATACTGTATGCAAAGAGTTCTTAGCTCTTTCCTCATATACAAGGTTCTCCATGCTCTCTCAGCTATTTTTCTTATCTTTTTCTGCTTTCATTCTTTACTTATGGTGTTCCTGAACTGAATACAGTATTTTAAATGAGGTATACTGTGAGGTACTATTTTTACCATTGCTTTTTCTCATTCTTTGTCTTAGCATGTTGTTTTGATTTTTCTTACCACCAGTCAACCTGGAGCGCTAGCCTTCTACATCGGCTGGCTGCAGTAAGACCCATTTCAGGAGCTTTTATAGTGCACGTGGAAAGGAATGATGCATACGCGTGGTTCTATTTCCTGGTTAGTCTTCTCTAAACGTAGGCTTTTCTTGTGGATCGCCCTGTGAGCGATGCTCGTAGTCCTTCCTCCAGATCGGATCTGCCATCCAGCCTGCCACTGGAAACCAGCGTCAGACTCGGATCCATCCCATCAGGTCTCGGTGCGGTCAGCAGTTCCGGTGCTGCGGACAGGAGAGCGGCTGCCGGCGTTCGTCCCCGGCACCGCTGTGGGAACGTGCTGCGCCCTGTCCTGCATCTGGGACCGCTCTTAAGCAGCTGGGGATCTGTGTAATCTGTGTATGTGTACATGCATAGCCTCTGCGCATGTGAGTGCACATACGTGGCATGTATAGATAGATGCAGTTAATAACTACAGCATTCCCGGTTCACTTGGAAAACTGATTTATTCAGTTTTTCTATTTTAAATGGAGTTGGATAAATACTTATCTGACCTGTATGTTCTGTGGCCCTTAGGAGATTTCACAGTAATTCCAATGTCACTGTGTTTGTCTTTACAGTATGTCTATCAGGCTTCAGTTCAACCAATCCCTCTAAGGTGAAGGCATAAGATTTTAGTATTATTAATGCCTCATTTCATCTAGTTAATGATCTTTTCAAGTATTCCATCTTCTGTGTGATTTACTTGCCATGTCAGATAAAGATCTTATTTAAGCTAAGTATTATGAAATAATAGAAATCTTTATTTGATTTGAATACAATCAGGATAAAAGAATCCAGTAGAAAATCTGATGTTAAACAGGTGCAGTTCTTAGCGGCATCGCGTGTGTAAGTTCTTTGAACACTCAGGTCTTAACAGATGTGTTCCTTTTCTCCATATGTTACAATAAAGTAAAGATTTGCTCTGAAAATATTGACAGACACTCTACGCAGTCTTGGCAAACACACCGTTGGTTTCCTTACACAATATTGGCTGTGACTATTATTTAACATTAAATAAATATGTGCGTTAAATAGCTGTAAAGCACATATATGTATAAACAAAATCAGTTTTTGTCAGCAAAGTAATATTTTTTTGCTTTCTTGTTTACTGACGCCTAGACAAAGGAATGTGGTTCAAAACAACATCTGTCAAACTGATTTTCATCAGATTAAGTATATCCTCAAAGCAACCATCACAGCTTACAATATACTGGAAATGTAGGTTGTGCTTTGCATAAAACGCCAACAGAATTTAAAGCACTTGAAAGTGTTTGACAAAAGCAGTGATGATAGCCTGCGCATATTCTCCATTTTTGTTTCTATTTTCGGTAGGTTCTTGGGAAAGGTAGTGAGTGATGTTGCAACACTGCCATCCCAGTAGATGTCCCAGAGTACTATTACAGAGTTATGGCCCTGGCAGCTAATCTGGGTCCGCAAAAGCCAATGGTTTGAGAATCTGGCAGCAGAGACTGAATTTATTGCAAAGAAGTTCATCTGTAGAAAGATTTCTTTCATTAAGGATGAAATTAAAGCATGAATCAGCGACTGATTATCCAGGCCTTTCTCTGATCCGTTGAATTCTTCATTAGTATAGATGTGTGATTATATATGCTCTGGCTTGACTCTGGTTCTGTAGATCATCAGAGATAACTGATAATATTAAAATTTTAACAATCTTTTCCAGGACAATGTAATCTAGTAAAAATGGGGGGAAAGGCAGGGGCTTTAACATAGAACATAAATACAGACACATTCAATCATTGACATTTCTGGCGAACTTTCTGCCTTTTTCCCTGCTAGGGAATAATTAATTCATGAAAATGAGCTTCCCAGTCGGCTGGTGTGTCTTCCGCAGGCGCGAAGCATTCTGCCGTTGTAATCAGTGAAGTAGAGGGGTGAAGCCTCCTTACAGTGTGCGCCCGCAGCTGGGTGGGGGAACTCGGGCCAGCCAGAGATGAACGCCGGGATTTCTGTAAAAGGTCTATGTGGCTGGGGGGTCAAGGCGCCCGAGTTGGAAGCCATGTCAGTGTTGCCGTTAGTTCTTCTGCTTAGAAGTTGGAAATCTGGCCTAACTCAAGAAGAGTGCCATCAAAAAGCCGTGGAGAAGACAAACAAGGGTGAAAGTTGAGGACAGATCTGTTCCAGCTGCATCTGGATGTAGATACGTTTTTACAGCTCTGGTTTCCCGTTAGGTTGTTCCCTGTGTGTGAGTGAATTGCCCTGTGCTATCCTAACCCATACTGCGTTAATCTGAGGCGAGTTAGTGTGAGTGTTTTAGTGCCTGCCACACACCCGTGGGATGGTCCTAATCAGTGTCCCGTTCCAAGACAGTGCAGCTGAAGACAGTCCCAGAACCAATTGCTTACAGACAAGGCTAAATATGTTATTTTGTGATAGAGTTCAAGACAAATGCTTTATATCTGAAGGATATAGATTTTACCAGGAAACCAGTATTGCTGATTTTTGTCGTCTTTATAAAGATATGCTAGCTGCTTCTGCAGTACTACCTGAAGGATAAAACTCAGATTGGATTTTAGCTTAGCTGATTCTGGAAATGATGCTTATAGGTTCTCCAGCCTAATTCCTTAGACAAAAGAACATAGAACCACGTAAAAATAAGTACAAAAATGTACCAACTATTCTAAATTTATGCACCTTTATTGTGTGCCCAGGGAACTTGGCACTTGCAAGGTAATTGAGTATTAGTAGGCTGACATTTTGAGCACGAGACCAGAGTTTCTGAGAAGACTTTTATGATTTGCAGCAGGAAAAGCTGTGTTTGAAACATCCATTTTGTTAGAGATTCCTTCTGGTTGTCATTTTTGGCCAAAACCATGGAGCATTTGACTTGTTTTTAAGGCAAGAAGTATGGAACAGACAATAGATAATAACAGTCTGGTGGTAGGGACAAGCTGTAGCACGTTCAGCAAATACAGGCTCTTTTTTGGAAACGTTGATTTGAATTTCATGCATCATCCAAGCATAGTGAACACTGAAAGGTCATACTAAGAATATAAGGAAAAAATCCATCTGATTTGAATTTCTCACTGTTATTTTTAATAATGCAATGTCACACAAATAACTGATTCTTCGAGTGTGACTAAAGCCAGTTGAAGAATAACTTGCCATGCATTATTTTTTCCATTTACTGTTAGTTTCCTTTATGATGTCATGGTGTTAGTTTATGAACGGTACCTTGAGCCACTGCAGTACCTCTGTGTTTTCTCAGTCAGAATTATTTTTTGGGTTTGTTACTCAGCATCCAGGAAACCTCGTGCAGATTGCAACATACTAATTGGCCTAGTACAATCAGGAGAAAATTAAAGTGTTTTGCTATTGATCTTTGTTTGTTATTAGTTTACGCTAACAGCAAATTAGATTGAAGAAGTCCAATATAGCTATCAAAATATTCTTTCTAATTGCAGGAGACATCATCGATGTTCTTAAATGGAGGTATTTTAGAGCAGAACTTCCTGTCTTTCTGACCCTTTAAAAAAGGGATGATGAGTCTTGTTAAATAACTAGGGTGTTCAGAGACTGTGTAGCAGTACTGTGACTTAAACAGGGCTCAGGCAGTATTTATTAGACCATTATATCAAGGTCTAATACTGTGCTGCTTGTTACCTTAACTCAACATCATTTTAATAAATCTTTGTAAGCTGTGTAGTTGTAAAGTGTATCATAATAATCAGTATCATTCCTCTCATAAATAAGTTGATTTGTGTTTGCTTTGTGTTGTTCCAACCTTGTCAGCCACAACATCACAGGGTAGAGGACCTTTCTCATGGGCCAAGTTAATGAACGACCTGCTCTGAGACCTCGGTTATGGATGTGCTCGGAGAGGGGCACAACTTTACCTCCACGCCCTCCTTCCCTTTGCAATGCCCCAGGTTACACGGTTTTCTCACAGAAGTATTGCATCTATTGTGTAGGCTTTCTGGAGCTCCTGGTCTCAATCCTTCTGCAGACTCCATGCAGATGTGTGGTTTTACTTGCCCGGGAGACCACTGAAGTTGCTGAGTATTTGTAATTTAGACACTGTGGTGATGCCCACCTCCAGGGGTGATTTGGCCTCCAGGTAGAGGTGGTCAGTTCAGTAGATCGGTGGCCCAGGGAAACTGATGCCTCGTGCTGACCAAGCTTCAGGGTCGAATTCTGCCTATGGAGAGTCTGTTCCTATTGGCGTGGATGCAGGTCTGCAAATGAAAAAGCAGGGCAGACTTTTCTTTATGTGTTTTTTTAACATTTGTTTTATTGCAGACATATTTCTCCTTCTGTGTAACAGACTAGGTAAATACTCACTAGAAAGTTTATAATTTAAGGTATTGGGTGTTGTGTTTTCTGAGACTCAGACTCTTAATCCCTGTGATTGACAGATATAAACTTGAATTTTATTTTATTTTCCATCACAGCAGCAAGTTTAGTCCCACTACAGTTTTCATTGTTGCAACACAAATATACTAAGCCTAAAGTACTGCTGGCAGCTTATAAATAAAATTTGAGGATTAAGAAACCAAAGCAAACAAACAAAGACTCTCAGCTTTAAGTAAGGAGCGGAGTGCTGTTGGACTAGCCTTTTACTGCTGGCGCAATGAATATGAAGTAATAGCAGCCAAAACCTGCAGGTCTGTTCTTGGCTGCAATAAGTACTAGTAAGGCAGCAGTCATTTGAATAGGAAATTTATCTTGTCTATTTTAAACATTCATTGCTTTCCAAAAATGCCACTTGTCTTGCATTGTATGTGTGATGTACTTTTCACTTTTAACTTCTAAATAATTTGTACAAATAATCCCTCTTATTTTTTTCAGCCCACCTAAACCAGCGCTGTTCATCTCTGGTGTCATTGCTAGGGTAAGATTACCATTGAATTTCTTTCAGTTGTAGAAAAATGATTGTAGGCTTTGCAGAATTATCACTGATCAGAGCAAAATTAATCTTTTTCATTCCTCTTCTTTTATGAGAAGAGGCTTTGCATTTTGTATATTTGGGTGAGTCCCTTTGAGCATTCTTTTTAGCTTTTTGTGAAACTGAAATTATTTATTGAAATTACTTCCACCGTTTTACTTTGAATTTTAGGACTTTATTGGATCTTCTTTTCACACCTAAGATAGATATTACTGCATTCATTTTCTTTGAAAGCAGTTGCATGTAAGTCTGCTGTTACAGCTTGATCTGTGATGAAGAGCGACAGTCCTGCCTGTAAGGATACCTGTTTGAAGATACGTGTTTGAGCTGCCGCCTGTGCCTTGGGGTGCTTGGGATTCAAAGCGTTATTCCCTGGATTTTAACAGCAGGCAGGACCTGGAAATCTATAAGCTAAATCATTAGTATTAACAAGCCATTAATTGTATGATCAGCAATTCAAGCCTTGTGTGTTGTGACAGGGTTTTTCTGGTGGCTTTACATGATGGGTGCTGTTGTCATGATGACCTTGCATCGCTGGGGTGTGTGGTGTGGTTTACCGGTGAGGTGCTGTGGCTGTGTCAGGTCACGTAGGTGGAAGGAGCGAGCTGACGCAAATTTTGCCAGCCTGTAGGAGTAGTAGACAGGCACTGCTGTATTTTGTGGACCTCCGTCTGCACCAAGGTGGATACCTATTTAGGAATTTAGATGGATAATTGCTTCTAATTATTACATTAGTGTTTTAGATGGCTAATTACTTCTAATTATTGCATTAGTGTTCAGTAATTTTGATAGCGCTTTAACAATTTTAGGGTAGTGATATTTTTTTGAATGACACAGGAAATCTCAGACAAAAAACCCAAGCCCCCAGTTTAGTAGGCATGCAAAAGATTCAAAATGGAAAGAAACTGTTTTATTGACTTTAACTCAGCTCTTCTTTGGCTAATCAGTTACTTGATAGGGTACTATACTTTTCCTCAGTAAGCTGTCAGGTACAGGTTTGTTTATTAACCTGTGAAGAGCAAAATTGTTCTATCATTTTCTGAGACTTTTTAGCTCCCAAATACGTATCAAAATTTCTTCTCTATCTAATAAAAAAACCCTAGAAATGCTTTTTTGAACCCAGAGAATTTTTAAATTTTTAAGTTTCATGATAGTTCTCATCAGTGTCAAGTGGAAGTTTATATACTGTGACCTCTCCTGTTTAGTGTCTTTATCAGATAGAAGGCTCCTCATCAGGTTTGTGGATGGCACCAAACTGAGAGGAACAGTTAAGAAGTTTGAGGGCAGGGCTACTACTTGGAGGGACCTGGACAGGCTGGAAGAGTGACAGGCAGCAGCTGGACATGAGCCAGCTGGGCGTAGAACAGTGAGAAGGCCAACAGCATCTCCGGCTGCGTTAACAGGAAAGTAGCTGGTAGATTGAAGTAAGGGATTATCCCCCTCTGCTCGGCACGCTTTAGGCCACATGTGGAATAGCTCATCCAGTTTTGGACACCGTGGCGTATGAAAGGTGCTGATAAACCAGAGCGAGTTCACTGGAGGGCCACCAAGGTGGTCCGGGGCTGGAACACGTGCCCTGGGAGGAGAGGCTGAGGGAGCAGGCCTTGTTTATCATGGAGAAGAGACGGTGTCAGGAGGACCTTAACAGCAGCCTTCCCACGTCTACAAGGAAGTTATCAAGAAGATGGAGCCAGGTTTTTTCGAGTGGTGCGTGGCAGACAGGCAAGAGACAACAGACACAAGTGAAATGGAGGGGCCTGATTAGACATAAAAAAAATAAATTTCTTCACTACGAAGACATTCAGACAGTGGAGCAGGTTGCCTGGAGGGGCTATTCAGTCTCTGTCCTTAGAGGTTTTCAAGACCAGACTGGATAAAAACCGGGAGTAAGGTGGTCTGATCTCTTTGAGATTTGCTCTGCTTTGAGCAGGAGGTTGGGCTAGAGACCCTTCCAACCTGAATTATTCTATGATATTTTGATTTGAAGATAGGCATTTCCTGCTAACACTTACAGACTGACTCTGTCACCTGTTCAGCTGTCACAGTACCCACAAATCATAGCAGATCGACATTCATATCACCTGTTGGAGACAACAAGGTGTGAGGGGGCAGAGAGGTATGGAAAAGGCAAACAGCAGCATCGGGGCGAAAGAAGGTAGAAAATGCTCAGTCTGGGGAGAGGAGGTCTTTGAAAACTGGAACCAACTTGGAGTAGAGAAAAAAGTGGAAAAAATGTAAAAAGTTAACCTAGTGATCAAGATGTAGTGTAGCATGAGGAGCCATGAAGTATTAAAGATAGGAAAGGGGTTTTTCCCTTGGGTCACTTCAAGAATACTGCGTTCTTGGATGGTGTGTGTGACTGGAAGAAGTGAAACCTGCATGAGTGAAATTTTGAAGTTGGCTAAAAGAATGGCAAGATAGGGTGTGGACAGGGGGACTTCAGAGTAACATGCAACACTGTTTTCCATCTGCTCTTCACATATTTAAAAACTCACATCCACTCGAACTGGAGAGTAAGCCTTTAAGACTTCTTAATTTCTTCCTGGTTTGTTCTTTGAACAGGGTGATAAGGACTTCCCTCCAGCTGCGGCTCAGGTGGCTCATCAGAAACCACATCCTTCTGTGGAAAAGCTTCCTCACCCACAACATGTCAAACAGCACATCCACCAGCCTCGCAAGTGAGCTCTCCATCAAAATCTCAGCCAGACTGCCGTCAGCAAAGAAGTTTTCCAGAGAAGGCAAAAACCCTTTAGGATTCACACTGTCAAATCAGTAAAATTGACCTCTAAAATAATATGCTGTTTCTTTTACTTTAATTCTCGAGGGTTAATAGGAATGAAGACATTGTTCATTTGTTATCCCAGATGGAAAATTCTCTGTTAAGTATTTACTGATCAAGGGTGGGTTTTTTTATAAGATTTTCTTATTACGAAGATAAAACTTTAGTATGAATTATATGATTATTGAGCATAAAATTTGTACTTTTAGTTGTGACATTGCAATAGCAGATAGTTAATGTAGTTCTTATGCTAAGCCAGTAAGGAAGAATAGCCCTTTTGTACTGGTGCCTTTACTATCTGGGGGGAGTTTGGTGTGTGTTGAGAAAGAAATCGGTGGGTGTCTTGATTGTGTAGAACCCTTGCAGTCTTCAGTATCCTACAGTGTTACACCCCAGTAGCTGTGCCCTCTGATTTCAAATAGTGAGATGATAGAAGGACCCAAAAACATTCTCAAGTGGGCAGAAATCCAGCTGAATCTTCTTTACACCGCTTTGCACTTGCGCAGTCTTGCAGAGGTGCTTCCATTTAGAGGTCTGTGGGTATGGAGAGGGGGGAGAGACCAGAGTTACAAGAACACTGCTGCTGTAGGCAACTGATTTGTGATCTTGTGGGTCTCACTGAGGCCTGTATTTTTATGAGGTGATGATTTCTTAATTTCAGTAGCAAGCTGAAGGACCTCAGGACCCTCCCGAATTGAATGTAAAATAAACTGGTGAAAAATCTGTTTTCTTTTTTTAACTTACAGTTGGAGATCACAGTTTCAAATTAAGAGACACCATTAGTGTTTAACTCTATGACCCACCCTCCGTTGCCCATCATATTTTTTCCTGGTCTTCTTATTGTGAATAAGGACGGAGGGAATAAAAAAGTTACTTTTCAAATAGAGCGGTCAGATTAGTTTTGGCCACATAATTAAATCTTGCACAGTTCAAAATCACTTAGTTCTGTCATTTTCCTTCTACAACTCATCTCTGTAAAACGCAGGAAAATAATTTTTTTTAACATTCCATCTACATTTTTAAAGTGTACTTCTGTTTTTATCTGACTAAATACAGTACAGGCTTTAATACCCTTTAGGTTTGTAAAACTTCTAATAATGTCAAAAAAGTGGGTACTGGTTCTGGTGCTGCAAACATTCACCTGGCAAATCAGTGAAAGTTTGGAGTCACTTGGGACTTTATTTGTTCATTTGTGTTTAAAATCAAATAGTATAGAGGAGAGTTTTTAAAATATTTTTTTAAATTTCTGCAGATTAAATAATTATTCCCTGAGTAGCTGATTTAAAACAACAGCAACAAAATCATGTGAAATATGGTGCATTTCACAAGTAGAATAACTCAGTTCATGTGGGGGAGACGGACCTGGCATTTCCATGTCTTCGGAGGCTTGAAATGGAAATGGTGTTTTGCAATGGATATGCATGGATATGTTTATTCTACACCCAAGGACAGATGCACAATCTGTATATGCAGTCCTTATTTTCAATGTAATTAGATAACCGTACTTGCCTTAAGGAATGAGTGTTGTTTATAAGAATTATTCTGTACTAAAATATGCATAGTTTTTAAAATATGCTTTCTGTTTCTGATGTCGGTACGTCTGAGGCCTTGTTGGTAATGAGTGTACAAGTGATTCACACATGAGTAACTCATAAGGGTAGCATTGTTGAGCCTTGTGGAATATCTGCAGGAGGTAATTTGCTGGCAGGAGCATTTGCAGATTCAGGACAAAGTGGTGGCATCTTGTTGATGGTGCAGCCAGAAGCTGTCTGTGTGCCGCATCAGCGACGAAGCAGGTCATCGCAGGCACGTGGTACTGGTAGCTGCTGGCATGAGAGTGAGCTGGATAGTCTTGTGCCTACATCTGAAGTAGTGTCTAGACTCCAGCTGTAGTCAGTGGTAATGTAGTCTAGACAGTCGGTAAAGTATGGCATCTTTGACCAAATTTGAAAGATGTGTCTTTCAAGATGAGCTGGATCACTCTCGACTTCATTGGCTGCAGTGGAAAACTAAACGTACCTCGGGGTAGCAGCACATGATAAGGTGGGGCTGGGTACCGCTACTCTGCGTCTAGTAGTAACTGGTAGAAATGTGTATTTCTATCTTCTGAAAGCAACACCCCATTTCCATTCTAATAATAAGTTAGGGACTTAGCTTTTGAATTACAAACTACTGCTCCTGGTTGCTAATGCAATATATACAGCATATATAGGCAATACCTGAATT
>Ga0181612_144890_pt1 | contig 15340 bp, 3 predicted proteins | sample HoacroProtozoa21_FD_119630 | JGI IMG/M metagenome (GOLD analysis project Ga0181612, IMG submission 119630) | Hoatzin crop microbial communities from Cojedes, Venezuel. Combined Assembly of Gp0051906, Gp0051904, Gp0051908 | reverse complement strand
TTCAAATTTGGTCAGTAGGAATCAGTTTTTCTCCTTATGTTATGTTAACATGGAATCAGATGGAATATTTCAAGGGAGTGGAGAGGAGAGGAGAGGAGAGGAGAGGAGAGGAGAGGAGAAAGAATATTTCTGTTTGAGCTAATTGAGTGTCATTCGTCTGCAAACCAAGAAGACAGAACAGATTATAAATAAAACATTTATGAAAAGATCCACATTAGCAAAAATACTGGCAAGCACAGTATTAATTCTTTTCCAAGAAAAAAAATTGAGCTAAAAAGGAATCATGGAGTTAAAAAGAAAGCAAAATTAGTCAAACTTTCTAGTGAATCATATACACTAGAATATCACAGCATTATAAAAAGGCGACTGAGAAGCTAAATAATCAGCAGAAGCAATGCATGAAGTTCCATAACTGATGGCTGAGATATGTTGATATAATGCTGATCACATGAGAAAAAGGAAATAAACAGAAATGAACTCCATCACCTTGTGAAAATCTGAACGTGGACTACACACATTCATCAGATTATGAATATTTATTTGAGATTTACATTATCCACAAATACCTATACAGTAGGATATAAATGATACATAGGACCTTAAAAAGTACTAAAACATATAAGGAAATTGCAATGGTAAATATTTTTCTATTCATAATATATCAGCAAAATCTTAGAGAATGGAACACACATTTATGCCAATATAACATTCTCTGGTGTTTTTGTCTAGCACCTCAAATTTTTTTTTAAAGAAAATTACAATGTTTTTCTTTGATACATAGGTTATTAAGAGGATTCTTGGACTGGGAAAAAAAGTAGAAGGCCATTTCCAGCCTCTTGAAGTAGTTTTTGAAAGAACCAGAGTTGCTGAGGCAGAATGAAAACATAAATATCTTTAGTTCTGAGTAAAGATATATAATTCAGAGAAAATGCAGTATAGAAAGGTACAAAGCAGATCACACAATAGCTGAAACCACTGCTTCATGACAAAGGTAAAATTATGTAAGTTTACAGGTGTGGGAAATCTTGGTTGCAGTGAAAGTGGTGTTGCAAATGGTTTGTCTGCAATTGTACAAAACAATCCTGTCACATTGAACTTCTCTGTGGCAGAATGAGTCATATCTTCTCTAAGGAAGAGCAGAGAGGAAAGAAGTGCACAGAAACTGATTTTGAGGTGGAATGAGTGGACAAGTAGACTTTGCTGTCTCCTCAGAGCAGAAATGATACTTTTGCAGCCAAGCTTATAATCACACAGGCTTTAACGCATTTCAAAGGTTAACTAAATAACAAACACACAAAAAAATTTTGTTTAAATTGTGCACTGTATTTCTGTATAAATATAAAGATGTACGTGAGAAGTATTGCCTTGTTTTAGCCTAGGAGGGATTGTGTATGGATGCAAGGTGAAAGAGGAGTGTCCTGGGTTATGCCAGGACAGGGTTAATTTTCACCAGAATCCAGGAAGGGACACCTCCGGGCGGGCTGACCCAACCTGGCCAAACAGAGCAGGGTATTCCATACCATGTGCCATCATGCCGGGTTCTGGTTGAGGGGGGAACTGGGTGGTGGGAACTCACTCACGGCTCAGGAGCGTACAGCAGAGGCGGGCAGTGAGAGCAGCTCTCTGTGTTCTGCTGGTTTGTTTTGTGTATTCCCCTTATCTGTATCGTTGTTGTTCCTGTTCCCTCTGTTTGCTGTTCTGTCAAAGTGCCCTTATCCCGACCCACCGGTTTCTGCCTGTTTCTTTCCATTCTCCTCCGCACTTCGGCGGGGGGAGGGGTGGCCACATGGCGCTTTTGTTGCCGGCTGCAGCCAAACTATAACAAGGCGTCAGACACTGAGCAAGCAAATAAGGCCTGCCATCAACAGACTATCAAGCCCGTATTTGAAGCATGAAAAAATTAATGAAAAGACAGGAAAAAAAGGATGCAAGTAGACATCAGAGCAAGGTTCTAAACAACTTTTGAAAGTCATCTCAATTACATTAAACATACTGACACACTATGCCAGACGCATCCTGGCTATGCTGAATCAGCTTAGCTTAACTGAGTTATTTTATATTACAGCAGAAAAGTCACAGATTGCATAAAATCGTTGGCAACACATGCAAACTCTAAAACAGTGATACAGTTTATATATAAGCTATAAAATCTTTTAGGAATAAAAAGGGCATTCCCCTCCTTCTGTTATATCATATTAGCAAGGCTAACTTTGCTATCACAGAGATCTCTTCATGAAATGAGGAATGTTTGCACTTTCTTCCCACCTGAATGGAGTGACTATAACTGCAGACAGTTGAATAATTAGCATTTCATCAAACACAAAGCAGTACTATCTCCTACAAACACCTTGCTACCTTACCTACACTTGTTTTTACCTTGGGACCCTTATGCAACAGCTGCTATTTCAACACTCTGTAATGTCTAATTGCTTGCATCTGTTACAGGTTGTTTGTTAAAGGAGCATGCAACATGTTGCAGTAGGCTGACATCAAGCTGAAGACTGTACTGCATGAACTTGCTGTTCAGTTAGTATCCTTCACTGTTTTCAGTATAAGTATAAACTACCAGGATTTCCTTCTTGGCATTTTGTTAGAACATTTGTTCAGATACATTCAACATTAGAAGTACATGAAGAGGTGCCCAAAGAGTTGTGTGTTCTCCTCTGCCGCTGAGCACACTTCTGCCTTCTCTACAAAAAAAAAAGATGAATCCTGAGGTGGTAGAAACCATTTGGAGGACCATCCGCTATCAAGGGCCATGGAAAAATGAAAGCACGGTATTGACAGCGCTTCCTTGAGCAAGTATTAACAGCACAAAACCATGCCCAAACCAAGCTGGTCCACAAAATCACACAAAAGTGGACTTACTGTGACAAATAAGAAAGTAGCTCCAGTTCAGCAGCCTCCCAACAGTAAGGCAAAGATACAAAGACAAAATAGAGAGAGGAAACAACAGCAGTTACTGCCAGCGCTGAACTTCTGCGGAGGAGAAAGAGATTTGATACCACTCACTGAGTATTGCTTTTAAAGTACAGATATACTACTCCTGGCGGAATTACTTCAGCTTAGAAATAAATGCTTAAAATTTATCTTCCTCTGTTTGAATGGTTCTCACGCAAATAAGCTTGCCACTCATTTGGGAGGTTTCCTGTTGGTTTCAGCAGCTACTGAGACACACTTGCTGGCACTGAGAAATCCTTACGCCAGCCAGCAGCAAACTGTGACAGAGCCTGCCTCTGTGGCAGAAAACCATCATCACAGACCACAGCCACATGCAAGTTTCTTATTCCACATCCTCTCCCTCAAGAAAACTATGCCCCACAGCTCTCTTTTTTGTGTGACAAATGTCTGGTTGGATAAAGAAGAGGAGCATGAGTAGACTTAAGCCTCTGATGCTGAGGAATTAATTAAAATTCAGGGCTACTCTCCCTCATATATACTATGACATTAGCTACCAGCTGCCTGAGGAAGGTTACCATATTCACATGTAGCAGAATTTAAATCAGGAGTCTCAGAAAACAAGCCAGCATTTTCATTTAGCTTAACCCTCCTTCTAAAGTACAATAGTAAATGATTCTTTTTAATAATAATTTAGTAAAAGTATGTAAATTTCATAAGTACTAAAACAGCTTGGATATATAAAGTAGTAGCATGACAGCTAATAGCAAATCAATATTAAATGTTAGTATGTGTAAATATATTATTTACACTCCTAACTCTTCCTTCTTTGTGCAATTCTATTATCATCTTGTTCTGAGGAGGGGTGGAGAGTTGTTTGTTTTTATTGCAGGGTGGATAAATGATTGGTCACCTAGTAAGACAACTTTTATATATATCTCTTGGCTTTGGGTCTAATTCTATACAGTTTTTCACATCCTTTACACTAACAAATAAAAGCTGTTTGGTGGTCCATGAGAAATGTATAGAATACCTTAATACAGTTCCTCATCCTCTGATTTTGTAGTTGACACAAATTAGCTAGAAGGTATAAAGACCAGCTGGGTTTCCTCCAAGAACTGTGAAGACAAAGACTGAACTCAAATCAAAGTTACAGATTCCTTTAAGATCTGTGTCTTTGCCAGATATTTTGGGGGGAGTGAGAGGGAGAGACAAACAGACAGAGAGACTCAAAAGCAGCATAAAAAAAGAGAACTGGGAAATTAGACGCTGAATTAGACACTTCCTTATGAGGTTAGCTATCTGAATTCTTTGTTAGAGTAGATGCTCAAAATCCTCAATTTAAATATCAGGTTTAGACAAAGGTCAGGCATGCTTATCACAAAGCTTAGATACTCCATACTACTTGTCCAGACAAACCAAGCAGTTACAAAGATATAGAAAGGTATATGAATAATGAGAACATGCACAGTTATATTACATACATGGATTTTAAGACCAATTTTTATGCCAACATTTTTATACTAACAAATTTGTAAGGATAAAAACAGAGCCGTGCATATTCATTACATAGGCTTCTACCCTTCACAGGAATTTTGTTGATTTTCAAGTAAATATGACCACAAAGATGACATTATAAGAACTATTTTAGGACTCGCGTAAAACAATACACTGTGTTCCACTGACAAGATGTCACAGCCACACTGCTATGGAAGCGCGTCTCAGCAATTGTTGTTATGGTACCCGCCTGGAACACAGATTTGTTAATCCAGAGTCCATCTTAGTTATTTTCTTGCAAGTCTTATGAAGAAATATGTATAATAAAGCTCAAAACCATACATGTTTAATTGTATTCTAAATACAAGTGCTGAAAAAGTAGCATGAGCTCAGATACCAGACAATAAGCAGAATGAAATTCCATATTTTAATAGGCATAGTGTAAAAAATAACTTTTTTTTCATCCAATAGAAATAAAGACCTCCTTGTTCACATTGCATTCCAGACTCTAATCCCATGAAGCATCTGGAAAGTTATTCTGCAACCCATGAAGCACTACCATAACTCACATTTTACTATTAAAAAAAAAATTATTATTGTTGTTCATTTTTATTGGAAAAGCCTGTGTTCTCCTGAGAAAAATACCTTACTGAAACACAGTATTAAATGAAAGGATATTCACAACATTTAAAGGACTTCCTCATAGTGCCTGCAAAGCAACAATGCTTTACTTGCCAAGAGGTGGAGATTGTTTCTGTATTTAGAATTGGAAAAATCTACTCGTTTGTTATTTTCCTTGTTTGGTTGTTTCTGGAATTATTCCAAAACAAAGCAAATATTTGGAATTCAAAGCACTACTTTAATTTGCAATGCATATCACCATACCAGAAGCTGGGAGGCTATGTCAGAGAAAGCACTGTTCTATACACGCCCTCTCATACTCTTCTGTAAGCACCCGTTTCAAGCCATTGTTAAACTGAGAATACAGCACTCGCTGTAGCTTTAGGGTGACCAAGACTTTTATGGTTAACAGGTAGTACCATTGACACAGGAAAGAATAGGGAAAGCACAAACGGGTAAAAAGTCACATAAAAAGGGAACAGCAGAAAAAAATAATATTGATTATTTTTGTCCCTGGAGTTCTTAATAGATTCTACAAAAGCACCTTTCAGAGTCAGTTCGACTAATCCAATTTTTTGCAGTGAGCTCAAAACTGAACATATATAAGGAGCAGTGACCCATACATTTGCACCACTAAAACTTGGAGAACGTGTAAGAAAAAGTTTTCCTCCCTCAGAAGCTGACAGTATCATTAACTAGGTGAAACATCATAAAATTTTTCAAGTTTAAAGCTGAAGTTTCTCCACCTCTGTCATAAATAAATTCCACACAAACTGAGAGGCTAAACAGGGACTGTTTTAAAATATAACTTCTCTATCCCTAATTGGATTAGCTTCCAATTCATTACATTCATCCAACAACAAATAAATTATACCATAAATGGTACCACGTTTGCTTTATTGCTCACTCCTTCGTAAACCATGAAATTAAGCTCTCAAATTTCATAGCACAAGTAAAAATTTTCATCGAGCAGCAGAATGATGCAAGAGAAGCCTAAGCAATGCATGCTCAAGGAGAAGCAATACACACTACAGATGCATCTAGGAATAGTTGCTACTTGCCTGTACTATGCCTGCCATGTTTGTATCTGTACATGTACGTCTCATGGCTCTTTTATTTAAACCCTTGATCCCTTACAACTATTCACACTAGAACAGAAGAATTGAACGTGATCTTTAGTGACCAAAAAGCACCTAATAGAGAATTTTGCACATCCTAGATACTCATGTTCCCCTGATCTTTGATCCTCAGGACTATGCCAGAAGGAGTGAGAACCACAGATGCATTGAGCCAAGGAAGGCAAGTAGAAGACAAGCCATCACCTGGCAAGTAGTCCAGGAGCCATCATCCAGTATCACACCATGCTTAGGTCAATTCTGAAGTCAGGAAAACACAAGAAGGTGGCCAGCCAAGCTGAGAGACTCCTTGTCCCACGAGCCTTGTATGCAACCTAAGTTTTTTCTGCAATGTGAACATGCTAATTGCATGTTGATTAACAAATTTTTAGTTTGTTTTTCCTTCTCTTCTTAAGCAGACTTGCCTGGACTTAATTTATTTCTGCTGTTTTGCCCTCTTACCATTGTAATGTTCCAAAGCAAAACAGTATTTCTTTCAGAGTAAGTACCAGTACCAAGCTGCTTCATGAAAACAAGAATGGAATGTACACAAAAGAGAGCAGTGAAAAAACTACCTCCAAACAGAACTTCTCCAAGATTTCTATATTCAGCTGCTGAATTGTGAAACTATACAAATGGCGTAAATTCAGCATCAGAAAAACCCATCCATGCTGATTTAGTCATCTTCAGAGTAATAATTCCTTGTTATATATCAATTTCACAAAGAGTTCAGCATGACACACATAGCAGAGTGCTATGCTGACAGGTGCTGTTTAGCAACTTAGGTGTAATACAGAGGTGGCAGCTGGGACCCCAACACCAAGAGGAAAAAGCTGCTCTATTAGAAATGTTTACTTATTTATTAAACTCGTTGCTCTGATGACTCTGGAGCTGTACCTGTTTCTGTCAAGTTTAGCTGCTGAAGATAACCTGCCTGGGACAAGGACCTTCCCCAGATTATCTTCCGTGTTATTCTTTCAAAATCCAATATACACCAGCATCTTAGCAACTCAAATATTTAAGGAAATCTGAGCTGACACTTTGGGGAATTAAATAAGTTCATTTCCTCTGGCAGTTTATAAGCTTTTATTTTCTCTTAAAGAAAACACACATGGCTTCCCTACACATATGATCTCGTTAATGCATCCTTTGTGCGCCTACTTTTCAGTGTGAACTGAGAATGAAATACATTGCTATTAAGTGTGTAATGAAAGTAGCACAATTTAAAATCATCCATCCAACTAAATATTATGAATATAATCTCTAGAGATTAATAAATCTATCTTCCCAACTAAAGTGTTCAGCAGTATTTGTATTTAAGTAACTGCCCAATTTTAGACAAGTATCAGAATAGTTTTACCTTGTAGATAAAAATAAATAAAAATTCCCAAAAATAGGCAATGGGAAAAAGTACTTGGAATTGGAGTTTCCAAGCTCTGCTTCAATATTTACATTGATTCTCCCTCAAACTGGCTGACTTACAGAACAAGCACACAGCACGCATTTTCAAAAATAACTCTTTTGTACAAATGTGCTGAATTCAGAGACGAAAATCACAAATAAAAAAACAGCATAAGAAAGTACAAATTCTTTAAAAAAGCATAATAAGTGGGTAATTGTCTAAGTGGGGACATGAAAGACAGGGTCTTTTTCTTTTGATTTCTATACCTCCTCCAGAATAGTTGTTCAAATCATCTCACAAAAATTTATTAAATCTGGTTGATTTAAGGAAGTTACTGCAATACTGAATACCAGTAGCATGATATACACAATTTTGCTACGTAGTACCAGAGACTGCAAATGTCTGCAAGATGGAGATGAAGGAGACTCAGTCTTAATGCCTACCCCTGGGAAGGCCACAACACAGAAAAACAGAAAACCTGGACTCTGTGAAACCAGGTTTGTTCTGCCTTGTCTCTAAGGACGGGAATATATGCTGCAGAGGGAGAAGTAGAGTTTCCTGAAAGGGCTGAAGTCTATATGTTTAGGAAAGCGAAGAAGGACTCAGGAAAAGTGGAAGATCAACAGAGAAAATTTCAGAGATTGAGGAGGTCAAAGAAGAATTACATGATTTAGAGATGCTCAGCATAGCAAAGAATACCTGAAAACATGAAAGGATCCTGTTTCAAAGTCCAAAGGGCACACAGGAGTAGGAATCAACTACCTACAAGGAATGGCAGACATGTATGTTACTGCTTTACCAAATCTAGACTGTCTAAAATGAATCGCTGTTCTTCAGTGCAGTTTCGATTTGATTTAACGGTCTTGGTTCTTGGAAACCACACACCAGAACAACCTCAGTGGGACCACCTATCCTCACAGAAGTATCTTTCAGCAATAGCACAGCAGTCCCTGCCACTGAGTTAGAAGGTCCTGCTTCAGGAAGGGATGTGACAGACTCTACTCACAGAAGACAAGGGGTCAGTGGGCACTGCAGATTTAATAGCTATTGGGCTGATCCAAAAACCAGAGGGAGTTTAAAAATCCAGGCATGCAACACACAGTCCAGACAGCAGTGTGTCAAAGTACCACTTGGAGATCTTGAGCAGAGCAGCAAGAAAGCACAAATACTTGTTTGGTTTGTATGTGATCTAACTGGTAGAACATAGGCTAAACCACGTTGCTTTAAAAATGCCATTCAGCTCAGTCTTTCCCCTTATCAGTGATGATGAGCTGATGTTCAGGAACATGTGTTATCACCAGCTAAATGATGACTCTCAAACCTACACATGGCTCCCTGTTCAGACCTCAGACAGCCTGATACAGAACAGAGGAAGGAGAAAATTTGAAATTCTCTATATCACTGTGGCAGACAATAAGTGGAAACTGAAGAGTACAAAATTTGTGATTCAGTTGCTGCATCTTGTCCACCCCGCACAAATCATTGGAAGGTTCAATTATTCCTTATAAAAGACTTTGGAAATGGGAAAGGGTTTTTTGCTTTGTTTTACTTTTTAAGTGAATTAAGAAAAAGTGCCAACAATGCCACCTCTTACTCCTCCTTTTGAAAAAAATGATCACAAGGAAAATGAGAACTGATGAAACGTCAGGGAATCATGCAAATTCTTCATTGACAAATTAGACATCTGATGGCAAGGCTGAGAAAACCACCATTACTTATCAAGCTGATATCAGGCTTGCACTGGAACTTGCAATATTTCTCCTACAAATAGAAAACTTTGACAGGAACTGTTTTGATACTTCCCAAGCTCAAAACAAACTTCTCTACTGCTGAAAGCCTCTTGCCTGGGAAACAGATGCTATTTATCATATAGTCTGAGAACAAGCACATGGTAGTGAATGAACTGTGCTAACATTCACTTTCTGCCCAAAATGTAGAAGATGACCTTCAGTAATGAAAAATAGCTATGAAGATCACACATGTAAACCACACTTGTAAACCAGGCTGAATTACCTGGATGTCTGCTAATGCTGTTGCATGTTGCCAATGGCTTATCATGTGCAAAACACATTTTGTATTAGATTTGGAACTTTCTGCAAGAAAGCCTTCATATAGGACAAAAAGTCTCAAAATAGACATCTGAAAGCTTCCAAACTGTGTTATTATTATCCACCCACCAATTTAAATTACTAACAAAAGAAAAAAAGATATAATACTCAGCAACATCCTAGACAGTTTCCATAATTTTACATATCAGGGAATGAATCTGGCTTTGTGAATAACTGTTGTCATGGCAGCAGTGTCATGGTCCCAAAGGGAAATAAATCCTCCCAACAATTTGTGACAAACCAGCCTAGCAAAGAACAAAATTACTTCAGTCTTGCTAAAGGATTATTGATTTATTATTTGAAGTTCAGCATTGGTTATTGAAAAATCACTACCACCTCTTTTTTGGATGTGTTTCCAAGAGTAAGACAGGAGATAGCTAACGATTTTCTTTAGGGGAGATTTCTTTCAGAATATGCAATTTCTTTGAAACCAGACTTTCTGTTCCCATCCAGCAAAAAATTAAACTGTATTAAAATTAAAAAAAAAAAAATTAAAAGCTAAAAATAGGTATTCAGTTCTGGTTGGTTTGAACTAACACAGCACATTTTAAACGACTGGAAAGAGGTAAAACATTTCTTTTTAAAAGAGTCCAATATTAAGCTGAATTTTTCGCTTATTGCCTGCAGAAGATGTGCTTGCAGTGATGGAGGTGGATAAGACAAAGCTTATATCAAGTGGTTTTTTTCACACAAGTAACTGACCTGTATGACTCCTACCTACATGGAATCCACACCCAATTCAGAAAGTCCCACACCTATTGCAGTATGGGAACATCCTGGAGTCCATTGGAAGTTAGGAGAACATTATGGGGAGGCACTGCCTATGCTTGCTCTATTTCTACATCCTTCTCAGCCACTCTCTCACCAAAACTGAGAGGATATGGGGAAAGATGGGCCTTTGACCTTTGCCACTAGAGGCATTTCTGTGAGATTCAGGCCTCTGAATTGCTTACTGAGGGTACAATTCATTTTCCTACATTAGCCTGTGTGGGTTGTCAGGCTTCTCTGCTGGATGGTGTCTTCCACGATGCAACATAATCCTCTCTGATGTTGACATGCTATGTCAAGAAATGGCCATCTCAAGGTAGAGATCATGTAAAGATGCAGTCTAATAACTGGAAACCCAAACAATAACTCAAACAGCCAGGAAAGTCTGGTTTAATATGGAATTGATCCAATATTAAAGACTGTGGTTGTTCTGAAGCTGAAAGATAGTATTCTCAAATAATAAACATGTTCAATACTGAAATACTTTGTAAGATGGAAAGACTTCATTTCCCCAGTTGCATTTCTAATTTAAGTTACTCTGATGTCTCATTTCCCTCAAACACCACGCTGACTACCCACATGTAAAATTTCTTTTGACTATTAAGAAAAGTTAGTTTCATTATAACTCAGGCTGATTACAATTTTTAAAAAGTTTGATGCCTGTTAGTCCAAACTGAAAAAGGATTTAGCAGCAACTAAATATCAATATTGTGCTTGCAAATAAATCTGACTAATTATTATTTCAAATTCACTGATTCACAACAATACAAGAACCTTTTATTCACTGTACCCTTGGATAAGTCTGATAATGTTCAAATTAACATTTGTAGGTTATGTGACTAGTCTGGCTGGTCTTGTGGTTCAGGCTAAGGAACCCATTTCCTCCCTTCAGATACAGATCTCCTGTGATGATCTCTTCCTATGCTGCTCACTACCCGTTCTGCCACATCTCCCTCTTCCCTGGGTGACTCACTCACCCTCAGGCACCGAGCAGCGCAGAATGCATCTCAATGCCAGCGCTCAAAGCTGAAACCTAGCCCCAGCAACAAGTCTGTGAGATACACACGCCCCAGTTAACATAATAGCTGATCTGCAAGGCTAAATCAGAGATAAAAACTTGATGGATGTTTTAGTCTTCTATTCATTACTGCCAGAAAAGAAGATTTCTCATAGTCTAGCTAGAGGACTCTCAGCAAGCCGTGTGTCCAACTGACTCCAAGTAAGACTCGGAGACATCCATGTTTAAGGCTCCATTTCAATCAATCCCCTGTTCTGATAACACAGGGTTGAACAGGGAGGAGGAGACTTCCTTCTTCACTGCCCAGCCTAAGGACAGTAACCGAACAATCTTCCGCTGAGTCCCTCTAGGATACAATAGACAGCATGTCCCAAGGCCTTTGCCTCCTGACTTCCTCATCGTTGGGTCACTGGACTGCCCAACCCTCCATGGGCCTTCAAAACCTTAACAAGGTTCATCACACCCTCTAGATGACATAAATATGATGAAGCAAGCAGCATTTAAGAAGCAATCCTTTTGAGAGAGTTCTCAGCTTTGCTCCCATACATCCGTGGCAGGTTTTTTTATTGATACCTGAGTCAGAGAACCAAATGTGCAACAGAGAAAGCAAACAGCTGTTGAGCACATTCAGGAGAGGAATGAAGCAGAGAGGGGAAAAGATGGCAGAGACAGGACCCATCTTCGTTGCAGAATGAGCCAAAAAAGGATAGCAGCCACCAAAAGGAGGGCATTTCCTACAGCAGAGTGAGCATTATGGGGAAAAGAGATGCCTGGTGAGAAAGTGATAGCAATGGACAGGGAGGCAAGATTAAGCAAAGAGGAAAGGTTCTGCTGTAGGCAAGAAAGTTGCAGATGATAATTCTCAGCTAACATTTTACGGAAAGTTTTATACTCCTCAAGAAGAGATGAGTGTGCTTTTCCTCCACACAGGAACAAGCAAATTCACCCTAACAGAATTTTGTACAAGCTTCATCTCTCAGCTGAGCAGAAGCTGCCTTTTGAACTCCTACTCCTGTTGTTTTCCAAGTGCTTTATGAGCTGTCATACACTGAAATGCAACATTTTATCCCAAGGCAGACATTTTCAGTCCCATGCAACCAACCCCAGATCTCACAGAAAGGATCTAAGAAGGCTGGCAGCAGTGATGTGGCACAAGTTAACTAGAAATTCAGGAAGCTGGGGCAGAGATTAGAGAAGGGCCTGAAAGATGTCCTCCCAGGAGAGAGAGGGAGGGGACAGAAAATAATGTAGTTAAAAAAAAATTTAGACCTTGATAAAAGAATAAATGCATAAAGAAACACAAGTAATGGCAAAGAATCAGCAGGAAGGGGAATAATATTAAACTAACCAATCTGCAGAACTACAACTGAAGTGTCAGTAATTCTCATTTGGTTTCCAGTTGCTTTGTGCCAAAGTTTAACTCTCAGCATCTTAGAATACGATAGTCTTGCCAGGTTAGACAATACATCAACCTGACACCAAACACCCCTACTTTTTTTTTATCTATATCATGTTTTGGTAATTCAGTCTCTGGGGTACTATTCCTGATTGCCACCAAACTGTTGTCATCTGAAAAGGTTATTGAACTGTACCCTGCATGTAACAGCAGCAGCTATACTTCACTGAGTACTGTGAAGCTTAATGAGTGTTCTTAATGAGCTTTCAAAGATCATCAAAACAAAGTAACTACCTCATCAGCACATAGGAAAAGTGAAATTAAAATAGAGAATCAGTATGTGTGGGGGTGACTGTTCATATGCATTAATTTCATCTGCCATTTCTCTCTGTGTTCCTTTCAGTTTTATAATGAAGCAATTTCAAACCAGATATTTAAGGTTACATCTGCAGCTACATTTTAAAACTACCAATTTAAAGTTCTAAGGAGCCATGTCCATAATTTCCAAATTCAATTAAATATGAGAAATATTTATAGACACAGTTATTACTTCTACCATTATACTATGGCAAATTGAATCATCTACTAGAGATACTCCAGCTGATCAAAAGAATTAGAATCAATCACCGGGACATAAGGGGTGAGAGACCTGCAGGCCTGGCATTACAGCTTAGCAATATTATGGTAAGATCACTATGTTTCTTCTAGAATTTCTTGACCTCTTAATATCATGCCTCTCAGGAAACATCCTGTCTAAAGGTCTTTTATATTTTCCAGAATCCTTGTATATCTACTCCCAGTTCCATTTTTACTGTTCTTTTTTCCCCCCATTTCCTGCTGTGTACTTCCACCAAGAGACTTTGATATCAAGAGTCACGGTTCCAAACTGGATACTGTCATGCCTCAGTTTCCTTGTTTCTGCAGAATGCATCTCAAATCCTCAGCTCAGATGGTAAACTTCACTCCAAACCCTTCTTACAGGCAACCTGCTTGCAAAGTAATTCCACTCTTTTCTTTTGTGCACCAGGCTTAGCAGTCATCCTTGGCTTCTCCTCTGCATTTCGTCAAAATACAGTAAGGCCCCTGCCAACCTTGTTTCTAAACTTGTGGTTGTGTTTGCTGCTGTACAGAAAATTTCTTGGTTATCCACGAGCCCTCTGGTTGTGCTTCTCTGACACAGATGCTTGGCTGCTTTATGCAGAGGACACCCCACCTGGGGTCTTTGTCGGTCTCAGCCCAGACTGGGTGAAACTGTTGGCAACACATAACAGAACTGCATCAAAATCTGTACCTGAAGAAAAAAACATTTTTATTTTCATCGCTGAAAGGACCAGGAGTGCAAACCTGAGAAGAATGTGGGGACAGCTGAAAAGAGCTTTCATCCAGAGGCCCAAGAAGTATGAGCTACTGCTGGGGCATTTATCCAGGTACTAGCTAAAGACATTTAAAAATTTTCCAATGAGATATTTCATCAAGGAAAAATGGCTATGTGGAAATGTGTTCATTTCAAAGTAAGTTTGCTTCAAAAAGTTACTTACAGGCATCGGAGATTTTTGATACAGCTGAAGAATTGCTTTGACCTTTTGAAAAATGGAACATTTCTAGCTGCCATTTCAACAGAACTCTTCATGTTTTAGTTTCAAAGAACACAGACTTACTGTCAAAATCGAAACAAAACGTCTCATGTCAACTGAAATGAGTTTCCAGAGTTTGCTTCACTGAGAACACCAGAATGTATTGTTTTCATTAGATTTTGGGACAGATGATTTTTTTTGAGCACACCAAGTATTAAGGAACTCCCCTTGCTCTCCAAAGAATGGAAAAAAAACCAACATCTAATGCTGCTTTAACAAGGAATGGCAGACTTTAGAAGGAAGGCTCCTAAACACTGCTACTCACTCACATTTATTCCCAAAGCCACCTAAGGGTGGCCAAAGGTCAGACCAAAGACAGCAATGCAGTCCTTAGCTAGGGCACCTAAACTAACTCTGTCTCATGGGAGTTGCTGAAGCAAAATACCACACAGTTTACTTTCATGTATATGAGACAACTGTTTTACTTTCTCTTAGATTTCTTTATAGCGCTCATTTTTGTGATATTTGACATTTATGGAGAATGCTGGTTTACTCAAATTTAACTCCTTGAACAGAAAAAGGTGCAAAAAGCATGGGAGTATGTGAACTGAGTCTACGAAAAAGTGGAGACTTCATGTAATGATTCTCGGTAATTTCTGCTTACTTGTTCTCAAGACTGCATTTTCCCAGAAACATTCCTGGAATTTTGGAGACGAGGATACTAGCCTATGCATATCTACTCCAAATAAGGCAATTCTTAAAGACTCTTTGTGCACAAACACTCTTGACCTAAAGTAAAATAGAAGTCTAATCTTGCAAAACCTGTTTGTCCTGGGTTTGGCCAGGACAGGGTTAATTTTCACCAGAAGCCAGGAGGGGACACAGCTGGGTGGGCTGACCCAACCTGGCCAAACAGAACAGGATATTCCATACCATGTGCCAC
>Ga0181612_147432_pt1 | contig 15342 bp, 10 predicted proteins | sample HoacroProtozoa21_FD_119630 | JGI IMG/M metagenome (GOLD analysis project Ga0181612, IMG submission 119630) | Hoatzin crop microbial communities from Cojedes, Venezuel. Combined Assembly of Gp0051906, Gp0051904, Gp0051908 | reverse complement strand
TACCCCCTACCTCTGAAAGTGCTATTTTTTTTCCTCTAACACTGATTCTCTGTATGTCTCTCATGTTTAAGGTAAGTCATAACAGACTGAAGAGGAAACCTGCCGTTCCCTAAGGGCTGTATTAGCAGATTGCTCCCCTGGAATTCTTTGCCCACGTAGATTGGCAGAGGCTGCTCATACAGCAAATTATCCTTTTTGGACTAAAAATTGCTACCCAGGACAGACCAGCTGTCCTGCCACTCAGGGGCTTGTGGCAAGTGTAAAGCATTTTGCAGAAGCATGAACTCCCACAGCGTACCTCATCAGTGAAACACTGCCACAGATACGTCAGGGATAAATGACAAATGCCATACTAGCTACAGGCACAGGTACTTTTATAGATTATCACTACAGCAGAGTGAATTACCAGTTGAATTTCTCAAGTGACAGGTTCTGCAACTAAAGCCACACAGGCTGAAGTTCTGAACAATTAACAACCCCAACTAGTTTGGCTCTGTAATGAGGCATTCCATGCAAATACAGCCCCACTGTGCATTGCCTAAAGGCTTCTCTCATCTGACTAAACACAGGTACTTGCAACATATTCAAGGGATTATGCCAAACACACGTTGTACTTTGCTGGAATAGTCTTTAATTTATTTTAATGTCACAAACATATAAGCAACTTGTGCTATTGCTACCAGTTCAGTAGTGATGAATATATATTAAAAAGGTTCTTTATGAAAGTGAGGAGGAAAACAGACTTACTGCCTGGCTTTATACACAGAAAGTGTGTAGAAAAGACCACAAAGGCAAAACAAATACCCTGGACATTAAGTAGGTCACATGAAATTATCATGTCTGCCTAAGGATACTATGAATGACAATCAATTTAGCATTTATATTTTAATCCAGTTTAAATTCACAGATTAACTGTGGATCATCCTCACACAAAACACCTAGATGGTACAACAGACTACAGATCACAGAATCACAGAATGGTAGGGGTTGGAAGGGACCTCTGTGTGTCACCCAGTCCAACCAGCAGAAAAATTTGGCAGTTCAAGTAGGGATGAGAGAAGCCCTGATCCGACGTACTTTTCAGACAATTCCTTCACAAACAGCAAAGCGAAAAGCTTTCTCGTATGCAATGTGTTCAATTCATTATACAGTGTGCATTTGGTTTTATGAACCCAATCAGCGAATACTGATCACATCAATAGCAGTGTGCCATGCAATTTTGTTTAAATGAGAATTCAAGTCATTTTGAATGCAGAGAAGGGAATTTATTTGTTTTAGTATTGCCTTTCTTAAGCAGCACTAAAAAGGTGTTTTGCTAACCACATACAAAGGGCGCAATTGCAACATCATCTGTCCCAGTCCCCGAGGCGACGCTTGCCTGCCACCATTAAAGTGACAAAGCAATTTATGTACCACAGGCTGTCTACTGAAAGCAGAACAAAATATCCAAACTTCATTTTCTTAACTCCTTTAAGCAGTCAGTATTCTGCAAAGCTGGAAAGTCAGTTCAGTGCGAGCATGTGGGACACCTCTGTAACACCACCCAGCTAATGGGAACTCCAGGTAGCAGCAGAAAAGCAACTCCAGCATGAAGAAGAGAAGAATATTGCCCTCCACCATGCACCCTTTCTCAGTCTTTAAACTCTAGCAGTGGGGTGATAATGTTACAAAAGAGGCAGGGCATGTTCAGCTGCAGTGAAGACACCCCCTGAGCACCCTCTCACTTCTCGAATACTAACAAAAAGCAGAAGGAATGAACCATGAAGGCTCTTCCAGCTCTGCAGGCAGCAGAGCATTCTAACCTACCCAGAGACAAGGAGGACTTCTGGAAAAGCTCATCTGCCTGAGTGGGAATACAGCTGGCTGTGTACTTTGCTGGGCTACTTCTGTGCGGTGGTGTTTGTCTTTTTTGCTTTGAGGGCAGGGAGAAGAAGGAAGAGTGATGACAGAATTCTTCTTTCTAGGCTCCACAACCCTTGGGAAGGGGAAAGAATGAGCACTATGGGAATTCCCTTCCATCTTCGACAGAAAAGTGGACACATTCTTTCACGGGAACCTCTCTCCTGGTTACGTATGCCACAGGTTTCTGTGGCAGCTGAAATCTCTTGCTTTTGGTAAAGGCAAAGCCCATCCTGCTTCACAGGATAAAACAGGAATATACTCAGCAGGGCTTCTCTTTTCTTCCTAGCGGCAAGTAAATCAAACAGAAGCTGCGTTATCCAAACTTGTTTTGCATGCAAGTGGACTCTTTCTTTGAAGACAGTACTGCGAAAGACAGCTCCCCATGCAGCAACTTCCAGATGTCCCCATGTCCCAGGGGAACATTTCAGAGATGGAGATTCAAGAGCAATGTTTATTTAGCTTTTATGCTCTATGCTATTTCTGTTGGAAAAGTGACATGAGTAGAAAACTTAAAAAGCGTTCTCCTGTATAAGCAGCACAGAATCTACTGTGACACACATCTACTGAGATCATTTTGGTGCCCACTACCCAGGGACAGTCACCCTACGACTGCCTCCACTCAATGCCAGGAAACACAAGTATCCCTTGTTTTGTTTTAATTACCAGTTACTTTCAGCTTACCAGTTTCCCCCTTTGCTGAGCAGACCTGGTTTCCCGGAGGGTGTAGACATCACCACAGACTGAGATTTCCCGCCAGACTCCCGGTTTGGACTCCTCAGTGAACCCTCCTTTTGGATGCATGACCAGCACCCCATTAGTTGTCAATCCATCCATGTGGCCATCAGGATTTTTCCACTTTGCTGCTTTTTCCTACATGTGACAACCACCCCAGGAAAGAGTTTGATTAAAAGTTTATGGACTAAAATATTACACACTCAAATTTTACTAGCACTGTCTAAAATACAACATTTCCTCACCAGTCAGCAGTGTCTAGACAGATTTACAAAAAAAAGCATTTTTAAGAGTACCTTGTGCCAGAACAGTAACATCTTTTGCTTATGCATCTTCTCAATTACTATTCTACCTTAAGTAATATTAATATTTTTAACTCAGTTGAGTGCCTCTGACTGCAGGTCATGTAAGAGTAAAGGCCTCAAAGGTCAGTAGCACAGATACTCCTAGCCACCGCAGCAGAACACCACTGCAGTGGGCACATTCTTATCCGTAATGCAGCTGATGTGCTCCTTAGTCTTCAGCGCTCAGAACTGCAACAGTGGCTTATGCACAATGAGTATCAGGAATATATCAAACCAAGCTAAAGAAAATCCACTAGCAGTTACTAAAGTAAAGCATTATAGTTAAAGACAATTATGACCATGAGTCCATGCTGGTAATAAATCAGGTGCATAAAACTGCAGTTTCTACTTAACACTGCAGCTGGTATGCTGAGTAATAAAAGTCTAACGACAGTATGAGTTATCAACAACTAGTACAAGGGAATTTTGGGGCTTGAAAATAACACAGAATAAAAACCAGAGTTTGCTCGTACATAACAAATATTAGTACTACTTACACCAAGAAATATATTTTTAGATGAGTCAAATCCAGCTGCAAAAATCCTTGCTGTATATGGTGGGCTCCTGTCACAAACAATCCTGCATGCAAAACGGGATATGGTGCTTTGCGTAATCTGGGTTTCATCATTATTTTGACTTCCAGAAATAGTATCTGTTACTACAAAGTCTATGGGGCTTTCTGTTGACCTCCCAACCTGCAAAAAAATCAAGATAATGGTATAATTTGAAAAAGCCATAGAAATATCAAGCATTAAGGACACAATTTTGCCAAGTTAATGTTAACGCCATCAGTAAACTACTGTCTACTGAGTTTTCGGATGGCAAGATCCAACCAGAGACTAATCTGTATTTTCACATTTGTCCTAGGCACAAATACATCACTGAGAGGGCAAGACAAATTTTCACTCACTACAACTGATGTACATGCTTGCCTAACACAGCTGCAATGAGTGGTTTGATAGAGCATTGTCAGCAGCATGAAAGTAGTATCACCTTGCTGTTTCATAATCCAACCACAGCAAATGAGTTACCACTATGTTCTGTCAATTAAGAAAACACTAGCTTGAAATGACCAGTTTTATTCACATTTCTAGTTCCAAGTTAATTTGCCATGAAAAGAAAGGACTTTTTTTTTTTACACTCAGAACTTGGTTATTTTGATACATCATAACAAAAAAGCTACCCACCTTCACGTTTTCACAATCTGTAGTTCCAGAATAGAGGAGTTTTCAGGTAAAACCCAAAATATGATTAAATTTATTCCTAATCATGCGTGTGCATGACTAAATAAATTAAACACTTGCTTTAGCAGAAATAAAACACAGCAAATCAGCAGACAAAAATACGTTTCTATCTTGCCATCTATTATTCTAAAACTGGAAACATCTAGGCATCTGGAACAGAAAACTTCATTACGAAATGGACGGAGGGATCTGACTGCAAATCAAAGATACCATCAGACTTTATCAATACTTCTGCAGACAAATTAGTGTTACACCAACTTTGAGCATAACTGGGAAAGCTGATCCAAGGAACAAGGAGTGGAACAGAATATTAATTTTATAGACACCTTGTGAAGACGAAAATTAAGAATATTCTTCACATGAAATTACCTTCAATGTCAGGAATCCACATTTATATAAAAATAACTCTCTCACTAAACACGATCTCATTGTCCCCCAAGAGGTTACATTCTGCTTAGCTTCTTGTTCTTCAAAGCCAGCTACGGGAACACATGTATGGTTCCATCATTAACAAACATCTCTGCAAACTAAATTCGCTGTAAAGAAAGATTATTCACTAGTCAAGTGACAGTATCAATACTTAATCCTTGTCACAACTGAACTGATAGCAACAGTACAGGGATCTCTCCCCTACTTCTCTTCAGCTTTCAGCTAAACACAGGCCAAAATTCGTGTCTGAAGTGACATATCCAGTTACTTTCTCCATATCACGGGTCTCAACCCAACTATAAAATGCGATGAGCTTGGTGCAGAAGAATTGCCAAGGAAATACTAACAAAGGCCTAATCAAAAGTATGCGCTTCAATTTTCCACTGAAAGTAAAGTGACTGCTAAAATACCCAAGAGACAGGTCAGAAACTATGTAACATGGGACATTTCTGATTTATGTAACTTCACAATTTGAACCTAAAACTTACAAAGCTATGTTGTTCTTCCCTTTACAGTATTATTTCTAACAGGCTTCTATTTCCCATGCAAAGCAAGTCCTGCTAACAGTCAGCACCAACCAGCAGCAGGAAGCGGATTCATAACTTTCGACTATTCTCCATCTGCACGCAAAGCCTCTGACAGGATAATCAATAATGAAAATGAAATAAATTTGTTCATAACAAGTTTCTGCCTGTTGCAGTCTCTGAAATAGATCACTCACAGCTTTTAGATGCAATTAGAGAAAAATCTGCCTTATTTTCTTTTAAAGGATGACAAAACACGCAAGTGTTTGCTCCCAGTCTTCCTCACATCATACCAGTCAACATGAAATCTGAGTATGTTTGGATATAAGCATTAAAATCTATATACAAAGATTTTACATGGTTTCTGAGATCTCTGAAATTACATGTAATATTTTAGGCAAAAAAGTAATTTATTTATATATCTAATTTGTGTCACAAGTACATCTATACCACATTAAGTATTTTAAGCATTTGGTTTTCTTTTGTTGTTTTTTCCTCTTGAAAAAGCCTTCTAGAGGATCAGTCCTATGTATTGTGCTACATTTCAGCACTAGAAATTATTATAAGCAGCGGCCTTCAAAACAAGACAATTTTCCCATGCTCTGAATCAATTGAAAATTTTGTGTTTGAGATCATCAGAAAGGAAAGCCCCTCAGGAACAAATGAACTTGACAATACCAACATTTACCCACCAAAAATTTTAACGTACCTGATGTTGCAGTCAGACTACAGCCACTACAGACCTAGTTCCATTATTCAAAGCTACTCTTTACAGACTTTATGACTCATTTTTCTTCCATTTTCGTCTATATCACAGAATACTTTATTCTTTTTAGTAATTTTAGGCTATATTTTGGGACTCTTCTTGTTAACTGTGTCTTATTCTATATTATTTCACTAAGTTACTTCCAATAACAAACCACAAATCTCCCAACTGATGTGTAAGACAGCTTCTGTTGTCTACACTACAGGTTATTGTTAAAAGCTGTGTAAAAGCCAGGCAGTCAATCAATCTTCTAGTGTCTACTGTCAAAGAAGTGCTATTAAAAACGCTCACTCCTGAGACAAGGCAAAACCAGACAACCTGCCAGCAGATAATTCAACAGCTGCAGATTCCTCGGTTTCAACAGAATTTCACTGGAATGATAGGGAGAACTGGACCATGCATCTTCTGAACGGCTGTTCTTCAGTAAAAAAAAAATCAATTCTTCTTATTGAATGTACCTGCTTCTTCTATAAACTTGTAGTTATTTAGCGTACTGGCTACACATTTTGGTTCCTCATAGTGGTACAAACAGGTATAATCAACCCATTCTTGCCTAACAAAACCATGAAGCAACAGGTTCTACTCCAACCAATGCAATATCAAAAGAATGGTTACTAAATTCTGAAGAAAATCTTCATTTTTAGCAGCATATAGATGCTGTAGAGTTTAGGAGATGCCAGATGGAGCACATTAGTACATTTTCTTTGTTATTAAATGAAGAAATCTGATCTGGATGTCACTAAGACAAAGCTATCAAGTAGCATTTGTACACTAATTTCACTACAGAATTACATTAAGACAAAAAAAAAAAAAAAGAACACACACTCTCCACAGCAGAACAAGTACAACTTCATCATGCAGCCACTGAAAATGCATATGACCTGCAAGGTTAACAAAATGATGTTTATCTGCGTGGGGGGCAGGCAGAATACATGCATGGCGATTTGAACCACTTATTAACTGCCAAGTTACATGCATGAAAATATGGTATTTTTGTTATGGAAAATGTCAATAAAAAATGGTATTTAGACAGCCTCAACAGTGCTCTTCAAAGCCTTCTGAATTTCCTTACTGCCCCTTGTATCGTCTCGCTGTATTTTCCACATGTGCCTCACTTCTGATAAGTATCTACTCATGCTTCTTTTCTTGGTTGTAAGCTTGCAAAGCATAAAACAACATGTTGCTGTGAGTCTGTAGTCTTCAAAATTTTCCTGTTTGTTTCTGGAAAAACTGCAGAATACGAGTCACCAACACAACACTCCTTACACTTTCCTTCCAAGAAAAAGACTGACTACTCAAAGTGGAAGAAGGAAAAAGGCAACAACTTTCTTGTGAACTATATATCTCCCTTATTTTCACGGAAAATCAGCTCTAATCCAGTGAATTCAGCCCTCACAAGTTAGAAATGGTACCCTGAGCAAGAAAACAAAGATCTCTGCTCTCCCTTTTCCCTGTTTCAGGCCCCACTGATTAAAGTGTTACTAACAACTGCCATGCTAAGGTTTTCACATTCCTTACTACGGTTACCTTAGTGAAGTCATGCAGTGCTACTACCCCATTTCACATAGGGAAAGATTGAGGCTGATACATGTTATCAGCAGCCAAGGAAGGGCCTCAAGCCCCAAGACAATCCTGTGGTCCAGGCATTATCCTTCCCTTTTCAGCTTCCACATCCTTGCCAGCGTTCTACAAAAACCAGGAAGATACATCTGAAAAGAAAACAGCAAACTCCAAGGACTGTCTATCCAGGTGATGCCTGATCAACAGCAAGACTTTACTCTGTGGATCAAGAGACAGCATGTAATTTGTCATCATGTACTACAGGGCCACGCAAAACAGTCCTCAAGTAACTTTTCTCTGACTGCCCACAGACTACTGAGAGTAACTAAAATCTAATGGTTTATCTAAATAATGGAAACCTCTTCAGCTTGTGTCTGTCATCGCTTGAGTGGCAAAATATTGCCACACTCTACCAGACTACTCTTTTTCCCGTTCTCACAGTTCTGAGCCCCTCTAGGCTGATGTATGGAGTGTGATCCTCAGACAGCCACAGAGAGTAGAAACACGAACCAGGACACAGCACTGAAGGTGAAGGCAAGATCAAGTCCCAGCATGACAGTCTACACATCCTATGGTAGAAGAAACAAACTGCACTGAAAAGAGGAATTTAGCAACACAGAAGTCTTAACCCAGACACATTCACCGTCTGAGGGGGCACCATAAGGCCTGAAATGCTCTGCCAACACAAGATGCTGCTCAAAGTTTTATTTTTATGAAGATGGGATAGTATGACTTGTTGCAAGCCAAACCAGTCACGTGACTACAAGTGTATGGCAGGTAATTGCCAGAACCATAGGCAGCCTCTCGCAGGTGAAATAGTAAATGGGCCAAAATGAGAAGTTTTGTGATGTTTCACCAGGTACCTGAGAGCTCCTAGAAGAAGAAAGCATGATCTGTGCTTGCAAAGTGGCAGTGTAGGAGATGTGCACGCCAGCCCTGGAAGTGCAGCAGGTCTCTGGGTCAGGCAGTACAGCCCAAGCTGTCTCAGTGTACTACCCTGTGCAAATTGCTCCTCTACCGAGCATCAGTGGATCTCAGAGGGGAGCACGGGAAGATACCTTGCCAGCTGGGCTACACGACGCTTAACCAGCCCATTGCTCACTGAGCCAAAGCCCTGCTAGAGATCCAAAGCATCCTTAATTAGCTCCCTTAACCTACTGTGTTAGACAAGGGTCACTTCAAGCGCAGTCTGTGGAGCACTGCTTTGCCTATGCTGCTTCTCCTCACCTCAGGCTATGAGATTTCATTAGAGGGACAGCTAAACACCCCAACCTACCTAATTCTTTATCAATATCCCCATCCCAAGTAAAAGCTGTAACCGCCACTAGGGTATCATGCAATCCAGAAAAGAGCTGTCTATACAATACGACCAGAAAAGCAGCTGTTCTGCAACTCTTCTTTACCCATTTTTTTAGTGTACACAAGAAGTGGAAAAATTCCAACTTTCAAAAATAGCTTTTCAAAATTTCCATGCAGGAAAAAGTTTCACTGGAGCTACTCAAGCCACAAGAGCATCCTGCAGAGATAAACAAGTATCACACAGTAACCCAAAAGGATAGATTACATTTTTCTTTTTCTAGTCAACATAGAAAAAACTATTTCAGTTCACTCTGGCTACGCAATCCTTCATGCAGCAGCAAATGAACAAAACTTGTTTTTAATCAAGTCCTGTTTGGACCTAATTGTTCCAAAGTCACACTGGGAAAATTTTCTATAGAGCAAAAAACAGAAGTCACATGAAGCAAAGACATCTTGACAGAGCCATTTCCTCTTCTGTCCACAACACTCAACCGCTGACACCTCTAAATGTGAAAGAGGAGGAGAACAACTCATAAGGTGCTCTAATTACAGAGGTCACTGACAAGACAGACCTGATTAGTCTAGATTGGAAAAGGTTGTGTTTGTTTTTTTCCAGGCTTAAAGTCTAAGTTTGTACAGAATTTCTGCTCTCTTATTATACATAAGAATAAGCATTGCACAAGATAAATAACTTAGGTTACCACAATGATAGATGACACAGATAAGCACAAATGCATACAGGGGAAAGGGAAAACACGCTGGATAGATGGGAGCCTAGAGAAACTCAGCGCAGTCCCCTACGCCATTTGATATATTTGCACACCCTTCAGGAACAGTTTTCTTTACCTTTCTCTCACTAGTTTGTCTCCTTTAGTGCACAGTTCCCACATTCCCCTCCCTGCCTTCACTTTTACCTTCCCTCCTTCCCCATCCCATGTCCTACTCCTATGCACTTCCTTTTTACTCCAGCTACTTGATTAACTGGAGGGTGGCAAGTGTATTCTTGTGCTTATTTGTGAATCCAAAGCGAGCACACATTTCTTTCTAGTACTATTTGTACACTTGCTACACTGTCCTTGCAGAAAAAGCAGAGTACAGTGAAAGCGGTAAGGACATTGACAGATGCTGGCTCTGGTTTGAGAAGAGCAGTCAATGCAAAATTTCAAATGTTCCCATATTAACGGAACTAGGTTCAACCACAAAAGTTCCACAGATCACAGAAAATACCCAGAAGAATATAATGCAGAACTGTGGCTCCAGATGTTGCTTTAAAAAAAAAAATCAATGCATGTATTGCATAGAGTCTTACCTGAAACATATCTGTATCTTTATCGTGAGTATACTCCACTACAACAGTCTGGTTTCTGGATAACGTGTAAGAGATACTGTGCTGACCTTTACAGCTGATTGCCTGTTGAATAAAAAACAGGTCTATTATACAGAGCTTCCACATAAATATTATAATCAAATTCATTTCACTATATAAACACTTTTACTATGATCAGGAAAAGCAGTGTATCATAACATTTTATTACAAGGCTGGGTAAACACATACAATAGGGTTTTTTTGTTTTGTTTTTAATGGAAAACCCCAAGCCGCGCTTGTTTGTTTCTAGTTCAAAGGCACCCAATACCCACCATCCTCATAGACTCCAAACACATGGTTTTCTCTCTGAAATTATGTTGCATTCCTAACCCTTATAGGAACTTGTACCCCAGCAAAGACTTGGGGTTTAGGGTTCCTTCATTTATTTGTTTTTTTAAAGCAAGTGAGCAACACAATTGATTTCCAGTTAAAAGTGCCAGGATTTCAGGGTTATCATTACAGTTAAGTAGATTTCTAGTTACATATAAAAAAAAAACCCTAGCAATTTTATATAAATCATGACAAAGAGTGAGCACATTCAACCTGTTTTTCCTCATTAAAGGGTACTTCTTACTACCTGCCAAAGGAAACTGATCTCTGCAGATATGAATATTGCAAAGACTAAACAGTATTTAAAACACAACTAGAAGAGGAAAACACCTGTTATTCTGCTGTATCTAAGACAGAATTCTTTACTTGTTCAGACTTCCCAGGTTTACATCTCTAGGGTGCCTTTTTCAAGAAGTCAGCTGTCTTTTTACGAGTCCAGAAACTATTTCAGAGAACGCAACAGAGACATCACCCCAACATAAGAGCAGTCCAAAGTCGGAAAGAAACAGCAAGAACCAGCTTTCCTTGACAAACAAACACAGAGCATCATTGCCACAGCAGAGAGCCATAGGAAGGGGTATAGCAATGCTTTCAGAACCTCTGAGACTCAGCATGCAATATCTTTGTGGCACTGATGATCATTTCTCAAAGACAAACACTCCCTTCCAATGATTAAGCGGTGTCAAAGTGTAACTGCACTAGCTGTACAATGTAAACCCACTGGTAAAAGCTTCAGGGCAGGGGGAAACCAGATGAGAAACTAAATCTATTGGCCAACAGGGAAATATATGTAATAAGGTCCATATAACTGCACACTAATATGAAAGCTAATGACTGCTGCTGCTCAGAAAACACTTTGCAGACGCTTAAGTACTGAATTAATAGGTTAATTAAAGCTTTCTCCAGTTTTCTGCTAAGGGGGGTAATTTTCTAGAAGAGGTTCCCTCACTAGCTCCATTCCTTCATGCTGCCCTTCACCTAGAAAATTCACAGATAGGTACAACTAAGCAACTAAAGTTCTGCTCATCTGTCTGTCATCTCTCACGAAAGTCTAAATGATCCCAAAGCTACAGATCAATTACTACACAATCATTAAAAGTCTGACGGAATGTTGGAGCTACCAAAAGCACCTATGTGCACACTAAAAGCCTACTAAGGGTTAGCAAAAGTATTTAACAGGGAATTATTGAAAACAACATAACGGAAGAATTCTTTTTGTAAACCTCGTGCTTTTACAGCAACTGATTAGAGACTACTTTTACAACACGCCTCTCGCAGAAAGCTCTTAGCAGCTCCAACACCTCCTAAAGATGTAGGCTTAGGTGATAATACCTGGAGGCAAAGGATTGGGCAAGATGACCTTTCCCAGTCCCTTCCAGTACTTTTTTTCCCCACCGTGAAGCTTTTAACAAAACTTCAAGCCGTGCAGTCTAGTTTCCCTGACTTTCTCCCAACAGTTGTAGCAACAGCTGAAAAGCGAGGTAAACATTTCTGGTAATCAGCAGTATGCAGATTCTAAATTTCCCAGTTTCAATTTACAGCATTCTGTAATAACCATTGCACTGGCACACACCATGTTGCAAGAACAAACGGCATCTTGAGATGCAACTCAAATTCTGTTGCTAAGACTTTGTGACCTACTGGGACACTGAACTGTGGGTCCCAAGCACGTATCAAGAGCTTTTCCTCTACGCATCTTTGACAACTAACAAAGGGATCTTGAGCCTTGAGCAGGTCTCGGGTGTTCCTGGAATATAAATGAAATAAAGTGATGAACAGGAGACCGTTACACCTTGCATTTTAGGCATAATATGGCAATAATCAATTTATATTATTATCAGATATCATCATTTCAAATGCAAGAAAGTAGTAGCTTTCACACACAAAATTTTCATTCACTTCCACAAAACTGTGTTGCAGCTGAGGATACAACAGAGGAGAGGCCCACCAGCAACTCTTAACATGACGGTCCTGGCTTCAGCTCCAGTCAGTGTGTGAAGCACTGACCACCAGCAACCGGGTAAAATTCCTGGGCGCAGATGTCTGTCCGAAGCTTACATGTTTGTCAGACAAGATCCTGGCTAAAATGGAAACATTGCTGAGACTCAAAACTGAAAGTTTAAAGGTCCAATGGAAAAAACAAGGGGGGAAAAGTAAGAACTTCCAGAATTACTTAGTAAGGTCATGTCCTACGCCTACAGAACTAGGGCTTAGATACATTACTAATTCCCATTTGGTTTACCAGGGTCAGTATCTCCTCTGAGATATTAAGAGTAGGACGTAACCTTCTGCTTTTCTGTGTGTGTTCCTTTCCCCTCCCAACTGTTCTTCCTCATGTTATTTCCCCTCCTCTTTGTTTTACACTGTTTCAACCCAGTTATTCTCAGTGTGAAATGCCTCATTTCATTTCCTGGAATTGTGTAATCATTTTTCAAAAAGCTAAGAATATTATTAGAAATGTTTCAACTTGTGTGCTCTCACAGTCTGCTCAGCACCAAATGTTGCTACAATTCAAAGACATTTTACAGGCATTTTAATTGCTGGTCTTAACGCAGTTGGCCACTTCCAAGTAGGAAAAAAAAAAGTAACAGTATTTCAGGAACTACACAAAACCGAAGAACTATGAACTAGTCGCAATGACTTCAACAAGTGAAAGGTAAATATCTTGATAAAACAGTATTACAAGCGGAATGCAGCCACAGGCAATATCATGAAGGGTTTTGACAGCTTGAGGAGCTACAGAACCACTGTAGTATTACAAATCACAAAAACATCTGGAGACTGATTGCCCCAACCCCCTTAAAATTGGTTTGTAGCAACCAAAATAGTGAGGTTGCCTTTTTACTGCTTTTAGCATTCAGATTCCTAGCCTTTTTTTCCACCCATAGGATTTTCCCCCCCCAAAAAACGTGATGCTGTCACATCATTGCACTGCTGTGGCGATTAAAGCTGTGAGAAAAGCCCTGAATCTCAAGCCGTAGAGCAGCATTGCAAGTTCTAGCAGATGACTTTAGAGTTTCAGGCCGAACACCACCAGTTGCACCTTCCAGGCAGGAACAAGAACACAAAAGAACAAAAACCAGGCACTAAATGTTACCTCCATCTCTTCACCCAAGGCTGCCAGAGCAACAGGGTGTATTTTCAAAGCTCGTACTCCGAGTCCACCAAACTTTTCAGTGTGAAGACCAACATCAGCTTCATTTGAGAGCAGTTCTCATAGCTTTTAGGTTTTTAAAAGTTTAATGAAAATCAGCAAGTGTGCACAGGAAAAAAAAGCAACACTTAAATTAGTTCCCGACAGAAACAAATGCTGGAAAAACCTCACTAACGTACATGGCCTGAGCATGCCAAACAAATCGGAAACATGTGGCTCCAGACTGGCTACAGGCACATGCCATCTCTTCTCCATTAGGAATGCTGGTGGAGAGATACAGGCTAGCTTAATTCAGCTGTCTACACAACAGTGTGTTTTATATGAATTCAAGTAATTCCCTTTGGAGGAAATAGATAACAAAGTCGAGACTAACTGACAAAAACCCTGTGGAGGAATAGAGGGAACAAATAACAGCAGCAAGAGATTTTTCCAGAATAATTCCACTGCTAGTGACTCCATGTCCATGTTGGGGCTGTGGGATATTAAAAAGTCCAAATGCCATAGAAGGGAAACCTGAGGTGCCATATTCCACTTGGCAGGAGAGGACAGATTCCCCCAGCATCTTTCCAAGACAGAGCTCATGTTTGCACAGCAATCCATCCATCCATCTCCATCGGGCTTTCACATTGGAGGACAGTGTGCAGCAGCTCCAAGCCTCGCTATACATTGAGCCAGTTTACCCTCACAGGAAGGCTCCTCTCCTCCCCATCGCTCAAAGCAAACCCCGCAGCTACTCCCACTGCCTGGCGATTTGTGTTCCAGTGATTTCAGGCCATCAGAGCTGCCATATGTTATCAGAGCCTGAACGGAGCTGCATCTGAGAAGCCCCACTATCTCACCCCCACACTAACATGGCCTAAGCACATATCATTTTGTTATTTTTAAGCTTTGCTAGTAGTTCAAGTTTTCAGTTATATCCTTCCCGCTGTCTGGAATTACACTTGGCCTTGGTTCTCCCCCTGCCTCCTTACACACACTTTTCATTCTTGCTCCTTTGTCTCCGTTTTGAGAACAAAACCTCGTTCCAGCACTCTGCACTCACAATTAAAGCAGCTGCTAAAGGCTACAAGCTTACAAATCTATCAGGTCTCAAAGGAGCTAAGATCAAACGGAGACTGCTTCCCCAGCAGCAACGCGGCAACTCAGCCAGCTCCTGGAACATCCCAGCCCACCTGAATTCTTTGCTCTCCACTCATCCCCCTGGAAAGGCAGCAGCTATCAGTTCTACCACCACTTCAAGAAGTGAAGAAGTAGAATTCCTTCACCCCACATATAAAAACAACTTGCAGGTAAAGAGAATAAGAATACACAAAGGTCTGCAAACATCAAGCGTTACCCAGAGCCTGCACTGCACTGAGTGCCACTGCCCTCCGAGCCACAGACAGCATTGGCAGCTGCTGTCCTGAAGCGAGCAGAAAGGTCAGTTCGTCGGAAAAACTTCAACGGTTTCTGGTTGCACAATGACAGATTACTGTCAGTCACATCTCCAGAAACACCATTATCGACTGGCAAGCTACAAGGAGGCAAAATGGCAGTAGGCCACCCCTTCTGCAAGAGTCTACAAAAAGCCTGTAAAAATGGAATTCTTTTTCAAGAGGTTAACTGCACCAGTGTTGGATTTCTCCACGTGCAACAAGAAAATCCCCATTCTCCTTGCACTCCTTTTTTATGGGCTATTCTTCAGGAGCTCTG
>Ga0181612_105141_pt1 | contig 15342 bp, 6 predicted proteins | sample HoacroProtozoa21_FD_119630 | JGI IMG/M metagenome (GOLD analysis project Ga0181612, IMG submission 119630) | Hoatzin crop microbial communities from Cojedes, Venezuel. Combined Assembly of Gp0051906, Gp0051904, Gp0051908 | reverse complement strand
TATGGAATACCAGGCTCTGTTTGGCCAGGTGGGGTCAGCCCCCACCCCCCGGCTGTGCCCCTTCCTGGATTCCAGTGAAAATTAACCCTGTTCTGGCCAAACCCAGGACAAGGGGAAATGTTCAAAGAAAGAAAACCTGAACATTTAAAATGCAAGATAACTTCCAAAGAATAGTAAATAATTTGCTATCAGATGCAGAAGTTTCACAAGTCGCAATTTTAATGCAAATAGTAAACAGAAGGTGCATTTTCATGCCAGCAAATGCTGCTGTTCCCGACCCTGGTTTGCACAGAGGATGCAATTTACTAGTTTTCTTGTGTCTCTAAACATATAGTAGTTCACAGGTTACAGCGATCCAGATTTCCATATTTTGAAAGTCTGCACCTGCTTCTCCAGACTGTAAAATGAAACCCTTTTCTTGTGTCCCAGTGCAGAGCCTCACGCCTACCTGACCAGCAGAAGGTCAGCAGGGTAGCAGTGCTGGCCACCCTGCACTGGCTTAAATATCCAGGTAAAAAAACAGGAGGCGTCCACTGATTTGGGGCATACGTCACGTCACACACGTATTCATCTAGAAACATTTATTGCATCAGAGCTACTGCCAGAAACCAAGTGAGTAGATTTTGGATCTTAATTTACATTTTTGTTGTATTTTTAAGTAAAAGTCCAACAACACAGGTCATTCTATTCTCACCCTACAGTCTTTTAAAGTACAGTGATAAACTCCCTACTCTGACAGCAGCATTAGCATTAGCATTTGCCTGTTACTGCGTTGCCTGGAAGTCCTTGGCGGAAATCGGGCTTCTGCCTGTCCAGGTGCTGCAAAGAGGACTTTGTGAAGAAGGTCAGTATTAACTGCGATTATTAGAGTTAGGTGTAACCAGAACCACGGCTCAGAGGAAAAATCTGGAAACTCTTGGACCCACATTCAAAATAGCTGCTCTGGCCACTTCTGTGGTAATTGCTCAGTCTGCATTCTCAAAACCCTTACTTGCTAACTCTGACTGGATTTAAACTGGAGCCACTTTTCCTGTCAAAATCCCAAGACACAGAATCAACAGAAACAATGGAAGAGAAGAGGATGTTATTCTACTTCACAAAATATTAGCTGAATACAGAACAAAGATAGAGGCTGCACCGAAATGTAAGGAAACTGCAGTTTCATACCTTGCAGTCAGTACACTGCTTACATCTGAGAGGTTCTTTCTTTTTTCTAGAAGCAAACGGGAGGCTGTAAGTGCAAACAAATGGTAAAACTAATATGAACTAAACAGGAAGAACTAAAAAAAGACATCATGGAGTAGTTAGACTCTGTCTCTTGAATAGTTAATGACCATCTTGCATTGGTGTACTTGCATAATCTCAAAACACTTTACCATTGAGAAATGAACACAGATTATTTCCTTTACAAATATGACAGCCAGAATAGTTCTGTTTTACTTCATAGGAGGTTCCTTTCCCTTACAAAATGCCACAACTCCAGTCAGCAAACAATACAGTTTTGTTAAGCAGTTACCCAACCTCACATGCAAAGTAATAAACCTTGTGATACGTTGCTCTTGCGCCATACTCTCCCACAAATAAATGTCTTTTGATGATAAGAAGCAATATCTCCCATCCCCCTTGCCTGAATATGTGTTAATTCTGCAGCATTTCTGTGCTACAACGAACCTACAGAAAAAACTTGAGGTGATGGTACAGATTTCACAAAATATATCACAAAATGCTTACATTGTAAATTCCTCTGTACCCACATTTAAAAGGCACATGCAGCAGCTTGCTGCTTTGCTGTAGGAGAACCTGCAATACATATGCAAAATAATGAAAGAAAATAAACACTTTTAAGGACTTGATCTCGCAAGCTGTTGAGTCACCACCACCGATTTCCATGGGAGTGTTTGTGCTTGAAGTTAAGAATGTGCTTAAGAGCTTTGCTTCTTGCAGCATTTGTATTTCTCCTGATTTGAAACTATAGAGATGATCTTGACAATTTCCTCTGCTGTTTTAATTAGTTGATGTGTTCTAGATGTAAGCAAGTTAGAACAATGTACTTTCCTTCTCACTTAAAATTGTGCATTTTTTCCTGTCTGCCTAAATACTTTGTTATAAGGAAACGCCTCCACTGCCTAAGCTGAAAAGAACTCATAGACACATTATTATGTTTCATAACTAATTACAGTGAGTACTTTGAGTGTGTGATTTACTGTGTGCTTTATCTGATTGCATTTGATCTGCCTGACCTTTTAATCAAAAGGGGAAATAGATTCATCTGTGGTGAAAACATGACATGATTACCAACTTTGCCTTACTTTCTAGAATCTATAAGAACTTTCTGTTCCTAGGTTTTACAACTGTATCGTGAGTCACCTTCCTAGCACAGAGACGTCATCATGTTTATGACACCATGTTTTCTTTTTCTTGCCCCAATTTCCGTTCTGGCTTTAACTGAACAGTTGAACCTTAGACTTTCCCCATTGCTTCCTGTGTTCAGTCTGTGCTGCTGAGAACCCCGTGCTGATCTCTTAACCTCTTGCATTCATGTTTACTACGTATTGCATAGTCATTATTAAAATCAGTAACGTTTTCTTGGAAACATTTTTAAGGCTGTTGAAGTATTTTGGACTGTTGCCTGTTAGTAACCTGCCTACAACGAACACTGTACATCAGTGCTTGGCCAGTTGAACTACGGTTGTTGCTCATGTTACTGGTGTTCTCGAAGGACTGGGATTCTGTTGCAGCAGGAGCTTCACAAATACAGGAAGAAACAGTACAAGAGAACTCGCTGTTACCCAGATGATACAGGTTTTAAAACTCTTTAACCAAAACGACACATGGCTTTCGTCAATGAACAATGTTGTAATGGTTCTCACACTCTCGGCCAGGGTCAAACCATCTGCTTTTTACCAGCATTTTTTTACAGAAGCTAAAATGTTGAGTCAATGCTTTAGTTCTCTTGCTTCCAAGTAAAAAAACTCAAATGCCATTGGCTACAATAATTAGATTTAATACATCATACTGCAATATACTCTGGATCTTAAAGCCAAAGACAAAATATGGATGCTCTTGTTTAGTCGTGGTGAAAAGCATAATAAATGTGTATATTTTCAGACTATTTGTCCTAAAAAGTTGAACAAAATGTCCTACCTGTGCCCAGTCATCTGCACAGTCTTCCAAATAATGTACAGAACATTTTAATATATTTGTCCTCGAATAATTTGAGAAATTATTGTCTCAGTGGTTGCTTCACCTGTCACTGGCTTCAGTGGCAAAACCAGTTTAAGAAGCCTGGGCTTCTCCTCTTTCACCACACCAGTTTGCTTCCTTCCCAGCAACACTCATGGAGCTGTTGGTGGGGCTCTGAAGAAGGTGGATTGCTGGAAGGATCTATGTTACAAGTCACCCTGGAGCGGCTGAAGGTGTAGGGGTAGGAATGAGAGACGAGCAGAGAAAGAACATGCAAGGAGGCAGGACTCCTTGAACTCACATTATCTTCATAACACAGACTGACATCCTGAGAAATATCCTCCTGCGGCTGGGGAGCCGCTACGGAAAGGTGTGAAGAATTCTGCTGCAAGTTCCTAATGCCTTCAGTGAAGGCGAGAAGGCACCAAGCCTTCAGCAGCAGTTGTGACTTCCAAAGGCAAGTTATCACAGGCATTAACGGGGTTGCAAACTCATCCCCCTACCCCAAAGTCTACAAACCACAGCTAAAAATTCCCTCCCTTTCTTGGGACGGCTTGTTCCTTCAGATGTTCTGAGCGTGCTGTTTCACTGATGATGCTGTCAACTCACACATTTTTCTTAACTGAAAAATGCACTGAAGGTGAGCCTAGATTTAAAGAAAGCCCAGTCAGACAAAATTCTCCGGCTGTGGCAGAACCAGTGTCAGTGGCTACTCATGCACACTTCCCCAAGCTGCTTCTTCAGGCCTCCCGGGTGAGACGGCTGCGCCTTCCTATTGCTGGCGTCACTGCATGCACAGTCTCCTCTAACCCAGTTCTGTCAAAATTGATCCAAGTTTAAAAAAAAAAACAAAAAAAACAATCCCTCACTATGAAGCATTTAAACTCACCCAAATCATTTTGACAGAATACTGTTAATGAGTAACCAGACACTCAGTTCTTCTGGAGGCTGAGGGTAGGGACGGGGACAAAAATTTCCTGTTGGAAGAAAGCGGCAGGCAGGTGACAGCAGCCTGGGTAACTCAGTCCCACACCCCTTTGCCAGCTGCTGTACGTAGCCTAGTCTCACACTGACTAACCAAGTCAGACCTAACCCTCCAGTTAGGGGTAACTGATGCTTTTCAGTCAGTCAGCAGCATCTGTTACTCAAGAACAAGTAGACAAGACAACTCAAGAGTGCCCTACTCCAGAGAGTATCTAGATTTGGGAGTAAAAGATGAAAAAGTAATAACAAAAAACCACAAATTTTTAAAAATATAAAGTTTGAGCTTTTGTTTACATGTCTTAAAGTATAAAAATTTGAAAATATCCATTTAAGTTTCCACTTTTTATTTCAAGTAGTAATACTCCTTGAAATGCAAAATACCAGCTTTGAATGAGAATTGCAAAATTATGGGACAAGTTAGTCTCTTCGTTTGCGCATTTCAAGCTTTAATAAACCACGGAGAGACCGCTGCCTTATCTGATTGCCTTGGATTTCTCAAGTTCCTTTTTTCATCAAATATGTTTCTGTTGCAGTCATGTGTCATTGATTTGGTAACTACATTTGCTCTCTTTTGGACCAGTCTTGTACTGAGCAAACCTTGAGTTAAATCCAGGTCAGTTCATTCAAAATGTGGCTGTGCCAGAACTGGACATTTTTGATGTTAAAGATCACTTATTAATTATTCTAATGGATGTGATTCTGGGTTTTTTTATCCTGATACAATGCAGTGTCCTCAGTCAAGAGCAATATAAAGCAATACAGTGCTTTATCCAGGCTGCATTGCTGTTCACTGAGTAACACAGCAGCAAGAATCAGCCTCTCTGAATCATTTATATCTTAAGGGAAAATTACCTGCCCGACACATCATTCTTTAATGTAATTTTTCCATGTCTCACTCCTTTCAAAGGAAATGCAGGGTTATACTTTAGAAACCATGTAATACATAACAGGTGTGCTACTTGGTAATTTTACTCACATTAAATAAGCAAGTACTCCTAAAGAGCCCTTACAAAAACGTAAGTTCAGTCTCAGGTCTCCCGGCTTACCATACCTAAAACAAAAGAATTATGCATAGGTATGCATTATTTCTGCAGCTAATTTCAAGGTTGATGGGCAGCCAAACCATTTAAAAATGTTTGCTTGTGGATCTCTATTTTTTCGTATGCTGAGCTAAGTGACAGAAAGCGGAAGTGCCACTGCAGCTGAAACTATTTATTTTCTTGTAACTGGCCTTGGAAAAGAGTGCAATCATTGTTAGTAAGAACAGCAAGTTCATCATGAGTTTAGATAAGGAAAGATTTTCCAGGAAGCTGTAGGAAAGAAAAGCACTTTCCACAGCAAAATATACGGTCAAATGACTATTCTTGCAAAGTATCAGTTTGTTGGGAGTTATGGAAAAAAATAACTGTAATAGAAACTCTAGTTTAAAGCTCATGAAATTTTGAAAAACTTGTGTGAAACCCAGATATATTGGGTGGCTCATTTTCATGGAGAAGCACTGATGAATATGAAAAAAAATCCCTGTCAGCATTTCTTTGAGAAAAATACAATTTCCTAATGAAACATGCCATTTATAGCACTGAAGTCAGGAAAAAAAAATATATATATATATATACTTTCAAAAGTGAAAATTAACAAGTTTTTCCATGAATAGGAAAACATATACACCATGGCTTACTCAGAGCACCACAACAGCTCTAGCTCCTGAATGTTTATTTCCTTCCAACAATAATTCTAGTTCCTGCTTGTATTCCTAACTCTTTCTTTCTCCCCGTACTTAAGAACACCCTTCTTTTAGAGAAGCAAGGCTAAACTCAATTTAATTTTTCATGAAACAGTTTAAATTATGAAAATATTAAAACATAGTTCTAGTACAATTATGTAGGGCTGATTTCTACATCCATAAACACGAAGAGGGAGTGACCGTAGCAAATATAAACCCCCTACTTGTGTGGAAGAGGCACTGATGCTTCAGGCTGTTGTCTTTTCAGCTTTGGACCTCCTGAGGACCCTCATCAGCACTGCTGCAAAAGATGCTCAGCACTCCCCAAGCCTGGACAACTTGACACAGCTTCACCTCTCCCAAGTCATGGCGTATCGGTAGAATAATTCTCTGTTCACACCATGCCTGTCCTGTGAGCTTCAGCAACGAAGAGTCAGTGCCAGGACATTCCATACACATTACATTGTACAATACTTCTCCCAGATCTGGGACTTTTCAGTATTTTCATTAATGATTTGTGTAATGGAATCAATGGCACTCATATCAGCTTTGCAAAGGGTGCAATACTTGGAAAAGCTGTAAGTTCTACACAAACGGCAGGATTTGAATTCAGAAGGATGAACTGAAGAAACAGAGAGGATGCATTACTGAAATAAGATGCATGTGGTCATTAAAGAAATGGAACTAAGGATTTCACTAAGGACAAATCCAGAGCACAGCACTTGGGAATAACCGACATACAAATACAAGATGGGGATGACCACAGCAGTTCCACAAATGGGATCAGAGGTCAAAGTGGGTTACATACTGAACATGCATCAGTGATGCCACAAGGTTGCAAGAAAAGCAAATACCATCCTGGAAAAATGTCAATAGGAAGGGTTTGTTCAGATGGAGTACTATCTTCTGTCTGAAGCACCATTTCCAGGAATGACATGAATCAAACGCAGCATACAGAGGAAAGAAGGTAGAGCTCTCCAAGCCTGGGAAACATGCAAAGGACCAAGCTCTTCACCACCTACAAATGACAAGACTGTGGGGAGACATGACAATGGTCTTCAGATGTGTAAAAGGTTACTGCAGAGAGAACAGATGGTAGGGTCTTAAATTGCAATGAGGGAGAATTGGACAAATCTCTGCCAAGAATGCTTCAGGCATCCTTAGATATGCCTTGAGGAGAGAAGATGACTTTCACGGGCTCCCTTCTTTGTCCATTTTCTATGACTTCTTTAATGCAACTTTCCATAAAACCTTCGAATTGCTCCAGAAGTAAAATAGAAACAAGTCAGCAGCTTTGGAGATCTCTTTTTTCAGTGTATGTTTAAGTTAACCTAGCACTCCCCAACTAAAAATTTCTACCTCTAAATTTAAGAATAAAAATCAAAGACCAACATCTCTACACCAACTGTGAGAAAAGACAGAGAGTAGAAAAATAGCTTCTTAGGAATGAATAGAAGTATTTTCCAAAGAAAAAACACAGTAACAAGATGATTGCTTAAAACATTCATGATTGTTTTAATGTCTGACAGTTTTATATGAATGCTGAGGACTTTTATAAGAACTTGCTTCATGACAAAATTAATCAACAAGCTTTAGCAAATTAACTATGTCTTGTGCAGACACCACATTTTAGAATAAAGTTTTCTCCCCGTTCTCCAAAGTAATTTTTTTCTTGGAATGATTTTTTCCCACAGGAGAATTTTAGTTACAGAGTCAGAACAGATTAATTATTGTAACTACTTTGCCACCACCCACAAAAGGAAGGAGACTGGTTCCTTAGGCTTCCAATTAACCAAAACCTGCTCTTTGGACTCCAAGTTGGGCTCAGTGTTCCTTTTTTTTTTTTTTTTAAATCCAGATAAATTCTAACTGGGGTTTTAACTGAATTATCCCTTTGCTTGGGAATATATTTCCTGGTATTGTCCAAGTCAGCAGGAGAAAAGAAGGTGATGCTTTGTGTCAAATACTTCTCCAACACAGACAGGAGCCTGTCTCTGTCATTGAGTTCATTCACCACAAGTCCACGTGCACAGAAAGGCACAGCCTGGTTTTTTAAACTTAGAAGGATTACACAAATAGTCTGGAATAAATTCTCTGATCAGCTACAGACAATAACATCATATGAGCAGAGACGCTGCCTTGCACTGCTTGTATGGTAGTATTTGATGTTCGTCAACACCTGCACATCGTTTATACGATTGTTATCTTACACCTACAAGAGTACAATACCATCAGAGTAATTTCATGCTTTACAACTGTGAGAGGATAAACTCTGCAATACCATTTTGCTAAACATTCAAGCGTAGATATCTTTGTGCCAAAGTAAGATAGCTGGGCATTGAAACAATAGCCTGCGAGACATACAATGAAGAATACCACATTTGAGAGACAGACAGAAAGACAGAAAGGAAGAAAGGAAACAAGGAAGAAAGAAAGACAAACGAAGGAGAGGAAAGTGAATACAAAATCAATTGGTTGAACGAGCCTCTGTGTAACTTTAAGCATGTAAAGAAATTCAAAATTTCACAGTAATTATATATTCCATCCAAAACATGAAATATCTTCCTCAGTAATATACTATCATAAAGATCAGAAGCAGCATAGAAGACCAAAGTCTAGTTATTTTGTGTTTCATTTCCATTGGAAATGGGAGATTTATAAAAATAGAAAGGCAAGAATATCACTTATTACTCTCATAATTTTTTAATTATAGACATGGAGAATGGTGAAATACTATACTTAAGAATTTATATGTCATTACAAAACTCTGCGTCAGCTCATCTCAGGAAAATTTTGAGACTATTTTGCCCATACCTTTAGGCATGGTATTAAAGGTACCTGGTTGTAAAAATGAATGAAAATAAGAAGTAGAAACAAACTTTTTTTAAGTTTGATAGTTCTTTTCCTATATCTCTTCAACTTACCTGACATAAGCAGCATTTGTTCAAATATGAGAAGAAAACTAAAAGTTTTATTGACTTTAATTCTGTTGCAGCTTCACTAGTTTTAAAGAAGGTAATATTTGTATTTGAGTATTTAAACAGAAAGAAAAGTTGCAAATATTCAACCCAGCACTTGGCATGAGAAACTACAAACTTGGGTCCTGATCCTAATGTCTGTGTGACTGTGAGAGTCCTGCTGACTCCACTGATCTCCAGAACATACATGCCTCAATGAATGAAGTTAAACCATTAAGAAAAGTAGAGCAGATCACACCATCCTGTGTCTTTTTTCCTCTTCCCTTCATTTGCACCCCAGAACACATCATGTATCTTAACTCAGCCCAGCTGCAAGAACAGTTAGCAGTCACCAGATGTCTGTGATCACAAATTTAGTGAAAGATACTGTGTACAGAGCTGAGCTGATGAAAGACACGTAGACCTTCTTTCTGCATTTCATCCAAGATAGCTTGGGTTGGTTAAAATACACTTGGAAAGCTATTGACTTTGCGCTGAAACTAATGAGGAAACTTCACAGCCGGTTTGGCTATGGGAGCAGTGACACCCCAATGCAGCACAACCTTTCTGCCGCAAGTTTCTTATCGTGGCATTAATGTGTGTTTGGAACCTGAGACCATGCTTGGCTCAGAAGGATTACAGCTTCAAAGTCAGTGGCTAGGAAGAACTGACTGAAGAAAATCCAACTGTCTACCCACTCAGATTTACACTACCAATTATGCTATCTGTTCAGCATTCCTATGTGCCCAGCTTCTACATGATCATCCAGAGATAGATAAAAGGCTGAATTAGTCACAGAAGTTCTGATAATGTTTAAAAGAATCACAGACTGATTATCGCAACTGCATACATTTTACAGGCACATAATAACAAGAATATTTGTAACTTCCACCACTGGAACATTTTTTAAAATAATTATGTGGGCTCATACAGCAATGATCATCTACGTACAGTAGCGTGTATGCATGTTTTTGTGTGTACAGAAGCACGAAACCTGATAAGACAACTTTGTAAAGCACAACAATCCTAGGTGCTTCAAAAATACAAGTATTTGCATTGTCCTGTTAACTTATAGAAGTAGAATTCTGCTGGTTTCATTCATTCAGTAATAAGGAATGCAAAGCCCTGAGAGAAGATGTTACAAGAAATGTACTGGCTTTTAGCTTGCAGATTTATACTGGTTAGGAAAGAAGAGCAGCTACACTTTAAAAGGAAAATGCTGTTCCCTGAATGTTGGGTTTATATGCACACATAGAAACCTACTAACTATTGAAAAATAGATCATCATAATCTAATACTGTCTTCATCATGATTTATAAGCAGCTAGAGCATCAGACAAACTAATTTTTTTTTTAAAGTGTAGCGCTCAGCAAGAAAGTATTTTGTTTACCCATGAAAGTTTGCAGTGACTCTACACAAAGAGCCTCCCATACCTTCCTTTTATTAACTGCAGCATTTGGGGCCAAATTCCTACTGAAGGTCTTCAACTGCGAGCCGCATAATATTATGTAAATACAAAATCCCCACAGTAGTAAAAGGTGTCTTGAAGTGCTGTAACATTTTGGAAAAACACTTATTTCTGCTGCACGTACTGCAAGTCATCACGAAAGATACAGCTAGCTAGCATGAATCTGTACCATCTTTCCCGGAGTCACAAAGGTTAGCAGAGTGTGAAGGTGTATGTAGAAGCTGGGCCCATCTGAGGGTGTGCTCATACCAAACTGTTCGGTGAAGTCAGGTGGCGTCAAGAAAAGTGACAGATATTTTTCTTTTTAAACACTTTACAGCAGTTTGTAAATGTAAAAGCAGCTGAAAGGCTTTGCACGCACCTGAAAGAAAGATGAAACTAGGTGCCAGGATCCAAAAAGGAAGGAAAGCTTTGTTGGTCCTTAGCACTTTCACAATTAGTTGCACCCCTCCACTGCCCAGACACATGACGGTTTTATCGGTACAAACCCCGTGCGTGCCGCAAGGGAGGATGAGCTAGGAGCCTACCGGAGCCGCAGGACAGACCAGCACCCACAGCAACAGGGCAGTCCCATACCCAGGCAGGTGGTGGTCAGGTCACAGTCCACCTACAGTCCCAGACACAGGTATTGAACCAGGTCCATGGTCCACCCAGGGGGTGCAGCCAGGTGTTCCCGCAGCAGAGCGCCAGGGACAAGGCTGCCTGTCATAGGAGTCCAAGGTCCAGCCAGGAAGGCAGCCATCGACCCCAGACTGCAAGAGACAGAGCTGGACACAGCTACACCCGCAACACCATGCGAGCAAGAACTGGGTGCCCAAACCTGAGCTTAAGCGGGCAGGGTGGTTGGGGGTCCCAGGGGGGCCGGTCAGGGCAGCTGCAGCCTTTCAGTGCCCTCAGGGGCCTGGGGCAGCTGGAGGCAATGCCCCGCCATTGCCGACAGCACGGAGCACACATAGCAAAGAGGGTGCACAGAGGCACAGCCCATTCTGGGTTGTCCCAGACCTTTTGGGACACCAGGAATAAATGAAAAGCGAGTTGCCAAAGCGGCTCTGTGCTAGTCATAGATAGCCCTATGGTCCTTCAAGATTTGGGAAGACGGTGTATGACCATTTTGTGCCAGTGACTGGCAACAGAACTATACTCACACAGGTCAGAACCCAGCCGAGGGAGAACTGCAGTAAGGGGTCCATGACAAGATCTCCGTGGTAGCTTGGCAAATAAAATGATGAAGTGGACACTTGATGACTTTCTTGCCTCTTTGCAACTCCTCCTAACGAGCCTTTCTCTGCATCCAGCCTCATTTTTTCTTATAATGCCTTACTATAGGTTCATTTCAAAAATTTGCATAAAAACAAAAACTGCAGAGAAGTTTTTCTGTCCTGAACGTTTTACAACGTGTCAATGTCATCTAAAGAGTAAGGGTCCTGGATGCAAGGTAGATGGCAAGAAGCAAAGCAGTCAAGAACAGAACAAAATGTCTTGCCGGCACTTAGGGGAACTGGAAGGGTAGGTGTGGAAAGGCAACACTGTTAAGTTTTGTTTAATTTTCTATACGTTTGTATGATTTTGTACAGGTCAGCCATTCTCCCTGCTGTGACACTGTCCCATATATCTTCCACAAGAGCAAAAAAACTTCCGAATTTGTACGGTTTCTAAGTCCATTTTGGCAACAGTGAAGGTCTCTGAGTTTCTATTTGACAACAAATAGTACTTCTTACATACAATCCCAGCAATATTAAAATAAAGAACATTTGCAAGGTTTGGGGGAAAAATAATAAACGATGGGCATGCCTACTACACTGATATAATAATTCATCTACATTCCCTTCACCCTGTAGCAAAATTTTCATTTGTATTAACTCAACAATTCTATTTCTCTGTGAGACTTTTCCATCTCAGATTGTTTACTACAAAATTGTATCAAATTAGATCATGACTTTGAGGAGTTCTGCAAATTAACATGATGTTAAAAATAACTCAGCAATCAGAAAAGAAAGCAAAACATTGTGTTTAGTAATAGCATCCACTGACCATGATTAACTTTAAAGTCCATTAAAACCATGTTTCTCTTTTTAAATGTATATTACCTATTTTGACGTTAATTAGTGAATCTACTTAATATCTCCAAGATTATACTTCAAATGATCTTAAATTTCTGATGAAGGGATTCCATTCCTTCATGTAGCCTTGTTGTTCATTAACAGCAGCCAAGATCACCTGCGCATAAGTTTGTCTGCATGCGCTTAACTGTGTGCGCGAGTGTTCTTCACATGGAATAAAAAGGAGAGCTTGTGATCTAGATTTTCTGCGTTTCTTAATTTGGGGGGGTTATGAGTTATATAGATTGTTCCACGTGTGTGCTAATCAAGAGTTAAACTACAAAACATCATTATATTCTATACACGTTAGTTAGAACTGCCTGCTGTTTTAAAATTCTTCAGATAATTTGTACAATTTATCGTTACTTCCTCATGTCATACCACAAAGAAAGCTTAAGATTTGTCAGTACGGCACGACAAAATCCCATATCAAATTCCAGTGCCATTATACTCCACCAGAAATACTGCAACACGAAATCCATCACGTCCAGTCCTGTATAAGCTCCAGAACACGCACAAAGTCATGCACGTGAAGACCGTTCAGATGACTAACTCTCCCATACAGCGAAGTCTCACTATTATGGCAACCGAGGTACTCACCGGCTATAGAAAATCCAAATGACCTGAAGTTCACACCATAATTTGTTTTCAGACCAAAGAAGGCCACCAGAAGTATGGTGTAATAAGAACTTCCACGGCAACAACCAAATAAATGGACTCGCTCTTTCCCTGCTGAACGCACTGACAAACCTTTTTATAGAATATCACGGGAGCACAATAAATCTCAAAAATATGTCTGCTTACATGACAAATGACAGTAAAATCTGTAACGGTCAAAGGTAAATTTCAGTCTCCGTTAAAAGATTACACCTACATATTTAACAGAAAAAGCAATGGCTAAACAAAACGTGAAGTACCATGCTGTTTATGGAATAATTATGCTTCTAGCAGCAACATAAACTAACTACTTAAAGGATTTTAAACTAAGTAATAGCTGCAGATATTTCTGTAAATGTAAACTGGATTCTGCTTGTCACAATCCAAACATGTACTTACACATTCAAGAAAAGGTAATTTAAAACATCATATAGGAAGGGGAAATAAATGTATTGGACATATTTATGGTTCCATAATAAAACCTTCCTACATTTATGAAGAGGACGGCAATGTTTACAGCTTCTCATAATTTATTTTGGCCTCACAAACTATTCAATGTAGGTTATATATTGGTATCATAAAGTGTAGATTATCTAGGTTTAGACTTAACCACTCTAGTTATGTACATATTTCTCTTTGTTCAGGAAACACTGCCAAGAGAGCACCATGTCTCCCTCAGATCTATTACTACTCATATATTCAGCCAAAACTCCCTCTGAAGAATTGTACTGCAAAACTGCGAGTTCAGCACATTGAAATGAACACCACTATATTATTTTCTTTATAACAAATCATTACAGCTAGTAAATAATTTAATGTGGATAGATTTTGATTTGCTTTGCATGGCTGCCTAAAGACATTTCCATTCTCCTGCTTATAGCATTTTCAATGAAGTCAGCTGTAACGCTGTGTCATGCTTTCATTCCCTAAGTAAGAGGCATAACACTGCTCGCCTGATACACAGAAGAGCAAGTCTAGCAATTCTTAGTAGAAACAGGGGTTGTCAGTCACTCAGTGAAAGCGTGACTCAGCAGCTGCTTGTTCCGTAAAAGTACTCTGCACGTAGGAGATAAACAGGAGGGGCGATGTCTTTACCAGTAAGGAAATTCTCTGGTATGTATACAAACAAAAATGTCTTTCCCACCACACTGAATTTATGCAATAATTTTTTCACTACTTCATTTCAGATCTTCACATTGCATATACGGGAGACCGAATAAACTGGTTTATTTAGCCATTCCTAATTTTTGCCAGGAATCGATCCATGCAGATCTCTCTGACTAAATTAAAGATGTCCATTTTGCTCACCGAAAAACGGTACACACTCAGGTAGGAGACTGATTTTTCTTCCCACAAGCAAAACATTTGCCCACGATTATTTAAAAATAAAAACCATCTCTCCAAAACAAAAAAAATAAATGGCTACAAGTTTTCTGCACTTGGACACCAGCCAACTTAGAATGCGGAGACCTACAGCAAACACTCAATCGAAAAAGCTGGGGGAAAAGCCCTTCCTTGGAACGTGCAGATGCACATACATCAGCCTGAACACAGAACAATGGCAAAAAATGTAAAGGTAAAAATCTGCTTACTGCCACTTTACAGGAGACTACAGGTCTAAATTCTATTCTCTAATAAATGAGAAGACACCTGTAACATCTCGAACAACCTTCATTTTCTCTAGTACAGGAATCCAGGTGAACTGAGGATATGACACAGTTTCTACTTATCAGACTGACTAGGACTCCTCGACCTCAAGAAAGGCGACCATGCAAAGTATAATAAAGGTACATAAAACCCAGTTTTCACTGTGCAAAAGATGGCAATCTCAAATGAACTGATCAGGAAGAAATCCGGGGAAAAAATCACCAAATGGAAGAAGTTTCTGTAAACGTCTAAGCAAGCTTTGCCACTGCTTATGATAAATACCAAATTGAATATAGGTTCAAAAGTGATTCAACAACTTCATGCCTGGAGAAGAGAAGGCTCCGGGGTGACCTTATAGCAGCCTTCCAGTACCTGAAGGGGGCCTACAGGAAGGATGGAGAGGGACTTTTCACAAGGGCGTGTAGTGACAGGACAAGGGGGAACAGCTTTAAACTAAAAGAGGGCAGATTTAGATTAGATACTAGGAAGAAATTCTTCACCGTGAGGGTGGTGAGGCACTGGCACAGGTTGCCCAGAGAAGCTGTGGCTGCCCCCTCCCTGGAAGTGTTCAAGGCCAGGTTGGATGGAGCTCTGAGCAACCTGGTCTAGTGGAAGATGTCCCTG